>Ga0105048_10000600_pt1 | contig 56353 bp, 47 predicted proteins | sample MAT05_FD_78382 | JGI IMG/M metagenome (GOLD analysis project Ga0105048, IMG submission 78382) | Freshwater microbial communities from Lake Fryxell liftoff mats and glacier meltwater in Antarctica - MAT-05 | ecosystem: Environmental > Aquatic > Freshwater > Ice > Liftoff microbial mat | place... | reverse complement strand
CTACAACGCCGCGCCGACCTGTCCAAAGCTGGCAGCCAGCAGCGAAAAGTCGGTGATATTGACCGCGCCGTCGTCGTTGAAGTCGGCATTTGGATTGTAGCTGCCGCCTCCCATCGCCGTCCCAAAGCTGGCAGCCAGCAGTGAAAAGTCGGAGATATTGACCACGTTGTCGTTGTTGGCGTCGCCCTCGCGCAGCGTCGGCAGCGTGAGCGCAATGATGCTCGCCCCGACAGCGACATTCGCCGTCTCTGCCAGGGTGTGCGCGCCTTTGACACGCACACGGTAGGTGGCGGCGGTCGGGACGAGGGTGGTCGTGCGCGCGTTGAAATCGACCTGAATTGCAGTGTTGGTGATCACGGCGCTGTCGCTGGTGCGCACGACACGCACGTTGTGTGTCTTGCCCAGACGCGCGTTTGGCGCGGCGGGGTGTCCTTGCAGCGGCACTGTCAGGATGATGCCGCGCGCACCGCTGAGCAGATTCAGGCGCGCCGCCGTCAGGTCGATGCGCGGGCTGGTGCCACCGGGCACGGTGATCGCCACGCCCGAATTGCGCAGCGCATTGATATAGGTGGTGTCGGATAAGCCCGGCACCGCCTGGCGCAGCAGCGCGAACGCGCCCGCGACGTGCGGGGTCGCCTGCGAGGTGCCGCTCATCGAACCGTATCCGGTTGGAAACGCGGAATACACGCTGACGCCGGGCGCCATCAGCGTCACCAGCGACACCAGGCTGTTGGAGAACGAGGCGCGCGCGTCGGCGTCGGTGGTGGCGCCGACCGCGACCGCCGTCGAGATGCACGCCGGGGCGCCGATGCCATTGTCATAGCTGTTATTTCCGGTCGCTACAACCGGGACGATGCCCGCCGAGCGCAAGGTGGCGAAAATCGCCGCGCGCGATGCCTGAGAAGCGTCACAGGCGCTGGTATTGAAACCCCCACCCAGGCTCAGATTGACCGCCGCGATCCGATAGGTATCGCGCAGGCTATACACATAATTCATCCCCGACACCTGATCGCTGATATAGGCGAGTGGCCCAGAGAAGGCGAAGATGTAGCTGAAGACCTGCACGGCGATGATGCTGGCGCCGCGCCCCACACCCAGAATGGTGGCGTCGCTGCCCGCCGCGATTCCAGTGACGTTGGTGCCATGTTCACAGCCCGCACCGCTGCCGAAAGCAGTCAGGCAGGGTGTGGGTGACGCGGCGCCGGATCCCGTCTGGCTCGTCAGCCCATTGGGGCAGATTGAATTGCCGTCGGCGTTGTCGGTCGAGTAGCAGGCTTCTGCGACGACGCGCCCGCCAAATGCTGAATGAGTCGACGTCGTCCCTGTGTCCAGCACCGCGACGGTGTAGCCTGCCCCGTTGAAGCCCAGTCCCCAAAAATCGTCGGCATTGATGATCGGGATCGTCTGCGCCAGATCGATCGTTTCCGCCACGTCTTCCTCGATGCTGGTCACGCGCGCATCCGCGATCAACGCCGCCAGCGCGGTCGCATCGACTTCCAGCGCCGCGAACGGGATCACCCAGGCGCGCGATTCCGCTTTCACGTTCGCGGTGCCGAAGGAGGCGATGTCCGCCAGCAGCGTGTCACGACTGGCGTTGATGGCGCGCTGGTGAGCCAGTTCCGCAAGCGGATCCGAATTCACGCTGACAGGAGCGTCCGGTGCGGCAATGCCGACGATCACGCGCACCGTGCCGCTCGTCTGCGCTTGCGTCAGTAAACGCGCTTCCAGGCTGGAAACCGTGCTGTCCTGCGCGGCAACTCCGAATGACAACAACCCGATCGCCACGATGACACACGCGGCGCTTACCATACGTCGAAAAAAGTTCGTCATGGACACCCCATACATTACACGTCTGATTAACACTATATCACGATTATGTATACCGATACGCATTCAACCGACTGAATGGGGGGTTAAAAAGTTCCGATCAATTCGACCTCGGTCTCCAGCAGCACACCCGTCCGACCCGCGACGACGGCGCGCGCGTGGTCGATCAGCGCGGCATAGTCGTGCGCGGTCGCCTTGCCCTGGTTGATGAAAAAATTGGCGTGAATTGGGGAGATGACCGCGCCGCCGATCGCGTGCCCTTTCAGCCTGCACGACTCGATCAACCGACCCGCATAATCGCCCGGCGGATTCCTGAAGATGCTGCCCAGGCTGGCGCCCGGCGGTTGCGTCGCCTTGCGGTGGGCGATGTTGGCGTCGATCCGGGCGGTGATCACGCTGGGATCATCACGGCGCAGGCGCAAGACCGCGCCCGTGACGAAAAAACGTCGATCCGCGCGTGTCTTGAGTGCCGACATACGATAGGCATAAGCGAGCAGATTCGCCGGAAGGCTCATCGCCCCGCCGGGTGTGACGAACTGTACGCTGATCAGATCGGATGCCATGTCGCCGCCGTGTGCGCCGGCATTGTTGACGACCGCGCCGCCGACCGTGCCGGGTACGCTGGCAGCCCAGGCGAAGTCCGCGCCCATCGCCGCCAGCCTGCGCGCCAGCACGGTCAGCGCCGATCCGCCAGATACTTCGACATGCAGATGGGTCTGGTCGCTGTATTCGTCATGCACGGTCATGCGCGTGACATGGTTGACCACGACCAGCCCGCGCATACCAGAGTCGCTCACCAGCACGTTCGCGCCGCCGCCGATGACACGCACTGGCACATCGTGACTCCATGCCCGTCGCAGCGCGTCGATCAGGATCGCATCATCGTCCCCACGAACCATCAGCAGTCGTTCCGCCGCACCGCCGATGCGCGCCGCCGTATATTTTGCCAGCGGTTCTTCAGCGAGCAGGGGCAGATCGTCGAATGCCGACCAGTCGATCACGCCGTGCCGTTCGCTGCGTCGAGAAACATCCGCCCGATCTGGGGCGCGTCGCCTGCGCTCATGATCAGGATCACGGCGGGGGAGGCAGCTTCGCGGCGCAGCAGACTCGTCGTCGCCTCGAACGTCTCGATATAGCGCGCGTCAGCGTGATTCGCGGCGATCATGTGGGTGATCGACTCGCCGTCGATACCGGGGATCGCCGCCTCGCGTGCGGCGTATATCGGCGTCACCAGCACATGGTCGGCGTCTATAAAGCAGCGCGCGATGTCATCCCACAGCGCCTGCGTGCGACTGTAGGTGTGCGGCTGCCAGACTGCCCAGATCGCGTGGTCGGGATAGCGTGATCGGGCGGCTTGCAGGGCGGCGCGAATCTTGAGCGGGTGATGCGCGTAATCGTCCACGACGATCACACCGCCGCGCTCGCCCATGACCTGGAAACGGCGGTCGGCGCCTGTGAACGACGCCAGCGCATCGGTTATACCGTCGAGATCGCGTCCGTGACCGAGCGCAGACAGCACCGCCGTGATCGCCGCCGCCGCGTTCAGCAGATTGTGGAATCCAGGAACGGCTAAAGCGAACTTGACCGTCATAAACATCGTCCACCAGGGGGCATAGGGTGCATACATGATGAGCACATTCCGCTGGGGGTGATTCACCACAATGACCGGGAAATCGGCTTTTGTCCCGTAATACAACATTTTGTCTGCCCCTCTCCCCCAGAACGACCCGCCGATTGCACGCGCGCCCGGATCATCTCCGCACGTGATCAGCACGCCGCCGGGCACGATGCGAGCGACGAACGCCTGAAAGCTGGCGACCATATCGGCTTCGGTGGGGAAAAAGTCCGGGTGGTCGTAGACGATGTTGGTGATCACGGCGATATACGGCGTCAGACCGAGAAACATGTTGTCGTACTCGTCCGCCTCGATCACGAACAGATCGCCTGTCCCGGCGTGTCCGTTGACACCTGAAATGGGCAGGGTGCCGCCGATGATGTACGACGGGTCATGACCGATCGTGATCAGGATGTGCGCGATCATGGCGGTGGTGGTCGTCTTGCCTGCGGTGCCCGCGATGGCGATCACCCGTTTGCCGCGCGTCAGGTCGCCCAGGATGTCGGCGCGCTTGTAGACCGGGATGCCCGCGTCGCGCGCCGCCGCCACCTCGACATGATCCGCTGCCGCCGCCGACGTGACGATCACCGCGTCCGCGCCGACGACATGCGCCGCATCATGCCCGATATGCACGCGCGCACCCGCGTCGATCAAGCCGGGGACGAGCGCGCCGGGATTGCGATCGCTGCCTGTGACAGTGTATCCCTGACCGAGCAGCACGCGGGCGATCGCGCTCATGCCCGTCCCGCCGATGCCGATCAGGTGAATCGTGCTGCCTGGAGAGGGTAACGTCATAGCCAGCCTAGTCGTAGAGACGCATAACGATGCGTCCGATCTCAAATCACGATCAGCACGAACACGAACAGCACGATCACCGCCACCGCCAGCAGATCGCCGTTGCCAGCCGGTCCTCCGCCCAGCAGCACCAGCGGTAGGAGCGTGCGCGCCTGATCGCTGAAGCTGCCTGGCGACGGCGCGATGATCAGCGGGTCGAGCGGATACTCGTTGATGTCCAGGAAATACCACAGCGATCCCCAGATCAGGTAGCCGTTGACGAAGCCCAGAATCGCGCCCAGGATTTTATTCTGCAGATCGTCACGTCCGGCGTCGCGGCGGCGCTCGCCCGCCATCAGCGCGCGTTGTTGATAGGCGAAATAGACGATCACCACGAAAAAGATCGCCTGGACGAAAAAGACCTGGTCGCGCGGCACATTCGCCAGCAGCACCCCACGCAGCAGCGTGTCGAACTGGAACAGCGCGAACAAGCCCAGGACGATCCCCGCCGTCGAGATGATCTCTTTATTCCAGCCGCGCAGCAGCCCGATAAAGCCGAAAAAGAATGCCATCATCCACATCAACGCTGCAAGCTGCACCATCGCGTTATCGAATCCCTTTGTTCAGGTGAATCAGTGCGCGGGCAGCGTTTGCCGCCGCGTCCGGTTGTGCCAAGGCTTTCGCAGCCCGTGTCATTGTCTCACGTCGCGGGTTATCCTGCATGATCTGGCGAATGGTCGTCAGCAGGTCGGTAGACATGGCGTGATCTTCCAGTAAGACCGCCGCACCCCGTCCGACCAGATAATCGGCGTTGACCTTCTGGTAGCGCCAGGCATACGGGTAGGGCACCAGGATCGACGGCGCGCCAAACAAGGTCAGCTCCCCTAAGACGCTCGCTCCCGATCGACTGACGACCAGATCGGCGCACGCCAGCGCCGCCGCCATCGCCTCATGCAGATAGGGATAGCCGTGATAACCGCGCTTTTCCGCATCGGCGCCGCCTGCGGTGGGAAGCGTCAGCCCGTGACCCGCTGCCGCCGCGCGTACCTCGTCCCAGTCGAGCGTCCCGGCGACGTGGATCACCTGCACCCCGTCCGCCAGCAGGTCCGGCAGGATCGCCAGCAGCGCCTGGTTGATCGAGCGCGCGCCTCGGCTGCCGCCAAAGACCAGCAGTGTGCGCCGTGCCGGGTCGAGTCCAAAATAGGTGATCCCGCCCTGGCGCGACGCCCGTTTGAGCGCCGACCGCACCGGATACCCGGTCACCACCGTCTGACCGTCCCGGAAATACGGCTGCGACTCCGGCGCCGTGACCGCCACGCGGGTCGCCAGGTGGCGCAGTGCCTGAATGGTCAGCCCTGGCTCGATGTCGGGCAGGTAGATCAGGCTAGGTACACGCAGCAGCCACGCCGCGATCCCACCGGGCACGCACACCCATCCTCCGGTGAGCAAAAGCGCGTCCGGGCGGTGGCGGCGCATCAGCGCGATTGACTGCAGCACGCCGACCCCGATCTTAGCGACGCTCACCGCCGCGCGCAAGACGCCAACGCCATTCAAAGGACCTGCCTGGACTTCGGCGGTGTGCGCAAAGGTCACGGGCGACTCCGCGATCAGCGGGCGCTCAAAGCCGCCGACGCTGCCCATGAAATGCAGCTCGGCGTCAGGTGCCAGGTCGATAAGTGCTTCAGCGATGGCTAGTGCCGGATAGACGTGTCCACCGGTTCCGCCAGCCGCGATCGTGATCCGCACGGCTGTTTCCTTTTTCCGGCGACGTTTCAATGGCGGTCGTCCGCGCCACGCTCAGGAGCAAGCCGATACCGACCAGGATAGTCACCAGCGACGACCCGCCATAACTGATGAAAGGCAGCGCCACGCCCGTAGAGGGCAGCAGATTGAGCATGACCGCGATATTCAACAGTGCTTTGGTGACGATCAGCAGCGTCACGCCAGCAGCCAGCAGCGCCCCGAACGGATCACGGGCGCGCCGCGCGATCTGAAAGCCCCGGATCGCCAGCACGATATAGAGCGCGATCACGAACATGGCGCCCACCAAGCCTAATTCTTCCCCGATGACCGCGAAAATACTGTCGGTGTGCGCGGTCGGCAGATTGCCAAATTTCTGGCGTCCCTGTCCGAGACCGACCCCGGTCAGGCCGCCGTTGAGAAAGGCGATGATCGCCTGTTGTGCATGATAGTTGGTCTGGGTCAGATCGGTCAACCCGGCGATGTACGAGCTGACACGCCCCTGCGCGTAGCTGAAATTCTGCGCCAGGATGTAGCCGGACACGCCCAGAAAGACGCCGACCGACGCCAGGTGCGTCATGTTGGCGCCGCTCAGGAAATACATCAGGGTCGCCACGACGAAGATGGTCGCGGCAGTGCTGAGGTCGGGTTGCAGCAGCACCAGCACGCCGACCGCGCCGACCAGGATGGTGAATGGGATCAAGCCAAAGGCGATGCTGGCGACTTTGGTCTGTTTCGACCCAAGCCAGGCTGCCAGATAGATCACGATGATCAGTTCCGCGAGTTCGCCCGGCTGGTATGACCCCTGTAAAAAAGCGCGGCGGGCGCCGAAGGTCGCATCCGAGAAGACCAGCACCGCGATCAAGCCCGCGATCGTCGCCAGCAGCAGCACGACGGCGATCCGCCGCCAGATGCGGTACGGGATCAGGCTCATAGCGATCAGCAGCACCACACCGATGATCAGGTTGCGCACATGCACCATGAAGATGGCGGTGTCCGAGCCGAATTCCTGATAGCTCCAGTCGAAGGTAGTGCTGTAGATCATCAGGCTGCCGATCGCCACCAGCAGTCCGACCACCAGCAGCAGCGGCAGGTCGAGCGCCGCGATCAGCCCGCGCGCGCGGTCGCCAGCGCGATCGCGTACTGGGGTCGCGGCAGGGCGCGATCGCGGCGGCGCGGTCGTGATCGGCGGCAGGGCGGCGCTGTCGTCGATGAAGGTCGGCGCGGCGGCTGGTTTGGGCGGGGGTAAGGCGGCGCTGTCGGTCATGTGCGGATTATTCCGTGTCTGGACATACCCCTATTAAAGCGCGATCCGCGCCGGCGTGCAAACCTGTCTGTCACATGCGCTGCATGTGCGTATCTTTGAACGCCGAGACATAGTTAAATGCACAGCCCATATGAGAAATCCGTGAGTGCGTGGTGTAGAATGATTCGCATCTTCCGTCACCCATCCTTAAGGACTTCCACTTGACCACAAAATTCAGTGACCCCGATGTCGCCCTCGACGTGGCGCTGCGCCGCGCCGCCGACAGCATGAAAGCCGAATCGATCACCATTGGCGCTTTACTCGAACTGGTTGGCGAACAGGGCTTGCTCGTCATCTGCATTATCTTGTCAATCCCGTTTCTGTTTCCAGTGTCGATCCCCGGCGTCAGCACTGTGTTTGGCGCGGTCATCATCCTGATCGGCGTGGGCGTCACGCTCGATCGGCTGCCCTGGCTGCCCAGGCAGATCGTCAGCCGCGAGCTGAAGCGCGAGCAGCTCCTGCCCGTATTCGAGAAGGGGATCGAGTTTGTCAAGCGGCTGGAGCGCTTCGTGGGTCCGCGCCTGAGCGGACTGACCGAGGGCGCGCTGATGAACCGGGTCAACGGGATCGCGCTGGTGATCGCGGGTCTGATGCTGATCATCCCGCTCGGACTGGTGCCGTTCTCGAATACGATTCCGGCGATAGCGATCGTGCTGCTGTGCATCGGGATGCTTCAGCGCGACGGCTACGCTGTCCTGGGTGGGTATCTGTTCATCATCCTGACGTTGGTGTATTTCGGCGGATTGGCGCTCGGATTGGGCGCGCTGATCGGCGTCGGCGCCGATGCCCTGCAATTGGGCGGCTGATCCCTGGCGCCCCTACGGACGGTCACTGATCAACGTCATCACATACAGCCCGCCGACTCCGTCGGCATAGCCGCGCACCAGCAGCAGAACCCGTCCGGTGGTGGGCAGCGTGTAGGTGATTTGAGAATTCAGGCTGCCTTCGATGTCATCGTTGAAGGCGAGCTCGCTGCCACCGCTGTCCAGCAGGGTCAGAGTCGTATCCCATTCAGTATCGAGGGAAACCGTGATCGTCTCGCCTGCCAGCCCATCATAGTAAAAACGGTGGGTGGTGCGCTCGATCAGCAGCGCTCGATTGCTGCCGATCTGTGCCGCGCCCAGGTCGGAAACGAATGGGGTGCCGGTCGGCGGCGGTGTCAGCGAGGCAGTCGGCGTCTGGGTGATGATCGGGCCAGGCGTGAGCGTCCAGGCGGGGTCGGGCGTGGCGACGCTGCTGGCGATATACAGCTCATAATCCCCGTTCTGCACCATTGAGAAGCTGCCGACCACCAGATCGTACACTCGGTCGCGCTCCAGCGTGATCACGAGCTGTGAATTGTTGTTGGGCAGTGCGTCATCGTTGTAGCCGATCTCAATGCTGTTCTGCTGTACTGTCAGCGTGGTGTCCCAGGGCGCATAGACGCTGATCGTCAGCATCTCGCCGCTGCGACCGGCATACTGCCATGCCTGCTTACCGCCGTCGCGCAGCGTCCCGCGATTGCTGCCGATCTGCGCCGTGCCGCGCGGGATGAACGTCGGCGTGGGCGCCAGCGTCTCGGTGGGCGGGTAGGTCGGGCTAGCCGTAGCCGTGCGCGAGGCGGTGGGGGAGGCGATCGGCGTCCCGACAGGGGCGGCTGGCAGCGTGGACGAGGCAGTCGGCGTCGGTGTCACGGAGAGCAGGCTGATCTCCAGGCGATAGCGCCCGACGCTGCGATCGTTCCAGGCGCGCACCTCGATACCATACTCGCCTGTCTCGGTCAGAGGCAGATCAGCGATCAGCGAGTCGGTGTAGCGCAGCCGCTCGATGTCGTCGGAGGCGGCGAGCAGGGTGCCGTCGGGGGATCGCACCTCGATATAGGTGTCCAAGCCTTCACCGTCTTCGCTGCTGAAACCGAGGTCGCGTGCCGGGCGATCGGCATTGAGTGCGATCCGCACGCGCTGTCCCGCCTGCCCTGCGAAAAGCCAGATATGCCCGCCGCCTTCTGGAATTTCGCCCGTCTGGATGCCGACCACCGCCGGGGTATCGAGGACGGTCGAGGGGATCGGCGTCGGGGGAGGAACGAGCGCGGCATCGGGATTTTCAGGTGTGGCATAGGCAGTCGTGGTCGGCAGCGGCGTCCACACGGGCGCGGTCATCGTCGGGGTGGGCGGTGGTGCCGACGCGCGATCGGGCGCATCGGGCAGCGCCGCTGCCACAGCGGGCGTCGAAGCACCCGAACAGAGGGTTTCGCGGATCGGCACCTGATAGGCTTCGATCTCGGCAGGGGTGAAATCGCGCCCGATGCGCTCACACGCATAGACGATGAAGTCCTGATAGCGCACGTCCCACAGGCGCGCCGTACCGTCGGCGGCGATCGAGGCGATGTAGCGCCCATACGGATCGATCGCCACGTCGCGCGCGCCGATCTCGCTGGCGGTCAGCACACGCGCCAAGCCGCCCTCAGAGGCAGCCCGCGTTGGATCGGTGAGGATCGCTTCCAGCGCGATCACGACCGACGGCTGTGTGGTGAAGGCGACCACCAGCAGCGCATCATCGGGCGTCAGCGCGATCTCTTCGATGATGTCGGCGCCGACCCAACTGGCGCGCACGAATTCCCCGGCTATGTCGAACACGGTCACGTAGCCGCTGTCGTCGCCCGCCAGCAGCAGACGCCCATCGTGGCTGTAGATCAGCGTCTTGACCCCGGCGCTGCCGGCGACGAACGTCCGCACCAGCGCGCCGCTGTCGCTCTCCCATACCGCGATCAATCCATCGGCATCCCCGGTCGCCAGATAGCGCCCGTCGGGGCTGAAGACGACGACGTCCACCCAGTTGTAATGCCAAACCAGAGTGTGCAGCAGCGTCCCCGATGCGGTATCCCACAGGCGGGCGGTGAAGTCTTCGCCGCCGCTGGCGATGCGCGCGCCATCGGGTGACAGCGCCACCGAAAAGACATCCCCCCCGTGCCCACGCAGCACGCGCGGCGCGGGAGGCGGGGATTCGGCAGGCGCTGTCGGACCGTGCACCCACACGCGGATCAGGTCGTCATCGCTGCCGGTCACGATCACGGTGCCGTCGCTGTTGGCGGCGGCATCGTTGAAAGGCGTGACGCTCTCCGCCAGGACGCGCGCGCGTCGATTGGCGATCACATCCCACAGCTCGACCCGGTTATCGCCGCTGAAAATGGCATAACGTGGGTCGGTGGTGAACGCCACCGTCTTGGCGATCACGTCAAAGGCGGGATAGATGCGCTCGACCGCGCTCCGCTCGACCTCCCAGAAAGAGACATCATGCGTGTCGCTGGTGGCGACGGCGATCGTGCGTCCATCAGAGGCAAAGGCGACGACGCGCGAATAAGCGGGCAGTTCATGGGTGCTGTGCGGCGCGCCGCTGACGACCTCGAACAGGCGCAGCGAGGAATCCAGCGCGACCGAGGCGGCGAGGCGTCCATCGGGGCTGAAGGCGACCGCGTATACATCGTCGCTGTGCCCGGAAAAGACGCGGATCGGCGTCCCGCTGGCGATCGACCACAGACGCAGCGAGTCATCGTAGCTGCCCGTCAGCAGCATCGTCCCGTCTGGACTGACGGCGATCGCGCGCACCAGATCGTCATGCCCGGTGAAAGTACGAATCTGCGCGGTGGTGTCGGTGTCCCACAGACTGACCAAGCCATCGGCACCGGCGCTGATCAGCCCGCGTGAGTCGCGTGTGAACGCCACCGCCGTCACCCAGCTGGTGTGTCCTGGGTAGATGCGCAGCAGCGCGCAGGTGTCCGCCGACCACAGACGCACGCCGCCGCTGTCATCGCCACTGGCGAAATAGCGTCCGTCGGCGTTGTAGACGACCGCATTGATCACCGTCGGCAGCACGGTTTCGCAGATCGGCACCTGTGTGCTGGCGTCGAATTGGGCGATCGCGCCGCTGCCGTCCCCGATCAGGTAGGCGCCGCCATCGGGGCGATAGGCGGCAGCATTGACATAATTCGTCCGATCGTGCTGCTGGATGAGACGATCGACCAGCAGCGAACGGACGCGGGCGCTGTTGTCCTGACCGCCTGTGAGCATCTGCGTCCCATCGGGGCTGAATGTCAGGGCGCGCACCAGATCGTTGTGCCCGTCAAGCACACGCGCCGGCTTTTGGAGCTGATCGAGGGCACTCACCAGGAGGGCATCGGCTTCGGGCAGATACAGTCGATTGAGCGCCAGCATACTCAGCAGTCCCGCCGTCTCGTTCTGGGAGTCGTCGAGCGCTGACGCGGCGATCTCCACCAGTAAATTGGAAGAGAGACGCGACTCCGAGTCCAGCCTGACGCCCATCGCATCCGCCTCGATCCCGATCGCGGTGACGGTGGCGCGCGCGAGACTGATCTGGGCTTCGGCGTCGCTCAACTCCAGTCGTGAGCGGTCGGCGTCGCTCGCCGCGCGATTCGCCTGGAGATTGGCAGCGGCGACGCGCGTGGCGGCTGCGTCCGCGGCGATCGCCGCCTGCGTGCTGCTGTCGTCGGCTTGCACGCGGGCTGCCTCCGCGACCCGTGCGCCCGCCTGCGCAGCGGCTTCGGCGCGATCGGCGCTGAGGCGGGCTTCGTTGGCGCTGGCGATCTGACTGGCGGTCACGACGATCGCGCCGACGATGAATACCAGCGTCAGCGCGATCACCGCCGCCGCGACCAGGTTGGCGCGGCGCGCGCGGATGGTGGCGGACTCGGCACGCTGTGCCTCTTGAATCTGACGATCGGTCAGCAGTTGCAGCTCATGCGCGCGCGCCTCGACCAGTCGCTCCTGTTCCATCTCGTAATCGCGCGACGCCTGCAAGAAGGCGGCGATCAGCTCGTCGGGCAGGTTGCGCGTCGTCCAGTCTTGCGCTTCACGCAGCTTGCTGAATTGATAGATGCGTTCGGGCTGATCGGTCGGCTTGCCGCGCCGCGCCCAGTCGTTGGCGTCGGCGGTCAGCCCGGCGCCAAAGAGAATGTCGTCGCGCGCGTCCGCCACCCATTCCGACAGGCGATCCCAGCGGCGCAGCAGCGCTTCGTGACTGACCTCGACCGTCTCCTCATCCCCGACGCGATCGGTGATCAGCAGGCGCGCCTTGACGAACGCCTCTTTGACCTCGTTGATGATGGCGCGCTGCGCCGGATCGACGAGGGCTAATTCGCTGATCTTGGCGCGGCGGCGGGCGCTCTCCTGCGCTGTCTTGCCGGGGGTGATCAGCTTCAAAAACAGATCGCGGGCGCGGCGGCGGTGTTCCTCGGACGGCAGCGCGGCAAAGGTGGTGTCGGCGTGCTGTGCCAGCGCGCCCAGCACCTCACCGAGGTCCTGATAGGCGGCGCGCGTCAGCTTGCCGCCCGTGCGCAGCTCGTAGAGCTTAGAGAGGGTGAATTGCAGCAGCGGCAGCATTCCCGGCTCGTCGCGCACGGCGAACACGATGTCACTCACTAAGCCGTCCTCGAAATCGATGCCGACGGCGTTCGCCGGGGCGCGCACCGCTTCATAGAGTTCCGCCAGGCTCATGCGCGTCACGCCGATTTGATACTGAGTCACCAGCGGCGCCAGCGCGGGACTCTCCAGAGCGTGATCGTAAAAGTCGGCGCGCATCGAAATGAGGATTGACACGGGCGAGTCGGGATCGTTCGCTGCCGTCGTCAGCAGATGGATGAACTGCTCGCGCTCGTCGGCGGATCGGGTGAGGGTGAACAGTTCCTCGAATTGATCGACATAGATCACCAGACGGCGGCTCGGATCGAGGTCGATCACCTGGCGCGCCAGGCGGGTGACGCCCTGGGCGGTCGGGTGATCGAGTTCGTCGCGGATTACGCTGATCGTCTTTTGAGGCAGTTCGCGGGCGAATACGTCCGCCAGGCGCTCGACTGGGCTGCCGGACGGCGTGAACGGCGCCAGGATCGTCCAGCGGCGCGATCCTGGGATGGCGTCGTCCTGGAGCGCGGGCAGCAGCCCCGCCATGATCACGCTCGATTTGCCGCTGCCGCTGGCGCCGAGTACGCTCATGAAACGTGGGAAGGTTTGCAACGCCTTGACCATCTCGCCGACCAGCGTCGTCCGTCCGAAGAACAACTCGCGGTCGGCAGCGCGAAACGCCTCCAAGCCCTTGTAGGGGTTGGCGATCTGATATGGCTTGAGCGTGTCTTTCTTAAGCGGGGCGATCTCCGGCACGCGCAATTCCGGCTTGACGCCGCGCACCGCCTCGACTGCGACCGTGATGGCGGTGACGTAGGCTGCCTCGCCGCGCGCGTCGATGTACTGTGTGCGTCCCATGCCCATCGGGATCGAGTCGATGAACTGCTCACCGAGCGCCCAAATCGGATAAATCGGGCGGGTATACATGCGTGCCAGCGTGATCTCGTCCGCGACATAATTGGATTCGCGTGAGGCGGGCGAGGCGATCAGCAGAAAAGCGATCGAGCCGCGCACCGCTTCACGCAGCGCACGATCCCAATTGGGCGTGCCAGCGGTCAAGCCGATCTGGTCGATCCAGACATTGATTCCGCCGGATTGCAGATCGCGGGTGAAACGGCGCACGAATTCGATGTCGATGCGCGAATAGGACACGAATACATACGGCTCGGATGGGTCGAAGGGCGGCAATTCCAGGGGATTCGGACGCGAAAACTGCGGCTGTGGGGCGTTTGGCAGCATAGCGATCCATCTCTCATCGACCTAATCAGGCTGAATGGCAGTGCATCACGATTGTCTACGCGGACACAGTGGACGCATCAATAAGCGTCCCTGTAATTATTTATGTGCCACGAAATTATAAAAGGTCGGTGGCATGTCCGCAATAGTTGCCTTGTGCTTACAACGCCGCCACCAGCGCACGGAAGTGTTCGCCACGTGCCGCAAAATCGGTGTAGGCGTCGTAGCTGGTGCCACCAGGCGACAACAGCACTACATCGCCGGGCTGCGCTGTGCGCGACGCCAGCGTCACCGCTTCGTCCAGCGTCCCGACGCGCGTCACCAACCGATCGGCTCCAACCGCCGCCGCCGCCGCGACGATTCCGTCCCCGAATTCTCCAAATGCGACGATCGCCCGGCACTTTTTCGCTGCCAGACGCAGCATGACATCCCAGGGGAGTTTTTTGTCGCGCCCGCCCAGCAGCAGGATCAGCCGCTCGTCGAACGATTTCAGCGCCGCGATCACCCGTTCCGGGGCGGTGGCGATGCTGTCGTTGATGTAGCTCACCTCCGCGACCTCGCGCACCATTTCCAGGCGGTGCGCCACCCCGCGAAACGCGCGGATCGCCGCCGCCATCGCTTCGGCGGGCACGGCGTCAGCGCCGGCGATCGCGCAGGCAGCCAGCGCATTGGCGAGGTTGTGATCGCCGCGCACCTGCAGATCGGCGCGGTCGCACACGATCTTCGCTTCACCGCTGGCATCCAGGCTGCTCACGCCTGCCACTGCCAGCCTTTCCCCGACCAGAAATGCGCCGTCGGTCAGCATCTCGTACTGCGAAAACCAGCCGACCAGCCCCGGTGTGACTGTCTCCAGCGCCAGCGCACCAGGGTCGTCATGTCCCAGGATCGCCACATCGTCGGCACCCTGATGCGCGATCATGTTCGCCTTTGCCGCTGTGTACGCCTCCATCGTGCCATGGCGATCCAGATGATTCGGAGTGATATTCAAGACCGCGCCGATGACTGGACTGACGGTCATGATCTCCAGTTGAAAGCTGCTCAACTCCATGATCACCCGGTCATCACGGCTGATGATCGGCAGCACATTCAATAAGACATCCCCGATATTGCCGCCGACGAACGTCCTGTGACCCGCCTGCTTGAACATCTCGCCCACCAGCGTGGTCGTGGTCGTCTTGCCCGCGCTGCCGGTGATACCCAATACGGGCGCGGGGCAGCGCTCGATGAACAACTGAGCGTCGTTGCTGATCGGCACGCCATAGCGGATCGCCATCTGCACGATCTCCAGATCGAGCGGGACGCCGCCGCTGACGCACAACAGATCGCAGCCTTCCAGCAGGCTGATCGGGTGTCCACCGAGGATGAATTCGACACCCGGAAAATCGGTCGGATTGAACCTGATCGCGTCGGCGGCGCGCGCGTCGCTGACGATCACCCGTGCGCCGATCGTTGGCAGCCAGCGCGCCAGAGCGCGCCCCTGACGTGCAAAACCCAGGACGACAATCGTTTTACCTTGCAGTGGATCGGACATGAACGCTGCACCTCGACGCGAATCAGGACAGACAGAAATTGTACAAACATGCAATCCGCTTTTAGGGTGCCGTGAATCCCCCTGGGTCGATGGTCTCGGTCGGCGCGAAGAACGGTGTCGCAGTCGGCGGTCGGACTGGCGATCCGGTCGCGGTGGGGCGCGGTGTGCGCGTCAGGGTGATCGTCGGGCGCGGGGTCGCAACGTCGGTGTCAACCGGGAATGGAACCTCAGTCTCAAACGGGAGCGGCGTGTCGAACGGGATCGGCGTGTCGAACGGGGTCAGCGTCGGATCGAGGGTGGCGGTCGCATCGTCGGGCAGGAGGGTGGCGTCGTCGGTTGCAGCACTGCGATTGCTCGAAAACACGTCCAGCGTTTCGTCCAAAAATGGCAGCAGCGTGGCGACGGTGGCGGTCGGCGGGACAAAGACTGGGCGTGGCGGCGCGGTGCGCGTCGGCGTGCTCGACCCGGTGGGCGACGGCGTGAGTGTCAGTGTCGCCTCGCCGCTGGCACCGAGCGCCTGATTGAGCGTCTGGATGGTGTCAGGATCGCGCAGACCGAGATCGAATGCCTGCTGCAGGTCGCGTGAAGCGCTGGCGTAATCTTCCAATTGGTAAGCGGTGAACCCACGCGCTCGAAAGGCTTCGGCATAGCCCGCGCCTGGCTGCAAGGCGATGGCGTTGTTGAAATCGAGCCGCGCCTGGATGAAGTCTTCTTGCGCAGCCAATGCCAGCCCGCGATTGTAGAAGGTCAGCGCGCGGTCGTCCTGCAAGCGGATCGCCCCGGTAAAGTCGCGTTCGGCGCGCTCGAATTCGCCCAGATTGTACAGCAGCGCGCCTCGGCTGATCAGCGCGTCGGCATACTGTGGATTTGCCTCGACTGCGGCATCAAAGTCGTCCAATGCCTGATCGGTCTGCCCGACGCGCGCCAGCACCGTCCCGCGTGCGCGCAGCGCCACTGCGTCGCCTGCCAGCCCCTCGACCAGCCGATCCATGCGCGCTATCTGCGCCTCGATCTCGAAACCGTTGTCGATGTTGAGCAGCGCCGCGCTCAACTCATCGAGGATGCGGCGGACTTTCTCAGAGTCGGCACGGTAGAATTCTGCCTGCGTCAGCGTGGGGGGAAACGAGGTCATGGTGATGAGGATCGGCGTGACCGTCATGCCAATGTCGATCGCCTGCTGGCGCGCGAGGGCGGCATCATTGAGCGCGTCACCCTGGGCACGGGTGGCGGTCTCGACATTCGCCAGCGCGCGACCCTCGGTTTCGCCCGCCTCCGCGACCCGGTTCGCCGCTGTCACCCCGATCAGCACGGCGATCGTCCCGACCACGACCGCGATCACGGTGGCAATATTGCGCGCGCGCTGTTGGCGAGCGGCACGGGCGGCGGCGTCAGACGCCTTGCGCGCCTCGTCGGAGGCACGGCGTGAAGCAGCGTCGAGGCTGGCGATCTGTCCCTGGCGCGCCGCTTCCTCTTCCTCTTCCTGATGGTGCGAGGCGCGGATGAAGGCTTTGTGCGCTTCAGTGATCAGCGGCATTTTTTCCGCGTTGACCTTCATCCAGTTGGATGCCTCGGTCAGGTCGGCGCCGTAGAGCAGATAGCTCTTGCTGTACGCGCGCTCGCGCCATTCGTTGGCGCGCACCAACAGCCGGGTGTGCAACCGCAAATGCGACAGGTCGGTCTCGGCGGTCTGTAACAGGCGCTTGAAGGCGGCGTCAAAGTCGTCGGTTTCACGGCAAAAGAGCCAGTTGATCCCCTCGACCACGCTCCAGTTCTTGCGCGCCATATCGAGGATGTCGCGTCCTGCCAGCACGTCCGCCAGAAACCCGGTCGGTCGAAAGCCCGCCAGCTTGCCAAATGCGTCTGTGACCGCGCCCTCGACGTGTACCACTGGGATCACCCGTTTGCCGTTGGCGAGGGCGTGCGCCAGCTCCATCGTGCAGACCGGAGATGCCAGCGAGTGAGGGGTGATCAGAAAGACGAACGCCTGCGTCGACTCGATCCCTTCACGGATCGACTGCCACCACGCGGCAGACTGCGGGATGTCGTCCCAGTCCACCCACGAGTCCCGCCCACTCAGGTTCAGCGCCTCGACCAGGCGCCGCGCAAAATCAATATTGTGCCGGGAATAAGATAGGAATATGTCGGGCATCGTCGTCCCCCATGAGTCCATGATGACGGATAGTATAACGCGCCGGCATTTATGCGCGCGAAAATCCCTCGCGCCTTCGACTTATGGAATGCCCAACAAGATGTAGGGACGCATAACGATGCGTCCGGGCTTTTATTTCTCCATCAAGGTCGGACGCGCCGCCTCAAAAAGGCGAGATAGATCGCCCCAGCCAGAATCACGACCGAGAGCGCTGCCCACACCAGCGCCCAGCCGCTGGCGGGCAGCACGGGTGCCACCTGCGCACTGAAGGCTGCCGCGTCGTTACGTCCGATCCCGCCGCCCAGATCGGCGATGCGGGTGAGCGTGATCAGGTCGAACAGGGCATTCAAGCCCGTGATAATCGCCAGCACGTTCAGCGCCAGCATGGTGATGCCGCGATCCGCGAATCGCCACAGCGCGACCAGCGCCAGCGCCATACCCAAGCCGACGAAGAACGCCAGCGTGAGGGGCTGCGTGTACAGCAGCGTGACAATCCCGACCAGCCCCCCTAGCACGATGGCGATCGTGCGCGGAAATGGTACGGTATTGGTCAGATAAAAAAGCACGGCACCAAAGAGCGCCGCACCCAGGTAGCCCGCTGGCAGGATGAGCGCGCGTATTCCGCCGCTGGTGAGCGCGTGCCCGCTGCCGTCTGACGACAGCACCATTTGTCCAAATTCGCCGCCGCTGATCAGCGCCGCGATCCCGTGTCCGCTCTCGTGCACAAAGGTGACGAACAGGCGGAATGGGTACAGGACGCCGCTCAACAGCGGAATATTCCACAGGATGAAGACGATCGCCGCCGCCAACAGTGCCATGATCAGGGCGCGCTGTCGAAAAAAAGTCAGATGTGTGAACATAGAAGATCGCTTTCCCGCCTATGCTGTACGGATAAATGGTCGAGTCGCGCGTGCGCGCCTATCCATGATTCTGTTACAATTAGACTTTGAACCATCATATGCGATTTTTAGGATTTCCTGATGACAGACCCGATAGAACGACTGCGTTTTGGCACGGTCGGCTCCCCCCAGACGACGCCGACCAGCGGCACGATCGCCGCGATCTATCATATACGCGAACTGGGTCTCGACCACCTTGAAATTGCCTGGACGCAGAGCGTGCGCGTCGGCGATGAGATGTGCGCGCAGATCAAGCTGGCGGGGCTGGCGGCGCGAGTCAGTCTGAGCGTACACGCGCCCTACTTCATCAACCTGAACAGCCAGACCGATGAACTGATGGGCAAGAGCGATGCGCGGCTGCTGGCGGCGGCACGCAAGGGCTTTTTGGCTGGTGCGCGCGACATCGTATTTCATCCAGGCAGCTATCACAACCAGGATCGTGAGGGGGTCTATCAGCGCGCCAGAACCAAGCTGCTCGAACTGACCGCGATCCTGCGTGACGAGGGCGTCAATGTGATTTTGCGCCCGGAGACGATGGGCAAGGGCGCGATGTTCGGCTCGCTGGAAGAAGTGGTGCGCCTGAGCGTCGAGGTGCCGGGGGTGCTGCCCTGTGTCGATTGGGCGCATCTGCACGCGCGCGCAGGCGATGGCAGCTTCAACACTTACGATGAATTCGCGGCGGCGCTGGCGTCGATGCGCGACGCGCTCGGCGAGCGTATGGGACAGCTTCATTTCCACATGAGCGGAATCTCGTACACCGCGAAAGGTGAGAAGGCGCATTTGCCACTCAACGAGGCGGATGTGCGCTACCGCGACCTGCTGCAAGCGTTCATCGACTACAACGTCGGCGCGACGATCGGCGTCGAGGCGCCGCTGCCCTTTCACGTCGCGGACGCGCTCACGCTGCAAGCCACCTATCGCCGTCTGCGCGGCGCGGGCGCAGACGCCGAGTCGGAAACGGTCGATTGAGGCGTTTCTACCCAAGAAAGAGTTCCAAAAGCAAAAAAACTGAGATTGAAGAGTGCCAAGAAACGACAAAACGCTCGTTTTTCTCGTCTCAATCTCTTAATCGCTGGTTCATCCTTTTTTACTCGCCCTGAAGGACTGCGGATGCCCTCGACGCTGCGCGCATTGATCTTCGATCTGGACGGCGTGATCACCGACACGGTCGAATTACATTTTAAGTCCTGGGTGCGTCTGGCTGAGGAAGTTGGACTGACCACGCCGCTCGACTTCCGCGATCGACTGCGCGGTGTATCGCGGCGCGAGACGCTGCGGCGGCTGCTGGATGGACAGGCGATCGAGGAGACGCAAGCGCAGGAATGGATGCGTCTCAAAAATATGTACTATCTGGCGCACATCGCCTACCTGACTCCGGCTGACCTGCTGCCCGGCGTGCTGGCGCTGCTGGACGACGCCCAAGCCGATGGACTCAAACTGGCGGTGGCATCTTCCAGTATGAATGCCAAATTCGTGCTGAAGCAGTTGGGCTTGTTCGAGCGTATGGACGCCATCGCCGACGCGACCATGATTCCGCGCACCAAGCCGGAACCCGACCTGTTCATCTGGGCAGCCGGACGCCTCGGCGTGCTGCCCGACGAGGCGATCGTGTTCGAGGATGCCGAGGACGGGGTACGGGCGGCGCTGAACGCCGGGTTTCAGGTGGTGGGCTTAGGACCAGCGAACGTCGGTGCGGCGCATCTGGTGCTGCCAGGGCTGGATGCAATCCGTCTGGCGGAGCTGCGCGCGCGACTGGGATGGTGATGGGGCTATAATGAACCAGACGATCAAGCACGACGGAAAAAAATGATGCCAGCCATAGCTTCACTCACCAATCAATATCCTGGAATCAACGCGCACTTGCACAGCTTTTTGGCTCAGGAATCGCAAATGGAATCGTTTTCATCATGTGTATATCGCCTGTCTGGTTAAATCGCTTTTGATCCAACTCAGACCGTTGGGCTATTATGCTGAAATCGAAGAGTCACTGCAAATCCGCACGATTGCGGGCGAACTGCTCAGAGAGCAAAAGGCGGATATTCTCATTTCTGATCGTGAACATAAACCAGGTGCGCTGGATGTTGTTGCCACAGCACCCGCTGCTGAAATGACTCTCGCTGCGCTGCTTCAGCTTGAGGAGCCGGATCACGCTTACAGTGCCATCGGCATTCGCCCGCGTGGCAGCACAAGGAATCGCAGTGAAGCAGAACCCATTACCTGGATTGAACTGCTTTCTCCTTCAAACAAAGGTAAAAAGGGTAGCGCACGGAAGTATCTGCAAAAACGGCAGCGCTTGTTGAATCAGCGATTAGCGTTCATTGAAATCGATACTATTCATACGATGTTACCGACATTTCCGGCATTGGTTGACACGATCGAGCAAGGCGAGGTGATGCGTGCATACCGTATTGCCGTACTCGATCCACGCCCGACTCTGGAATATGGCAGCGCGGCAATTTATGAATTCGATGTCGATCGCGTGATTCCTACTGTAAAAATACCGCTGCGCCCTGGAGAGACTCTGGACTTCGACTTCAACGCTCCTTATCAGACCATGTTTGCAGAAATGTTTTACGGGGATGAAGGGGTGGACTACACCCAATTCCCGCTCGAATTCAGGCGCTACTCGTCCGACGATCAGGCGCGCATCGCCAACCGAATGCTGACCGTGCTGCGTGCCGCCGCCGCCGGAGTCGATCTCGATGCCAGCGCGCCGCTGCCGATCGAGCATCCGCTGCCGCTGTCGGATGCGCTCGACGCCATCGCCGCCCTGACACAGACCATCCCAACTTAGGAGTCCGACTTGCATTTCGATCTGCTCCCCCACGTGAACGTCTTCTGATAACCCAGGGCGTGCGACTGGGATGGTGATGGGAGTATGTGATGGGACTATAATGAGGTGGACAGCTCAGAATCGAGAGGGAAGGTGCAATGCTGCCTGTGTCGCCTGCCGCCAATCAATATGCAGGAATCAACGCCCATCTGCACAGTTATTGGTACGCAACACACACCTGGAACAGCTTTCATGCCGCCTATATCGCTGCGTTGGCGCAAACGCTCAAGGTACACCTTCGTCCGCTCGGTTATACGGCGGCGCTTGAACATTCGCTGCAAATCAAGAGCGTCACGAGCGATATGCGATTTGAACCACGAGCAGATATCCTGGTGTCTGACACCGGGAAAATACCGCCAGCGCCATCATCGATGACAAGACCGCTGCCAATCCAATCGATGGCGACGTTGCACACCAATGTTGCGGAAATGCTCGATCTGCCCGACGACGACCATATTTACAGCGCGATCATGATTCATCCATTGAGTAAAACTCTGTCGCAGCACGAACCCGTAACCTGGATCGAGCTGCTCTCTCCATCGAACAAGGGGCGCACCGAAAGTGCGTACAAGTATCGTGAAAAGCGCCAACAGCTTCTGGAAGGTGGGATGGTATTTGTCGAAGTCGATTTTTTGCATACCACTCCTGCGACGATACCCCGGCTGAACAACTATGTCGAACACGATCCGTATGCCTATGCGTACCGGATCGTCGTACTTGATCCGCGTCCGACACTGGAACTTGGACCCGCCGATGCCTACGAGTTTGGTGTCGATATGCCCATTCCCCTGGTGAAAATCCCGCTGCGGGTCGGCGAGTCACTCCTGTTTGATTTTGGCGCAGCCTATAATCAGCATTTCATCGCCTGGTTTTACGGGGATGAAGGGGTGGACTACACCCAATTCCCGCTCGAATTCAGGCGCTATTCGTCCGACGATCAGGCGCGCATCGCTAACCGAATGCTGACCGTGCTGCGTGCCGCCGCCGCCGGAGTGGATCTCGATGCCAGCGCGCCGCTGCCGATCGAGCATCCGCTGCCGCTGACGGATGCGCTCGACGCCATCGCCGCCCTGACACAGACCACCCCAACTTAGGAGTCCGACTTGCATTTCGATCTGCTCCCCCCGCGTGAACAACTTGCGCGCATCATGCGTCGCATTTACGACGCCGGTCTGACCACTCTCAGCGGCGGCAACCTGTCGATCAGGGATGATGACGGTAGTATCTGGATCACCCCGTCGGGAGTCGATAAAGGCGCGCTCACCGCATCGGATATTATGCGTATCGCTCCAGACGGGACGATCGAGGGAGTGCATAAGCCATCGCTGGAATATCCCTTTCACCGCGCTATCTACGCCCGGCGTCCCGATGTGACCGCCATCGTCCACGCGCACCCGCCCGCACTGGTGACATTCAGCATCGCCCGCATCATCCCGGATACGCACATCATCCCGCAGGCGCAGCGCGTGTGCGGGCGAGTCGGCTATGCGCCCTATGCCACGCCGGGCACCGACGCGCTCGGCGCCAGCATCGCCGGGGCGTTCGCGGAAGGATACGACTGCGCGCTGCTGGAAAATCATGGCGCGGTCGCGGTTGGGGGGTCGCTGCTGGCAGCCTATCAACGGCTGGAAACGCTCGATTTTTGCGCGCGCACGCTGCTGCGCGCCCGTCCGCTCGGCGTGGCGTGCGGCTTGACCGACGCGCAGTTGGCGCTGTTCGACGCGGCGCCCGACGCGCTGTTGGATGAATTCACGCCGACGGCGCATAGCAGCCGCGAACGGGCACTGCGCGTCGAGGTTGCGCGCGTGGTCACGCGGGCATGCGAGCGCCAGCTGATGATCGCCACCGAAGGCGTCATCTCCGCTCGCATCGACGCCGACTCGTTCGTCATCACGCCGACTGGATTGGATCGGCGTGGGATCGATCATGACGATCTGGTCGTGATTCAGCGTGGACGACGCGAAGCGGGCAAATTGCCCAGTCGATCGGCGCGGATGCACGCCGCCATTTACGCGCGGCATCCCGATCTGGGCGCGATCATCACGGCGCAGCCGCCCAATGCGATGGCATACGCGGTGACAGCATGTCAATTCGACTCGCGTACCATCCCGGAAAGCTACGTGATGCTGCGCGATGTGCCGCTCATTCCCTATGGGGCGCCCTATGTCGATCCCGACTCGGTCGCGGCAGCGATATCGAGTCGCACACCGGTGGCGCTGCTGCAAAACGACTGTGCCCTGACGGTCGGCGCGAGCGTCCTGAGCGCGTTCGACCGTTTAGAAGTGCTGGAGTTCAGCGCGCGTTCGCTGATCGACACGCTGGGTTTGGGCGCATTGGTGCCGATGCCGGATGACGCCCTGGACGACCTGCGGCGGGCGTTTGGGCTGTCATGACGCGGGTTTGGCACGCCAAACCCCTGCGATCCGGGTGGACGCGGGGACGCATAACCATGCGTCCGTAGAGAAAATCGTGATTCACTGTAACTGACAATTGAACGTAATGACAGAGTATGGGGTATAGGTTAAAGTGTGCAGTTATCCGTAAGCCCCATAGTGAGAGGGACGTAGACAGACTTTCTGTCGCAACTGATGAATAGATTCCGCAAAGCCGGTATTCTGATCGTGTCGGCAGCCTTGATGGGACTTCTGGTCACATCGGCAGTCGCGCAGGAACAGCCCGCGCCCGGTGAGGGCGGTCCGATCATCCTCAGCAATCTCGGCACCGACATCGCCACGCTCAATCCGATCATCGTGCAGGACGGTTCGTCCAATGCGATTGCCGCGCGTCTGTATCCGCCGCTGGTCGGAATCGATGTCGAGACGTTCAGCTATGCGCCTGGCGCGCGTGGCTCGATCGCTGCCGACTGGACGATCTCCGAAGACGGCTTGACCTATACCTTCACGCTGCGCGACGATTGGCAGTGGAGCGACGGCACGCCGATCACGTCGGCGGACGTCAAATACGGCTTCGATGCGATCGCCAGTGGCGAAACCAACAGTGCCCTGACCTACATCCTCGACGATGTGGCAGGCATCGAGGCGCCGGATGCGCAGACGGTCGTCATCACGTTGAATTCACCAAGCTGTGCTGCCCTGAGCAATATTGCCGCGCTGCCGGTCGTGCCGGCGCACCAGTTCAGCGCACTGTTCCCGACCTTCGCCGCCATGAACGACGCCGATATCACCGCGGTAGGGGGTGTGTCGGCGGGTCAATGGAAGTTCAGCAATTTCCGTCCCGGCGAACAGGTGACGCTGCTGGCGGATCAGAATTATCCCGATGCTGTCGTCGGACAGGTGACGCCGGAAGGCTTCATCTTCAAGAATGTCGCGGATCAGACGATCTCCTTTGAGCAGTTCCTCGCCGGACAGTTCACCTGGGACAGCGCCCCCGAATCACGCGAAAACGAGATACGCGCCCTGGATGCCGAAGGCTATCAGGTACACGAATATCCAGCGGGTTCGCTGCGTTTCATCGCGCTGAACAGCGCCGATCCTGCCAACCCGGTCAATGGTCTCGACGAAGCAGGCGAGGCGCTCGATCAGGGACACCACCCGATTTTGGGCGATGTGCGTGTGCGTCAGGCGCTCATGTACGCGCTGGATTTCGCTCAGTTGAACGAGGGCGCGCTCGGTGGTGAAGGCGTACAGCTCGCCGCGCACATACTGCCCAGCTCCTGGGCATTCGACCCCGATCTGCCCGTGTACCCGTTCGACCTGGAACTGGCGATGAGCCTGCTCGATGAAGCCGGGTTCGTCGATGACGACAGCGACCCGACGACTCCGCGTGTCGCCACCGAGGATGCGCTCTACGCCGCACCCGGCACGCCGCTGGCGTTCACGCTCTCCACCAACTCCGGCAATGAAGCCAGCGAAGCCATCGGCGTGCTGCTGACCTCGCAGTGGGCAGCGGTGGGATTCGACCTGACCTATGAAGCGATCGACTTCAACGTACTGGTCGAGAACCTGACCGGACAGACCTATGACGCGACCATGCTCTTCTGGAGCTTTTCCTTCCCAGACTCGCCCAATGACGCGACTGCCAATTTCCTCCCCACCAACGATGTCATCGGTGCGGGCTTCAATGTGACCTCGTACAACAACCCGGCATGGACGGCGTTGATGGAAGAGGCGAATACGGTCACGGACTGCGATCAGGCGGCGCGCGCCGAGCTGTACCAGCAGGCAAATACGCTGCTGCGCGAAGATGTGCCCTGGATTTGGCTGAACACCTCCAACGTCGTCATCGCGGCGCAGCCAAACGTCGTCAATTTCGACCCGCGCGGTCAGCTCGTCGGCTGGAACGAGTCGTCCTGGATCATCCCTCGGTAACGATTTAAGCGTCGCGGCAGGGTGTGGCACCTCCTACCCTGCCGCCTATCAGCCGTCAAAAAAATGAGTGTGACCCTCCATGTCCCGATATGTCGTTCGCCGCTTGCTGCAATCGATACCGACCTTTTTTGGGATCACGCTGTTGGCTTACCTGCTGATGTCGCTCTTGCCGGGCGGGCCGCTGGCGGCATTGTATTTTGCCAACCCGCGCATGACGCCACAGGATCGGGTCGCGCTTGGCGCGCGTCTGGGCGTCAACGATCCCCCGCCGATCCAGTATCTGCGCTGGCTGCTGGGAGATGACTGGATGCGTTGGGACAGCGATGGCGACGGCTTATCGGACGGCGCCTTTCTGATCGGGCTGGATGCCGACGGCGACAGCGTCCCCGAACCACCGGGAGATCGCTACGGCGTGCTGCGCGGCGACTTTGGACGCTCGTTCTTCAACAATCGACCTGTGATACAAGTGCTGACCGAACGTCTTCCGGCGACGCTGGAATTGAGCATATCAGCGTTTTTGATCGGCACGATCGGCGGGGTGGTGGTGGGCGTGCTGGCGGCGCTGTACAAAGGACGCGCCTTCGACAATGCGTCGCGGGTACTGGCAGTGATTTTTGATTCGATCCCGGCATTCTGGCTCGGACTGATCCTGCTGCTGCTGTTTTCGGTCACGCTCGATTGGCTGCCACTGGGAGATCGCTGCCGCACCACGCTCGATGCGACCTGCCCTCCGGTGTGGCAGCGCCTCAACTATCTGGCGCTGCCTGTCTTTGTGCTGTCGGTCAGTGGGGTGGCGGTGCTGTCGCGTTTCATTCGGGCGTCGATGCTGGAGATCATCAGCAATGACTATATCCGCACCGCTCGTTCCAAAGGGATAGGCGAAGGTCGGGTATGGTTTTTCCATGCGCTGCGCAACGGCTTGATCACGCTGGCGACATTCATCGGGCCGTCGATCACCGGGCTGCTCGGCGGTGCAGTCATCATCGAGACGGTGTTCAACTATCAGGGAGTCGGCTTGACGATCGTACAGGCATTCGGACAGCGCGATTATCCGATCGTGATGGCGGTGACCATCTACGCGGCGCTGGCGACCATGATTGGCTTCCTGATCTCGGACATTCTGTATGGGATCGTCGATCCCCGGATACGTTTTTGATGGATGCGCCCAACGTTCCTCGGCTGCTGGACGCGCCCAACCGCAAGTCGCGTTCGCTGTCCGCACGCGCGCTGGATCGTCTGCGCCGCGACCCGCTGACGCTGCTGGCAATGGGCGTGCTGCTGCTGCTGCTGCTGGTCTCGTTTGGATCGCCGTTCATCAACGACACGATCCTGGGCGTCGATCCGCTCGCGCCAGACACCCCCAACCGTCTGCTGACTTTTGGCAGTCCAGGGCATATCCTCGGCACCGACGACCTGGGACGTGATCATCTGGCGCGGCTGCTGTCGGGCGGACAGGTGTCGCTGAGTATCGGTATCTTTTCCGCCATTGCAATCCTGGTAATCGGGCTGGTATTTGGGCTGATGATGGGCTTCTTTCGGGGAGGCGTCGATGATGTCATGAACTGGCTGATCACCACGCTGGACTCACTGCCTTCACTGTATCTGCTGATCGCGCTGTCGGCGCTGCTGCAGCCCTCACCGCAGACTCTCATCTTCATCATCGCTATCACCAGTTGGACGGGGGCGGCTCGACTGGTGCGCGGCGAGACGATCGCGCGGCGCGAACTTGATTATGTCGTGGCGGCGCGTGCCCTGGGCGCCAGCAATTTTCGTATCATGTTCATTCACATTTTTCCAAATCTGCTGTCGATCCTGGCGATCTCGCTGACCGTCGGTATCGGCGGGGTGATCCTGGCGGAGTCGGCACTGAGCTTTCTCAATCTGGGTGTGCAGCCCCCCACCCCGACCTGGGGCAATATGCTGATCGACGCGCGCACCTACTATCGCACCGCCCCGCATCTGATCGTCATGCCGGGACTGATGATCTCGATCACGGTGCTGTGTCTGTACATCCTGGGCGATGGACTGCGCGATGCTTTCGACCCGCGCAGTGAGGGCTGAGCGTCGATGTGGGACGATGAACTGTGTGCTGCGAGGTAAAATACGATAAACGATGAGGCTGGTGGGAGTCGAACCCACATGCCCTCGCGGGCGGGTGATTTTAAGTCACATGCGTCTGCCATTCCGCCACAGCCCCATGACGCTAGTCTAGCATAAAATGCGCATCTGTCACGAGTCGGCGTCGAGTAGGCGCATATACCCCGCCAACTGCGCCGCTACCTGATCGGCGTCCAGTCCGCCGCGCGCGACCTCCAGCACGAACGCCCGCTGTGTCGCGTCGTCCCAGGTCAGACGGGCGCCATTGCGCCGTAGAAATTCGCTGACTGCCAGCACCGCTGTGCGTTTGTTGCCGTCCGCGAACAGGTGATGGTATGCCAGCGAGTGCAGCAGCGCGCCGGCTTTGTCGATCAGCGTCGGAAACTGGGGTTCACCGAACAGCACGATCGACGGACGCGCCGCTGCCGAGTGCAGCAGGTTGACATCGCGCACGAACGTGTGCCCGTCCGTCACCTGATCGTTGAAGTTGTACAGCTCGGACGGGGTAAGATACTCGATTTTTCGAGGGTCAGCGAAGTTCGAGGGCATCCAGCAGCCATTTCTGCGCCGCCAGGATCGCGGCGATGATCGATTTGTCGGCGTCGGCATCGGGCGCGATCGGATACACGGTTGTGCCCGTTGTCACGTCCGCTATCGCACCCGGCGCCACCCGATCGAACGGCGTCAGCGGCAGCCAGGCAGCCAGCTCGTCAGCATCGCAGGTGCCCTCCGCGACACGCAGGATCAGCACCAGCGCGCTCGGCTGATCCCACAGGACGCAAAATCCGTTCACCCACAGCAGGAACAGCGCGCCGACGGTGGCAGTGCGCTTGTTGCCATCCGCGAACGGATGATTGCGCGCCACCGAATGCAGCAGCGCCGCGGCTTTGCCGGGCAGCGTTGGATAGGCATCGGCGCCAAACGCGCTGGCGGCAGGACGTGCCGCCGCCGCATCGAGCAGGGCGATGTCGCGTATCTGACGTGTCCCGCTGGTGAGCGCCTCGCTGTCCAGCAGCGTCCCGTTGATGTAGATCAGCTCCGAGACGGTGACGTAGCGGGTGTTCATACGTGCGACAGAATAGGGCTGCCGGGGAAAGTATGCGCAAAGCCGTACCAGCGCATGAGAAGCTGCATCGGACGCCCGGTCGGCGTAGTGGTGCCATCGGACATGACCAGCCGATCGCGGCGGATGCTGGTGCCATTGTCCAGCTTGAGCGTATCGCCCGACCAGCGCGCGCTGGTCGTCTCGGCGTAGACGGCGGTCGGTGCCAGCGCGTCCTCGTGCTGGTAGACCACTAGTCCGCGCCCGTCCTGGCGCGTGGTCAGCACGTTGCTGTTGTTGTGCAGCGCCAGCAGCGGCACATACAGGCTGCCCCACTCATCCCAGATTCCCAACCCCAGCTCAAAGCGCGGGCGGCGGGTGTCCTCCTGCGGGACGGCGATGGTCGCGGCGATCGTGTCGTTCATCGTCTCTGGTGTCGCGCGCATCCGCTCCATGGCGCGGGCGAACTTGTTCTGTTCGGGCGTCAGGACGTGCATCAGCACGCGCGTGTTGGCATCGGCGCTCAGGGCTTCGTCAGCGCGCATATGGCGGGTCGGGGCAATCTGATCAAGGCGGCGTCCGGCACTGGCGCCAAAGAACGCATCGCCGGTGATATGCTGCCAGTACGACTCGGTTTCATGATCGTAGATCAGCATCAACCCGTCGAAAGCGCCGCGCCGCTCGAAATGCAGGGTGCGACCGTCCAGCGTCGGGTTGAACACCATGCCCGTGTTACAGGCGTTGCAGAAGGTCATCACCCAGGGATGCGATCCGTCGATCTGCCCCTGAATGACGTTGTAGCTCAGGACGGTGGTCATCGGGAAGGTGTACAGCACATCGTCGACAGCGAATGTGAGCAGGCGCGTATCGGGGGCGATCGAACCGCGCTCCAGATGTGCCTCCAGCTTATCCATGTCGGTGACCGCCAGACGGGGTGGGGAGAAATTTTTGCCGTAGTCTTCCATGACAGCGCGCTGTGGATCGAAAGGGCGGAGAGTCGATAGGGTGTCCAATGGCGTCCTCATTTCGGCACGAGGGACTTCACGAAACTACTTACCTTGATTATACGCCAAATCGTCTGCCGCCGGATGAGTGTGAAAGGACATACACATATCGTTTCAGTGAATTATGGAGTCAGCACGCCTGTAAGGACGCATAACGATGTGTCCGCAGATAAAACCTTGGGATAACTACCCCGGCGGGTAGACCTCGACATAATATCCATCGCCGCCAGCTTCCGCGATCCAGCCTTCCAGATCGCCCACCACGACGCGATACCAGGCATAGCGTGCGCTGCACACCGGACCCTCCAGCACGTATACGATCGCCTCGTCGTCGATCTGACCCACGACTTCGGCGCTGGTGTTAGCGCCCTGGCGCACATTGAGACCGTCTGCCTCGGTCACGCGAGCGCGTTCGCGCACGATCAGGCGCGTGCGCGCGACACTCGGACAGGCTAGAGTCGGTGTGGCAGCCGGACGCGGTGACGCAGTGACCGGGGGCGTCTGAGCGGCGGCGATGTCATGCGACGCCAGCAGCAGGGCGGCGCACACGACAGCGATCGCAAGGCGCGAGCGCATAATCCACACAGCAGAACGATCAACGATCAGGACGTGCAAAGCGCACCTCGTCACCATCTAGACCGTTGATTATAACGGTTTACATTGACCGCGCGAACTGCCGCGCCGCGCGTCGCTCAAACCAGAGGGTAATCGTTGCGATCCCGAAGCAAACGGCGTAGAGCGCCATATACGGCACCAATGCCGGCGCGCGCGACCATGCCAGCAGCGCGCCAAAGGCGGTGTACAGACAGAATGCCAGCTCAGGCAGCGCGTTCGCCGGGGCGATGATCTCGGATGTGCCCACCCCATCGCCCATTTTTGGCGTGCGCTGAAATTCGCCGCCGCGCCGCACCAAGCCGAGCAGGGCGGCGCGCGCGTTGCACCAGGTCATGCCTGTCGCCACCACAATCAGCACTGGCAGCCCGCGCAGCAGCCGCGCTCGCCAGTCGGGATAAAGCGCACGCTGACCGACCGCCATCATCAGCGGTGGCAGGATGCCGATGAACCCAAGCAGACTCAGGTCGGTGTCTGGCAAAGAGTTTGCTGCGATCAGGATCGGCGTGAGCAGGATCACCAACAGGATCAGCGCGTGAACGAGATATTGTGCCAGATGCAGGGTCGCCATCAGGCGCGCGCCCAGCGTCAGACCCGGCGTGCGCCACAGCGTACCGATGAGCAGCGCGCACACCTGCGAGCCGCCCAGCGCCCAGCGCGACTGCTGCTGACGATAGGCGCTCAGGGTTGGTGGAATCTCGCCAGGGGCGGACAGATCGCCGCGATAGGCGAGCCGCCAGCCCGCAAACTGCGCGCGGTAGCTCAGGTCGAGGTCTTCGGTCAGGGTGGTATCACGCCAGCCGCCTGCGTCCTCGATCGCGCGACGGCGCCACACTCCGCCTGACCCATTGAAATTGAGCAGCCAGCCAGCCTGGGCACGTCCGCTCTGTTCGACCACAAAATGCGCATCGAGCGCCAGCGCCAGCGCGCCTGTGAGTGGGTTGGCGGCGGCATTCAGATGACTCCAGCGCGTCTGCACCATGCCGACCGTCGGATCGGCGTGCAGCTCGGCGGCGGCGGACATCACGATCCCCGCTGGCGGCACAAAGTCGGAGTCGAAGACCGCGATCAGCTCGGCATCAGTGTGACGCAGCCCATACGCCAGGGCGCCCGCTTTGTACCCGCTGCGATCGGCACGGTGCAGATGCGTGATCGCCACGCCCTGACTGTGCCAGTACACCACCCGTGCGGCGGCGAGCGCCTGCGTCTCGTCGGTCGAATCGTCCAACACCTGAATCGAGAGTGCGCCGGGCGGGTATTCCAGACAGGCTGCCGCGTCGATCAGGCGGGTGACCACACGCGGCTCGTTGTAGATTGGTAGTTGTACGCACATCGTCGGCAGGGTGGAGTCTGATAAAGGCGGCGAGTCGACTGGTGCGATTTGGGATGCTGTGATCGGTCGCCTGCCCCTGGCAAGATAGGCGATCAGTAAGACGCCACTGCCGAGCGCGTAGAGCGCCAACACCAGGACGCAGACGAGATACAGCGTCCGCAGCAGGTCAAAGACCATAGCGTGCCTCTGCGGATGGGTAATCGGAAGAAAAATAGTGTATCAGCGCACAGCATGAATCCGTAGTGCGCGATGGAGGGTGACAAGGAACGGTTTATCCCGAAATCACAGCAGCGTACAACGCAGCCTGACGATCACGCGCCATCACGAAAGCCCGCGCCGCCTCTGGGTTGGGTTCGACGATTGTCCGCACCAGGGGCGGAAAGGCTTCGCGGGTGGCATCGACCGGGATCGCCTGCAACGCCGACAGCGCCAGGATCGCCGCCCCGCGCGCGGTTACTTCGTCGGAGTCGATGACATGCAGCGGACGGTCGAGCGCGTCGGCGATCATCTGCGTCCAGGCGCGCGATGCGCGGATCACCCCGCCGCCTGCCGCGATCGTCGCGGCTGGATGGGGTGCGAGCTGCGCCAGCACCAGCGAGAGGCGCAGCGCCACGCTCTCCATCAATGCCTGCGCGATGTCGATCGGCGTGGTGTCGAGCCGCAGACCGACGATCGCCCCGGTTGCGTGCGCCGCATAGCCCGGACTGCGTTCGCCGCCCAGGAGGGGCAGCACCGTCAAGCCGTGCGAGTCGGGCGCGCGCAGCAGCAGTACTTCCTCGATATTCGACGCCAGGCGCAGTGTCTCCTGTGCCCAGGTGTAGATCACCCCGCCTTCGGTGGTCGCGCCGCCGATCAGATGGTGCATGGCGTCGATGCGATAGCCGAAAATGCCCGGCGGCAGCGTCGGTGGCACATCCGCTTTGACCAGTGTCCGTACCGCACCCGTCGTGCCGACGGTCAGCGCGACGCAGGCGCCATCGACGGCGCCGACGCCCACGTTCGCCGCCGCGCCATCGCCGATGGGCAGCAGGAACGGGGTGTCCTGCAGCGCGCCCCAGCGCATCCGATAGGGACCGCTCAGTCCGACGAATGCCTCGCGGTAGTCGCCGACTGCCGGCAGCATAGCCGCCGTGATGCCGACTGCCTCGATCAGCGCCGACGACCATGCCCGCGACGCCCGATCGATCAACCCGCTCCACGACGCCAACGACAGGCTGGTACGCGCGCCGCCGAACCAGGCACGGTAGAGATAGGTCGGAAAATCGACCCATTCGACCACCGACTCGAAGAGCGTCGGGTCGCTCTGGCGCAGCCAGACCAGCTTTGCCAGGCGATGCGCTGGATGCAGCATACAACCCGTGTGCTGATGCAGCCATTCCGCGCCAAAAAGTTCATGCAGCGGCGCGACCGCCGCCACCGCGCGCGAGTCCGCGTAGGTGTAGACGGGTGTGAGGGGGGAGCCGCGCTCGTCCAAGCCGACCAGCGTATCGGCGAAGGCGGCGCATGCGACCGCCGCGACTCGTCCGGCGCGCGGATGGGTCAGCAGATCGTCGATGCAGGTCTCGACCAAACCGCGCAGGGTGCGGGCGTCGGCGGTCGAGGCGCCTGGTTCGGGGTGATCATGGGCGTGTTCGTGGCTGACGCTGGCGCCGAATACAGGCTCGGCGGTCACCTCGTACAGCAGTGCACGCACGGACGAACTGCCGATGTCCAGCACCAGGATTGGATCGGCGGATTGCTTGTCGGATGGGATCGACATCATGGGAGATCACCGGGTGTGGGCGCGTGGCGAGCGAATGAGATTCATTTTACAGGCTAATTGCGTTCGGCGCGCCATCATGCTGCGCCGCTCTGACCAAAGCTGCTCGCCAGCAGCGAAAAATCGGTGATATTGACCACGCCATCTTTGTTGAAGTCGGCATTGGCGTTGTAGGTCCCGCCACCCGCCACCGATCCGAACGCGGCTGCCAGACTACTGAAGTCGGTGATATTCACGGTATTGTCGTTGTTGGCGTCGCCTTCGCGCAGCACCGGCAGCGTGATGGTATTGGTGCCTGCGACCAGTGTCACAATCGTCTTGACCGCCAGCGTGGATGTGCCTTTGACGTACAGGCGATAGGTGCCGGGCGCCTGTCCGCTGAGGGTCATCAGTCCGGTGTCGGTGGTGAGCAGGATCAGGTCCGCGATCGGCGCGCCGCTGCCTGAGACCGTCAGCGTCGCACGCACCGATATCGCCCGCGTAGAATGGGGCGCGGGCGGACGCCCTTGCAGCACCAGCGTCGATTGTACGCTCGCGCGGTTCGCGTCGGTGATCACCGTGTCGGTGACGCTGACGATCGCCGGGCTGCTGCCGGCACAGGTCGCGCGCAGGACACTCCGATAGATGAAAGCCCCATCCTCGTCATAGGTATTGATGGTATAGCGGTAGTCGAGTGGGTAGGGCGAGATGGTGACATACAGAACCCCGCCGACAGAGACGCTGCCGCTGCCGAACTCGACCGGATTCGGTCCGGAGCCAGTGATCTGCGTGTCGTCATCGATCTCGGTCCGGGTGTAATCGGCGTCATTGAGGGGATTGCCATACTCGACATCGAGATTGTTGAACTGGATGCGTCGTGTAGTCGTCCCGAGACTGCACGTCGCGGTCTTGTTGTCCTGCCAACGGCGAAATGCCTCTGTCCCAGGAATAGAGTTCTTGAGTGACATCTGGATATTGCTGGCATTGCCGTTGCAGGTGGCGACGACCTCGCTGCGGAATATGCGGGTGATACCGATGTAAGTATCGTAGCGAAATGTGTATTCCAGCGGATAGCCGCCGCTGACGCTGGTCGAATAGTTCGAGAGCGTCAGTGTATCGACGCCGTTCGGGATCGACATGAAACCACCGGTGAATACGCTGGTGCCGTTCACCAGGCGCGCGGATGTATACAGCGCGGCAGGACTATCGTCGGGATTGCTGTACTGCACGGCACGGCTGCTGACGACGATATTGATCGACCCGCCGACCTGCGTGCAGGACATACGCAACCCAGGTGCCCATCGATAGTAGACCTGTGCGGCGTCGGCAGTGTGGTCAGGGATGAAGGTGACGACAGAAAACACGATTAAGGCAAAAACGAAAGGCAGCTTACGCATGATGCGGCTCCATTCATCTTTATCGTAGTCTGTATCGTAGTCCTGATCTCACAGCAGTGCCAGCGCCACCCCGAACATCGCGCTCAACAGCCCGACCAGCCAAAAGCGCTGCACGATCTGAGTCTCGCTCCAGCCGACCAGCTCGAAATGATGATGCAGCGGCGCCATTTTGAAAATGCGCTTGCCTTTCGTCGCCTTGAAATAGCTCACCTGCAAGACCACGCTGACCGCCTCCGCGACCGGTACGATGGCGATGATCGGCAGCAGCAGCCATTGCCCGGTCATGATAGCGATCGTCGCCAGCATCCCCCCCAGTGCCATGCTGCCCACGTCGCCCATGAACATCTGCGCCGGGTGCGCGTTGTACCACAAAAAGGCGAAGCAGGCGCCGACCACGATGAAGCACAACTGCACCAGGAAAATCTGTCCCTGCAAAAAGGCGATGATTCCGTAGGCGGCGAACGCCGACGCGGTGATGATTCCGGCGAGTCCGTCGAGCCCGTCGGTGAAGTTGATCGCATTGGACATGGCGACGATGGTGAAGATCATGATCGGCACGAACAAGAGCGGCGACAGTGGAATTTCGGCGTTCAGCAGCGGCAGAATCAGCATGTTGGCGTACTGGAAGCCGCCCTCGTAGAAGGCGAAGATCAGCGAGACGATCGCCGCGATCACGATTTGCCCGATCATCTTCTGGCGTGGGGTCAAGCCTTCACCATGACGCACAGTGCCGCGCGATTTGCGAAATCCCTGCCAGTCGTCCAGCGCGCCCAGGACGGCGAATCCGAGCATGACGATCAGCGGCAGTAAGACCGACGCCCCTGTAACGGTGCGAATCACGTTGACCAGATTCAGCGCCAGCGCGATTGCCAGCGTCGGCACGATGATCAGGATGCCGCCCATCGTCGGGGTGCCGGCTTTATGCTGGTGCTGCACCAATTCGACGCGCACCTGTTTGCCCGCCTTCAGCCGTCGCAGCACCTCGACCAGCGGCGCGCCCCAGATCACGCCGAGTAGAAATGCCAGTACGCCGACAGTGAGAGCGAAAGGAAGTCCGTTTTGCATAAAAAAACCTTTTTATATCAGCGTCGAATGTGCTTCACCGACCCACCCTGCTCGATCAGGGCGAAACGCACGTCGTCGGTAGGTATTTCAAGGAGGATCACCAGCCGTTCCGCCAGGCGCTGAAACGTCGGGGCGGCGGTGCGCGACCCCCAGTATTCGGCAGGGCGGTCGAGCTTGATCAGGATCGCCACCTGCGGATCGTCCGCCGGGAAGAAGCCGACAAAGGTAGCGATCGACGAGCCGGTCTCATAGCCGATCGGCGTCGGAATTTCCGCCGTGCCCGTCTTGCCCGCGATCGTGTAGCCCGCGACCGACGCCGCGCCGTCCAGCCCATCGCGCACCACCGCGACCATCATATCGGTGACCTGATTCGCCGTCTCGGTCGAGATCGGGCGTCCCAGATTGGCGGTGCGCGCGGCGATCGCCTGATCTTCGTCGAGCATCTGATGTACCACGCGCGGCTGCATCATCAAGCCGCCATTGGCGATCGCGCTCACCCCGGTGATCATCTGAAGCGGTGTGACAGCGACACCCTGACCAAAACTGTTGGTGCAGAGATTTTTCTCGCTCCAGATCGAATCGCCCGGCGTCGGCATCTGACCTGCCTGTTCGCCTTCCAGGTCGATCCCGGTCAGACGCCCGATCCCGAATTTGTCCATCATCGAGTAGAAGGCGGTCGCGCCCATATTGACGGCGATCGTCGAGGTGCCGACGTTGAGCGACTGTACCAGGATTTGCGTCACGTCCACGACACCGCGCGCCCCGCCGTCCCAGTTGCGGATGCCGTCGCATACCCCGCCCAGGCTGCCCTGATCGTTGTAGGTGAAATCGGGTGTGATCGAGCCGGTTTCCAGCCCCGCCGCTATCGTCAGCACCTTGAAGATCGATCCCGGCTCGAACTGCTGTCCGACGGCGGGATTGGTCAGGAAACGTTCGTCCGCAACGCTGTAATAGGTATTGGGATCGAATGACGGATACGACGCCATCGCCAGAATATCGCCATTGCGCGGATTCATCACGATGATCGTGCCGCTGCTGGAGTCGTACACGTCGATGGCGGTGATCAGCTCGCTCTCGACCAGAAACTGCACATCGCGGTCGATGGTGAGCAGTACGTCGTTACCCCGACTGCGTTCATAATCGATGATCGGCACCTCGAACGGGATGTTGCTCACCCGGCGCGTGCGCACCTCGCCAGCGAGCTGACCGTTGTAGTGTCCTTCGACACCATAGTAGCCGCGCAGGTCACCACCAACGAAGCCGATCACCTGAGCGGCGACGGGTCCTTGTGGATAACTGCGACGCGGCACCGGCTCGATGGTGATCTCGTCCAGACGCAGCGCACGCAGCTCTCCAGCGTCGGCAGCGCTGACGTTGGTCGAGACCAGCACCCAGGGGGCATCACTGGTGAAATTGTCGAACAATTCGAGCTCGCTGCTGTTGAGGATGGTGGCGATCCGGGTGGCGGTCTCACGCGCATCGCTGACCAGCGACGGACTGACGCCGACGCGGTATTGCAGCGTATTGACTGCCATCGCCTCGCCGTGCCGATCGTAGATGCTGCCGCGCGCCGACGCCAGCTGCAGCGTTTGCGCATAGCCGCTGTCGCGCAGGTTGTTCAGATACGTCTGCACCTCGGTGTCGAGCGGAAATTGAAACGAGAACAGGCGAAAGACGAGAACAGCGCTGACGGCGAGCAGCGCCACGATCACCAGCGGTAAACGCTTGCGCAGGGTCTGCTGCTGTGGGTAGAGCTGTGTCGTCGTCATGGGGTCTGCCGTGTAAAGTTGTCGAATTGGTGGCGCACATCGTCGGCGATCTGATTGATCCAGCCGCTGAAAGTCTCATCGTATTCCGGCAGCGCTTCGGACTGCGATTCCAGTGGTGTGATGGCGATCTCGCGTTCCGGGTTGTAGCCGTCCACCTTGATATAGGTGATGTCCTCGGAATCGGCAGACTCGAACCCCATCGCGGCGGCGCGCGCGCCCAGACGCGGCATACTCTGCAGCAGGGCAATCTCGCCGCGCAGTTCCTCGACGGATTGTTCGAGTGTATTGCGATCCTCGATCATCTCGTCCAACTGGCGACCGAGGGCGGACATATGTGCCGATTGACTGAGGTAGAGTGCGCCCATGATCACGGCTACGAACAGACCGAGCGTCGCCAGCGCCACTGCCTGGCGCTGCGGACGCCAGCGCGCCCGGTCGAGGACGTGTCCCAGCCAGTCTTCGCGTCTTGTTAACATATCGAATGATCCCAGGCAACGGATTGCGGACGCAATATGATGCGTGCGCTACAGCTTGCGGACGATGCGCAGCTTGGCGCTGCGGCTGCGTGGATTATCCGCCATTTCGCCCGCATCCGCCACCAGCGGCTTGCGCGTGATCACGCGCACAGTGGCGACATGCCCGCACACGCACACTGGAATCTTGGGCGGGCAGATGCAGTCGGTGCCTGCCAGCCTGAACGCCTCTTTGACGAGACGATCTTCCAGACTGTGAAAGGCGATCACGGCGAGGTGTCCGCCGGAGCGCAGCAGATCGATCGCCAGCGGCAGCGTCCGCTCGACGATCCCCAGCTCGTCGTTGACGGCGATGCGCAGCGCCTGAAAGGTGCGCGTGGCGGGGTGAATGCTGTCGTACTGCCCCGGACGATGGGGAATGGCGCGGGCGACGATATTCGCCAGCGCCGAGGTCGTCGTCACCGGGCGTGCCTCGATGAGTGCACGGGCGATCCGGCGGCTCTCGCGTTCTTCGCCGTAGTTGTAGATCAGATTTGCCAGATTATCGGCATTGAGGCTGTTGACCAGCTCGGCGGCGGTCGGACGATCGCCGGTGGGGTCAAAGCGCATATCGAGGGGCGCGTCGGCACGAAACGAGAAGCCCCGTTCGGCGGTGTCGAACTGCATCGACGACACGCCGAGATCGAGCAGAATTGCGTCCACGCCGTCTGTCCAGCCGTGATCCGCCGCTATCTGCGTCATATCTGCATAGCTGGCATGGATGACCTGGGCGCGGTCACCATAGCGATGCAGCCGTGCCGATGCCAGCGCGATCGCCTGAGGATCGAGGTCGAATGCCAGCAGCGCCTCGCCACCGCCATCGAGCAGCGCGGCGCTGTGTCCGCCTGCCCCGGCGGTGCCGTCGATGATCCGTACAGCGGGCAGCAGGTGCTCGACGATCGGCGCGACCAGGATCGGCAGGTGAGGTGCCTCGGTCATGGGCGAATCACGCGGCGATCGGGGCAGCGGCGATCGGGGCGCTCGTCGGCTGTGCGCTGCCACCAGCAGGCTCGACCGAAATGCCCATCGAGGCATCCGGTGCCAGCGGGCCCAAAGCCTCCAGTGAAAAGGTGAGCAGACCAAATCCGGTCGCGTCGGGGGCAAAGATGCCAATGTTCTGTGGTAGCCCGTCCTCGATCAGCCACAGTTGATAGGTCTGTGCTGAGGTGAGCGCGGGCAGCCCATCGGTGACCAACGCTGCCTGGTCGGTGGCTGGGTTATAATAGAGCGTGGCGAGGCGCATCACCGAGTCTGCCGTCGATTGCAAGCCGACGCGCCGCGCGCCGAGATCGCTCACGAGCGACAATACCTGATCCTGACGGGTGTACAGCTGGCTGAGCTGTCCGCGCGCGGCGTCCAGATCGGCACGGGTGGACTGAGCATTGCTCCACCAGAACGCATTGGTGACGATCAGCGCCGCCGCTGCCGCCAGCGCGAACGCTATCCATGCGCGTCGAGGCGTCGGGACGACAGCCGGACGCGCGATCGCGGCTGTGGGCGGCAGCGGCAATGTTGGTGGAACGATGGTGGGCGGCGCGGGCAGCACTGCTCCCTCGCCCCCCGCACTGTCAGAATGATTTACAGGCGGCGCGATCCGTGCCATCAACGCGGCTTTGACGCGCGGCGGCGGGGCGATCGGCGCGACCGATTGCAAGAGCGCGGCATCCAAAGCCGACAGCACACTCAGATCGCTGCGCAGCTCGGCGATGAAGATAGGTTGACCACTACAATCGGGTAGGAGTGTGCGGACGCGCGCTGCTTCATCCGGGCTGGTCGTACCCAGGGCAAAGGCAGAAATGAGGTCGCGCAGTTCGTCACAATCGGTCGGCTGCGGGGGGGTGTCGTGTGTGTTCATTTCCCACTTCGACTCTGATTCGTGAGCATCTCGATAAGACAACGTTTTTCATCTGGAATGTGTGAACAATGTAAAGCATTGTCCGTACAATCTCAATACGACATACCAATGTGAATCGGATTACAATTTATATGCCAATCATTAAATTGATGGTGTGGATTTCATCATTCCGCGCGTACCCACAGGGCACGCAGCGCGATCAAGCCCAGACGGATGCGACTCTTGATGGTGCCGAGCGGCTGCCCCAGATAGTTGGCGATCTCGCTGTGGGTCATGCCCTTGAAATATGCCAGCTCGATCGCCTCGATCTGGTCTCGTGGTAATTGGGCGATCAGCGGACGCAGCGCTTCACCGCTCAACCAACTGGCACCATCGACCGTGCTGGATTCGCCGATCAGATTGGCGAGTTCGTCCACGTCCAGCGGATTGAGCGGCGCCTGACGCCGCTCGCGGCGCAGTCGATCGATGGCAGTATAACGCGCCAGCGTCAGCACCCAGGTAGACAGCTTGCCGCGCTCGGCATCCCACCGCCATGCCTGATCCCATACTTTGAGAAATGTGTCCTGCGTCACCTCTTCCGCCAGGGTGGTATCTTCCAGCACCCGCAACGCCAAGCCGTACACCCGCCCGGAATAACGGTCGTACAAATCGGAGAGCGCATATTGATCGCGTTTGCTGATGCGCAGGATCAGGTCAGCTTCGTCTGGAGGTGTCGGCTGGTTCATCGCACCCATTCATGATTCCGCGTGATTATGTGGTCGATCGATAACTACTGCGAATGGGCACAGCGCACTATACCCTTAGACGCTATTGTACGCGATCTAGTCCTGTTGCGATCGACCAAGTGGCTGAATCATGTGGGGTACTTATGGAAAATCCACATTGGGAGTCAGCATCCCCGCGCCGTACACCTTGCCTGGCTCGATGATCAGCGGCGCGCCGACCTCGACCGACGCAAACAGATCGTAGGTGGTCGCGCCCGTGATCCGCACCGGGACGATCTCACCCACCGGCAGCTCGCCATCGACAATCACGTAGCCGTCGATCTCCGGCGCGTCGCGGTAGCTGCGTCCCAGGCTCAACATGCCGCCGGTCGAGCGACCGTCCTGATCTTCGGCGTCGCCGTGTCCATCCACCAGGATTGGCAGCATCTTGCCGATGAGAGCCTGATTCTTTTTCAGGCTGATGCCCTGCTGCATTTCCATCAGAGCGTTCCAGCGCGCCTGCTTGACCTCATCCGGCACCTGACCCGCCAGCAGCGCCGACGGCGTGCCGATCTCGTAGCTGTACTGAAAGGCGCCCACGCGGTCAAATTCCAGATCGCGCACGAACTTCATCAGCGCGTCGAATTCTTCGTGGGTCTCGCCTGGATAGCCGACGATGAAGGTCGTGCGCACCGCCAGATCGGGCATGACGGCGCGCATCGATGCCAGCGTCTCATAGACCCATTCGACCTTCGCCGGGCGCTTCATACGCTTGAGCGTCTCGCGGTGTCCATGCTGGAGCGGCATATCGAGATAGTGCAGGATTTGCGGGTGTGCCGCCATCGTATCGATCATGCCCGACGTGACATAACCGGGATAGGCGTACATCACTCGAATCCAATCGATACCGGGTGCCGCCCTGACCAGCGCGTCGAGCAGGTGCGCCATGCCTTCCTTGATCCCCAGGTCGTAACCCCAGTCGGTGGTGTCCTGGGCGATCAGAATCAGCTCGCGTACACCAGCGGCTTCGAGCGCGCGCGCCTCGTTGAGGATGCTCGCCAACGGACGACTGACTGCCGTACCTTTGATCTTGGGAATGGCGCAAAAAGCGCACGGTCGGCGGCAGCCGTCGGCGATTTTGAGATAGGCGCTGGCGCCCTGTTTGGCGACGCGCAGGATATTGCCCTCGTCGCGTCCGACCGTCTCGGCGTCGGTGGGGAGGTGATAGAGCGGTTCAGGATGCTTGCGATCGCGGATGCGCGTGACCAGATCAAAAATGTCCATCCAGCGGCGCGTCCCGATCACGCCGTCCAGTCCGGGTAGTTCCTCGACCAGATTGGCACCATAGCGCTGGCTCAGGCAGCCCGCCGCGATGACGTACTGTCCTTCGCGCTTATTCTCGATCAGCTCGCGCAGCGTGTCGATCGACTCGCGTTTGGCGGTATCGATGAACCCACAGGTGTTGACGATGATGACTTCGGCGCGATCGGCAGCGCTGACGGCACTCATGCCGCGCTGATTCAGTACTTGCGCCATGCTCTCGCTGTCAACGGTGTTCTTGGCACAGCCGAGGCTGACCAGACAATACTTGTCCTTGCGCGTGGTCTTGCGCGAGGGGCGGGGTGGAGCGATGGTATTCATGGATGGAACCTTGCCTTATGGATCGATTTGAGCGGACAGGGACAATGCAAGCCAGGACAATGGGTGCATTGTCCCTACAAGCGTGCGGTGCGGACGACATAATCCGTATCAGCGGATTTTTGTGGGCGTGGCGCCGGGCGGGGCGCCGCGCGGCGGGACGATAGCGCTGGGAGATGGTACGCGCGTCTCGGACGGGATCGGTGTCAGTGATGGCGTCTCGGTCAGTGTCGGCAGCGGCGTCGAGGTGAACGCCCGCGTCGTCGTACTGGCGCGAGTCGCCGTAACCGCCACGACGGTCGGCGTCGTGACCATCGGCGCGACGCCCGGCAGCGGTGTCGGCATTCCGGCTGGTTCGCCCGCTGTCATGGTTGGGGCGAGCAGTGGGGCAGCGCCGGGCAATGGTGTCGGCTCAGTGGAGAGCGTCGATAAAGGCGCCACTGGCGACGCGGCTGCGATAACGCCGACGGTCGAGGTGGGAATCTCCTCGGCGGTCGTCGGTAGCAGCAGGGGCGGTGAGGTCGGCTCGACGCTGACGGCGGTCACACCGGGTGTCGGCGTCGGCAATGGCGTCGGCGCGATCTCGGATGTCGGCTCGAACCCAGATCCGGTGACGACCTCGACCCCGGTCAGTGTGAAAGTGAGATCGACTTTTTGCCCACGATCGCCAAAAATCGGCTGACGTTCTCCGTTATAGACGATGCGCAGCGCCTCGGCATTACCTGCGCTGATGGTGACCGATCCGCCCGCCGGGAATTCGAGCAGATCACCCGTGCGAGCCAGCCCATCGAACTGCGACACTCCGTCGGTAAAGACGCGCAAATAAGTGCGCTGGGTGATCTCGATGCTGACGAGCACACCCTGACCCGTAAAACCCGGCTGCAACAGCAGTGCCAGCGTCGGAGTGGCGGTCGTCTGGATCGGGAGGGGAGTGAAAGTCGGTTGGACGGGCAGCGCGCCCAGAATATCACTGAGATCATTCGCCTCAGCACCCGCACCCTCGCCCGGATCGGTGCGCAGCAGTTCAGCGGCGCCCAGCAGGATCACGATCACGGCGGCGATCGCCACCAGCACCCGTGCCATCCCCGCCAGCAGACCGCCGCCACGACGTGGCTCGTCCAGCCCGGACGACTGACGCGCCGTCGCGCTGCTGGTCGGGGCTGCACCGCGTGACGACGCGGCGTCGGCGCTGTCCGCTCGCTTTTTGCGGGATGAGGCGCGTTTCCTGCCGCGCCGTCGTCCCGCCAGCGATCCACCGCCGTGCGCCAGCTCTTCGAGGGCTTCCTCGTAAAAGGTCAGGATGCGGTCTTCATCGAGACCGAGATAACGCGCGTAATTGCGTACGAAACCGCGCAGTTGGATCGGCGCGAATTCCGGCAGGACAAAATCGCCCACCTCGAACGATTCGAGAATACGCCGACGGATACGCAGCGCGCGCTCGGCTTCATCGAGGGTGAGTTCTTTCGCCTCACGGCTCTGGCGCAGCAAACGCCCCAGTGCTTGCGGTTCCATCAGAAGTTTAAGTTGTCCGCGTGGGTGGGCAAAAGTGAAGGGAGAGGTAGAGGTTTGGCATCCCAAACCTCCACGATTGCGGCGACGTTACGACGCGGCTGCGGCGTCGTCTGCGGGCATGGCGGCGGATGTGCCTTCGAGCATGGCTGCATCGACGGGCACCTCGTCCCATTCCGGGATGTCCTGGGGCACAGCGGCGACGGCGGGAGTCTCGGCGCGCGCCTTCAGAAAGGCAGCGAGCTGTTCCTCACGCACGATGGTGATCTTGAGCTGAGGCGACTCGTTCGACCCCAGGCGCACGGGCACCATATGCGAGCCAACGTCGCGCAGCGCGGTCTGGCTGATGCGGCGGCGGTTGATGTCGATGCCGGTCACCGTGTTGAGTTCGGTGGCGATCTCCGAGGTGGTCACCGAGCCGAACAGCTTGCCAGTCGGTGACGCCTTGCGTCCGAAGACCAGTTCCACGCCGTCGATCTGGCGCGCCAGATCGTTGAGGCGTTCTTCCAATGCCGCCTTGCGTTCCGCCGAAGCAGCCAGCAGCTTGTCGAGTTCTTTCAGGGCGCCGGGGCTGGCTTTTTTGGCGAGGCGCTGTGGCAGCAGCCAATTGCGCGCGAACCCGTCCGCGACGGTGATCACCTCGCCCGCGACGCCGTGCTTGTAAACATCTGCCGTTAAAATGACCTTCATGACAAAACTTCCTCCGCAGGACACGCATACGCATCCTGGTGTGGGTAATCGAATCGGACAAATTGTCCATAAATTATAGGGTTCAGGCGGGGCTTACTCAAGTGGCAACCTGAACACCGTCGGTCGGTCTGCCGACCTATCGTAGGGACACATAACAATGCGTCCGACGCCGCATCCTTACGACGCTCGTCACCGTCCGGTCAGCGCGCGCCCTTCGTTGACGCGCGGCATGATCTGTGTCTCGACCTCGACATCGCGGGTGGGTGCGGTCACCGCCGGATACAACAGCCAATCCTCGACATGGGTCACGGTCGCCAGCGGTGCCAGCGCGCCCAGCGCACCCAACGACTCGACTTCGAGCATGACCTGGTTGGTGAACACCTCGCAGTTGCTGCCATAGTCGGGATAGACTGCGCCCGCGTCAAAGTCGAAAAACTTGACGAATAAGCCGCCGCCCCCGGCATAGGCTGCCCATCCTTCAGGGACACGGACACCGACCTTCTGCGGCACGCCACCATGCTTGGATCTCAGCATGATGTATTTCGTCCCCCATGTCCAGCGCGTATCGTCCATGTGGGTGTACGACCACAGCGTGATCGGACCTGATGGCATCAAATCAGACTCGTGCGTGCCACGCGCGGGCAAGGGCACGATCGCGGTGCCGCCAAGCGCCATCACCGAGAGCGCCCAGGGTGCCAGCGTGACCGCCCAGGCGTTGGTGTTGCGCAGACGGTGCGTCACCTGCACATGCGCCTCCGACTCGTGCATGACCAGATCGATCTGCTTCTCGATGCCGGTACTCGCCTCGATCGGCTGCATCAGTCGGACACCGTTGGGGATCGGCTCGACGTGAATGGGACTATTGTCGGGCGCATAGGTGCGCGGCTGGCTCTCCGGCGCGTGCCACAGCCGATGACCGCCAAAGTTGAGCCATTGGTCACCGCTGGTCACGCCCATCGCTTCGGGGTTTTCCCAGAACAGATTGACTCCGCCGGGAAATCCGAGCCGGATCACGCGGGGACCGACATCCGCCGTGACGACCAGCTCGATGGTGCCATTGCTCAGGGTATAACAATTGTCCCACCCACCGTAGGGTGTCTGTGTGAACTGCACCATCTGCATTTGTCCTTGTGCGCGTAAATGATAAGTGCCATTATGACTCGGAAAAGGCGACCTGTGCTGCCGTGATTCGATCGATCACCAACGCGACCGCCTGTTTGTGTGTGAGGGCTGCCCCGTCCGCGAACAGCACTTCAAAGCGATCGTCCAGGCGCGTCAGCAGGCGCGCCTTATTGATCCTGTGCGCGGCACCCTCGACGACGAGCGTCAATTCTCCTCGGTGCGATTGACTGGTCAAGTCGAAAAAACCGTACAGCCGGGCGGCATCGTCCGCAAAAGCAGACACCGCCAGGACATTGGCGGCGGTCAGCAGCCAGATCATCTGATGGTAGTCGTAGGCGTCATCGTGCCCCGGCAGATGGTCTTTCAGCGCCAGCAGGCGCGCCAGGACATCGGCGATCATGCCGCGCCCAAAGGCGGTCTCTATGCTGCCGATTTCGACCTCCAGCTGATAGATCGGGCTGCCAAAATCGGTCGCCAGCGCGTACAGCGCGTCGTCGGTGACTGCGGCATCGTCGAACCGTTCGAGGGCGAGCTGGGCTTTATGGCGGACTGTCAGCAGCCCAAAGACGATGTAGCTGCTTCCGGTACGACGGGCGCAGGCGATCCCCTCCTCGGTATCGTGCAGCACCTGCTCCCATCTGCCATTCGCCAGTGCGTTACGACTGCGATGTTCCAATCCAACCGCCAGCATGTTGTCGTAGCCGCTGCGCCGGGCGCTGAGGATCATCTCTTCGTTGAGCGCCAGCGCGCGCTCGATTTCGCCGCTGTGTGAATAAGCCATGCACAGGTTCAACTTGAGCGATGTGGCAAGTCCATCGGCATCGATCGCCTCGCACCATCCGACCGTTTCTTCCATCAGGGCGACTGCCAGCACCAGATCGCTCTCGATCAGCAGCGATGAATAACCCGTGACGACGCGAATCGCGGGCACATCGTACAATCCGCGTCCGCGTATCAGGTCATAGGCAAATTCACCCCCGACCAGTGCCGCCTGCGCGTCCCCTAAATGTGCCCCGATCACCGCGCTGAGATTGTAGGTCAGGGCGCGCGCTGCCGGATCGATCGTCTCGCTGTCACGCTGGAGGGCAGCCTGTGCCAGCGCACTCCCCTCGCGCCAGCGTCCGGTGGTGTAAAAATAGTCGTGCAAGCCGCCGATAAGCCACATTTCGCGTTCGGCGCCATCGGGCAGCATGTGCAGCGCCCGCAGTGCGGCACGATAATTGTCCAGGTCGGCGTTGACGGCGCTGACCTCGATGCGGCGATGCGGCAGAAAGGCGAATCGTTGTGCCTGGGCTGCATAATAATGGGCGTGCGCCTCGCGCGGGGTCTCCAGCGCGCCTGATGCTTTAAGACGATCGAGCGCATATTCGCGCAGCGTCTCCAGCATGGTGAAGCGCGGTTCGCCATCGTGTCCGTCGCTGATCCGGATCAGGCTCTTATGCGCCAGCCCATCGAGAGCATCGAGCATATCCGCATCCGCGAGCGGGCAGACCGCCGCTGCCGCATCCAGCGACCAGCCGCCGCTGAAGAGTCCCAGATGCGCGAACAGGGCTTTTTCACCCTGATCCAGCAGATCGTAGCTCCAGGCGATCGCACCGCGTAAGGTCTGTTGGCGGGCGGGCAGATCGCGCGCACCCCCGGTCAGCGTGGTCAGGCGCGTCTCCAGCCGCGTCAGCAGCGCATCCGGCGCGAACATGCGAATGCGGGAGGCAGCCAGCTCGATCGCCAGCGGCAGCCCGTCCAGACGTGCGCAGATGGCGGCGACGGCGTGCGCGTTATCGTCGGTGACCTGAAAATCAGGTCGGACAGCCTGCGATCGCTGGATGAACAGATCGACCGCCGCGAATTGACTCAGGCGCGCGATCGGCATCGGCTCATCGGGATCGGGCAGTGCCAGCGGCGGGACAGAATATTCGTGTTCGCCGTAGATGCGCAGTGCTTCACGGCTGGTCACGATGATCCTGACGCCGGGCGCGGCTTTGAGGATCGCGCTCACACCCTCTGAAGCAGGCATGATCTGCTCGAAATTGTCCAGCAGCAGCAGCAGTTGTCTGGCGCGCAAATAGTCGGTGACGGCGGACAGCGTGTCTCCCTCCCCAACCTGCACGCTGAGTGCCTGTGCCAGCGCGATCGGTACTAGTGTCGCATCGCTGATAGCAGCCAGCGCGACGAAGGTCACGCCATGCTCGAACTGCTCCAGCAGGTCGGCGGCTACCTGGAGGCTGAGGCGCGTCTTGCCGGTGCCGCCCGTGCCCGTCAGGGTGACCAGCCGCGTATCGGGCGTGCGCAGCAGTGCCTTGATCGCGGCGATCGAGTCGGCGCGTCCGATCAGGGCGTTGGGCTGCGCGGGCAGATTGTTGGGTCGGCTGTTCAGGGTGCGCAGCGGCGGAAAGTCGCGCGGCAGGTCGTCGCAGTGCGCCTGAAACAGGCGCTGCGAGCGCAGCAGGTCTTTCAGACGGTGTTCACCCAGATCGATCAGCCTGACTTCCGAGGGCAGGGCATCGCGGATCGCCTCGATCGTCGGCTGTGACAGCAGGATTTGTCCACCATGTCCGGCATTCATCAGGCGCGCCACCAGACTGAGCGCGGCGCCGAAATAATCTCCATCCCGTTCGGATGCTTCCCCGGTGTGCAGCCCGACACGCACACGGATCGGCACCTCTGGCAGCTCGGCGAGCGGTGCCAGCTGCCTTTGCAGCGTGATCGCGCCGTCAAGGGCAGCGACCGCCGACTCGAACGCCACACAAAAGGCATCCCCCATCGCCTTGAAGATGTGTCCGCCGTGTGCCGTCATCGCCGCGCGCACGATCGCGTCGTGCTGTTCGAGCGCAGCGCGCATGGCGTCGGGATGGGTATCCCATAAGCGGGTGCTGCCTTCGATGTCGGTGAATAGAAACGTGACGGTGCCCGTCGGTTGAATCATCGCTCATCCCTGAATTTTTTTAGCTACCACCATTATGACTCGAAAATACGCGCCAGAGCTGCCGTGATTCGCTCGCGCGCCAGCGTGAATGCCTGTTCATCGTCGAGCGCGGCGCCGTCGGCAATCAGCGCGTCGAAGCGATCGCCCAAACGCGCACGCAGCATTGCCCTTTCAGTCTGATGCGCGACGCCCCCTGCCAGGATGACGAAATCCCCTTCGAGTGCCTGGCTCTTTCTCTCGAAATAGCCGTACAGCCGCGCGCCGACCGCGTCGTCCGCCGCCGCGATCAAGGTGTTGGCGGCAGTGCGCAGCCAGGTCATGCGCAGATACGGGTCGTCCTCTTCCAAGCCGACCATCCGTTCGCCGAGTGTCACCAGGTGTGCCAGTGTGTCCGCGACCAAGCCGCGTCCCAGCGCGATCTGTGTCACGCACAGATCGATTTCCAGGTGATACCACGCGCTGCCAAACTCGTTCGCCAGCATCCGCAGCTCTGCAATGATGGCGTCACTGGCGTCGAACCGTTTCAAGGCACTCTCAGCCTCATACAACGCCATCAACAGCCCGAACAAAATGTATTGATTTCCGGTACGACGGGCAGCATCAATCCCTTCTTCGGCATCGCGCATCACGTCGTCCCACCTGCCGTAAAAGATGTGGTTGCGGCTGCTGTGCTGCAAGCCAAAGCTGAGTATGTCATCGTATTTCAGGCGGCGCGCACTGGCGACCACCTCCTGATTGAGCGCCGTCGCGCGATCGTGCTGATTGGTATTACTGTAGACGATCGACAGGTTGAGCTTGAGATAGGGTGACAATCCTTCAGATTGAAGATGTGTCCGCCGTGCGCCGTCATCGCCGCGCGCACGATCGCGTCGTGCCGTTCGAGCGCAGCGCGCATGACGTCAGGATATTGATCCCAGAGGCGGGTGCTGCCTTCGATGTCGGTGACTAGAAACGTGACGGTGCCAGTGGGTGCGTTCATCGGCTGCCTTTGGTGAAGCGTTCGGACTCGCGGGTTATAATCAATATAACATTGTTCCGAGTGCGATTTGTCATCTACATCAATGAGGGGGTTTCCCTATGACCGATATGCCACCTGTGTCACCCGCCGCCGAGCTGCCACTGGGCGCACAGCGTGCCGCCACCTGTCCGATCAAGCCATGTCGAGGCGCCGACGACAACGACACACTGCTGCGCAGCATCCGCAGCGACCGCCTGTTGTGTATGTACTGCGTCACGCGGACGCCGACGGGCTACATCGGCAAAGAAGAAGCGCGCGCGACCGAGGCAAAGTTCTATAAAGCCACGCAAACCGATTACATCGTTCAATTCGCGGTGTGCGTGGTCGGTGCGGGCGCGGCGGCAGTGCTGTCGCAGTTATTCGGCGTATTTCTGTTCGTGTTTTTCATCGGGGCAGCGGTCGGTGGGGCGGTCGGGACGCTGGCGCGTCGGCTGACGGCGCGTCGGCTCGGTCGCTATTCCGGGGAGATCGGGATCGCCGGGGTCGCGGTCGGCACGCTGCTGGCGCCGATCGGTCTGGCGCTGATCCGCACCGGGCGCATCCTCCCCGGTGCGGCGATCGACATCAGCAGCCTGATCTGCGGTGTGGTGGTCGGGATCGCCGTCTACGCGATCATGAAGGGGCGGATTTAGGGGTGAGGGATAAGGATTAGGTGAAGCGCATTATCGCAGTCACATGAACGGCAGCGCCCACCATGACCGCATTTCGACGCTTAACGCTGGAGCAGTAGGTAACCACTTGTCCGGTGGCGTCGTACCTGTACTCGGTGATGAAGCCGAGTCTATTGGTGCGTGTGAGGACGAAACGAATGGGGTCGTAAAAGGTTGCGGTTACCAGATAGTCATGATCTGCGAAGCGGAAATTTTCTGATCGCGGCTGATAACGGGACATTCAAGAATAAGCCTGTGGCTGCAATGATTCGATCGGGCATATCAGGTATCTGTTGACGGTCGATCCTGCTCAAAGTCCGTGCAACCATCAAGTCGAGCGGGTAGGTTTGAACCAGGCTGGTTGGGTCGAGGAGAATCGCAAGTAAGCGGGGTAAACTGTCGGCGGCAATACGAGATTTTTCGATCAAATAAGCCATTTCGACGATGGTTATCGCCGAAATGGCGATCGCACTTCCGCTGTTAATTGCAGTATCAATCGTGACTTTTGCTTTTTCCGACAGACGTGGATCGCTGTACAGATACCAGATAATCGCGTGCGTATCGGCTACAGCCGCGAACATCAAATATCCTCACGCGGGAAGTTATCCCACAGTTCATGACGCGCTTCATCAATCTCTTGAGCCGACGGCGCATTCCCTAAGTCCGCAAACGACCCGTACAGCGAGCGAGCAGGCTTAGTTGCTGCGACCGCCAAATCCTGTGATAACTCGGCGCGAAGCGTTTCTAGCAGGCGCGCTTTTTCTAAAGCAGGCAGCTGTCTAATGTAGGACAAGGCTTCGTGGTATGTGATCATATCCGGCTTGCCCTCTGCGATTTTTACGCAAGTTTATCATGGTTTTCCACCGACTAACTTGGTAACGGACTACCAGGGGATGGGGGGGGTAGCCATCATGAGTTAAACAACACGAGAAAGGGTTAGAGAATGGCGACTTCTCCCTAACCCCGTTCTCTAACCCCTGCTCTTCCGCTACTCCAATTCCCAGACGGGCATTGGACGGCAGCACAGCACCAACTGCTTGGCGGCGCGCACCTCGTCCAGACGCCCCACCGGGGTGACGTGCGGTGCCTCGGTGAGCAGCGTCGGGTCGGTGTGCGCTTCTTCCGCGATTTTGAGCATGACCTCGATGAAGTTGTCCAGTGTCTCTTTATCCTCGGTCTCGGTCGGCTCGATCAACAGCGCCTCCGGGACGATCAGCGGGAAATAGTTGGTCGGCGGGTGGATGCCGTAGTCCATCAGCCGTTTGGAGATGTCGAGCGCGTGGACGGACTCGACGCCCTCGAAATGTCCCTCCATGACAAACTCGTGCGCGCAAAAACGATCGACGGGCATGGGGTAGACGCCGCGCAGCCGCGAGCGGACATAGTTGGCGTTCAGCACCGCATGACGCGACACCTCGCGCAAGCCCGATCCGCCGTAGGTACGGATATAGGCGTAGGCGCGGACGTGCATCCCAAAGTTGCCGTGAAAGGCTTTCAGGCGTCCGATCGACTGGGGTGGCATGGTCAGCGCGTACAGCGGCGCGTCGTCGGCGGCGCCCGCCTCGGACTCGCTGATGGTCACGATCGGGCCCGGCAGATAGGGCAGCAGCTTATCGTTGACGCCGACCGCGCCGCAGCCAGGTCCGCCGCCGCCGTGTGGGGTGGAAAATGTCTTGTGCAGGTTGTAGTGCATCACGTCAAAGCCGAGTTCGCCCGGCTTGACGATGCCGAGCAGCGCGTTCATGTTGGCGCCGTCCATGTACATCAGTCCGCCGCAGGCATGAACCGCCTCGATCACCTCGACGATGTGCGAGTCGAACACGCCCAGCGTACTGGGTACAGTGATCATCATGCCGGCGATCGTGTCATCACAGGCGGCGCGCAGCGCTTCCAGATCGACATCGCCGCGCGCGTCGGACGGCAGTTCGACGACCTGCAACCCCGCCATCGAGACGGTGGCGGGGTTGGTGCCGTGCGCGCTGTTGGGGACGAGAATTTTGGTACGCCGGGCGTCACCGCGTTCGTGGTGATAGGCGCGGATCATCAGGATTCCGGCGAGCTCACCCTGTGCGCCCGCCGCTGGCGCCAGACTCACGCCTGTGAAGCCGACGATCTCCGCCAGCCAGGTTTGCAGTGTGTACATCAGCGCCAGCGCGCCCTGGGACGACTCGTCGTCGGTGCTGGGATGCAGATGGGCGAAACCGGGCAAGCGCGCGACGTTCTCGTTGATCTTCGGGTTGTACTTCATGGTGCAGGAGCCGAGCGGATAAAAGCCCTTGTCGATGGCGTGATTCTTCTGACTCAGGTTGACGAAATGGCGCACGACCTGCAGCTCGCTCACTTCGGGCAGGTCGAGATCGGCACGCAGCAGGTCGGTGGGCATGTCCGCCAGCGGGACATCGACGGCGGGCATGACCACACCGACTCGTCCGGGCACGCTCTTATCGTAAATGGTTTCGGACACGAGATTATCCCTATGATTGATCGGATGCTATGGTTTCAAATTGCGTGATATGCGCCCACGCGACGCTGTAAATGGTGAGGTATTCATGAATGATCGCGTGTTCATCCATCCCTTTCTCGTACATTTGCCGATGATACGGCTGTGAGGTGTGCTGCCATCCGCGCTCCTCGGCAACCTTTTTCACACTATCCTGAAACGGCAGATCGATGCCTAATGCAGTGAAGGCAATGGCAAAACCGTGTAGAAAAGCCTCGATCGTAGGGAAGTCATGGTCGCCGCTGCCACCCAGATACATCATTGGGCGATCGCGCATGTGATCGATAATCGCCTGCACATTTTTGGCGCGTGCTGCGTCAGAAGCGGGAACGAACATGATGTTTTGCTCCACTCACTCGACTTTCGTTATTTCTAAGTCGTTGGGATAGCTAAAAAGCGCGAGATACCTATCGTATGCCAGCGCATGAAATCCCACATGCCCGTATACCAGCGCATCGATAACGTACACTTCAGATGCTTCTATCCTCACCGCTTTATGATACCCCTGGCTTCCAATAGTGAATTCCTTTCCATCAGGCAGATGCGCTTGTATGAAAGGCGGGCGAAAAGGTTTGAGATCGCCTGTTTCACGATTCTTGATGGTCATAATGGACACGGCATAACCCCGCTCCAGGATCATGCTCACTGCAAACGCGCATTCGTCGCAGTATTTTCCCTGCTGGATAGCGCTCGAAAATGGACTTGAGCGCCTCGGCGTGGCTGCTCAGGTCGAGCATAAATTAGCGTGCAGCCTCGCTCATAACCTGCACCAGCGTATCGATCTCGTCTTTGCGGTTCATCTCGGTCACACACAGCAGCATGTGATCGGTCAGGGTCGGATCGTCGGCGCCCAGGTCGATCCCGCCGATGATGCCAGCGTCGTAGAGCGTGGCGTTGATGTCTGCCACCGGGCGCGGACATTTGACCACGAACTCATGGAAGAACGGCGCGGTCGTATCGACACTGTAGCCGTCCAGCGCGGCGATGCGTGCAGCGGCATAGTGCGCACGGTGATAGCACAGCGCGGCAGCCTGCTTCATGCCTGCCTTGCCCATCAGCGACAGATAGACCGTCGCCGCCAGCGCCATGAGACCCTGGTTGGTGCAGATATTGCTGCTGGCACGTTCGCGGCGGATATCCTGCTCGCGCGGACGCAGCGTCATCACATAAGCTTTGGTGCCGTGCTTATCGACCGTCTCGCCGACGATGCGTCCGGCGATGCGGCGCATATTCGCCATTTTAGTCGCAAAAAAGCCGACATACGGTCCGCCGTAGCTGAGTGGGATGCCGAGCGGCTGCCCTTCACCGACGACGATATCGGCGCCCAATTCACCTGGACTCTTGAACAGCGCCAGTGCCATCGGGTTGGCGACCACACACAGCAGCGCGCCAGCCGCGTGGACTTTGGCGGCGAGCGCGCGAAAGTCGATCACCCGTCCGTAATAGTCGGGGTAGGCGATCGCCACCATTGCGGTATCGCCGTCGATCAGATCGCCGAGCGCGTCGAAGTCGTGATCGGCGTCGTCACCGACGATCGCCAGATCGTTCCACTGATGATAGGTGCGGGTGACGGCGCGATACTGCGGATGGATGCCCTTGCTCAGGATGATTTTTTTGCGGGCGCGGCGGCTGGTCTCCAGTGCCACGATCACCGCTTCCGCCAGGCTGGTCGCGCCGTCGTAATGGCTGGCGTTGGCGCCGTCCATGCCGGTGAGCTGCGCGATCATGGTCTGGTACTCGAAGATCGCCTGGAGCGTGCCCTGGCTCATTTCCGGCTGATAGGGGGTGTAGGCGGTGTAGAATTCGCCGCGCAGCAGCATGTGATCGACGGCAGCCGGCACGTAGTGATGATAGGCGCCCGCCCCGCGAAAGAGCGAAAAATCGCCCGCGTGATCGTTGGCTTCCGCCAGCGCTTGCAGTTCGGCGGACACATCCATCTCGGCGGCGGGTTCGGGCAGGTCGAGCGCCGGGAAACGATGGCGCGACGGCACAGCGTCGAACAGGTCTTCGATCGTGGTCACGCCGATGGCGGCGAGCATCTGCTGGCGTTCGATGTCGGTATGGGGAATGTAACTCACAGTGCGATGTCCTTGTCTGGAAAACCAAAGATGACGGTTAGCGGGTCGCGTTGAACGCGATGTAGGCGTCGGCGTCGAGCAGCGCGGCGTTGTCGGTGTCGGTGAGCGTGACCTTGATGAACCAGCCGTCACCATACGGGTCGGCATTGACGTTATCGGGACGCTGCTTGAGCGTCGTATTGATCTCGGTCACGGTGCCGCCCAGAGGCATCACCAGATCGGACGCCGCTTTGACCGACTCGACCACGCCGAATACCTCACCGGCTTTGAAGGTCTTGCCGACTGCGGGCAGCTCGACGAACACGATATCGTTGAGCGCGTCCTGAGCATAATCGGTGATCCCGATGGTGGCGGAGGTGCCCTCGACGCGAATCCACTCGTCGGTCTTGAGGTATTTCAGGTCGTTGGGGGTCTTGAGCTGTGCCATGTGCGATCGCTCCTCGTGAGTTGCAGCAGGGTATACAGAACAGACAGAAAAAAACAAACAAAAAGAGCGCACAGCGGGCTGCTGTGCGCTCTGTGGCGGGCGTCGTTCTAATGACGAAGCCCGGCTTTCAGAGTGGGTAGGCGTCCACATCTCCTGGGAGCCTGAGAGTTTCGCCCTGACCCTCAGCCTGGGTCGGCGGCTTGCCCCTTCGGCGGCGGCAGGTCATGTGCCGCGCTCTCGATGTGAACAGGGATATTGTAGTCAAAAAATGAAAAAAGGGGAAGATGACTCCCCGTCATTCACAGGGCAAACGCATGAGTAAGCGGCGGACGCAGGGTCATGTGGCGCTATAGACTCGCCCTGTTATGTGTTCACACACCCTTAATGTGCTTGCATAGCTTCCAGATAGCGGGTACGATACAGACGTGATCAACGGTTTAGTTGATCCGCGCGTCTGAAAGGGGAAATAGATGCGCCGCATTGTGTCCGTTGTACTGTTCGGTTTCGTCTGCATCGTGATCGTGGGGTTGACTGTCGCTCAGGACACCCCGCGGCTGACACCCCCCCCCCATTTATTATCAGGATATAACGTATCAGCCGCTTGAACCGCCGCTGACGCCCTCACCGCCATTTATTACCGATATGCCTATGCCCACACCGGAATCACTCGTCACCCTGCCCGCGCCGACCTTCGACGCGCCGACGCCCACGCCGACCTGTCCCGGTGCCGGACTCGCGCTCGATCCGACGCTGATAGTCACGCCACTGCTGACCGACAATTTCGACGGCGGCGCACTGCCGATCTGGTCGTTCGGCGCCGGATGGGGGATGGCGCCGGAGTCGGAGTCGCAGTCGAACGGCGGATCGCTGCTGGTGCTGACCGACTCGCAGTCGGCGCTTGCCGAGAGCAGCGGCGATCTGGGTGACCAGCACGTCCGTGTCCGAGTCCGACTCGATGCAGGCGGCGCGGGAGTCGAGCTGCGCCGTTCGGCGTATGGACTGTATCGGGTGATCTGGCACGCGGACGGGGTCGTGAGCG
>Ga0105048_10000598_pt1 | contig 56408 bp, 46 predicted proteins | sample MAT05_FD_78382 | JGI IMG/M metagenome (GOLD analysis project Ga0105048, IMG submission 78382) | Freshwater microbial communities from Lake Fryxell liftoff mats and glacier meltwater in Antarctica - MAT-05 | ecosystem: Environmental > Aquatic > Freshwater > Ice > Liftoff microbial mat | place... | reverse complement strand
TCGGGAAACTACCGATCCAAATTTTTATAAGAGCATTTTAATCCCGATAAATCGGGAAACTACCGATCCAAATTTTTATAAGAGCATTTTAATCCCGATAAATCGGGAAACTACCGATCCAAAAATCTTACAAGAACTTTCCCAAAAAGTAACAGGAACATCCCCCGTTTTTGGAGTGCAAATATAAGGGGTATTGAAATTTGCAAACAAAACTTTCTTTAAAATATTTCTATACTTATTTTTACCGACTCAACTACAGTAGTATGCCTGAATTTCCTAACAGACAGTTTCTTGATTTTGAACAACCGATTAAAGATCTTTTCGAACAGATTGAGCAAACCAAAAAATTGGCCGATAAAAACCAAAAGGTCGACTACTCCTCAACCATCGTTCAACTTAACCAATCCATTGTCGAAAAACGTAAAGAGATCACCGAAAAATTAACCCCATGGCAGCGGGTTCAGCTAAGTCGTCACCCCGACAGGCCCTACACCCTTAAGTACATTGGTAAAATGACCACCGATTTTATTGAGCTTCACGGCGACCGAAACATGGGCGACGATAAAGCTATGGTAGGCGGTTTTGCACAATTAAATGGACAAACCGTAATGTTTATTGGCCAGCAAAAGGGTAGCAATACTAAAATGAGGCAAATGCGCAATTTCGGTATGGCCAATCCCGAAGGATATCGCAAAGCCCTTCGCCTTATGAAACTGGCCGAAAAATTTAATAAGCCTATCGTAACCTTGATTGATACACCCGGCGCATTTCCCGGCATGGAAGCTGAGGAGCGGGGCCAGGGCGAAGCCATTGCACGCAATATTTACGAAATGATACGCATAAAAGTGCCCATTATTTGCGTCATTATAGGCGAGGGCGCCAGTGGTGGTGCGCTGGGTATAGGCGTAGGCGATAAAGTGTTAATGTTAGAAAACTCCTGGTATACCGTCATCTCGCCCGAAAACTGCAGCTCCATTTTGTGGCGTAGTTGGGATATGAAGGAGAAGGCCGCCGAACAGTTACGCCTAACCAGCGATAATATGTACAAATTTGGGCTGGTAGATGGCATCGTTCCCGAGCCGCTCGGTGGCGCTCACTGGGATTATGCCCAGGCCGCCGATACGCTAAAGGAAACACTGCTACCAGCCATTAAACAATTGCAGGCCATACCTGCCCAAGAGCGCATAAACCAGCGAATAGAAAAATTTGGTAAAATGGGCTTTTGGGAAGAAATACCTGAATAACAAATACAAAACGATTTCATGTCAATAAAAAATACATTGCGGGGTACAGGAGTTGCCCTTGTAACCCCCTTTAACAATAAACAAGATGTGGATTTTCCAGCCCTTGAAAAACTACTAAATTTTGTAATTCATGGCGGCGTAGAGTATGTAGTTGCATTAGGCACCACGGGCGAAACACCTACTTTAACCACGCAGGAAAAGATTACTATAGTCAACTTCGTATTTCAAAAAGTGGGCGACCGGGTACCCGTAGTGGTAGGCGTGGGAGGCAACAACACCAAAGAGGTTTTGCACGATCTTGAAACCTACCCACTACACAATGCTGCGGCCATATTAAGCACTTGCCCCTTTTACAACAAACCATCCCAGCAGGGCATATTTGAGCATTATAAAGCCATTGCTGCTGCAAGTCCAAAGCCAGTAATTCTTTACAATGTTCCGGGCCGCACCGGTTGCAATATTACGGCAGCAACCACACTAAAATTGGCGCACGAAGTGCCCAATATTGGCGGCATAAAAGAGGCCAGCGGATATATGATTCAAAGCATGCACATTTTAAAAGATCGTCCGGCCGACTTTATGGTTTGCAGTGGCGACGACCATGTTACCCTGCCCCTCATAGCCGCTGGTATGGACGGTGTAATAAGTGTAGCCGCCAATTGTTTTCCCAAAGATTTTTCCGAAATGGTACGCCTTTGCCTCGCCAACAATTATGCCCATGCCAAAGGCCTTTTATATAAACTGCTCGAAGGCATAGACCTGTTATTTGCCGAAAACAACCCCGCCGGTGTAAAAGCATTTTTGGCTGAGATGGGCATTATCGAAAACTACTTAAGGTTGCCATTGGTACCATTAAGCCAGCCCATGCACCAGCAGGTAAAAACCTATCTCAGTAACTATTAGCGGGAGGTGCACACGCTAATAGTTGAGGGTTTTTTTTGGTAACCAGCAGTGGTACTTCAATCATCATTCTTGCGTCGCACACTTCAGGTTTTGTTACTTTATTGAGCCAAAAGCAAAAGCCTTCATCTACATAAAACTTTACAAAGCATGGACAGTTAATTTGCACCTCTGCAAATGAGCCAAAAGTATAAGCCACCATCTACCTAAATAACAAATAACGGCAGGCATTCTGCAAATGATATTACCACTGCCGGTCTAAAAACATAAGCCACCATCTACCTAAATAACAAATAACGGCAGGCATACTGAAAATAATATTACCACTGCCGGTCTAAAAACAAAAGCCACCATCTACCTAAATAACAAATAACGGCAGGCATACTGAAAATAATATTACCACTGCCGGTCTAAAAACATAAGCAACCATCTTCCTAAATAACAAATAACGGCAGGCATACTGAAAATAATATTACCACTGCCGGTCTAAAAACATAAGCCACCATTTACCTAAAAAATAAAAGCAGTACCACTAAAACGGGGCTGTTTTATTATTAGGCAAACACTACAGGTAAACTACATGGGCAAGTACTGCCCACCCTAAAACTTTACTACCGGCATAAGCATTAAAATTACCCAAACCTTTACATGGCTTTAAGGTTTTTAGCCATAATTTCAGGCCATGAAAAAAGTGGTTATTGTTCTCATTACAAATAGCTTTTCGCTGTTGGTACAAGCCCAGTACAGTTTACGTATCATGGTTGATAAAGTGGCCACCAAAGGCGCCGACGATATTTATGTAGCAGGCAGCTTTAATAACTGGAACCCTAAAAGCGAAGCACATAAACTAAAGCCGTTTGGTACAACCCGGCGTGGGCTGGTGTTAAAAGATATACCTGCCGGCCAGTACGAGTTTAAGTTTACCCGCGGCAGTTGGCCTACTGTAGAAGTAACCGGCGATGGCCGGGAAATTCCAAACAGGATAGAACAGGTAAATGGCGATGTGGTGCAAACCTGCCAGGTAGCCGGCTGGAAGGACAACTTTCCCGATAAACCCATACCCAATACTGCTACACCGCAGGTGTCGGTAATGGATACGGCTTTTGCCATGCCACAGCTTAACCGCACCCGCCGTATTTCCATTTACCTGCCAAAAGGGTATGCTACATCGGCAAAAAAATACCCGGTACTGTACATGAACGATGGACAAAATTTATTTAACCTGCAAACAGCGCCCTATGGCGAGTGGGGGGTAGATGAATCGTTAGACAGCCTTCAGCCGCTGCTAAAAAAAGAGTGCATTGTGGTGGGTATTGATCACGGAAATAACTATAGAATGACCGAATACAACCCTTACGATAACGCTAAATATGGTAAAGGCGAGGGCAAACAGTATTTAAACTTTATTATTGAAACGCTAAAGCCCTACATCGACAAACAATACCGAACCAGCAGAGGCCCTGCGTACACCTACATTGCAGGTAGCAGCATGGGCGGGCTTATAAGCACCTATGCTATCATAACCCGCCCCGATGTGTTTGGTGGTGCGGGTATATTCTCGCCTTCGTATTGGATTGCCCCACAAATTTTTGACGATGCACAAAAGGCTGTTATCAAAAAACCTTTTACTCACCAGTTTTATTTTTACGCCGGTGGGCAGGAGGGTGGGCTGGTAGTGCCCGACCTGCGCAAAATGGAAACAATTATTGAAGCCAAAGGCGCTTACCACCTACAAAGCCTTGTTATGCCATTGGGCAAACACAACGAGGCAACCTGGCAAAAAATATTTCCGCAGTTTTACCGTTTTATAACGCAGTAAATAGTAACCTGGCTATGAAAAATAAATGGTTGCTGGGCCTGTTAATGTTGGTTGCCACCTCGGCCGGTGCACAGCAATTGGCTTTTGGCAGGCAAGTGGTGGATACGCTTACCTCGCCCTTTTTTTGGGGACGGGGCTACACCAACAACGGTTTGCAAAAGGCAGCCCAATACCTTACCGGCCAGTTTGCTTTATTTGGGTTGATGCCACTAAAGGGCAATAGTTTTACCCAACCATTTTCGTACCCCGTAAATACATTTCCAGGTACAATGGAAGTGCGTATAAATGGTGTTCGGCTAACCCCGGGCGCTGATTTTATAGTAGGCGAAGAAAGTAAAGGCGTAAAGGCATCGGCGGCACTTATAAAGCAGGACAGCACCCATTTTGTAAATATGAACGAGCGGGTGGTAGTTGAATTAAAAGACAAACTTACCTGGAGTGTTGCACCCAGGGCTGCCAACTATACCGCTGTTTATATTGATAAAAAGGCCCTAACAACCGACCCAACATTTATTGAGGTAAATATTGAAAACAAGACAGTAGGCTCGTTTAAAGCAGCCAATGTTTGTGGTAAGGTAACCGGCACACAAAAGCCTGATAGTGTTGTAATGATTACCGCCCATTACGACCATTTGGGCGGCATGGGCAGCAACACGTATTTTGCCGGGGCAAACGACAACGCCAGTGGTATTGCCTTGCTGTTAGGGCTGGCAAAATACTATGCCCAACATCCTGCACCATACACCATGGTATTTATTTGTTTTGCAGGAGAAGAAGCAGGGTTACTGGGCAGCAAATATTTTGTAGATCATCCGTTGGTGCCGCTAAAGTCTGTAAGGTTTCTTACCAATATTGATTTGGCAGGTACAGGCAGCGAAGGTATTACAGTGGTTAATGCCACCGAATTTGCTGCTGAATTTAAAATGCTGAATGTGGCTAACAGCAGCAGGCTATTAACTGCTATTAACGCCCGTGGAAAAGCCGCCAACAGCGATCATTACTGGTTTACCGAAAACGGGGTGCCTTCGTTTTTTATATACACCCTCGGCGGTATTAAAGCCTATCACGATGTGTTTGACATTAGTGCCACCTTGCCGCTAAACGAGTATGAAGACCTTTTGAAACTGATTGTTGGGTTTAATAAGAAGTTGATGGAATAGTTGAGCTGGTAGCTGTTAACGAACAGCTAATAGCTACCAGCCCGGGCCTTTTTCTCTTCTGCCTTCAGGGCATCAGCTTTTGCTGTCTACTCCTTTTAGTGTCAGGCCTGAACCAAACTGCATTATTACTATGAAATATTTGTTGCAATCAGGTGATGGCCATGTTTATTTTTAGCTATAACAGGCGGCGGCAAATTTTTGTCGTGCTTGTGTCATTTGCTTTTAACCTTACTTACAGCAGGAACCTCATCGTTCACTCGTAAGTTTCATACCAACCCTAAAGCTCAGCAATGAAGACCCCGTTGCGACAAAACACGAAAAATAAAGGTGCAATTTCATTTAGTGAGTACATACCGCTGCATAGAAACTTTACAGGTTATTAAATATGGCAAAGTAAACAATCGAAGTTTAATTGGGTACTAAATGCCACCATCTACATAAAACGCAATTACCAGGTTAAAATAGTATTAGCTGCCAATAATGATTGTTTTCATTAAGGGGCACGATTTTTTGTTTCATGAAAAAACTGTAAATAAAAAACTTATGAAACAATTCCACCACCAATTTAAAAATTTTAGTAATTCAAAGAAATACCTGCTGTTGTCAATGGCGGTTATATTAACAGGTGTAGGGTTTTCTCAACCCACGGCAGTTGCACCCGTTTTAGGTCACGCCGCGTCTTTTGGTGTTTTTAGTGGCTCAGGAGGCGTTACTAATCAAGGTATCAATACAATCATTCATGGTAGTCTTGGTACCACTTCTGTATCTACAACAATTACTGGTTTTAGAGATGGAGTTACCAATACTCCTTATTCCACATCAGGAGGAAGTAATGTTGGGAATGCTACAGGAGGAATTTTTACTAATGTGCCTGCACCTGGTGACGCAGTTAGTTTTGCTTTTGCCAGCCAAACAGCTGCTGATATTCTTTCAGCCTATAACAGTATTTCACCTGCTGCTCAACCAGGTGGCATCGATCCTGGTGCTGGTGAGCTGGGTGGCTTAACGTTAAGGCCCGGCGTATACAAATCGGTAACTTTTGGTATTACCGGCGTAGATCTTACACTTGATGCCCAGGGCGATCCTAATGCAGTGTGGGTATTTCAAACATCTGCAGCATTAACAGTTGGTATGCCCGGCGCACCAGGAAGTGTTATTATGACCAATGGTGGTTTAGCAAGAAATGTTTATTGGTATGTAGGTAGTGGAGCAACCATAAATGGAGCAGGTGGTGGTTCTATGGCAGGTACTATTATTTCGTCTGCCGCCATAACGTTTTCAACATCGGGCAACGCCGCACAAACAGTATTAAATGGCAGAGCGTTAAGTTTAAATGCGGGCATTACCATGGTTAACACAACGGTGAATGCCTGCGATACCTGGACAGGTTTAACCAGCAATGTTTGGACAACCGCAACCAATTGGTCAAGAGGTTCAGTGCCTGTTAGTTCGGAAGAAGTGTTGATACCAAATACTACTACACCAAAACCAATTGTTAGCAGTACCACCTCATCTTTATATAACCTTACTATTTATGATGGCTCAGCGTTAACGGTTACAAGCACCTTACAAATAGGTGGCTTTATTAAAAATTTCGGAAATGCATTTACCGCCACCTCCGGTACCATTACCTTCAATGGTACTTTAACACAAATATTACCTCCTGCTTTTACCAATAGTAATACCGTTCAAAATTTAATTATTTCCAACCCTGCTCTTGTAACCCTTAGTGGTAATATTAATGTAAGTAATTTATTTACCCTATCTAACGGTTTATTAAAAACAGGTAACAACAATTTGATCATTGCTAATAATGCAACTACTACAGGTGCATCTTCTGTTAGGTATGTAGATGGTAGCGTAAGAAAAATTGGTAACCAGGCATTCACTTTTCCTGTAGGAAATCTTAATAAGTATGCCCCTATCAGCATATCTGCACCAGTAAATACAACGGATCATTTTACAGCAAGCTATTCTTTTACCAATCCAAATAGTAGTAGTTATTTAACTACAAGTTTGGGAGCTGGTTTAAATAATGTAAGTGTAAAAGAACATTGGTTACTCAATAGAACCAATGGTACAAGCAATGTTGATGTAACACTAAGCTTTGACTTTTCGCGTAGTGGTAACATTAATATATTAGCAGATTTAAGAGTAGCAAGATGGAACGGATCTCAGTGGGTTAATGAAGGTAACACTGCTACAACTGGTACAACCGGCGACGGAACAGTAAAATCAAATCCGGTAACTAATTTTAGTCCATTTACTTTAGGTAGCAGTACAGCTAATAATCCATTACCGCTAAGCTTGCTGACTTTTACAGCTCAATTAAAAAATAGCAATGTGGCACTAGCCTGGCAAACTACTAATGAAGTAAGTGCCGCTCATTTTAACTTACAACAAAGCACAAATGGTAATACCTTCAGTACAGTAACTAAAATAAACACTCTACGTGGTGGCAACTATGGTTATACGGATGATGTATCGGCGATAAATACACCAACTGTTTATTATCGCTTACAAATGGTTGACCAGGATGGAAAGTATACTTACAGCGGAACATTAGCTGTTTTATTAAAGGCGCGTAAAGTTCAATTAAGCATATTTCCAAATCCTGTTAAAGAAACATTGTATTTGCAACTTATTTCTGCCAAAAGCGAGAAACTATCTATTCAAATTATTGATATGAAAGGAAGCGTGTTGCAGCAGCAACAAGTAAGTGTTACCGCTGGTAACATATCACTATCATTCAATGCTTCAAAACTTACAAAGGGTACTTATGTGTTGCTTATTAAAAGTGGCAACGAAGTACAACAAAAGCAATTTGTGAAAGATTAGCGTAAGAACATTAGTTTGATAATATAGATTGCAAAAAGTTATAGGAGGTTGTCCCAAAAAGGGCAGCCTCTTTTTCTTGAGTTTTACAGGTAATTCACGTAAATAATCAAGAACGCCAACAGCAGCGGTACATAGCCGCAAAAAAAAGTCACCCAAATACATTTGGCGCGGCTTTTTTATTATTTGATGATCTGCTATAAATATAAATAATTGCAAATGATATTGTAAGAAAAAACCAGGAAGCGAAACAGCGTTTAAAGGACTACATTGCAAAAACAAGCAAACAAGCAGAGGAATTGCAAAAAGCTATTGCTACAAAATATCCGCAAAAAGAATGTCGCGATTGTTTCTATTTTTCACGAAGGGCCTACATTAGCTCAGGTACAGTGGCTTTAATATGCCAACACTGGAGATTTTTGCACGCAGCCAAACAGATTATGACCTAAACATTACCACTTCCATAAAAAACATCTGCAATTTTACCATAACATTTGTAGGTATACTACAGCTTATTAATCAGCAAAATAATTATTATTTAAAAGAGGTGACCAAAACGAGCCCCGCAGGCTACAATAACAGCTCCGACCAGGGTGCTTTTGCCTCGGTATTTACCACCTTAATTGGCGGAGGCTTAAAATTCAACTTCGCCGTTCAAGACAGTTATTTTATAAATTACGTTAGTGTAGGTTTCTTGCAATGACTAAATGTTGTTTAAAATTGACATCCCAAATTCTACAGCACCCGGTAACTAACCCCTTCAATAGCCAATTCGGTTTTGGGAAAAACCTCTATCGTTTCGGCCAAAAATTCATCCAACCCCTCGTATTTGCTGCTAAAGTGGCCTATCAATAATCGGTTTGCATTGGCCTTTATAGCAAGGGTAGCGGCCTGCACCGTGGTGCTATGAAACCTTTTTAAAGCTCGTTCTTCCAAATCCTTTAAGTAAGTTGTTTCGTGGTAAAGCAGGCTAACATTCTTCGTTTTTTCAGCAAGGCTTTCGGTGTAAACCGTATCGGCGCAATATGCGTAACTACGTGGGGTAGCATTGGGTAGTGTTACTTCTTCATTTTTTACTACGTATTCACCATTATGATAGTCTTCGCCCAGTTTTAATTGGTCGTAAAACGATGTTGGAATAGCAAATAAATTAATGGTATCCTTGTTTATTCTTCGCAGGTTTTTTTTCTCCCGTATCACAAAACCCCAGCACTCAATTCGGTGAAAGACCTTAAAACAATCTATCGAAAATTTTTCGTCGTCCACAATAGTTCCTTCGTGCACCAAGGGGTGAAAATGAAGTTGGTAAGGCAGCCGGGTATCGGCGGCTTGTAAAATAATATCAATGATCCCCTTTAAAAACGCAGGCCCATGTACGTGCAGCTCGTGCTCCCGGTTAAGCAATCCCATGCTGGTAATTAACCCTGGCAATCCAAAATAATGATCGCCGTGCAGGTGCGATATAAAAATGTGGTTAATTCGGCTACGCCTTACTTTATACCGCGATAGCTGCATTTGTGTACCCTCGCCACAATCAATTAAAAACTGGTGTTGGTTTAAAGTTACCACCTGTGCTGTAGGGTGGCGGTCGTAAGCGGGTAGGGCGGAATTGTTTCCTAAAATGGTTACTCCAAACATAGAATGGGCCAGGATTAAAAATAGAATTGTACAACGTACTTTGACAAATATCTGCCCTCACTGCTGCTTTTCAATATAAATATTAAAAAAACAATACAGCACTACATCAATGTTATGCCACTAATACTACTGGCAGGCCATAATGCTTTTTATAATTGCAGATGTAATCGAACGCACTAAAAACCACTGCCCCTAAAAATTACACCACCGCCAATTACGTCGTCGCCTTCGTAAAAAACGGCACTTTGGCCGGGGGCAATCCCTTTTACATCTTCGTAAAACCGTACGTTTACCATGTTGCCATCGGTGTACAGGTTGCCAAGGGCACCTGCATCTTTGTATCGTATTTTGGTAATGGCCTCCATGCCGGGGGTAATAGTATCGTATTTAATCATGTTCAGCTTGCCTACCTGCATATTGTTTTCAAACAGGTCATGCTCACTTCCTAATACTATAGTGTTGCTTTCGGGTATTATTTTAGTTACAAAAACAGGCTTGCCCATAGCTATATCAAGGCCTTTTCGTTGTCCGATAGTATAAAACGGGTAGCCCTTATGCTGGCCCATTATTTTGCCTGTTACATCAATAAAATTGCCGCCTGCCACACGTTCTTCCAATCCATCTACTTTGCGTTTTAAAAAACCGCGGTAATCATTGTCGGGTACAAAGCAAATTTCGTAGCTCTCGCTTTTTTTGGCCAGTTCGGGGTAGCCCATGTCGTGTGCCATTTGTCGTATTTCGCTTTTGTGATAAGTACCCAATGGCAACAGGGTGCGGCTTAACAACTCCTGGTCCAGGCCCCAAAGCACATAGCTTTGGTCTTTGGTGTCATCTTTGCCTTTGCTTATTACATAGCGGCCATTGTGGCCTTGCCTTACATTGGCATAATGGCCTGTAGCAATAAAGTCGCAATTAAGCGCGTTTGCCCTTTTTAACAGTGCACGCCATTTTATATGCGTATTGCACATAACACAGGGGTTAGGTGTGCGGCCGGCTATATATTCATCTACAAAATTTTCAATCACAAAATCGCCAAACTCATCGCGTATATCCAGTATAAAATGCGGAAACCCGTTATTCACTGCCGCTGCCCTTGCGTCGTTAAAACTGTCCAGATTACAGCATCCTGTTTCTTTTTTGCTGCTACCTGCGCTGGCGTAATCCCATGTTTTCATGGTTATACCAACCACTTCGTAGCCTTGGTTATGCAGCATTAAAGCAGTTACGGTACTGTCAATACCGCCACTCATGGCTACCATTACTTTTCCTTTACGGCTCATAACAATTTTTAATTAGCTGGCAAATTTACGATAAGCAACCGTAAAATGACAGCAGCCTTACATCTTCAATTATCCCCTGGCATTTTAGCAGGTAGTTTTTTAAAGGGCTTCTATATGGTATAGACCGACATAAGGTCACAGCTACCGGGGCAATGGCATCGGCTAGCGTGTTTAAGACATAATAACCAGCTAAACAATAACAGGCTAGCCAGGCATTATTTCAGCGGCTTTTACCTGTGGTTTAGCAATAAAACCAATTACGTAACCAAAGGCAAAGTAGGCAACCATGGTGGCAACAATAAATACGCCCGGCGAGTCAATTTTTTGCCCTGTGTTGAACACTGACATTGGAAACAACAAAATCATGGTTATTACAAAGGGGATAATACTGAAAATCACTCCCCGTACAGGGTACGAAGCCAGGAACTCATCCCTGAAATAATACACATACACAAAGGCCAGCAAAATGCCAACGCCAAAGTGCATGATCCACCCTAACAGTGGGGTGGTGTGGGTAAAATTGGCCAACAGGGTTCCAAAATCTATACCCTGCAAACCGGCAGCATTGGCTGCCAACATTAGCCCGGTAATTACGGCTGTACCGGTAATACCGGCTACAATGCTTGTTTTAAATTTGTTTTCCATGGCAAGTATGTTTTATTAAAGTTCTAACAAAAAAATAGCCTTTAAAAGTACCTGGCAAAGTTTTATTATTATTCAATAACCATAGGTAAACAGTACATTTAAAAAAATTATTTTTTAATATTTTATGTTTTTTTATGATAGAACGAAAATCAGTAACAGTTACTAATGTTCAAGGCGCACTTGAATGGCTGTGGCCCTTTTTTAATGACGCAGTTGAAATTCATAATTTTCATGCAGACCTTACTGTTGAGGGGCAGGTTATTGAGGTGGATATGGCAAGCTCGCCCGGCGGCGGCTTTGAAGGTGGGTATGGGAGCACCCGGTTAAGCACGGTGTTACCAGCAAAAACCGAATTTGAATTTGTGGTGTACCCCGACGATTTTTTAAATAAAATAGGCAAGCTGTTTGGCATGGAAGATACGCAGCTTGGCTATCCCGGATTTGACGATAAATTGGTGGTTAAAACTACTAACAAACAACTTTTGCAAAACCTTTTTGCCGAAAAAGAAATTCGGGAAACTTTTAGCACACTCTCAGGTTTTTCGCTCAAGTGCCACGTCGATCATAATAAACAGCATCATTTATTTGAACTGGAAATGCAGCGCGCTGCCACCAATTACACTGAGTTTGCTAAGCTGTTAAGTGGTTATATGAATGTGTATTATAAAATTGATCAGCGGGCTACTGTTTAACCAGGTTGGCTGTCGGCTGACCTGGCAGGTTTTGCCCCCGAACTTCGCAGGTTGCTTACTTTACCCAACACGTCAAACCAAAAGGGAGCACCCATCATTATCGCTAAAACGGTGGCTGCCAACCCTATTACCTTAGCAATAAGCAGCGGAATAACGCTGCGCCCTTGTGCAGGTGTAAATTCTTCTCTTGACCACCCCAGCGGTATAGTGCCTTCAAGGGTGGCATTGGCATCTTTTATAATTGAATTTCGCTCCTTTATAGCCCTTTCAAATTGCTCCATGGTTAAAGTATCACCTTTGGGCAGTAAAGCGGCAGCGTTGTTAAGCCGGTTGTTCATACTGTCTATTAATGGTCTTGAGCCTGCAGCATCGGCCAATTGAGTACGGGCTTCGGGATTGTTATATAAATATTTGGCAATAGCAATACTGTCTGCATTCATTAAAATTGAAACAACCGTGGCCACAATTAGTGTAAATGGCCGCATGTACCGGGTTTTAAGGGTGCCACCAACTCTATCCATACTACTATCAAACCAATTTTCAACTTTACTTTTAAATAGGTCAGTCTCGCTTCCTATTTTTAGTGTTATTGATGCAAAGGTACTTTTGGCTTCTACTGTATACGATAGCAATACCCGTTTTAACTCGGGCGAAAGTGCGTCGGACGCTTTTATTTTTTCCTGTATTTCGTCCAGCGAAGCTGGTACGCTATTGGGGTCGCCCGGATCGAACGAAATTTTTTCAATGAGGGCGGCAGCAAAATTTTTTGCGTCGATATAAGCCGGTGCACTGCCATTGGCCGATAATGCAGTAACAGAGCAATGGTCCAATATGGCGATACCTAATTTTTTAGGGCCATTGTCGGTATCGACCGCTTTGCTAAAAATGGTGGTAAGCCATTCAGTTAAAATTTTTGAGCGTACCTTAAAATAACCCATAGCAATTTCAACCGCGCTGCTACAAATAATACTTAAAACAAAAAATATGAAAAGCATACCTACAACAAGGTCAAGGATGGGAAAATTACTCATAAACAGGATTTAGTGGTTGAAAAAATTGTCACAGCAAACTCGTGTGCGGTTGCAACAAAGAATGTGATTATTAAGCAATTATGCAATGGTTGGTAAAAAGATTTTAAGAAATATTGAGCAGAAACTATGAGGTGGTCATCAGCGGTAATGGTAGTGGATAAGTTTGCAGCGTTTGTCCCGCCCTCAGTCAAATGCGCATCACAAAAAGGGATTTACTTAAATGCCCGGTTCACTAAAAAATATTATTTTCAAAAAAGCATCTGTTTGAAGTAAGGGTAGCCTGGCCAAAAAATGGTAATTATAAAATACACACTGGTAGTTTAAAATATGGTATTTATTTTTATTTTGTTTAGATCATTAAAAGAGTCCACAGCCATGCAGGCGTTAAAATATTTTAAAAAAACGATTACATGAAGGGAGGAATTGTGTGTTTTTTTACAGTCTTGTTACGTTTTGTACCGGTTGCATGTTACTGACTCAAAAGCAACCTACAGCTAACAGGCATAATGGCTATGCCAAAAAACTGGCGTAGCAAAATGCACGCGATACCATTAAAGTACCGCAGGACACTTTTGCCATTACAAGCCTTATAGACATGGGAAGACTGGCATTAATAAAAGGTACCCGGTTGTAAAAAAAATTAAGCGGACGGGAAATAGCTGATAAAAGCACCTTACACCTTAGCAGTAAACCAGCCATTGTGGCGAAAATGTAAAATGATATTTTGGTAAGTATCGAACCCATCAACGGTAAGGCAACAAAAGTAATTAAGATAACAACCAGAAGCAAAGCCCCGGCAGATAGTACAAATGCCCTTTTGTGCAAGGTTAGCAACTGGCAACACCGCAAAGGCCTGTATACGTTTTTATGGTTAGGCGAAAACTTTTCGGGATTTACCGGGTGCTACAAAATGGCTGGCTGCTACCAGCTTAGGCTGCCAAATACGCTAAAGATTACACGGGCGGCCTCCCTACCATGCTGCTAAGTATTGGCTATTACCACCAAAAAATTGTTTATCGAGGCACTTGTTACCATATTAACTTTTAAGCTAAAACACAATGTGTTTAAATTATCAGGTAAGTACAAAACAATACTGATTCTCAAACGCCAATAATCTTTCTGGTATCAGGCCGTCACATTGGGTTGGTGCTCAACAATAAACTTTACCAGGTCATCTAACGGAATATTTGCCCTCAATGCTGCATCGTTAATTTCTTCCCTGCTTACGTTGGCTGCAAAACTTTTTTCTTTCAGCCGTTTTTTTACTCCCTTTACATCCATGCCCTCGTAGCCGTGCGGCCGCATTAACGAGTAAGCGTGTATCAGCCCACTTAACTCATCAAAGGCAAACAACATTTTGGCCATAGTTGTTTCGGGGTCAACCCCAAAGTGAGCCGGCCCGTGCGATGCAATGGCGTGCAAAATGGCTGGGTCAACATGTCGGGCCTCCAGCTCTTCAATAATTTTTATACAATGTTTTTCGGGCCATTGGTCCCAGTCTGCATCGTGCAGCAGCCCTGCCATTTCCCATTGCCACTGGCCTGCTCGGTCTAACTTTTCGTTGGCGGCCGCCCAGCATTGCATAAGATTAGCCACCTGCCTCATGTGCAATTGTAACCGCGTATTTAATACCCACCCGTTTAGTAAAGTATAAGCTTCGGCCCGCGTAATTACATTGCCTGTATTAGCTGGGCTACCAAAGGTTTTGCGTGGTAATAATAAACTCATTGTGCTGTGGTGTTTTTTTAAAAGTGCTGCTAAGGAGTTTTTTGAAGCATTAGTACGCTCATACTTCGTTGGTCGGTAACGTTCACTGTTTTAAATGGCTCTATTAAAGCAAGCGGGTATTTTAATAAAATATTTTTTAATACTGGCCGGGTAAGCAAAAAACGGGTGGTATCATCGGGTAGGTCATATACCCCATCGTTAATTTCTTTTACAAGGTGTTCAATACCAATATCGCTTGTCATACGTATAAATAAGGTGCCGTTGGTTTTTAGTACGCGCACCAGTTCGGTCAGCATGGTAAAAAAGTGCCCTGCAGATTCAGCAAAATGAAGTACGGCACTGGAAATGATGTGGTGAAAAAACTGATCGCCAAAAGGTAAAAAATTAAGCCGGGTTACCTGCAAGCGCATAGGGGGCAGGGTTGGGTTTTCTTGTTTAAGGTCCAAAATGCAGGCAGCATCCATATCTACGCCATATATACAAACACTATTTTGCAAAAACCAATGCATGTTTCTGCCTGAGCCACACCCTGCATCTAATACCAGGTCTTTGTCATCGTACCTACCCTTCAAAATCTGATCAACCAGGTAAATATCCGTATCGCCAATAACTTCGTGAATAAGTGCTGTTTTCATTAAAAAAAACGTTTAACCCGGTAAAAGGTAAAACGCTTGCTTTTGTTTGTTGCCAAGATAATTTATTTTTTACATCAGAGGCTTTTTCGTTAAGTTGCTTTGGTACAAGACGTGCGCCTTTACAAAAGGTATGCATTTTTTTATCAGCTTGTTGCTAAGCTAATAATCAGTCGGGTTGCCAACCAGGCACAAACTCAGCTATATGACAAAGGATTATGGTGCAGGGTGGTACTCATACACTATTTCGTAAGGTACATTTTTAAGCTTTTTAATACCTTGGCCAATTTTTAAGTCAGCCCTTTGTGGTGTTGCCTCACAAACCGAATATACCTCGCCTTTGTACAAAAGTGGTTTGCCTACTGGTTTATCAAAATGAATGGCAATGGTTATATGGTCGGGGTACGACAGTACGATCATGGGCAAATTATATATTTCTTTTACCAGGAAAAAAAAGAGGGCAGCGCGGTCTTCACAATCGCTGTAATCATATAAAAGGGTCTGCTCGGGCGACAACCTTTTTTCTTTTCCAAAAATCTTGGTATCAGTTTGGTATTGAAAGGCATGGCGCGTAAAACGCATGAGGTAATCTACCCCTTGTTTTTGGCTAAGTTTGTCTACAACTTCCTTTAATAATGTAACCAGCGACCGCTCGGTAATGCTGCTAATGGGAATATTGAAATAGGTGGCATAATCTACTATTGGATAATTGGCGAATATCTTTTTAACCTGTGCTGTTACAGGCACATTAAGTTTGTAAGCTGTTTCGCCATAATCGAACTGAAAGCTTTTTACCTCGTAATCAGTTACATTAAAATTGGGAAGCCGTGTAATTTTAAAAGTAAATGGGTTTAATGAGTCTTCTATCGGTACCGGCACCTCTCTAAACTTTTCGGAGGCAAAATCAATATAATCGTAATCGTGGTAATTAAGGCAAATAAATGGCCTGTTGTTTTTTATAAAGCCGGGTTGCTCATACACATCATCGTTGCTCTGTACCATCAATAACAATTTTTGGCCACAGGTGCTTATTGAGGCATTGTAACCGGTTTTTAATAGTAAAAACCATTTTAGAAGCGTGTATTGTTGATAATTGGTAGCCTTGGGACTTATTTTTTCGGCAGTAGATCTTATTAGCTGATAAAAAAGCCAATCGTCCTGGCTATGTGCATTTTTATAGCTTGTCATTTCAATTATAGCCAATTGATAAGGTAGCTGGTTTAGCCGGGTGTAAAAGTACACTACCGTGTTAATGTCAAAAGTGTCCTGAGAAAGTCGGAGTGGTATGTGGGGAAAGCTAATTTGTAAAGTGTCGCCAAAAAAATTAACGGTATATGTTTGTAAACTGTCTTGTGCCAGTAAGCTGCTACTGTTAATCCAAAACAGGCAAATAAGCGTTGATATGGTGTTTTTGACCTTCAAAATGTAAATCATTGAAATTACAAAAACTTAACAATAAAATAATATTAAAAAATTTCATGAACAGGTAAGACGGTTGTATAAATTTTTTTTACAAAATAAAGTGGTGTAAACGGAGATACTAATTGAAGCCATATTGGCCAGCGGCATATCAATCACGGACTTTTAATGAGGTATTTAGAGATTATGCCGTGGTAAGTATCTTGTTGACTTAAGATTAGCCTTTAACCTGAAAAAATTTTAGAATCTGCAGCAAGGGAAGGAGAGCAATCATTTACATGTGAAACCCGGATGAAGCGTTTTTTAAAATACAACTTATGTAAAAAGCGAAAGTGGCTCAATTGGCCACTTTCGCTTTTTTTATACGAATACAAACGGTAAATCGGGTATCATAGATAATAACTTTTACCTACTTCTTTACCCTTGAGGTAAGGTCAGCTATAGTAATGTCAATTTGTTTACCAACAGGTTTTCCGTTTTTATAAGTAACAACCTTTAGCCTCGAAGCATCGGTGGGCACGATCAGTGGTTTTTGATACTTAGGATAAAAATTATCGGGAAACGAGTTATCAAAGCTGTAATAGATGTCCAGGCCACTTACTTCGGTAAGCATTTCTACTTGTAGCCCATCATTGCCGTTGCGTTGCACTTTAAATTCGGGGTCAAACATTGACCGGGAATACTTGACTTCTTGCAGGTCCATCCTATCAAAGTTTGCTACAACCTTTTGCGCAAAATTCTTCCAGTTTTTCTTTTCCTTTGGCGACCACAAAGTTTCGGCAGTTGCTAATGCCCGCGGCCACACCATATATTGCAAATGGCGGGTATTGTACACCTGCTCCGTCCACAGGTTAGCCTGGCCGCCCTTAATATATTTACCATCTACGCCCTCGGGTACGGGCTCAAAACTATAAGCAGTGTTCAGGCGAAGGGTAGCATACACGGGAGGTTCAACAGCTTTATCGCCCTGCATATAATCCAGGTAGGCAAAGGTGGTAGGGCTCATTACTACCCCGTGGCCCATTTTAGCAGCTTCAATACCGCCTTTCATTCCGCGCCAGCTCATTACCATAGCGTTTGGGGCAAGACCACCTTCTAATATTTCGTCCCAGCCTATCAGCTTTTTCCCTTTCGATTCAACTATTTTTTCAACTCTATTTACAAAATAGCTCTGCACTTCCTCCATATTTTTCAACTTTTCGGTAGCCATAAGTTGCTTTACGGCTTCACTTTTTTCCCAAAAGTTTTTGGCACATTCATCGCCACCCATATGTATGTATTCAAATGGAAAAAGTTGCGCCACTTCAGTAAATACCTTATCTAAAAACTCGTATACGTTTTCGTTAGCCGGGCAAAGTGTATTATCTACCAATGCAGTAAAGCCGTGGTCGTGCCAGTCCATTATTTTTTCGCCCGACCTCACTTTGTATTTGTTGGCACTTTCCGTGCACGATAGTTGGGGGTAGCTGGCAATAGCAGCAAGGCTATGGCCGGGTACATCTACTTCGGGTAAAATGTTTATATATCGGTCGCTGGCATATTTCACCAGTTCTTTAATATCATTTTGTGTAAAAAAGCCGCCATAGTTGCGTGGCTCGTTGTCGGCTGGTGGTATAAAATCGCCAAATGTGCCTACTTTTTTTACATTCCATGCGCCTATAGTAGTTAGCTTGGGCAGTCCTTTAATTTCAATTCTCCAACCTTCATCGTCGGTCAGGTGCAGGTGTAGTAAATTAAATTTGTAAACGGCCATATTATCAATAAAGTCCATCACTTCCTTGTTTGTAAAAAAGTGCCGCGATACATCAAACATTAAACCACGCCAGCCAAACCTTGGGTAATCGGTAATGCTTACTGCAGGGGCTGTCCATACTATGTTTTTTGCTAAAGTTTTACCTGCTACTTCTTTTGGCAGTAATTGCAAAAAGCTTTGAACTCCATAAAATATACCTGCGGCCTTATTGGCTTGTATAGTTACTCCACCAGGTGCTACGGTAAGCTTATAACCCTCGTTACCCAGCGTTTTAACCGGCTTGGCGTTTAAAACCAATTTAATGGCATTAGGCATTGTAGCCTTTGCAACTTGTGCTACAGGATAGCCGGTTGTTTGCGCTAATGGCTTTAAAAGTTGTGTGGCAATTTGCCTTACTTCACTATTGGTGCCAACTTGTACCACAATTTGGCGTGGCAAGGTGTATGAGCCTTGAGTAAGCGTTATAACCGCTGGTTCGGGTATAATTGAAATAGGCCGCTGCCCGTAATTTATAAGGTAAAAACAAGTGGCAGCAAAAATTAAAAGCGATTTTTTCATATGTACAATCATTTAATAAAGGGGTTTAGTGTAATAATTTAATGCTTTTAAAATTAGCTAATTACGCTTTCCGTAAATTTCAAAATCACATAATTTAAGGTGCGCTGCATTTGCAATGGCATTTATTTTTTATAAAAAAAATTATTTTACTAAATACCACTGGCAGGCAATTTGCCAATGGTTGTTACATTCTTTCCGGTACTGTTATGCCCAATAAGTTCATTCCATGTTGCAAAACATGGCCTGTTATACTGGCTAATTGTAGCCTCAACTCCTTTTTTTCGCTGCTTTCAGCATTGGTTATTGAGTGCGCTGTATAAAACGAACTAAAGGTGCGTGCCAGGTTGTAGCAATAAATGGCCACCTTGCTGGGGTCGTAATCGTTGGCAGCCTCAAGCAATAACGCTGGGTATTGTTCGGTAAGTACAGCAAGATTTTTTTCCATGGGCAAAAAATCGGGTTGCAAAAAAGTGCCAAGCGGTTGCTGTTTGCGTAAAATGCTTTTTATGCGTGCATGCGTAAATTGTATAAACGGGGCGGTAAACCCATGAAAATCAATGCTTTCCTCTGGGTTAAAAACCATTTTCCGCTGAGGGTCTACCCGTAGCAGGTAAAACTTTAGGGCGCCAATACCAATGGTGTCATTTAGGTTCGCAAGTTCTTCCGGTAAAAAGTCCTGAACTTTTCCCAATTCTTCGGTTTTGTTACGGGCTACATTTACCATTTCGTCCACAATATCATCGGCATCTACCACCGTGCCCTCACGGGTTTTCATACGGCCAGTTGGTAATTCCACCATTCCATAGCTAAGGTGGTATATGCCTGCGGCAGATGGTAGCTGCAGTTTTTGGCAAATAAGTTTTAGCACTTTGAAATGATAGTTTTGTTCGTCGCCCACCACATAAATACTTTTATCGGAGCCATATTCGTCGTATTTATTAACCGCAAGGCCAATATCCTGGGTTATGTATACCGCCGTGCCGTCCCTACGCTGCACCAATTTTTCATCAAGGCCATCGTTGGTCAGATCAATCCAAACGCTCCCATCTTCGTTTTTATAAAACACACCTTTACTTAAACCATCGTTTACTAACTGTTTTCCTAATACATAAGTTTCACTTTCGTAATATACCCTGTCAAATGCGCAGCCTATGCGGTTGTAGGTAACATCAAAGCCCTCGTATACCCAACTATTCATTATTTTCCAAAGGTCCACCACTTCCGGTTTTCCGGCTTCCCAGTCTACCAGCATTTGCTGGGCCTGTTTCATAATGGGAGCCTCTTTTTCTGCTGCTTCTTTGCTAACGCCTTGTTGCTCCAGTTCGGCTACCTGCTTTTTTAGTTCGTTCCCAAAATGTACGTAATAGTTGCCTACAAAATGGTCGCCTTTGGTGTTGGTGCTTTGTGGGGTTGCGCCGTTGGCAAATAATTGCCAGCAAACCATGCTTTTGCAAATATGTATACCACGGTCGTTGGCTATACATGTTTTTACCACCGTATTTCCTACTGCTTTAAAAATTTGCGACATGCTGATGCCTAAAAAAATATTACGCAGGTGGCCAAGGTGCAACGGCTTGTTGGTATTGGGCGATGCAAACTCAACCATTACTTTTTGGTTGTTTTTGGGCTGGTTACCAAAATTGTTGTTGTTGAAGTTGGCCTGTAAAAACACTTGCCAGTAACTGGCAGTCACAGTCAGGTTTAAAAAGCCTTTTATTACATTAAATGCGTCAAAAAGTAATGGGTGGTCGGTTATTAATTGTGCGCCTATTTCTTCTCCAAGCTTTTCGGGTGCCTTTTTTAATGTTTTGGTTAGCGCAAAAAGTACAACGGTGTAATCGCCACTAAATTCGGGCTTGGTGGCATTTACCAAAATACTGTCATTAGAAACCGCCGTACCATATAACTGGTTTATGGTTTGCGCAGCGGCCGATTTTATATTTGTTACAACACTCATTCATTTATTTTTGGGCTGCAAAAGTACATATTTACGCACCTAACTATACAGGACCTACCTACAAGCGCTTTCCAAAATGAATAAATTGATACTGGCGATGGTCGATCTTTTTTATCCTTTATTTAAAAAGATTATGCCGCTGCAAACCTTTAGATATGCTGCCTGCGGTGGTTTTAATACGGCACTTGACATTGTTATTTTTTACGCAAGCTTCCATTTTTTATTTAACGAAAGTGTGGTACATATTGCCGGTGTTGCGTTAAAGCCTGACACAGCTTCGCTGGTTACAGCCTTTTTGGTAACCTTTCCAACGGGCTTTTATTTTAGCCGGTATGTAGTGTTTACGCAAAGTACGGTACGTGGCAGGGTGCAGCTTGGCCGATATCTTTTTATAGTGTTGATATGTATTGGGCTTAACTACTTTTTTATTAGGTTGTTTGTTGACCGTTTTCATGTTTATCCTACAGTTGCCAAAATTTTTACAACAGTAATTGTTGTTACATTTAGCTACCTGTCGCAAAAACATTTTACGTTTAAAACAAAAGCCATCCGTATCCACCTTACCGATCAGCAACATTAAAATGCTTATTTACTAAATAGTGTTGACTTATTTTCTAGTGAAGATTATATGACAGTTTTGTAATATTAAGGCAGTTCCTCACGTTTAAGGGCCCAAAAACAGCCGCCGGTTTATTTATTGTAAAGGTTACGTTCGTTTATTTAATATCAGGGCACTAACGGGGGTGTCAAAAAAATTAGAAAATCTATCTTCGGCAAATTCACCTAAATAAATGAAGTAGGTGATTTTACACCCCATGGGCATTGTCCAAAGTAATTGGTACACGTAAATCGGTACTATTAGCCAACATAATCGTAAACTGTCATTTTTATCATCTCTTTTTTGGCAAAAGGTAACCGGGGTATTTGACCATTAACTATCAACACCCGTTATTTAAGAAGTACAAATTGAAACCCGATATAGGCCTGTTCAATTCCGCTACAACGGGCTAACTTCAATACCTGCCATTTTTTCACCTTATGGCCCCTTGGCATAATGATTGACCTGACATCAACGAAAATTAATTAAATAAATAAATAAGAGATTATGGGAAAGATTATAGGTATTGATCTTGGAACCACTAACAGTTGCGTAGCCGTAATGGAAGGAAATGAACCAGTGGTAATAGCCAACGAGGAGGGAAAAAGAACAACCCCCAGTATTGTGGCCTTTCTACAAAATGGCGAGCGCAAGGTTGGTGATTCCGCCAAACGCCAGGCCATAACTAACCCTACCAAAACCATTATGAGTGTTAAGCGCTTTATGGGCCACACTTACAACGAAATTACCGAAGAAAGCAGGCAGGTTAGTTACAACATTGCAAAAGGGGAAAATAATACAGTTAGGGTTGATATTGATGGCCGCCTTTACACCCCACAGGAAATAAGCGCCATGATTTTACAGAAAATGAAAAAAACGGCTGAAGATTATCTTGGTCATGAGGTAACCGAAGCGGTTATAACAGTGCCCGCTTATTTTAACGATGCACAGCGCCAGGCTACAAAAGAGGCCGGTGAAATTGCAGGGTTAACCGTAAAGCGTATTATTAACGAACCTACCGCAGCAGCTTTGGCCTATGGTTTAGATAAAAAGCACGCCGATCAAAAAATAGCAGTGTTTGACCTTGGTGGTGGAACCTTTGATGTATCAATTTTAGAATTGGGCGATGGTGTGTTTGAAGTAAAATCTACAAATGGTGATACACACCTTGGAGGAGACGATTTTGATAAGGTAATTATGGATTGGCTGGCCGATGAATTTAAAAGCGATGAAAATGTTGACCTTCGCAAAGACCCTATGAGCTGGCAGCGTTTAAAAGAAGCCTCAGAAAAAGCGAAGGTAGAGCTTAGCTCAGGCAGCGAAACGGAGATTAACCTACCCTACATAACTGCTATTGATGGTGTACCAAAGCACCTTGTTAAAAAATTAAGTCGTGCAAGGTTTGAGCAATTGGCCGATAACCTTTTTGCCCGATGTTTAAAACCTTGTGAGCAGGCTTTAAAAGATGCTGGTTACAATACCAGCGAAATTGACGAAATTATATTGGTAGGTGGTAGCACCCGTATACCAAAGGTTCAGGAGATAGTTGAAAAGTTTTTTGGTAAAAAACCCAGCAAAGGTGTAAACCCCGATGAGGTGGTAGCCGTAGGTGCAGCCATACAAGGTGGTGTACTAACTGGTGAAGTAAAAGATGTTTTGTTGTTAGATGTTACCCCATTAAGCCTTGGTATTGAAACCATGGGTGGGGTTATGACAAGGTTAATTGAAAGCAACACTACTATACCAACCAAAAAAAGTGAGGTTTTTAGTACTGCCAGCGATAACCAGCCGGGTGTACAAATACATGTATTACAAGGTGAGCGCCCCATGTCAAATCAAAATAAAAGCCTGGGAATGTTTAATTTAGACGACATACCACCGGCCCCACGTGGCGTTCCCCAAATTGAGGTAATATTTGATATTGATGCCAACGGTATTTTGCATGTAACTGCAAAAGATAAAGGCACAGGTAAAACAAAAGATATAAGGATAGAAGCAGGAAGCGGTTTAAGCAAGGACGATATTGAAAAAATGAAAAATGAGGCCAAAGTAAACGAGGCTTCTGACAAAGCTGCCCGCGAAAAAGTTGAAAAGGTAAATGCAGCCGATAGCCTGATTTTTCAAACCGAAAAGCAATTGAAGGATTACGGCGACAAAGTACCGGCCGACAAAAAAGCACCTATTGAAAGTGCTTTAACCAAATTAAAAGATGCCCATAAGTTGCAAGACCTTGCTGCTATTGAAACGGCTATGACTGAATTGAACACTGCCTGGACAGCGGCCAGCGAGGAAATTTATAAAGCTACGCAGGAAGCAGGTACCCAGCCCGGCGGCCAACAAACCGGAGCGCCAAACGAACAGTCGGCAACAAGTAACGGAGAAACCGTTACAGATGCTGAGTTTGAGGAAGTGAAATAAGTGGTTAATTAAAATAAATTAATACCATACTAGCCCTTCGAGTAAAATCGAAGGGTTTTTTTGTCGGTCCGTTAATTATAATTGCTCACAAACCAACCGGTTTGACGTTTATAAAATACAATTCTACCTATAGCATTGTCTAAATATTTTTACAATGCCAATGGTAAAAAACCATGGTGCGATTTTTAAGTGTAAAAATTAAAATCAATTTTAACTTTTTTATTAAAACATCTATCATGAAAAAAACAGCGTTATTTACCGTCCTTGCGTTTGCTTTGGCAATTGTTGACTTTAATGCCAATGCGGTTTCAACCATCACCTTAACCAAAGCCGACACTACCGCCAACGGTACTGACGAAAGTACAATTCCTTTCCAAAAACTTAATACAGCCGTAGATGAATTTAAAACGCTTTCAAAAAAAGAAAAAAGAGAAAGGGTAAAAGAAGCAAAAAATGAAATCAGAAAATTTAAAGCGGAAAAGCGAGCCGGCGCCGAACCATCTACCAACACTTTACTGTTGGTTATTTTGGCGTTATTACTGCCACCATTGGCTGTTTACCTGCACCAGGGCGAAATAAACGGTAAGTTTTGGCTTAGCCTTCTCCTAACACTGTTGTTTTTTATACCCGGCGTTATTTATGCGCTGATAGTTGTATTGGGCGAATCATAAAGTTATTATTGCATAAAAAAACCCCTGACTTCAGGGGCTTTTTTATGCAATATTTTAAAAACGGTTTATTTTCAGTTATACTATGTCCAAAGCCAAAGCAAAAAAAGTAACTACAAAAGGCAACACTACCCAAAAAAACTCGCGGTAAAAAACCAACATTCCAATTAGTGCCAACAACGAAATAAAAAAATATACCCAGTATTTTTTGGTAGATTTTGCTGTATCCATACTTTTAATTTTTTGCAAAAATAAGGCTTGCAGCGTAAAAAAACCGCAGCATTGTAAAAAAGAACGTGTCGAAAACCTTAAAACATTTAATGACACATGGCTACCACGGCAGCAGCAAACGCCGGTGATTTTCCTTATTTTCATATTATTGAAATATCTTATTATTTAATTGTATTATTTTGCGCCGGTCAGTAAATGTATAGTCGTTGAGGTTTGCGTACTTATTACACGTTTTAGCAGATATTGCCTAATTTCGTTTCACATAAAACAATATAATCTTGGCCACAGAAAAAAAACAACCGAAAAAATCAGCTACCAAAAAATTAATCAGCAGCAAAGAAGTTCCGGGCGCAGTTGGGCTTATAATCAACAATTACATTGTTGAGGATGCAAAAAAGAAAAAAGTGTTTACAAAAAAAGACGTTGGGCTAAAGACTGAGAAAGATGCAAAATCTTTAACGGTAAAAAAGATCTCTACAAAAGATGATAAGGGGGCGGAGGAAAGTAAGCCCAAAAAAACGGTCAAAAAAACGACCCTAAAAGCCATTAATGAGGGGGAAAAAGCACTGGTTAAACGTACATCGCGGGCAAGGGCTTTAAATGAAAAAATGTCAAGTGTGGCCGACATTAAAACATCCATAACCAACGCACTCGCAACTACCGTTGAAGCGGTGAAAGAGATCGTGGAAAAAAAGCTTCAAACATTTAAAACAGCTACTTCGCCCGTTAGCAAAATAATTTTCCAGGTACGTTATCATACCATTATAGGTCAAAACCTGTTTGTATCGGGTAGTACACCGCTGCTTGGCGGGTATGATTCAAATAAAGCATTTCCGCTACAATATCTTAACGAAGAATATTGGACTGGCGAGTTAATTATACCCGCTAACACATCGGTTGATCCATTTAGTTATAAGTACATGGTAAAAATGGGTGATAGGGTAGTTCAGGAAGAATTGATTAGCGATAAATCGTTTGACCCCATCAATTACAATGTTGAAGAAGTGCGGTTAATTGATTTGTGGAATTTTGCCGGTTTTTACGAAAACACGTTTTTAACGGAGCCATTTAAAAAGGTATTGCTAAAAAATAATTTTACCCCGCTAGCCAACGGTAAAAAGGTTGCTTATACACATGAGTTTAAAGTAAAGGCGCCTTTGTTGCAAAAAAACGAAGTGGTGGCCGTATACGGAAGTGCCGTTGAATTGGGCAAGTGGAGCGAAACCCAGGGCGTAACAATGACCAAAGGTGAAGAAGAGGATTGGTGGACGATAAAAGTTGATTTAAGTAAGGCGGCCTTTCCGGTTGCTTATAAATATGGAAAATACAATGTGGCAACAGGCGTGTTTTTGGAAATGGAGGGTGACAAAAACAGGCTTTTGCACAATAGTCATGTAAGCGAACAGGTAACAGTATTGTCGGATGGATTTGCTGTTTTTGCCAATGATACTTTTAAAGGGGCTGGCGTCGCTATCCCCGTATTTAGCTTGCGCAGTAACAGCAGCCTGGGTGTTGGCGAGTTTAACGATATAAAATTATTGGTAGACTGGGCTAAATCCGTAGGATTAAAAGTGGTGCAAATTTTACCTGTTAACGATACTATTGCCACACATACCTGGGTGGATTCCTATCCTTATGCCGCCATATCGGCATTTGCTTTACACCCGCTGTTTTTGCATTTGCCCCACGTGGTTACTGCCGATAACGAAGCGTTATTATCGTCGCTGTTTTCGATAAAAAAAGACCTGAACCTTTTAAATGAGGTGGATTATGAAAAAGTCCTCGCCGCTAAACTAGCCTTTGTAAAACAAATATATCCGCTTCAAAAAAACGAAACTTTTGAAAACAGCGAATTTGTTGCTTATTTTAACGAAAACAAACACTGGCTGGTGCCCTACGCAGCCTTCTCGTACCTGCGCGATGAGTTTGGTACCCCCAATTTTTCGGGCTGGCCAACTAACAATACTTACAATGCCAACCAGATACAACAATTGGCAGGTCTGCCCTCAGAAGCAATAGATGAGATAGGCATACATTTTTTCATCCAGTTTCATTTACACTTACAACTTAAAAGCGCTACGCAATATGCCCACCAAAATGGCATTATTGTAAAAGGCGATATACCTATTGGCATTTATCGTAACAGCGCCGATGCCTGGCAGGAACCGCATTTGTATAACATGGACATGCAGGCAGGTGCCCCGCCCGACGACTTTGCAATAAAAGGTCAAAACTGGGGCTTTCCTACCTATAACTGGAAGCAAATGCAACTAGATGGTTTCAGCTGGTGGAAAAGACGTTTTGCCCAAATGAGGTATTATTTTGATGCTTTCCGTATTGATCACATACTCGGGTTTTTTAGAATTTGGAGTATACCCATGCATGCAGTGGAAGGTGTAATGGGTTCGTTTGTACCCGCACTTACTTTGCACAAAAACGAGTTGCACAACAATGGCATTCAGCTTGATATTACCCGCCTTACCAAACCTTATATTCACGAAAATATTTTGGGCGAAATTTTTGGTGACCTAACACCCAGGGTTAAGGCGGAGTTTTTGTACGAAAACGGTTTTGAGCATTATACACTAAAGCCGGAAATTGATACACAGCGGGAGGTGGAAAATTATTTTGCTGCAAAAGAAGATAATACTGAAAATCATCGCCTTAAATACGGCCTGTTTGACCTTATTTCGAACGTTATTTTATTTGAAGTGGCAGGAACCGAAGGCAACGAATTTAATTGTAGGATTGCCATGGATGCAACGTCCTCGTTCAGGTATTTGAACAACGATGTAAAGCAGCGACTTAAAAATTTATACGTAAACTATTTTTTCCGCAGGCAGGATGGTTTTTGGAAGGATCAAGCCATGCAAAAACTTCCCGAACTAAAAAGAAGCACCAATATGCTTATTTGCGGCGAAGACCTTGGCATGGTACCCGATTGTGTACCCGGTGTAATGAAGCAACTAGGAATATTGAGTTTAGAAATTCAACGGATGCCCAAAGATCCTGCAAAGGAATTTTTTCACCCTAACGATGCACCCTATTTAAGCGTGGTGACACCATCAACCCACGACATGAGCACTATAAGAGGCTGGTGGGAAGAAGATATGGGCAAAACCACTCGTTTTTACCATAACCAATTAGGCAAATGGGGCGATGCACCGTTTTTTTGCGAACCCGAAATAGCAAGGGCTATCGTGGTTCAACACTTGTACTCGCCTGCAATGTGGAGCATTTTTCAATTACAGGACCTGTTTGCCATTGATGGGACGCTTAGAGTTGAAAACCCGGCCAATGAGCGAATAAATGTGCCAGCCAATCCAAAAAACTACTGGCGATATCGAATGCACATAACCCTTGAAAATTTAATTGAGCAATTGTCCTTTAACAGTACCCTTTCTACATTGATAGAGCAAAGCGGAAGACGCTAAGGACTTACGATAAAAGTTAAAAGCCATCCGGATAAACGCCGGGTGGCTTTATTTTGCCATTAAGCTTTACCTTTCTTGTTTATCGCATTTTAATAAATTCCTTTTAATGACACTTCGATATTGGACGTTCAACCTTCCCTTTAAATATCCTTTTACTATAACGCATGGCACTAAAACGCACCAGCCAACGCTAATTGTGGAACTGGGACTGGGGCCCTATTGTGGCTATGGCGAAGCGGCCGCAATTACTTACTACAATATTACGGTTGAAAAAATGGTGGCCGATATTGAGCAAAAAAAGCAAATGATTGAAAAATTTGCGTTGGTTGACCCCGGGCGTTACTGGCACTATCTGCACCACCTGCTGCCAGCCAACCCTTTTTTGGTGTGCGCCCTGGATATGGCAGCCTGGGACCTGTGGGCAAAAATGAAGCAAAAACCATTGTACCAAATTTGGAATACAAAAATGGAGGACACCTTGCCTGTAACCAATTACACCATCGGAATTGATTCTGTTGAAAAAATGGTGATAAAAATGAAGGAAAAACCATGGCCTATCTATAAAATAAAACTTGGCAGCCCAAACGACCTTGACATAGTGGAAACCTTGCGAAAACATACCACAGCCACTTTTAGGGTGGATGCTAACTCGGGTTGGACCACTGGCGAAGCCATGGAAAAAATACCCATTTTGGCAAAACTAGGGGTTGAATTTGTTGAGCAACCACTTGAAAAAAATAATTGGGAGGGGATGAAACTGCTTTATGATAATTCGCCGCTTCCATTAATAGCCGACGAAAGCTGTGTTTTTGAAGCCGATGTAAAAAAATGTTCAGGTCATTTTCACGGTATTAATATTAAACTTACCAAGTGTAGCGGCCCTACGCCTGCCCTCCGAATGATACAAACGGCCCGGGAGTTAGGGCTAAAGGTAATGATGGGCTGCATGAACGAAAGTAGTATTGGTGCTGCAGCCATTTGCCAGTTTTTGCCGCAACTTGATTATGTGGACGCTGATGGTCCGTTGTTGTTAGCACAAGACCTAGCAGCAGGGTTGCAATTTAATAATGGAAATTATGTACCCACGGCATTACCGGGTTTGGGGGTTTCGCCAACATTTTTATAAATATGGAAATGCTAAATTAGGAATAGTCCCATTTTGGGAAAGCATTTCCTACGAAAGGACAGAAATGAAAAGAGGGAAAAAATAAACAATTGATTTTTAGTTAGTTGTGTTTTGGCACCAATGTAGTTATTAGCGGATAGCAATAAAAACTATTTCTATGACTGGAACCTTTACACTACCAGAAAGTCGCTTGATCGAAAATTGTATCAGCGGAAATCGCAAAAGTCAAAAAGATTTGTACGATATGTACGCATCTAAAATGTTTGCTATTTGCCTGCGGTATACCAAAAACCAAATGGACGCAGAAGATACCCTTCAGGAGGGCTTTGTAAAGTTGTACAATAACCTGCACCGGTTTCGTGGCGAAGGTAGTTTTGACGGTTGGGTACGAAGGATTTTTGTAAATACTGCTATTGAGCATATCCGTAAAAAGAACCTGAACCTTACCAGTGGCGAAGGATTGGAGAATTCTGTTGCCGACAAACACAAATCAGCATTGGATAATCTTTACGAAAAAGACATTATCAAAACTGCCCTTACCCTAAGCGATGGCTACCGCACAGTGTTTAATTTATACGCGGTAGAAGGATTCTCGCACAAGGAAATTGCCAACCGGTTAGGCATTACAGAGAGTACCAGCAAATCGCAGTTTTCGCGTGCAAAAGCCATTTTGCGCAACGTTATTAGCCAAAAAGATAAAAGCAGGCAGACTATATTAGCTTAGTTTTTAACAAAATATTTTTGCACACAAAGCCCTCAAAAATTTGGGGGTTTTTTTGTGTCCTGCAACGCTCCAGGCTCCTCAACCAGCGAAGAAGTTTTTTCCATAGCCATTTTATTGGAGGAGATGGGGCTGTTGAACCGCTCGGTCATCTATGCTACTGACATCAATCCACTTACTAATGCTTAGGCAAAAAGTAAAAACATACCGTTGTGTCATATCAAAGAATACACTACAAGGGAAATTCCCATTATTTTTATAACCGCCATAAATACATCCAACCGCTATGTGCTGCAAGGCTTTAGCGAGGGGGGCGGTGGTTTACCTTCAAAAACTATTGAATATTTATGTTACCCAGGCTAAGGTTAAAGTTTTTGAAAAGCTGTTCCGTTATCAACAGGAGTTAAAACTACCCAACCACGAGTTGGTACGGGTTAATAAGCATCTGGAGCGATTTGTATACATGGTATTGTACGATTTAAAGTCGCCACTAGCTTCCATTACATCGCTTATGTTGATCATAAAAGATAGTAACCGAATACAGCCCAATAAAAGGTTACATGAATAGGTGGACATGGTATATATTGGAACAAACCATTTGTTGGAGCTTATTTCTCCTATGCTTCAATATTCGCGGCAAAGTTTAGAGCAACAATTGGTTGAGGAGGTAGATACCACCGACCTTGTAAGTGAGGTGTTTTTTTTTACTATTTCCGCCAGCTAATATAAAGCTTGTAATAAACCACGCACAACCGGTTTTTGCTACCCAAAAACCGAAACTGCGGCAGGTGTTTCAAAACCTTTTAAGCAATGCCATAAAGTATATTGACAAACCTGTTGGTTTAATAAAGGTTGGTGTAGAAAATAAACCGGCCTTTTACGTGTTTTGGGTAAAGGACAATGGACCGCGAATTTTTAAAACGACAAAGACCCGATATTTAAGTTGTTTATTGTGGCAGGCAATAAATGAGATGGAGACACTAAAACGGAGGTTGGATTAAATATTTTAAAGATGAGTGTTGACGAACAGGGCGGTAATATATAGGGTGACACAACCCCTTGCAAGGGGAGTACTTTCTTTTTTTTGTTTGGACCCGGTAACCAACTCCTTAAAGGTTTACGATAACAGGCTTTGACGTGCTAAAAATTCCAGTTTTGTATTAACATCTATCAGGCTATTGGTAAGTATCAGGTTGTCTTTACGAAGTTTGTACACTTCATAGGCCTTATCTATATAAATCCTTACGTCTTCTTCGTTCCATGGTTTTGTTAAATATTTGTACACCTGCCCTCGGTTAATGGCATCAATAACGGCGTTTATATCGGTATAGCCGGTTATTAAAATGCGTATAGGATTAGGGTAAATATCTTTCACATATTCAAAAAACTCTATGCCGGTCATTTTTGGCATCCGCTGGTCGCTTAAAATTACTTCAATGTCGTGAAGGTCTAAAATACGCATACCTTCTTCGGCTGTTTCGGCCAAAAAAACATTGAATAACCGCCTGAAGCAGGCCTTAAACGATGTTAGGTTGTGTACTTCGTCGTCAATATAAAGCACATTAATTTTTTCTGGTTGGTGGGTCATAGCGAAAGCGGGTTTAAAACCTCGCTATTAGCAACGGCAAACTATTGGTTGTTATTGCGTGTAACAAAAGTTATTTTAAAAAAGCTGCCTAAGGCTGTTACCAAAATGAAGGCTACCTTTGCCCACCAATGATCAATGAAATCAGCATTCGTGCATTTAGAGCCACAGACGACCCCGAAACCTGCGAAAAATTTATAGAAGGTCACAAAAAAGTACTTGAAAATCATGGTATCACAAAGGTTACGTCCAGCAGTAATAGTTGGGCCAATAGCAGTTCGGTGTTTGTGGTAGTAGTGGAGACCGCCAATGGCGACCGGTTGTTGGGTGGGGCAAGGGTGCACGCTGCCGATGGTATTGAAATGCTGCCAATAGAAGAAGCCACCGGTTACATGGATAAAAAAGTGCTTGACGTAGTTAAACTGCATGCACAAAAGGGAACCGGCGAACTTTGCGGGTTATGGAATTCAAAAGAAGTGGCGGGGCTTGGCATTGGTTCGTTATTTCCATCCCGAGCTTCGGTTGTTATAGCTTCGCAAATAGGATTACATACTATGTTTTCGCTATGCTCGCCGGCAACTGTAAGGTTTAACCAGTGGATAGGTAGCCATGTGCTTACCTCCGTAGGTAACAACGGTACTTTTTACTACCCTAAATTAGATTTACTTGCCACGGCCGTGTTTTTGGAAGATGCAGTTACACTAAAAGATGCACACCCCCGCGAACGGGAGAAGATGCTTTTTTTGCGTGACAATCTTAAATACGAAACCACTGAGCGATCTCCTTTCAAAAATATTGAAGTGGGGGTGCAATATAATTTGGTGGTTAAGGGAGCTAATCCCACTGAGTTTCATATAAATTATTAGCAAAAATTGTAGCATATGCCTAAAATAGTATTTACCATAGTGGCAATTATTTTGCTTAACCTTGTACCGCTTTTAGGTAATCCTATATTATTTACCAATTACAAAACATGGGTATTGGTGGTAGCTGCGGCCATGTTGTGGCTGAGCCAGCCCGCCTTTAAAAGTAACGAGGCAGTGGCCAACCGGCAAAGCGACCGCTTTTCTATAGTTATCATACTTATTTGCTCGTCGGCAAGTGTTGCATTTGCCAACATTGAGTGGGCATACTTTAACGCTGGCGGCCTTGCATTTACTACTGTATCGTTAGTAGGTTTACTGTTATTGTTGCTGGGCATTATAGTACGGGTTTGGGCTATTTATACATTAGGTAAGCATTTTACAGCTACGGCCACTATTAATAACGACCACGAATTAATAACCGCAGGCCCTTACAGGTTTGTAAGGCACCCCAGTTATCTTGGTGCTTTTATGGCGGTGGTGGGTACGCCGGTGTTTTTAAACGGATCGTGGTCGGTAATATTGGCGCTTACTGCCATGTCGGTGGCTTATTACATTCGTATTACCGCCGAAGAAAAAATGCTTCTGAACTATTTTGGCGATAAGTATACAGTGTATACCAGGCATACCAAGCGTATCATTCCTTTTATATGGTAATTTTTTTTAAATGCAGCTAAACTCGTTAGTGTTAAAAGATAAAAAGTTGTTTCTGCCAGTAGTGTGCTTTTTTTTGTTAATGGCAGTAATGCAGGTTACAAATGGGCAGCAACTTCCTATTGTGTTTAATCATAATCAACCTTCGGTAGAAATAGGCAGCAAGTCGTTTATTTTTATTGACACGGCCAACCTATACAATGCAACTTCCATACGGCAAGTAAAAAACGAGTGGCAGCAAAAAAAAAATAACCCGATTGTAAAAATTAGTAATGGAACAGCATGGGTTAAGTTTTCTGTGGTAAATAAAAGCCTGCATCCAAACCTTTATTTTCATTTGCAGTATTCCAATATTAGTTATTTAACCCTTTACCGCCAATTAAAAGGCAACTTGCAGCAAATAGCTTATTGTGGTAATGCGCTTGCCTATAAAGCCAACGAACGGACTAGTCCAAATTTTATTTTTACCCTAACTATTGCCCCCGGCGATACTGCAAAATATTATCTCAAAATAAAAAGCTTTCACCCGTTATTATTACCTGCTTTTATTAGCAGTGCCGACGAAATATCCAATTCCGAAAACATTCAGGTAATAATTATTGGCATTTATGCAGGCATTATGTTCTCAATGTTATTTTACAACCTGTTTATATTTTTTTCCACACGCGATAAAAGTTATCTGATATACGTAGTTTTTTTGCTTTTTCTGTTTGCTGCGCAATTTACAGTTTCTGGTAATTCGTTTAAATTTTTCTGGCCTTCACATCCTGGTATTAATAGGTATGCATTAATAATAACCTCTGCGCTTGCAGGCATTTCGGGTATAGGTTTTGGAATTAATTTTCTTCAGCTTAAGCGGTTTATGCCCGGTTTGCGATGGGTGTTTGTTGTTTTGCTGGTAATATATTTGGGTAGTATTGTTTGTAGCCTTGTAAGCTTTAATTTACTGGCATACGATATTTTAAATTTTAATGGTTTATTTGGGGGTATACTTTTACTGGTAGCATCGGGGATTATTGCCCGCCGGGGTTATAAACCTGCATATTTTTATTTTGTTGCATGGTTTGCATTTTTGTTTGGCATGGTGGTGTTTGTAATGCGCAACCTGGCTATTATACCCAATAATTATGTAACTACTTACATTTTATACATCGGGTCGTCCATTGAGGTTATTGTACTTTCAATAGCCCTGGCCGACAAAATAAATACCCTTCGTAAAGAAAAAGAACAGAGCCAGGCAATAGCACTGGCTGCCTCGCTAAAAAACGAGCAGTTGGTAAAGGAACAAAATGTGTTGTTGGAAAATAGTGTGCTGGAACGTACCAGCGAGTTACAGTTGGCCAACCAGCAATTAAGCGACGCATTTACCAGTTTAAAAGAAACCCAGTTACAATTGGTAGAAGCTGAAAAAATGGCATCGCTGGGCCAGCTCACCGCTGGCATAGCCCACGAAATAAATAACCCAATCAATTTTGTAAAGTCAAACATAAAGCCGCTGGTGTTAGATATCAACGACCTCTGCAGGGTAATAGATGCCTACAGCCTTCTTCATACTACACAGGGCCATGACATAGTTTCAAAATTGAAGGATGTACAACAGCTAAGCATCGATTTGGACATTGACTATTTACGATCCGAAATCGTTAGTCTCACAAAGGGCATAGAAGACGGAGCCGACCGCACCAGCGAAATTGTAAGGAGCTTGCGAAACTTTAGCCGGCTTGATGAAAGCCAGGTAAAAACGGTTAATGTACACGAAGGGCTTGAATCGACCCTTATTTTGCTAAGAAATACAATGGACGAAAATATTAGGATAAACAAAAACTTTATGGCCGATGGCGAAATTGAATGCTACCCCGGAAAGCTGAACCAGGTTTTTATGAATATTTTAAATAATGCTATCCAGGCCATTAAATTAAACGGCAATGCAAAACATGAGGAATTTATTTATATTAGTACCAACGACGTAGAGGATGATAAGATAGAAATACGGATAAAAGATACTGGCCCCGGTATGAATACCGAGGTTAAGCAAAAAATATTTGATCCTTTTTTTACCACCAAAGATGTAGGGGAAGGCACAGGACTTGGCCTTGCCATTGTGTTTAAAATTGTACAGGAACACCATGGAAAAATTGAAGTTAATTCTATAGTAGGTAAAGGGGCAGAATTTGTTATAACATTGCATCGTTCAATACCTATGCGAATGCCCCTTTAATTTAACCATTATGGAAAGCTCAGAAAAAAAAATCAGGATATTATACATTGACGATGAGGAAAATAACCTGCTGGCATTTAAGGCCGGCTTTAGAAGAGATTTTGAAATATTTACCGCAACGTCGGCCGGCGAAGGAATGAAGGTACTTTACGATAACAGTGTGCATGTTATATTAGCCGACCAACGCATGCCACAGTCAACAGGAGTTGAATTTTTTGAGATTGTCAAAAAAGCCTATCCTGACCCTATTCGTATTTTAATAACAGGCTATACCGATGTGGAAGCGGTTATTGATGCTATTAACAAGGGAATGATTTTTAGGTACATAAAAAAACCGTGGGATGCGCTGGAGCTTTCAACAGCTATTAAAAATGCCTTTGAGCTTTTTAATACCAGGTTTCAGTTGAAAAATAAAATGAAGGAGCTGGAAAAATCAAACGACGAGTTGAACCGCTTTGTGTATAGTACCTCTCACGACCTGCGGAGCCCTCTATCGTCGGTGTTGGGCGTATTAAACCTTGCCAAAATGGAAAAGTCGGTAAAGGATCCCAATGGCTACATGGACATGATAGAAAGCTGTGTAAAAAGAATGGATTTTTTTATAGTAAAGACCATCGAATATTATAAAAGCATTCGTGTTGAAACGGTAAATGAACCGGTCAATTTTAGCGAACTCATCGACGATAGTATTGCCCTTTGCAAAATGCAAAACACCTCAATCGATTTTGAAGTTGCCGTAAATCAGCAGTGCGAGTTTTGTGTGGATGCCTTTCGCTTATCAGTGATACTTAATAACCTTATTTCTAATGCGGTAAAGTATCAAAAACCAACCGAAAGTACTCCCAAAGTGATAATAAGTGTGGATGTTTCAAAGCATGAAGCAGCAATTGTTATTGAGGACAACGGGGTGGGCATTATTGAAGAGCATTTAAATAATATTTTTAAAATGTTTTTTAGAAGTAATTATACCGTTACAGGCCTGGGCATAGGTTTATATATTGTAAAAGAAGCCCTTACCCGAATTGGTGGCGAAATTTTTGTAAGCTCAATACATGGCAAAGGCACCCGGTTTGTATTAAATATCCCCAACAAAACCGCTGGAAGTATCCTGGTTAAATACGAATGACACAGTTTTTCCTTTCCAGAAAAAAAACTTGCTTTTTTGAGTGGTTTTTTTTGAAGGAAAAACATACATAACCAAGTCCGCCTGCAGCATTCTTTTAAAATAAAGTTTAAATGACTATTCGCAACCTGTTTCTGACTTTTTGAAACCAGGCTTTATAGCTGTTTTCGTCAGTCGTTGCCCGCCTCGTTAATGCCCCGCCAAAATAATTTTGTTGGGCTGGCAGTGGTACGGGCATAACACACCTGTACCGTTGGTAATTTTATTTAGCCTTTTTATTATGGTTTTATATTTAGCATTGATTATGCCCAATAGCGGATAATTGGTAAAGTTTGTATTGCGCAATTATTACAAAAACTGAAAAAAATAAAAATACCCCGCTTTTCAATATTACTGAATAAGCGGGGTATTTTTCATCATCATAACGACTTTAGCCAGTTAACCACCTCATCGCGTCCTTTGCCTAATTTTTGTTGAAGACGCCCTAATAACTCCTCATCTTTCCCTTCATCATATTTTAAGTCGTCGTCGGTGAGGTCAGCGTATTGCTGTTTTACCTTACCCTTCATTTCTGTCCAATTTCCTTTTAATTCCAGGTTGTCCATATTAATTTATTTTTTTAAAAAGTGTAAAAACTGTGCCATCGGGTAGCTTTTCCTTCGTTTTTACTGTCGGGTTTTTTGTTAATTTGGTTATGGTTTTGCTGTAAACATTCTTTATTTTCAACAAAAATTAATTGCATGTCAAACCGTCGCCAGTTTATTAAAAATGTTTCTGTGGCCTCTGCCGCTATAGCCATTTCCTCTTCCACTTTTGCTGCATCGCTAATGCCAACCGATAACCTGCTAAACATAGCGGTAATAGGCACGGGCTTACGCGGCCAAAGCCACATTGACCTTTTATTAAGGCGTAAAGATGTAAATGTGGTGGCCATGTGCGATGTGAACGACAAAATGCTTGCCTTGGCAAAGCAGCAATTTTTAAAAGCGGGAAAGGCGCTGCCGGCCATTTATACCGGCGATCCATTTGCCTACCGCCGAATGCTTCAGCTTAAAAATATTGATGCTTTAATTATTGCAACGCCGTGGGAGTTGCACGCACCCATGATACTGGATTCACTTAAAGCCGGCATAAAGTACGTAGGCACCGAAGTAATACTTGGTATTACTATGCAGGACCATTGGGATGTGGTAAAAGCCGCGGAGCAGGCCGGTGCACAGGTAATGATGCTGGAAAACGTGTGTTACCGCCGCGATGTTATGGCTGTAATGAATATGGTAAGGCAAGGGCTGTTTGGCGAGATCATGCATTTGCAGGGAGGATACCAGCACGACTTGCGCGGTATTAAGTTTAACGATGGCACAAACTCGCACAACAGTGGAGCCGAATTTGGCGAAAAGGGCTTTTCGGAAGCTGCCTGGCGAACCAACCACTCCCTGCACCGCAATGGCGACCTGTACCCTACACACGGCATAGGCCCCGTAGCTATGATGATTGATATAAACCGCGGAAACCGTTTTGTATCGTTATCGTCGTTTGATACCAAGGCAAGAGGATTACATAATTACGTGGTTAAAAAAGGAGGCCAAAACCACCCCAACAGCAAGCTTACCTTTAAGTTAGGCGATGTGGTTACCACCCATATAAAGTGTGCTAACGGCGAAACCGTTTTATTGCAGCACGATACCAACCTGCCTCGCCCATACTCTCTGGGCTTTAGGGTTCAGGGTACCAACGGCCTGTGGATGGATGTAAACAACTGTATTTATGTTGAAGGCATAAGCAAAGAACATCAATGGGACAATGCAAAGCAATGGTTAACAAAATACGACCATCCGCTATGGAAACGTTGGACAGCCGAAGCAGAAGGCGCCGGCCACGGTGGTATGGATTTTTTTGTATTGCACGCCTTTATTGAAAGCGCCAAGCGCAATGTGCCAACGCCAATGGACGTTTATGATGCTGCCGCATGGAGCGCTATTACACCATTAAGCGAGCAGTCCATTGAACTGGGCAATGAAACCGTTGCTTTTCCCGATTTTACCTCGGGAAAATGGATGGCAAGGAAAAATGACTTTGCAACTAATAATGAATTTTAACATTATATATGTTATGACTGTAATACAAATCTTATCTGTTTTATAAAATTAATAGGTGTAAGTTTGTACAAATACTAATACAAAAATTTAATAATGGACAACAAAACACAAGGAACTGTAAAGTTCTTCAATGGCGACAAAGGATTTGGTTTTATTAAGCACGACGACGGTAAGAACGAAACTTTCGTTCACGTAAGCGGTTTAATTGACGATATTAAAGAAGGCGATAAAGTAGAGTTTGATCTACAAAGCGGGCAGAAAGGAATGAATGCTGTTAACGTAAAGAGAATTTAATAAACTAATCTACAACGTAATAAGGGCTGGTTTTACATCAGTCCTTATTTTTTTGCCCCATAGGGAAGTACTAGTGTCGTCCGGTTTTTTGCCTTCAAATGTTGGTTTCTTTTCATACTTTAGTTTTTCTTTTAAAAATTAAAATATTGCTATGGAAATAACCGCCGCCCGTTACAACAATGTATACAAAAAGTATTTTAGGTTTTACACCAGGCCCGATGTTTTGGCAATTACCCACCTGCGAAAATTTGAAACTAAACTGGGGGAGCGCATTCAAACACTAGCCGAAACGAACGATATAGAACAATCGCTAAAAGCTTCAACCGCCCGGTTTGTACTTATTGGCGTACCCGAAGACCTTGGCGTAAAAGGTAACTTTGGGTTAGGTGGTGCCGATACCTCGTGGCAGCCTTTCCTCAGCGAATTTTTAAATATACAAAGCAACGATTTTTTGGATGGTAGCAATATATTGTTACTTGGCCATTACAATTTTTCAGAGCTATCGCAGGTAATTGAAAACAATACCCTTAATTACGATGAGCGTATTGATGCTTATCGCCATGCTGTAAATACGGTGGATGAAGCAGTTGAACCGTTAATAAAAATGATTACACAGTATGGTAAAATCCCTATTGTTATTGGGGGTGGCCATAACAACTCTTACCCTATTATAGTGGGGGCTGCCAAGGGGTTATACAAGGCTGGCAATGTGCCGCTGGCTTCCATTAACTGTATTAACCTGGATGCACATGCTGACTTTATGGCGCTGGAAGGAAGGCATAGTGGCAATGGTTTTAGTTATGCCGAAGAAGATGGTTACCTGCAGAAATACTGTGTGTTGGGTCTTCACGAAAACTACATTAGCCAAAACACCTGGATGGATGTAGTGAACAATCCATTTATTGACGTAATTACCTACGAGGATATTTTTATACACGAAAAGCGCACCTTTTTGCAGGCGGTAGCCCATGCTACCAGTTTTACCCAAGATACCTTTACAGGTATTGAAATTGATCTTGATTCCATTGAGCGTACACTTAGCAGCGCAGCGTCGCCATCGGGTATTACTTGCCTGCATGCCCGCCAATATGCTTCGTTTACCGGGCTTGATACACAAACCGCCTACCTGCATATATGCGAAGGCGCCATAGCGTTGGGCGATGGCCGAAACGACGGACATACCGGCAAACTGATCAGCTATCTGGTAAGCGATTTTATTAAGGCTAAAATGGGATAGAAGGGTTAACCTGCAAGTTGCTCCATAGTCAGCACTTTTTCAAAAAGCACCTCATATTGTTTATTCATTTGGCCAAGCGATTGTTTGGCTTTACCATATTCGGCCTCCAGTGTTTTGTACCTTTCTTTATCGGAATAGAGTGATGGGTTAGCCAGTTCAGCTTCAATATTTAGGATTTTATTGGTGGCTTTTGTAATGTCGGCCTCAAGGTTTTGCAGCAACCGCTGGTTTTTTTGAAGTTCCCGCTGTAGGTCGCGATTAGCAGCCCCGTTGTTATTATTTTTAGCCGCTTGTGGTTGAGGTTTTTGTTCCTGTTTTACCTCGGCTGGTTGTGCTGCTTTTTTATCGTCGGGTTTACTTTCTGCTTTGTTTTTTTCGTCTAACTTTTTGCGGGCTTCCATTCGCTCGGTCCACTCAACCCACTCGGTATAACTGCCTTTAAACTCCTTGATCTGCTTGTCTACAATCTCCCAGATTTTATTAGCCGTTTTGCTGATAAAAAACCGGTCGTGACTTACAAAAATAATGGTGCCTTCGTATTTACGCAAGGCGTCGGCCAGCAACTCAACCGAGTGCATGTCAAGGTGGTTAGTAGGCTCATCCAACATTAAAAAGTTAGCCTTGCTTATAATGGTTTTGGCCAGTGCCACCCTTGCTTTTTCGCCGCCGCTTAATACCCTTATTTTTTTGTCAATATCATCCCCACTAAATAAAAAGCAGCCTAGCAGTGCCCTTAATTCCGGGTCTGTTTTTTTACTGCCTGCATCTTTTAACTCATCAAGCAATGTATTATTTATATTCAATGCTTCCAACTGGTGCTGGGCATAAAAACTTTCTTCTACGTTGTGGCCCCAAACCCGCTCACCATCAAAACCTTCATCGTCGGCCACAATTCGTAACAGGGTCGATTTTCCTTTTCCGTTAGCACCTATCAGGGCAATTTTATCGCCACGGTCAATTTCGGCCGAGGCGTGGTCAAGTATTACATTTTCTCCAAATTGCTTATGAATTTCTTTTAACGATACCAATACCTTTCCCGGCGCTTTATCTACCTGGAAATTTATACGCAGGTCGGGCCGCTCCATTTGCACATCCTCTATCACATCTAATTTATTCAGTCGTTTTTGTACGCTTTGTGCCTGTGCAGCTTTGCTGGCCTTAGCTTTAAAACGCTCAATAAAGCGCTCCTGCTGGCGTATATAGTCCTGCTGATTTTCAAAAGCCTTTTGCTGCATCTCTATACGAATGGATTTTTCCCGCTCGTAAAAGTCATAGTTGCCGGTATAAATATGTATTTGACGTTGATATATCTCAACAATCTTATTTACCATACGATTAAGGAAAAACTTATCGTGGCTCACAATCACTACACTTCCTTTATAGGTAAGCAAATACCTTTCAAGCCATTCAATACTTGGCAGGTCAAGGTGGTTGGTAGGTTCATCAAGCAAAAGCACATCGGGGGCCTGTAATATCATTTTTGCCAGTAGCACCCGCATACGCCAGCCACCACTAAATTGTTTGTAAGGTTTAACAAGTTCGGCGTTGCTAAATCCAAGGCCGTGCAACACTTCTTCGGTTTTATAATGAATGTTGTATCCGTCCAGCACATCCATTTCGGCTAGCGCGTCGGTGTATTTTATTAGCAGGGCTTCATTTTCGGGGTTAGCCTCCAACTCGTGGCCAAGGGTTTCAATTTGCTTTTCAAGGGCCCTTACTTTTTCAAAGGCGCCTAATGCCACCCCGGTAATGCTTTCGTTGGTATCAAAACTTAGCAGGTCCTGGTGCAGGTAGCCAATAGTGGTTTCGCGGCTTTTTTCAACCGTGCCTACCGTTGGCTGATATTCGCCAACCAGCAATTTTAACATGGTGGATTTACCGGTACCATTGTAGCCGATTAATCCAATTCTATCGCCTGGCTGAATATGCCACGTAGCATCGCTGACAATAACCCGTGCACCAAACTCGAACGTTACATTTTGAAGCCCAATTAACATAAAAACCTATTCGTTTAAAATTTAAAATTTATTTAGATGTTTGCTTTTTGCCGATAGCAATTAGCAATTAGCCTTTAGCCCTAAGCTGTTAGCCATTAGCTTTTAGCCGTTAGCTGCATCTGATAGCCTTTAGCCGCATCTGCTAGCCTTTAGCTTTTAGCCGCATCTGATAGCCTTTAGCCTTTGGCTGTACCTAATATTATCAACGCGCTGGCCCTTACCTTATGGTCAAAGCCGTAGATCATTTTCATTTACGTTCGACCATGTAAGGTCAATTATACAATAGTTTATAACCTGATTATAAATAACGTTCTACTATACAAGTGACAGACACCGATGCTGACTGGAGTTAGCCTGCAAACAACGTTGTATTAATTAAACAAAAATGCAGGTTACTAAAAATCAAACTTTGCAATTACACGTTATTCACAATTTCCCATTGTTCTTCGACCATCTACGTCTGCCTATTGACCAATCACTATCGACCATTCACTACCCCCAACGCACTATCTTTCCTCTTCTTTTTTAATTTTTACTTTTTACTTTTTACTTCCCCCACCCGTACTAAAACGCGCAAATGTACGCCAACCAAATTGCATGGCAATTTGATTTACTTTTGCCAAAATTGATTACGCATGAAAAAATTGATGATTGTATTAGCATTGGGTGTATTGGCTGCCTGCGGTGGCGAAGATAAAAAAGCGGAAGAAGTAGTAAAGGACCAACCCTTGGTGCAAAGTAAAAATTCACTTGAATTTAATAGGGCTTTTGCTGCTGTGTTATCAGATTATTATCATTTAAAAGATGCATTGGTTTTAAGTAATGATACGATGGCCAATGCGGCAGCCTCCCGGCTTATGATAAATGCCGATAGCCTGTCAGTTGACCTTGTAAAGGCAGACAGCAACATAGTTGACATTGCCAAAGGCTATGTGCAAAGCATACAAGCCGAGACAGCCGGGCTGGTGGGTGAAAGAAATATAGAGGAAAAAAGAAAATCGTTCCAAATAATAAGCGACAATATGTACGACCTGGTGAGAGTAGTACAATATGACCGCGAAAAAATTTATCATCAGTTTTGCCCAATGGCTTTTAACGACCAGGGGGGCTATTGGTTAAGCAATTCGTCGGATATAAAGAACCCATACTTTGGTAAAAAAATGTTGACATGCGGCGAGGTAAAAGATTCTATAAGTTATGCCGCTCAATAAATCATACATACAAATATGGGCATAAAAATACAGGTACTTTTTTTACATTGACTATGTCCGTTTTTGAATTTTTGACAGCTGTTTTACCGTTTAACCATTTTGAAACATTGACTTGCCTTTGCTGTTGTTACTTTATTTAATTGTTGCTGAAAAGGCGAATATTATGATTAAAAAATGGATTGGGTTGGCAATAAGCTTTGTAGTGGTATTGGGTGTTGCCGCGCAGGAAAAAGTAACTGTAAATGGTTATATAAAAGACTCGCTAACCGGCGAAACGTTAATTGGCGCCAACTTTTTTATAAAGGGGATTGCCAAAGGGGTTACTACCAATCAATACGGTTTTTTTTCCCTCACTATACCAGGTAAAACGTACGCAATAACCAGCAGCTTTGTAGGTTATAGTACTAAAGAGTTTACTTTAAACCTTAACGCAAGCCAGTTAATAACTATTGAGCTAGTACCCCGAAACTTTATAATTGAATCAGTAACTGTTACCGGCCGCAAACGCGAGAATAATGTGAAAAATGCCCAAATGGGCAAAATTGATCTTAGCATTGAAACTGCTAAAGCCCTGCCCGCACTGCTGGGCGAAGTTGATATTTTAAAAACCCTGCAATTACTTCCGGGGGTGCGTAACGCGGGAGAAGGTAATGCCGGTTTTTATGTACGAGGCGGCGGCCCCGACCAAAACCTGATTTTATTAGACGATGCAGTGGTGTACAATACTGGCCATTTATTTGGCTTTTTTAGCATTTTTAATGCAGATGCTATCAAGAATGTTTCGCTGATAAAGGGCGGCATGCCGCCACAATACGGCGGCCGGCTGTCAAGCGTGGTAGACATTAACATGAAGGAAGGCAACATAAACAAAACGCAGGTAGAAGCGGGGATTGGTTTAATTGCCTCGAGGTTTAGCGTGCAGGGACCAATTGTAAAAGACAAGGCCTCTTTTATTATTTCGGCAAGGCGTACCTATATTGATGCTTTGGCTAAACCATTCATTAAAAAGAGCAGCGATTTTTATGGTTCAGGTTATTACTTTTACGACCTAAATGCCAAAATGAACTACAAAATATCCAATAAGGACCGTATTTACCTGAGCGGTTATTTGGGAAAAGATGTGTTTGCTTTTAGAAATGCCGGGCGCTCATTTCAAACCGATGTGCCATGGGGCAACTCAACCGCCACTTTACGTTGGAACCATATTTTCAACAAAAAGCTATTTGCCAACACCTCGCTGGTGTATAACGATTACAACTTTAGTTTTGCAGCCCGTCAAAACGATTTTTTTATCAAGTTGTCATCGGGCATCCGCGACGTAAACGCCAAAACCGATTTTGATTATTATGTAAGCCCCGAGCATAAGCTTAAGTTTGGTGCTTTATACACCTTTCATACTTTTTTGCCCAATGTATTAACGGCCGAGCAGGGTGGTAACACGTTTTCGCCCAATAATTCCAATAAAAAGTATGCAAACGAACTGGCAGTGTACCTGCAGGATGATTGGGAAATTAGCAAATCCTTCCAGTTAAATTATGGCCTTAGGTATAGCGCGTTTCAGCAAGTGGGCCCTTACAAGGCATTTACTACCGATGTTGATGGTAATAAACTGGATAGCACCACCTTTGGCCGCGGTCAAACGGTTAAATGGTATGGCGGGTTAGAGCCAAGGGCAACACTTCGCTATTCGCTAAGCGAAACCAGCTCGCTAAAACTGGCGGTAACCCGCAACCTGCAATACATTCACCTTGTAACCAATGCAGGTACTACACTACCTACTGACTTGTGGGTACCCAGCACGTTTAGGGTAAAACCACAAATAAGCTGGCAATACGCAGCCGGCTACTTTCAAAACTTTAAAAATAACATGTTTGAAACATCGGTAGAGGTGTACTACAAGGACATGCGCAACCAAATAGAATACCAGGAAGGGTATACCCCATCGCTTAGAGACCCTGAGGAGGAATTTACTTTTGGGCGGGGCTGGAGTTATGGATCAGAGTTTTTTATCAATAAAGTTCGTGGCCGCCTCACCGGCTGGATAGGGTATACGTTAAGCTATACCTGGCGCAGATTTCCTTTTATTAACGGCGCCGAAAAATACCCCAGCAAATTTGATAGAAGGCACGATATGTCGGTAGTAAGCACTTATGCCATTAACGACCGATGGAAGATATCGGGCGTATTTGTTTACGGAACCGGCAACGCGGTAACCGTACCCGAGCGGTTTTATTTTATTAACGGGGTGCTTACCCAGCAATACAGCAATATTAATGGCTACCGGCTGGCACCTTATCACCGGTTAGACTTTTCGGCAACCCTAACCCCAGAACACCGCAAGCCGCGCCGCTACACCGACAACTGGGTTTTTAGCCTTTACAATGTGTACAGTCGCCAAAACCCATACTTCATTTATTTTGACCAGGAAGGAACAGCCTTGAACGGCGATTTAAAAGTAACTGCAAAGCAAGTTTCATTATTTCCCATCATTCCATCAGTAACATGGAATATTAAGCTATAAAAAAACCGGCCTGGTTAAGCCGGTTAAAATATTTTATTTAGTGGGTTCTATCTTCCTATTTCGGCTCGTACTCAATATTTACTACCGCATTTTTTTTATCGGTACTGGTAATAAACAATTCGTAGCGTTTATCGCCTGCGGTTATTACCATTAAAGCAGTATTCGGCGGTATCGATCCAAGGTTTTCGGCTACCATTACAAACTCATGCTGCCACGAACTTTCATCTACCTTAATGGTAAACGTTATGGGCTTGTCTGTCAGCCGTTTTTTCGATACAATCAGTTCGTTGTTGTGGTACACGGTTATCGTGTCACCATCAATCTCGCCATTGTCGTATAATTCAATCTTTATTTCTTTGGCCGAGGTAGTAATGGTTCTAACCACATCGTTGAAACGTTTTTTTACCACATCGGGCTTGGGTGGCCTTGGTTTTTCTACTGGTGGCTCAATTGCTGTTTTATCGGCTGGTGGCGTAATAATTGGTTTCTGAACTTCCGTAGCCTTTTTTGATAAAAGGTTATCCTCTGCCCCGGGTTTTACCTTTTTAGCCTCAGGTTTAGCCGCAGGGGGCTGAACTTTTGCCGTGTTGTTTTTAGCCGGTTCGGGTTTTTTGGTGGCGGGTACCGGCGTTTTCTTTTTCTCATTTTCACGCTTCACCAAAAAATCTTCTTTATAAAAATCGCTCGTAGGTACCTTTTCAAGGTAAACTTTGCCAGTACCACAGTCGGTTTTGGTTTTAATATTTTTACTAGTGTATGTACCGGTTAACTTTTCAAGGGTGCCTATCTTTTCATAGTCAAGGTAACAGGTCATTAGGCAGGGTACACTTTCGTCGGCAATTTTTATTTCAAAAAGCTTTGTTTCCTGTATAATAAGGTTTTTTGTTTTTTTGGTATAGAGCCCCCGTAAATCAGCTTTACCGTAAAAAACCGTGGTTTTATAACTATACGTAACACCATGTATGGAGTTATTGGTTGTTTGCTCTATTTGTATTTCAAACTTATACTTGTCTTCATAAATTCCAAAGGTGGTTTGCACAAAGTAGCCGCGCCAAATACCGGTAACCTCCTGTGCAAAAGTGGTAAAGCAAACAAAAGTCAGTAAGATTAGAAACGTAAACTTAATCTTCATTTAACAAAAGTAGGTTTGCGGTTAATTAATAGGGTACAAGAAAGCGTTAAGTTTTAGCACTTAAATAATTTAAATAGCAGCATGTAAGGTTGTAATAGTCAACTTTATTGGAACGTAACACCTTTAAATAGCTAAAGTTGCGGTTGTGGTTATTATTATGCTACAATTGGTGTGATACTGGTGCAATAATAATTCTGAAAACCGGCCACATTGTTAAAAAAAATTTTTCATTATTGCTATCTGCTATCCACCGCATGGATGACTATACTTTTAATAACGGAGCTACTGGTATTGTTTACCTACCATGTTGCGTTTACAATATTTTTAAAGCGCTACTTTTTTTCGGTAATTACCGGGGCGGCGGTTTTGGTAATTGTAGTCAGGTTTATTGCAATTACCATTATCGATATCAAAAAAAAGCAACGAAAATAGAAAAGCCAGCCACGGGTTTTGGCCGGGATGGCTTTTTATTTTAAACGGATGACTTTATTTATGCTACGCCCTTCATTTTTTTAATTTCTTCGGTCATTTTTGGCACTACATCAAACACATCGCCTACAATACCATAGTCGGCAGCTTTAAAAAACGGCGCTTCGGGGTCTTTGTTTACTACCACTATTACCTTACTACGGTTAACCCCGGCAAGGTGTTGAATAGCACCCGAAATACCAAGGGCTACATAAAGGTTAGGGGCAATGGCCACACCGGTTTGCCCAACGTGCTCGTGGTGAGGGCGCCAGTCGCTATCGGCTACCGGGCGGCTGCAAGCAGTGGCGGCGCCAAGGGCACGGGCAAGATCTTCTACCATACCCCAGTTTTCGGGGCCTTTTAAACCACGGCCACCACTAACTACCAGCGTTGCCTCTTCCAGCGGAACATCGCCACTAATTTTTTCGGTAGCGGTTACTTTTATTGGCGAAGTTTGAACCGGTATATCCAATGCAATGACTTCAGCAGTGCCGTTGTCAGCAACTGTTTTATATGCATTGCCATTTAACGATATTATTTTAATATCACTCAAAATAGAAATATTGGCAAATGCCTTTCCGCTAAAAGCCACTTTTTGTACCACAAAACCGTTGGTGGTATCGGGCAGGGCAGTAGCAGCGGGTACATAGCCGGCTTTAATCCTGGCCGAAAGCCTGGGACCCACGGCACGGCCGGTGCTGTTGTGCGAAAAAACAACCACTGTGGCACCGGTAGCTTTTACGGCTTCGGCTATGGCTTTTGTGTACACATACGTGTCTACATGGTTAAGGCCCTCGTTGGCTACATGGTGTACTTTGGTTACACCGTATTTGCCCAGTGAAGCAACGTCGTCTGTTACTGTTCCAAATACCAGCGCCTCGGCGGTGGTGCCCAATTGTTTTGCAACCGCTGCACCATAGGTGATGGCTTCAAAGCTCGATTTTTTAAAATGGCCATCGGCCTGGTCGGCAAATATTAAAACTGACATACTGATTGTATTAAAAGCGTTAAACTAAAAATTTTGTGCCATTACGGCTTTACCTGCTATTACATTGTTGGTCAGGTAGATGTTGACATTGGAAACTTATATCACCTTTGCTTCTTCGTGCAGCAGGCGGATTAATTCGGCAACATTATCGGCAGCAACCAGTTTTACCCCTGCTTTGGCTGGTGGCAATTCAAAACTACTTATGGCGGTAAGGGCGTCCACTGCCACAGGTTCTACTACCTTTAGCGGTTTGGTACGTGCAGCCATAATGCCCCGCATATTAGGTATGCGTTGCTCGGCCATTCCTTTTTGGCAACTAATTACTGCCGGGGTATTTAGCTCGTTTACTTCTTCGCCTCCCTCCATTTCGCGGGTAAGCGTTAAGGTATTTCCGCTCACTTCCATTTTAGCAGCCAGCGATACAAAAGGCATATCAAGCAGTTCGGCTATCATACCAGCCACTGCCGATGCATTGTGGTCAATGGTTTCCTTGCCAGTCATAATAAGGTCGTAGCTGCCTTGTTTGGCTACTTCGGCAATTTGGCTGGCCACAAAATAGCTATCAATGTTGCCGCTGGCATTAATCCGTATGGCCTCATCGCCACCTAGCGCCAACGCTTTTCGTATTATGGGGTCGCTGTCGGCACCGCCCACGTGTACGAGGTGTAAAATGGTGGCGGGGTCTTTTTCTTTCAGTTCTATGGCTCGCACCAGTGCATACCATTCGTCAAAGGGATTTACTATCCACTGCACGCCTGTTTCGTCAAATGCGGTGTTACCATCTTTGAAGGCTATTTTTGCCGTGGTGTCGGGCGTTTTACTAATACAAACCAATATTTTCATGCAATCGATTTTAGAATTAAAAATAAAGTTGTTTATGCAACTATTTAATACAAATATAGCTGAACCTGCATTTTAAAAAAGTATTTCCGTAAAATTTATTGTGAAAATAATGGACCGAATTGAACGCCTGCACCAATACCTGCAAACCAATCCCACCGATGCTTTTTTACAACACGCTCTTGCATTGGAGTACATAAAAATTGGCAACGATGCAAAGGCAAAAGCTTTGTTTGAAGAAATCTTGCTTCGCGATGCAACGTATGTGGGCAGTTACTACCACCTGGGTAAATTACTTGAGCGAACAGGTGAAACTGCAGCCGCGATTGAATGGTACCAGCAGGGATTGACAGCAGCGAAAGCCGCCGGCGATAACCATAGCTTTAATGAGTTGAGGGCTGCGCTGGATGATTTGGTGGATTAAAGGCTAGACCAGTTTTGGCCCTCTTTGATTGTATACGCGGATAAAGGCGAAATGCAGTCGTTTTATTGGGTGGAATAAAATTGTTACAGTATAACGACTAATGTAAAATTTACCCGTTCCCCGGGCAAAGAATAAACTTATTACAGTATAACGACCAATGTAAAATTTACCCGTTCCCCGGGCACGGAATAAACTTATTACAGTATAACGACCAATGTAAAATTCACCCGTACCCGGGGGAAGAATAAACTTATTACAGTATAACGACCAATGTAAATTTCACCCGTTTTTCTTCGCCGAATAAAATTGTTACAGTAAAAGTGAGTGACACAACCGGAGTTACATAGATATTCTTCTGACCGCTAAAAAAAAGAAATTTACCTGCACAACAATTGCCCTGTTTATTTGCCTGTGCCTTTTATTTTTTGATGGATGCTTTTAGTGCTGCCAGTTCCATTTTGGTTGCCTCCAGTTAGGCTAACAGTTTTTCGTAATCGCTCACTAAAATTAGTACACCAATCTTTTTACCTTCTTCGTTCGTTACCTGCAGGGGCTCCATACTTAATAATTTAAGGCCGCAAAATTAGGGCGAATTTGAATTGCCTTATGCATTTATACTGTTTGTACCCGTGGTTAACCCCCCAAAAAATACTGCAATGGTTAATTAAAGGTAATAGATGGTTCGTAGGCCTTAGTTTGTAAATTTGCCCTCCAACTTAAACGTAATGAGCGAAGAAAAGAGCCTGAATTTTATTGAGGAAATAGTAGAAGCAGACCTGGCCGCGGGTAAACATACCTCCATATTAACCCGGTTTCCGCCCGAGCCCAATGGCTACCTGCACATTGGCCACGCCAAAAGCATTTGCCTCAATTTTGGGCTGGCAAAAAACTATGGTGGAAAAACCAACCTCCGGTTTGATGATACCAACCCTGTAACCGAAGACACCGAATATGTTGAGAGTATAAAGGAAGACATTGCATGGCTTGGCTTTACATGGGCCAGCGAACTGTATGCGTCGGACTATTTTGAGCAACTATACAACTTTGCCGTTAGGCTGATTAAAAAAGGCCTGGCTTATGTTGACGATAGTACCAGCGAAGCAATTGCCAGCCAAAAAGGGTCGCCTACCGAACCCGGTACACCCAACCAGTATCGCAGCCGCAGCGTGGAGGAAAATCTTGGTCTTTTTGCCCAAATGAAAGCCGGTGAATTTGCCGACGGCGCAAAAGTGTTGCGGGCAAAAATTGACCTCGCCAACCCTAACATGCACTTTCGCGACCCTATTATGTACCGCATTAAACATGCCCATCACCACCGCACCGGCAACGATTGGTGTATTTACCCCATGTACGACTTTGCCCATGGCCAAAGCGACAGCATAGAAAACATTACCCACTCGGTTTGTACGCTGGAGTTTATACCTCACCGCCCTTTGTACAACTGGTATATTGAGCAACTTACTATTTTTCCCAGCCACCAATACGAGTTTGCCCGGCTAAACCTTACCTATACCGTAATGAGCAAACGAAAGTTGCTGCAACTGGTAAACGAAAAAATGGTAAGCGGCTGGAACGACCCCCGAATGCCCACTATTGCCGGCTTTAGGCGCAGAGGCTATACGCCCGAAAGCATTCGGGTGTTTTGCGATAAGATTGGTGTACAAAAACGCGAAAACCTGATTGACCTTAGCCTGTTGGAGTTTTGCATTCGCGAAGATTTGAACCGCAACGCCCTGCGCCGCATGGTAGTGCTGGACCCCATAAAACTGGTAATTACCAATTACCCCGATGGGCAGGTGGAAGAGCTGCATAGCGAAAACAACCCCGAAGCCGAAGACGGTGGTGGTACCCGCATGCTTCCCTTTGCCAAAGAGCTTTGGATAGAACGCGAAGACTTTATGGAAGAGCCACCAAAAAAGTTTTTTAGGTTGGGCGTGGGCCTTACCGTACGCCTAAAAAGCGCCTACATTGTAAAATGTACCGGCTTTAAAAAAGACAGCGAAGGCAACATTACCGAGGTGCATGCCGAGTACTACCCCGATAGTAAAAGTGGTAGCGATACCAGCGGTATATTGGTAAAAGGCACCATACATTGGGTAAGTGTACAACATGCCTTTACTGCCGAAGTACGGCTGTACGACCGTTTGTTTAAAGTAGAAAACCCTGCCGTGGAAGAGGGCGATTTTAAAGACTATATAAACCCCGACAGCCTGCAGGTGGTGGCCAATGCCTACATTGAGCCTGCGCTTGCTACTGCAAAATTTAGCGAGGGCTACCAGTTTATACGAAAGGGTTATTTTGTGTTAGACCAGGATACCAGCGAGGAAAAACTGGTGTTTAACCGAACCGTAACTTTAAAAGATGCATGGGCAAAAGAAACTAAAAAGGCCAAGGGGTAACGGTGTTAACAGTACACCAGGAACTTTTTAATACCGGCAGCAGTACTTTGGGCGTCAGCCTTGCGTCGCAATCCGTTCATCGGCAAATCATATAGCATCATTTTTTAAAACATCAAGTAAACTACCAGTTAATATTCTTTGTATTCGCAAATAGCAATTACTGTTACTGCCCGTTGCAGTCAGGCAGCGGTCCGGTTAGGCGGGCCGTTGGCCAGGCGGGCTCTCTTCGTAAATTTTGTAGCCACATATCTTTAATACATAACCCGTTAAACTACCACACCTACCGCTTTGAGCTTAACCGACCAATTTAAACAGCACCTGCATAACAACTTTGGCGGGGTAATACGTACCAACATCAAATGGTTGCTGGCCGTAAGTGGCGGGGTAGACAGTGTGGTGTTGTGCCAACTGGTACATAAAGCAGGTATTGACTTTGCCATTGCCCACTGCAACTTTCAATTAAGGGGCAGCGAAAGCCAACGCGATGAGGATTTTGTAAAGGCAATTGGTAATGCATATGGAAAGCAAGTATTTGTGCAACAATTTAATACGCAGGCCTTTGCCCTACAACATAAACAATCCATACAGGTGGCTGCCCGCAACCTGCGGTACCAATGGTTTTATGAAATTATTAATGGGCAGTGGCAGATGGTAAATGGAGTAGGGCAGCCTGTGAACCCCGAAAACAGTTTGGTTGATGGTAGTGAAGGCACCCGCCCTCAGTTGATTGTTACAGCCCACCACGCCAACGACAATATTGAAACACTGCTGATGAACTTTTTTAAAGGAACCGGTATTGGCGGACTGCATGGTATTTTGCCATTAATCAATCAGTTGTTCAGGCCACTGCTGCCCTTTAAAAAAGAGGAGTTACTGGCATATGCGCAGCAGCAAGGTTTACAGTATGTAGAAGACAGCTCTAACCAGGGCGATAAGTATACCCGCAACTACCTTCGCCAACACGTAATGCCTGCGCTAAAAACATTGTATTCACAAATAGAAGATAACCTGCTGCACAACATTGAGCGCTTTGGCGAGGTGGAGCAATTGTACCGGCAATCGGTTGACCTGCATGTAAAAAAGCTGCTTGAGTACAAAGGCGGGGAAGTACATATGCCGGCGCTGAAACTTTTAAAGATGGAGGCACATCGCACCATTTTATACGAGATTATTAAGCAGTACGGATTTGCAGCTGCGCAGTTAAATGATGCCGTAGCATTATTGCAAAGCGAAAGCGGCAGGTACATAGTTTCGGCCAGTCACCGCCTGCTAAAAAACAGGCAATGGCTTATAATAACACCGCTTGAAACTACTAATGCCGCCAATATTATTATTGATAAAGCCGACCTGCAGGTTGCTTTTGAAGGAGGCTACATAGATATCTCTACAAAAAGTTTTGAAAGTAATACCGCCATACCAGCGGCTAAAACAGTAGCCTGGCTCGATGCTGGTTTAATCACCTTCCCTTTGCTGCTGCGCAAATGGAAAAAGGGCGATTATTTTTACCCGCTTGGCATGCGCAAAAAGAAAAAGCTCAGCCGCTTTTTTATCGATCAAAAATTATCGTTGGCAGCCAAGGAAAAAGTGTGGGTGATTGAAATGGATAAAAAAATTGTTTGGGTAGTAGGCCAAAGGATTGACGACCGGTTTAAGGTGGGGCCTGCTACTACCAATTTTGTAGAGATAGTTTGTAGTAAATAAAGGAGCGTAGGCGATGCCAGGTATTTAAACAATGAAAGCCCGTCCGGCTAACTTTAGCCGGGTACCGGCGTCATCCGGTCGGGTTGGCACACCGGATTGTCAGCAGCCGGGAAATCTCTACAGTTTTATAGACTATAAAATATCCAAAGCTGGTATCTAAATAATTCGTTCTAAAACTTCTCTTAAAACGAAATGCAGTTTTTGCTACTTATATCAGTGTATGAAATATACTTTTGACAGCAAATCATTCGTGAACACTTTTGTTTTAATTTCCGCCTCGTAAAAGGACTTATACCTGTAACAATACGTCCTTTTATTTCACCCTATTTTCATTTTCACCTACAAACCCTTACATGACCAGATATTTTTTATTGGTAATTTTTATGTGTTTCATTTCAACATTTGCTATTTGCCAGGTAGGCATCGGAACCAACAATCCAGACTCCTCGGCTATGTTGGAAGTAAAAAGCAGTGACAAAGGATTTTTACCACCGAGGGTTGCACTACAGGCAGCTAACATAGCCTCACCAGTTACAACACCTGCGCTGGGTTTATTGGTGTTTAACACTACAGTAGCAGGTAGCGGGGCCAATGCCGTTGCACCCGGTTATTATTATTGGAATGGTACCATGTGGTATGCTGTTGTGAACGTAGCGCAAAACGCTGGCGACATGCAATATTGGAATGGAACTAAATGGGTGGCTATCCCCGTTGGTGCCGATAATTCGGCCCTCATACTTTGCGGAACAGTACCAACCTGGGGCGGTTGCCCTGAAAAAACGCTGACACTTTCTCCAGCTGGTAACATTAACGAGGCTATCCCAAACAGTTATAATATTAACAGCAGTGGTGCCGGGGATACCCAACTTACGCTGGGTGTGTGGACAATTGGCGGGAACCCGATAGTGTACCGGCCCTATGTGAAGTTTGATTATACCCTGCCGCCAGGTGCTACTATTATAAGCGCGAAGTTATCGTGGTTTTCAATGCCTAATCCAAAAGGAGGAAACCAAATTGATGCCCAGACTGGAACTGCCAACGATTTCTCCATTTATCGGGTAACTTCTTCCTGGGCCGTAAATACAATTAACTGGAACACTCAGCCAACCATTGCAACAACTAATAAAGTAAATGTACCTGTCAGCACATCACCGGCTCAAAATAGCCTCGATTTAATTGTGACACAACTGGTAAAAGACATGCAGGCGAATGCAAACAACGGTTTCGCGTTGCGTTTAAATACAGAAAATTATTACAACCTCCGCCAGTTTGCCAGCAGCTTTAACAGCGATGCATCAAAGCGTCCAAAGCTGGTAATCGTATATAGATAATACTTGGTTGATTTTTTGTGAAGCCTCTTGATTTCTAAAAAATCTAAATCAACTTAGGGTGAAGATACTTTTTGTTAAGTGACACACGGCGGTCTGTAGTGTAGATAGAGGCTACTGAAAAATTTAAAACTACGTTTCTATCAATGGGATAGGTTAAGTAGAAGTTGATAACATAGAATGGCGATCTACAAAAATATATCTTCACCAAAAAACGCATGCTGATAATAGGTTTAATACGCGAGGGGAAGGTGCCACCCGACAACCGCGTGGCATTAACACCTATGCAGTGCCAGTTGCTGCAACAGCGGATTGCCGGGGTAAAAGTGTTGGTACAGCCTTGTCCGCACCGTTGTTTTAAAGATGCGGAATACACCAAAGCAGGAATTGAACTGCGGGAAGATTTAACGGAGTGCCACCTGCTGTTGGGCATTAAGGAAGTGCCCGTGGCCGACCTGTTGCCCAACAAAAAATACATGTTTTTTTCGCACACCAAAAAAAAGCAACCTGGTAACCGTGCATTGCTACAGGCGGTTATTGATAAAAATATTACGCTTGTAGACTATGAGTGTCTTGAACATGCCGATGGACAGCGCATACTGGGTTTTGGCTTTTTTGCCGGTGTGGTAGGCGCTCACAACGGCATGATGGCCTATGGTTTGCGCACCGGTAGTTTTACTTTGGGCAGGGTTACAGGCGTTAAAAATTATAACAGCCTTATTCATACTTACTTTGGGTTAACCGTGCCCAACAAAAAAGTGGCAGTAACGGGTAGCGGCCGTGTGGCCAGTGGTGTTTTAGAAATTTTGAACCTGATGGGTTTAATTGAAGTGGACCCC
>Ga0105048_10000597_pt1 | contig 56466 bp, 41 predicted proteins | sample MAT05_FD_78382 | JGI IMG/M metagenome (GOLD analysis project Ga0105048, IMG submission 78382) | Freshwater microbial communities from Lake Fryxell liftoff mats and glacier meltwater in Antarctica - MAT-05 | ecosystem: Environmental > Aquatic > Freshwater > Ice > Liftoff microbial mat | place... | reverse complement strand
CTCACAACTGACCACTTACCTCTGGCCACTCACAACTGAACACTCACAACTGACCACTTACCTCTGGCCACTCACAACTGAACACTCATAACTGACCATTCATAACTGACCACTCACAACTTACCATTCACAACTGACCACTCACAACTTACCATTCACAACTAACCACTCACAACCGACCGCTCACAACTGACCACTCACAACTGACCACTTACAACTGACCACTTACAACCGACCGCTCACAACTGACCACTTACAACTGACCACTCACAACTGAACACTCACAACCGACCGCTCACAACTGAACACTCACAACCGACCGCTCACAACTGAACACTCACAACTGACCACTCACAACTGACCACTTACAACTGACCACTTACAACTGACCACTCACAACTGAACACTCACAACTGACCACTCATAACTGACCACTCATAACTAAACTCTCACAACTGACTACTCAAAACTGACCACTCACAACTTACCATTCACAACCGACCGCTCACAACTAAACACTCACAACTGACCACTTACTTCTGACCACTCACAACTAACCACTCACAACTAATCACTCACAACTGACCACTTACTTCTGACCACTCACAGCTAATTACTCACAACTAACCACTCACAACTAATCACTCACAACTAATCACTCACAACTGACCACTCACAACTGACCACTCACAACTGACCACTCACAACTGACCACTTATAACTCAAAATTCATAATTCATAACTCATAATTCATAAGTACACGTCCTGGTTAAACCAATAATCAATCTCCCCCGGTTTAAATAAAATGGCTAAAACGTCAAACTGTATCCACTTCCAGCCGGGGTTTTTTTCCTGGTATTTTTCGGCGGCATCCTTTAGGTTTTGCATCTTTTTTTTCGTTATGCTTTCTTCGGGGTTGCCATACTGAGTGGTCGTTCGGGTTTTTACCTCAATAAAATGCAGGGTGTCGCCCTTAACTGCAATAATGTCTACCTCAAGGTGGCTATGGCGCCAGTTAACAGTTTTAATGGTAAAACCGTTTTTTACCAGCCAGTTAACTGCCAATTTTTCGCCGGCGTTGCCTGTTTCGTTATGCTGTGCCATTTTTATTTATTTTCACAAAAACAGTTAAAATACAATATGCAAACCACAAACGGAATTTATATACTAAAAGGCAAAGTACAACATTACGCCTGGGGCGGGTACGATTACATACCCCAGCTATTGCATATGGACAATACGGGGCAACATCCCTGTGCGGAGTATTGGCTGGGAGCGCACCCAAGTGCACCCTCAACAATACTGCTGCCTGACGAGGCGCCGCAAAGTTTAAAAACTATTATCGAAAACAACACCACTCAAACCCTTGGCAGTAAAGTGCACCTGCAATTTGGCGAATTGCCCTTTCTGTTAAAAATTTTGGATGTAAAAGATATGCTGTCCATACAGGTGCACCCCAGCAAGGCCGAGGCCGAAAAGGGCTTTGACAGGGAAAACGAGGAGGGAATACCTGTAAATGCGGGCCATCGTAATTATAAGGACCGTAACCACAAACCCGAAGTAATGGTGGCCCTCAGCGATTTTTGGTTGTTACATGGTTTTAAAAATGCAGCAGAGATTGAAAAAACGCTCCTGGAAATTGCGGAGTTTAATTTTTTAATTTCCATTTTTAAGGCAGGTGGTAATAAGGCCATGTATCAACACGTAATGGAATTGCCGCAACAGCAGGTGGATGAAATACTACATCCGCTGGTAAGCAGGTTGTTGGCAGCAAGCGAGCCAATGCCAAAATTGTTACCTGGTTTTTGGGCTGCCAAAGTGTTTGAAGATGGTCGACAGCTACAAAATATTGACCGTGGCATTTTTTCTATTTACTTTTTTAACATTGTAAACTTACAGCCCGGCGAGGGCATTTTTCAGGGGGCAGGGGTGCCCCATGCATACCTGCTTGGTCAAAATGTTGAGCTTATGGCCAATAGCGACAATGTATTACGCGGTGGCCTTACCCCTAAACATATTGATGTGTACGAACTATTAAAGCATACCAGCTTTGACCCCATAGTACCACACGTGTTAAAAGGCAGCCCCGGTGCCGCCAGCGAACGTAACTACCCCTGCCCGGTACCCGATTTTGGCATTAGCGCTATTCAATTAACCGCGGGCCATACTTATAAAGGTAAAAGCAGCTCGGCCGAAATAAGTATAGTCATAACCGGTAGCGCAAAAATAGATACCAACGGTAAGCTGTTGCAAAAAGGCGATGCCTTTATTGTTTTTGCCGATACTGAATATGCCCTTTCCACCGATCTCAATTGTTTGATTTATAAGGCATTCGTTCCGTAGAGGTTATGCTTCAATTATCAACAAAGCAATGGTTATGTTTGGGCTAAGCCGTTTTTTCTTCTAAATTTGCCAACTAAGAAAAAAAAAATGAATAAACAGCATAGTACCTTGTTCTTTTCGGCAGCCGGCTTAATATTTTTTGCTGCCCTCACAAGGGTTTTTCCCCACTATCCCAATTTTACTGCTATAGGTGCAATAGCTGTTTTTGGCGGTTCGGTTATTAAAGATAAAAAAATGGCTTTTTTACTACCACTTTCCGCCCTGCTATTGTCCGATGTTTGCCTGCAGTTATTTACGCCCATACCAGGGTTTTATGGAAAAGGCCAGTTTTTTATCTATGGCTCTTTTTTATTGATTACATGGCTGGCCACATTTATTAAAAACCGTTCGGCTACCAATATTGCCCTTGCCGCAGTTTGGAGCAGTCTGCTATTTTTTGCCATTTCAAACTTTAGCGTTTGGTTATTTAGCACAGCTTTGTATCCTAAAACACTGGCAGGTTTGGCAGCATGCTATTGGGCAGCCATCCCTTTTTATGAAGGCCGTATTGCAGGTAGCTTTTTACTGAACGGCATTGTGGGCGACCTTTTCTTTTCGGGATTGTTGTTTGGTGCGTACGCACTTATCGAAAAACGTGTTACAGCTACTTCACCAGTATTAAAATAATTATAGCGTGTTGCAAAAATAAAAAATGCGGGTCAGCCCGCATTTTTTTTACCAAACATATTCACTCCCGCAAAATTTTTGCAAAAGGATTATTTATTGTTTTACAAATGTCATACTGGCCGAGTTCATACAATACCTCAGACCTGTTGGCTTTGGCCCGTCGTTAAATACATGACCAAGGTGCGATCCGCAGCGTGGACAATGTACCTCGTCGCGGCTCATGCCTAACGTATTGTCGGTTGATACAGCTACGCTTTTATCGCTAATGGGTGCGTAAAAACTGGGCCAGCCAGTACCGCTTTCAAATTTAGTGTTACTGGTAAAAAGCTCAAGGCTACAACCAACACATACATATTTACCTTTTTGGTGGTTATCCCAATATTCGTTGCTATATGGTCGCTCGGTACCCTGCTGCCGGGCCACCTGGTATTGTATAGGTGTTAGTAATTTTTTCCATTCAGCCTCGGTACGGGTAACGGCGTATGTTTTATTGTTTTTTTGTGCCTGGGTGCACGATAGCATAGTGAATGCTAATACCGCAGATAAAATAATTGTCTTCATCAATATATCAGGTTTAGTATTTTAATTACACTTTCGGACGTTGATAGGTTTTTAAACTTACCCTACTTTTGTACAACCATCTGTTAAATCAAGCGTTATAATCCAAAACAATACATTATGGGTATTTGGAGGCAGGTAGCAGAATATTTGTATTTAAAAAAGAAGGACCCCAACGAGCCCATCACCCCGTGGATGAAATACATGCATGGAATGAACCGTATTTCCATCATCATTTTCGTGATTGCTATTATTGTTATCCTGGTGAGGCTGGTAATTATTCCTTTGTTTAAATAGGGCAAAGTTTTTAATAATAGGTAACTAACGTAAAACTTTGATTTAAAATTTAGGACAAGGCAGCCCACGGCTGTTGGGAGATCGTTGTACGTAAATAATGGAAATTTCTACACCGCCACGGCTTTGCGATGCTGTTTTAAGGCTTGAAATTGTTGCATCGTAACTAGCGCCTAACCTAAAGTTGCCGTATTCCAAACCAATGTACGGTATCATTGCATCGTTTAATCTCATCCATCCGCCGGCATATACACTTACAGGTTGTTCCACATTAGCGTCGGCTACTACAAATTCAAAGGCACCACCCAATACGGTTTCTGTGGCTTTGGCCTGCGAGCTAAACAAGCCGCTAAGGTGTAACCTCGTGGATTGGCCTACCGGAAAGAAACCTCCTGCATGTACCGTTGTACGTGGATTGATAAGAAAAAATGCACCAGTAAACTGCTGTTTTGGGCGATTGATGTGATACATGGAAACCCCTGCGTAAAAATTATTGTTGTCGGATGTGCTGCCACTGTATAAAATGCCGGCGTTTAAATCGAAATACGAATTTTTGAGCGTGGCGTTGTTAAAAACTTCCGACGTTACACCTGTAAAACCAGAGGAAGTGAGCTGGTCCTCAAATTTTAAGTCAGCCACATTCACCATCATATTGGCATAAGTGCCCTGAAAGGCTGCCCCTATCTGGTGGTATCCTTCCTCGTCAAGGCCTTTGTGAAACGCAGTTGATGCAGTGAGGTAATTAAGTTTTACCGCGCTATTGGCGCTTTGATCGCTGTAACCCATAAAGCCCAGGCCCCAGGTATCGTTGGCAGCTATCCTGTTTTTCATAATAGGCATATCCAGCGAAACGGTAGTAGTTACAAATGCACGATTAATGGTAGGCCATTGGTTCCGATAGTTTCCCGCAACCCTAAAGTCGCCGTCAAACTTGCCTGTAAAAGCCGGGTTAAGAGTTAGTGGCGAAGCAAAAAACTGCGAAAAATGTGGGTCTTGCGCCGCCGCTAAACCCACCATTCCAAACAACATTAAAAAAATAAAATTAATACGCATTGATTGTACCACAATTGTTTGTATTGATAGACAATTTAAATGCATTTTTTGATGCAGCCAAAATTTTTTAAAACGCAATTTAGCGTTGCATTTTGGTGCCATAAGCAAGGTCGCCGGCATCGCCCAGCCCTGGTACAATATAGCCCTTGGCAGTAAGCTCGTCATCAATAGTTCCACACCATATTTTTATGCCGGGTATTTCGCGTTGCACGTAGTCAATACCTACTGTGCAGGCAATGGCCGATACAAAATGTATTTGCGCAGGCTGCCCGTCGGCCACCATGGCTTGTATTGATTTTACCAGCGATGAGCCGGTGGCCAACATAGGGTCGCTTAATATTAAAATTCTGCCGTCAAGGCTGGGGCAGCTCATATATTCAACATTTATTTCGTAAGTGCCATCGCGGTGGTGTTTGCGGTAGGCCGATACAAAGGCATTATCAGCACGGTCAAAGTAATTTAACATGCCCTGATGCATAGCCAAACCTGCCCTTAAAATAGTGGCCAATACTGGTTGGGTAACCAACGCTTTTGTTAAAGCAACCCCCAGCGGTGTTTGTATCTCTATTTCTTCCCATGGCAGCTCCTTGCTTATTTCGTAGGCGGCTATTTCACCAATTCGCTCAAGGTTGCGTCTAAACCGCATCCGGTCGCTTTGAACGTCAACATTCCGTAATTCGCCCACCCAATTGCTAACCAAACTATGTTGGTCGCTTAAATTAACTACCATGGTATTAATACTGTTTCAGGTTGTAGATTGTGGCGCGAAAATTACAGTAATTATGCCAAGGGCCACTCAAAAACAATAACTAAATGATATGACGTACAGGGTAGTAGGTTTAATGAGCGGCTCATCCCTTGATGGGTTGGATATCGCTTTTATTGAATTTGAAGAAAACGGGGGAAAATGGAATTTTGACATCGTTAAATATGCCTGCATTGCCTATACCCCCCAAATGAAGGCAAGTTTACAACAAGCGCCTGGCATGTCGGCAATAGATTATTTGTTGCTGCACACCCAATATGGCAGGCTGATAGGGCAGGAGGTTAACCGGTTTATTGAGGAAAACGAATTAGATCACCGGGTGCAACTGGTGGCTTCGCACGGGCATACTGTTTTTCATTTACCAGCCAAAAACATGACCGCACAATTGGGCGATGGTGCCACTATTGCGGCTGTTACCGGCATAAACGTAGTAAGCGATTTAAGGGCGGTTGATATAGCCTTTGGCGGCCAGGGTGCACCCATAGTACCCATTGGCGAGAAACTATTATTTAGCCAGTACCATTTTTGCCTAAACCTTGGTGGTATAGCCAATATTTCCAGCCACGTAAATGACAATTTTATAGCTTTTGATATATGTGCCGCTAATCGCATTTTAGATGTGTTGGTAGCTAAATTGGGCAAGTATTATGATGATAACGGCAACGTTGCTGCAACAGGCAATCTGGCCCCCGACCTGTTAATTGCCTTGAACGATTTGGAGTATTACCGGCAGCCATATCCAAAATCGCTCGACAATAGTTTTGGCCTTAACCTGGTAGTGCCCCTTATAAACGGCTTTGGGCTTGAAACCGCTGTTGCGCTGCATACCTATGTTGAGCACATAGCCTACCAACTAGCCCTTGCATGTAAGCCATTTGCCACCGACAACACGCCAAGGCGTATGCTGGTAACCGGCGGTGGAGCACACAATACCTACATGGTGCAAAAAATAACAGAATACCTTAAACCCTTACACATACAGGTTGAGGTACCCGATAAAATAATTGTTAATTATAAGGAAGCATTAATAATGGCACTGATAGGTTTGCTTCGCTGGCGCGAAGAATACAATGTGCTGAGCTCGGTTACAGGTGCCAGTCGCGATAGTATAAATGGCGCGGTTTGGATGGGGCAGGAGGCTTAAATAGCTTTTAGCTATTAGCCGCTAACCTTAACCATCAGGCGGTAGTTAAATAAAGATTGTTATTACTACCTCACGATTGTTTTTGTTAGGTTGGGTCAACGGAACTAATCATTTACCAGCAAAAAACTATCTCCATCAAACAATCCCTTATCACTCAATTTTAGGTGTGGTATTACCAACAACGCCATAAACGATAACGTCATAAATGGTGCACTTAACGGGCTGCCCAGTGCTTTAGCGGCCGCATCGATGTTGGTGTAGGCTTCGGCCACCTTGTAACCATCGATAGTGCTCATTAATCCGGCTACGGGTAGTGGTAATACCAAATCATTGCCTTTGCCAACGCAACTAACCCCACCCCGGCATTCAGCAATAAGGTTAACGGCACGGGCAATGCTTTCGTCATCCACCCCTACAGCAATAATATTATGACTATCGTGTGCTACGCTGCTGGCAATAGCTCCTATTTTCAAACCGAAATTTTTAATCCAGCCAATGGCGGGTGTGTGTTGGTTATAGCGGTTTACCACCACAATTTTTAAAATGTCTTCGCTGGTATTACTCTCTAAAAAACCATTTTCGGTACGTAGCACCTGCGTTGATAATGATAGCTTTTCGGTTATCAATTGCCCATCCAGTGCTACTATCACATCAATCATTTCGTTGTGCTGTACTATAAGCGCATGAGCGGCAAAATCCTCAGGAGTTTTTTGACTGCAATTGAAGTTGTTGATAATTTCGGATGGTACCGATTCAATCATGCTTTTACCTTTTAAGGCCACTTTAATACCATTGATATAGGTGGCCAAAACCTTAAATGTTTTAAGATCTTTTACCGTAATAAAATCAGCCGGGTCGCCCACTTTAAGTAGTCCAACATCCAATTTGTAGTGAAGTACAGGATTAATACAGGCTGCTTTTAATACTTTAAAAACGTCAACATTTTGCGCCACCGCCCTCATGCATAACACGTTAATGTGGCCTTCAACCAAACTGTCGGGGTGTTTGTCGTCGCTGCAAAACATCATCATGTCTTCATAATCGTTTAGCAAGCCAATAAGTGCATCAAAGTTTTTGGCAGCACTTCCTTCCCTTATAATCACCTTCATGCCCAACGTAAGTTTGTCAAGTGCTTCATCGGCAGTAAAACATTCATGGTCAGTACTTATACCTGCATCTATATATTTTTTTGCCGTTTCGCCGCGCAACCCTGGCGCATGCCCATCTACCGGTTTTCCTAATTTTTTAGCAGCGGCAATCTTTAGCATTACCTGCTCATTGTTGTGCAACACTCCCGGAAAATTCATCATTTCGCTCAGGTACTTTATTTCGGACCTTGCTAACAACCCGGCTACCTGGCCGGCATCTATGCTGGCGCCCGCAGTTTCAAATGTGGTGGCTGGTACGCAACTGGGTGCACCAAAATTAAATTTAAAGGGTACTGTGTTGCCATTTGTAATCATATATTCCACGCCTTCAATACCACATACATTGGCTATTTCGTGCGGATCGCTTACAGTGGCTACTGTGCCATGTGTTACTGCAATTTTTGCAAACTCGCTGGGTACCAGCATGCTGCTTTCAATGTGTACATGGCTGTCAATAAACCCTGGCAAAACAAATGGTAAGGGCAAATTACCAGCCGGTTCGCTGGTTGGTGTTATAGAAGTAATGGTTCCATTGGCCACCAATATAGTAGCTGTGTAAATTTTTTTTTCAACTATATCAACCAATTTGGCATTTAAACTGAACGAATTAGTAAATGAAGTCATGGTAGTAATGCTATTTTTTAAAGCGTAATACAATTTATAGACACTAAATTCAGTTATTAAGTTATTGCTTCTTTGTATAGTACTTGTCGCTTTAAAACTTTATATTGTATCAGGCGTTATTATAAAAAGTACAAATTTTAAACAGTCATATTCTAAAAAGAAACGGCCCGTAGCAAATGGACCATATTTATTAAAGGTTAACCAATTAAGTTTATTCGTGTTCGTTTAGAAAAAAATCGTCGGGGCCATCCATTAACTCGCGTTCAATTTCTTCCATTTGTACAATATCCCATGCTTCACTTTCAGTAGGGGTAATGTTCATAAGTTCCAACAAATCCATATCCTCCAATTTTTGTTCAATACCTGTTTGAATTTCGCAAATAACAAACGAGGCATTTTGCTCGTAAAATTTTTGTTGTACCTGCCATAAAACGGTAGCCGAAGTATCGTCAATTTCAAACAGGCCCGCCAGGTTTAAAATGACGTTTTTAATCTGGTGGTCTATATATTTCGTAAGTATTTCTGAAAACGTTGCTGCTAAATTGGCAGATAGATTTGGCTCAATCAGCGTTATAACATGAAATTTCTCTTTGGTATCAATTTTGACCATTGTAGCTGTTTACAATTAGATTAACATGTGTGCAAAAGGCCGCATGGAATGCTTCAAAAATATTTGTTATTATTGTATCAACGCAATTAAATCATATGGATAATAATTTTTCAGCGCAGGTAAAGGAAATCATTTCGTTCAGCAGAGAGGAAGCTTTGAGGTTGGGCAATGATTTTATTGGAACCGAACATTTGCTGCTAGGTTTAATCAGGGAGGGCGAAAATACAGCTATCCGCATTTTAAAAACATTAAATGTGGACCTGTACGAATTGCGCAAAGAGGTTGAGCTGGCAGTAAAGGATAAGACAGGAAAAAACATCGCCAACATTAATAGCCTTCCGCTAACAAAACAAGCCGAAAAGGTTATACGGGTTACGGTGTTAGAAGCCAAAGCATTAAAAAGCCCATTGGTTGAAACCGAACATCTTATGTTGTCGATTCTTAAAAACAAAGAAAATATAGCTACCCAAATTTTAAACCAGTTTGATGTAGACTACGATATTTTTAGAACCGAACTTGGTATGGTACGTAGTAACGAACCACGTAGTGAGTACACTGAAGATAATGACGACGATTTTGACGACGATAAAAGAAGTTATTCGCAACAGCAGCGGGCAAAGCAACAAACCAACACCAAAAGCAAAACGCCGGTATTGGATAACTTTGGACGCGATATAACAAAATTGGCCGAAAGCGGATCGCTTGACCCGATAGTAGGTCGCGAAAAAGAAATTGAACGGGTAAGCCAGATATTAAGTCGCCGTAAAAAAAATAACCCCATATTGATTGGTGAGCCGGGTGTGGGTAAAACTGCTATTGTAGAGGGTTTGGCACTTCGTATTGTTCAGCGTAAGGTTAGCAGGGTTTTGTTTGATAAAAGAGTGATTAGCCTTGACCTTGCAGCACTGGTGGCAGGTACCAAATACCGGGGCCAGTTTGAGGAAAGAATGAAGGCCATTATGAATGAGCTGGAGAAGAATCGCGACGTGATATTGTTTATTGATGAAATACACACTATTGTTGGTGCCGGTGGGGCAAGTGGCTCGCTAGATGCAAGCAATATATTTAAACCAGCCCTTGCAAGGGGCGAACTGCAATGCATAGGCGCCTCTACGCTGGATGAATACCGGATGTATATTGAAAAAGATGGTGCACTTGACCGTCGTTTTCAAAAGGTGCTTATTAACCCGCCAACAGTGGAAGAAACGATACAAATACTTACCAATATACAAAGCAAGTACGAAGATTATCATAGCGTGTCCTACAGCGAAGAAGCAATAGACGCCTGTGTAAAGCTGAGCGACCGGTATATGACCGACCGTTTGTTACCCGACAAAGCAATTGACGTATTGGACGAGGTTGGCGCACGGGTGCACCTGAAAAACATAAACGTACCACAGGATATTCTTGACCTCGAAAAAAAGATAGAGGATATAAAGGTTGAGAAAAACAAGGTGGTTAAAAGTCAGCGTTTTGAAGAAGCGGCGGCCCTTCGCGATACTGAAAAGCGTTTGGGTGAGGCCTTGGACAAAGCCAAAGCCGCATGGGAAGAAGAAAGTAAAAACAAGCGTTACCCAATTGATGAAGAGGCCATTGCAGAGGTAGTAAGTATGATGACGGGTATACCAGTAAAACGTATGGTGCAGGCTGAAACCGAAAAGTTACGCCGCATGGGCGATGATATGAAGGAAATGGTGGTGGGCCAGGAAGACGCTATTTCTAAAGTTACAAAAGCTATTCAACGTAACAGGGTAGGTTTAAAAGACCCCAGAAAGCCAATAGGCACTTTTATTTTTCTTGGCCCTACAGGCGTAGGTAAAACCGAATTGGCACGTGCCCTTGCCCGTTACATGTTTGACAGCGAAGATGCATTGATACGCATTGACATGAGTGAATACATGGAGAAGTTTACGGTAAGCAGGTTGGTGGGAGCGCCTCCCGGATATGTAGGATACGAAGAGGGTGGACAATTGACCGAAAAAGTACGCCGCAAGCCCTACAGTGTTATTTTACTGGATGAGATAGAAAAAGCTCACCCGGATATTTACAATATTTTATTACAGGTGTTAGACGATGGGCAACTGACAGATGGTTTGGGTAGAAGGATTGACTTCAAAAATACCCTGATCATTATGACCAGTAACATTGGCGCAAGGCAGTTAAAAGATTTTGGCGACGGTGTTGGTTTTGCCACCGCAAACCGAGTACAAAATGCTGAAGAAAATAGCAAAGCAGTAATTGAAAAGGCCTTGAAGCGCACCTTCTCGCCCGAGTTCCTAAACAGGATAGACGATGTGGTAATATTTAATTCGCTTAGCAGGGAAAATATTTTTGAGATCATTAACATACTAATGAAAGGTGTTATGAAGCGTTTGGTAACCCTTGGCTTTAGCCTTGAACTAACCGACGAAGCAAAAGACTTTATTGCAGATAAAGGGTATGATGTACAATTTGGCGCGAGGCCGTTACACAGGTCCATTCAAAAATACCTGGAAGACCCATTGGCAGAGGAAATTTTAAATATGAATGTTAAGCAGGGCGATACGTTGATTGCCGGGCTGGATAAGGAAAATGGTAAGATAACTTTTAGCCTTAAAACAAAGGAGGAAGAGATAGAGGAACGAAAAGAGAAATAACGATCTGACAAATACATATAAAGCCGTCTTTTTTTAGGGACGGCTTTTTTATGCCCCGTACTGGCAGGTTTTGTTTTTTGGTAACGATTTCACCTGCAAATTTGCAGCAATCGTTCGCTAATTACTTTTATGGACAAAATTATAATTACTATCGACGGGTATTCATCGTGCGGAAAAAGTACGTTGGCAAAGGACTTAGCCAATAAACTGGGGTATGTATTTATTGACAGCGGGGCCATGTACAGGGCCATTACTTTATATTTTTTACGAAATCATATAGATTGGTCCGATAGACAACAGGTGGTAGATGCGCTTAGTAGTATTAAGCTAACCTTTTCATACAATAAAGAGGCAGGCAAAAGTGACATGATAATGAACGGCGAAAATGTAGAATACGTGATAAGGGATATGGTGGTTGCCGAAAAGGTAAGTGATGTGGCAGCAATAAAGGAAGTGCGGCATTTTGCGGTAGATGCCCAACGCAGCATTGGTTTGCATAAAGGAATTGTAATGGACGGGCGCGATATTGGAACAACCGTTTTTCCGAATGCTGAGTTAAAAATTTTTATGACAGCCGACCCTTCCATAAGGGTACAAAGACGTTATGACGAAGTGGTGGCAAAATACCCACTCATCACTTTTGACGAAATAAGAGCGAACCTCGAAACCCGCGATCATATAGACACGCATCGCGAATTTAGCCCATTAAGGCAGGCTTCCGATGCCATTGAACTTAATAATACCAACCTGACACACAATCAGCAATTAGCTATTGCACTGGCATGGGTAAAGGAAAGGATGCCTGTTTAGAACCGGCAGTTTGTCATACTTTGTTCAAACTATCTATCTACAAAAACAAAGCATTATAAAGCTTGCTATTAAAACTTACCCTGGAACGTGAAGCAGGTATTTTTCTTCAAAATAAGGCTCGGGAAAAATGGAGTGGATATTGACAACATAGGGCTTTAGCCCGCTTTCCGAAATTTCGGCTGCAAGGTCACCACCCTTTAAACATACCAACCCGTTTGCCACGCTGCTTTTGCCACCACGCCTTAAAAGTTTAGCACCCCAAAACCAAAGGTCTTTTAGCGGTGCCACCGCCCGCGACAACACAAAATCAAATTGCTGGTTGTTAATATCCTCCGCACGGGTATGAAGTGTGTTTACATTTAGCAGCCCGGTTTCCTGTACCACTGCATTAATCACTTTTAATTTTTTGGCAATGCTATCTACCAATAAAAACTCCACCTCTGGAAAAAAAATGGCCAGTGGCACACCGGGAAATCCCCCACCTGTACCAATATCAATAATTTGTGTGCCCGGTTTAAAATCAATGGTGGCAGCAATGGCTAGCGAGTGTAGCACGTGGTTAAGGTAAAGGCTGTCAATATCTTTTCGGCTTATAACGTTTATTTTACTGTTCCACTCTTCGTATACAGGCTTTAATGCAGTAAACTGCGCCAGTTGCTTATTAGTAAACCCGCTAAAATATTGTAGAATTTGTTGCATTATAAGCCAAAGTAAAAATTAAAAATTAAAAATTAAAAAACTAAAAAGTAAAAAACTAAAAATGACAAAGCATTATGCCCAGGTGCGTTTAGGCTTTCTAAAAAGCGATGGTAAAAAAAGGATATAGTACAGGCACATCCAAATATCCAACAAAGGGTATAGGGGCCATAAGTCTTTTTCGTTTAGCTTATCCATTGTTTTGAAGTAGATGATACCCTGCAAAATTAATCGTGCGCCAAACACCGACAGTGCCATCCACCAATTAAAAAAAATGGCTGCTGCAATAACTAAAGGATACACCATGAATTGCGTAGCGCTATACAGACCCAATAAAAATTTATGACTGGTTTTGTAATATTTGGCGGTAGTGTAGTGCCTGAATTTTTGCGACCACCACCCTTGCCAACTCTTTTTTGGTTCGCTTAGCGTGTGTGCATCTTTATCAATTACAATATTAGTATTGCCTGCATGGGCAACCTTATTAATAAAAAGGTCATCGTCGCCACCGGGTATTTGGTTAATGAACGAGAACCCTTTGTTTCTAAAAAACACCTCCCGCTTATAACTTAGGTTTCGGCCAACGCCCATATAAGGCTGCCCTGCCAATGCATAACTAAGGTATTGCAATGCTGAATGGTAGGTTTCAAAACGTATTAGTTTATTTAAAAGGCCCGGCCTTTTATGATACGCCCCATAGCCCAATACAATTTCGGTATTACTGTGATAGCCATCCTGCATTAGTTGTAGCCAATGTTCGCTGGCCGGTACACAGTCGGCATCGGTTAGTAACAGGGTTTCGTTACGGGCGGCCTTTATACCCATGCTTAACGGAAATTTTTTTCCATTAATCATTTTTGCTTCCTGTGTCAGTTCCACCGGGGTTAGGTGCTTAAATGTTTTTCTCAGTTCTTCTATCAGGTATTTGGTATCGTCGTGCGAGTTATCGTTTACCAAAATAACCTCGTGGGTGGTTGGGTATTCCTGCACCAGCACACCAGGCAGGTTTTTTACGATGTTATCAGCTTCATTGCGGGCGCAGATTACTACCGATACCGGCTTTTGCTCGTTATGGATTTTTTGTTTTGGTTTAAAAAATGCCAGGCGTTGAAAAAACCAGGCATAATAGAAAATTTGAATGGCTATAACGGTGCATAAGCCACCAAAAATAAGTTCGCGCCAAAACGTCAATAAAAACATGGCGCAAATGTATGGTTTACGATGGTTTTTAATATCAATTGATGAGGGAAGAAGTGTTAAGTTGGGAGTCGGGAGGAAGTTATTAGTTATGAGTTATGAGTTGTGAGTTGTGAGTTGTGAGTTGTGAGTTATGAAATAAGAGTTGTGAATTAAGAGTGATGAATTAAGCGTTATAAATTGTGACTTTTAAAAGAAGTGAGCCGCAGGTGGCTGAGCAAAGCCAACGGTAAGTTGGGAGTTGGTAGTCTTTAGTCGGGAGTTGTAAGGGAGTTATGAGTTATGAGTTGTGAGTTGTGAGTTGTGAGTTGTGAGTTATGAAATAAGAGTTGTGAATTAAGAGTGATGAATTAAGCGTTATAAATTGTGACTTTTAAAAGAAGTGAGCCGCTGCTGGCTGAGCAAAGCCAACGGTAAGTTGGGAGTTGGTAGTCTTTAGTCGGGAGTTGTAAGGGAGTTATGAGTTATGAGTTTAGAATTAAGCTTTATGAATTAAGAGTTTTAAAGGAAGTGAGCCGCTTTTGGCTGAGCAAAGCCAACGGTAAGTTGGGACTTGGCAGTCTATAGTCGGGAGTTGTAAGGGAGTTATAAATTATGAATTGACCTTTATGAATTAAGAGTTTTAAAGGAAGTGAGCGGCAGGTGGCTAAGCAAAGCCAACGGTAAGTTGGGACTTGGCAGTCTATAGTCGGGAGTTGTGAGGGAGTTAAGAGTTATGAGTTATGAACTGTGAGTTATGAATTAAGAGTTATGAATTAAGCGTTATAAATTGTGATGTTTAAGAGAAGAGAGCCACAAGTGGGTGAGCAAAGCCAACGGTAAGTTGGGACTTGGCAGTCTTTAATCGGGAGTTGTGAGGGAGTTATGAGTTGTGAGTTGTGAGTTATGAGTTATGAACTGTGAGTTATGAACTGTGAGTTATGAATTAAGAATTAGGAATTAAGCGTTATAAATTGTGACGTTTAAGAGAAGTGAGCCGCAGGTGGCTGAGCAAAGCCAACGGTAAGTTGGGAGTTGGTAATTTGTAGTCGGGAGTCGAGGGCCGCCGTTGGCTGAGCGTAGCCGAAGCCAATGGTAAGCGAAAAAGCTGTTGGCTGATCGCTGCCGAAGCCACGGTAGTCGTCAGTTCTGATTATTTCCCCGGTAAATTCCCGGTTTAAATATTGGCCGGTCTTTCTGGTATAATTTACCTTTTGCCCCACTCATAAATATTACTTTTGCCGCCCTATGGCGCAATTACAATTTACCGTTATACAAAGCGGCAGTGAAACAACCGCTGCACGTGCCGCTATTATGACTACCGACCATGGCAACATAGAAACGCCCATTTTTATGCCGGTTGGTACCGTTGGCAGTGTTAAGGCCGTTAGCCAGCAGCAATTGTATAACAATGTAAAGGCGCAAATCATTCTTGGAAATACCTACCACCTGTACCTGCGCCCCGGCCTTGAAGTGCTGGAGGCTGCAGGGGGCTTGCACGAGTTTAATGGATGGCGTAAACCTATTTTAACCGATAGTGGTGGCTACCAGGTGTTTTCGCTGGCGGCAAGCCGAAAAATTAAGGAGGAAGGCGTTACTTTTCAATCACATATTGACGGAAGCAAACATCTTTTTACCCCTGAAAAGGTAATGGATATTGAGCGCTCCATTGGGGCCGATATTATCATGGCTTTTGATGAATGCCCGCCGTACCCGAGTGAATATACCTATGCTAAAAACAGTATGAACCTTACCCACAGGTGGCTTAACAGGTGTTTTACCCGGTTTAACAATACGCCCGATAGATATAGTTATACGCAAAACCTTTTTCCTATAGTGCAGGGAGGTACCTATAAGGACCTTAGGAAAGAAAGCTGCCAATATATTGCCTCTAAAAATGCAGCAGGTAATGCTATTGGCGGGCTTAGCGTGGGCGAGCCAATAGAAATGATGTATGAGTTTACAGCCTTATGTACCGAAGAATTGCCTGCCGATAAACCCCGGTACCTGATGGGCGTGGGTACTCCATGGAATATTTTAGAGTGTATCCATTTAGGTATAGATATGTTTGACTGCGTAATGCCTACCCGTAATGGGCGAAACGGTATGCTTTTTACCACCGGCGGAGTAGTTAATATTCGCAACAAAAAATGGGCGCTCAATTTTTCGCCTATTGACGATGGGTTACCAAACGAGATGAGCCAGTATTATACCAAGGCATATTTGCGGCACCTGTTTGTGGCCAACGAAATGTTGGGGTTACAATTAGCCAGCATTCACAACCTTAGCTTTTACCTGTGGCTGGTGGTTGAGGCGCGCAAACAAATTATAAGTGGTAATTTTGTAAGCTGGAAAAGTGAAATGGTTGTGCGGCTTCAACAACGGTTATAAAACATCGGTTGTTTTAGCTGCCAATGGTATTATCTCATCCTCTGTTTTAAAGTAAATGTGCAGTTTGCAGCCTTTACCTAATTCGCTTTCTACCTCAATTTTTCCGCCTGCTGCATTCACTATTTTTTTTGCAAGATATAGGCCAATACCCTGTCCATCAACATCGTGATTAATCCTGTTATAAATGTCGAAAATTTTGGTTTGATCCTTTATACTTATCCCTCTTCCGTTGTCTTTTACAGTTAGTTTAATAAAATCGACTTCGTGAGTGGTGTTAATTGAAATTTCGGGACTCTTATCAAGTACAAATTTTAAACTGTTCGAAATAAGATTGTACAAAATACTACGTAAGTTCTTTTTTGAAAACACTATATCATTCACTTCAAGGTTGCGGGTAATTACGGCGCCCGATTTTTTAATTCTATCCCCAAGGCTCCACTCTATGTTATTGATAATTTCATTTACATCAACCATTTCCAATTTAAGCATATTGCTTTCTAATTTGCCAATGGCCGTTATTTCTTTTATAAGTTCGCGAAACTTAATAATTGACCGGTTTATGATACTTAGGTAATCTTTTAGTTCGGTGTTTTCAACCTCAATTTCGTTCATTACCAAAATACTTGCTTCAATATTATTTAAGGGAGCCAAAAGATCGTGCGAAGCGGTATTGATAAAATTGTCAAGGTCGTCGTTTATCCGCTTTAGGCTAATATTTTTTTTGTCAAGGTCCAGTTGGGTTTTTTTAAGTTCAGTTATATCGTTAAAGGTTATAATGGCTCCATCTCTTTTATTATTGGCTTGTTGTATGTAAGGCATTGTCATTACCTGGTACCATTTACCATTTAGCGTTTCTATTTCTTTGTTAATAATAATTCCGTCTTCAACAACTTTTTTAATGTCATCTATAATAGTCTCAAAACGTATATTGGTTGAAATATGATTAATAGGCCTGCCAACATCTGTTGGTAACAGGTTAATTTGTTTTACGGCCCCGGGTGAAAATTTCATTAAAAGCAGCTCATTATTTACAAATAACTGGCCATTTACGTTGCTTCTAAAATAATTATTCAGATCGTCGTTCAGTTCAAGCAACTCTTTATTTTTTAACTGGTAATCGGCATTAATGGTATGTAACTCTTCATTTACCGATTGCATTTCTTCGTTGGTACTTTGCATCTCCTCATTGGTCGAAATCAGTTCTTCATTAAACGATTGCATATTATCATTGCTGGCATCTAGCTGTTCGTAAGTATTATCCAGCTTATCTTTTAATTCTTTTAACTCATCTTCTAAATTAACAGTATACTCATCATGATTTATATTTTCATCAAATACCAAAGCTTCGGCCTGGTCAATAGTGGAATTTTTATTTTCGGTAAAAATGATCATCCATAATTTTTGATGGTCTTTTTTTACTGTAAGGGGAGTTACTGAAAGATTTACATCTATAATTAAAGCGTCTTTTTTTATTTTAATACCATTAATTGAAGCTTTTTGATTGTTTTTAAGTGCGCTGATTTTTAGCGTATTGAAAGCAATGGCTAATTTACCGGGCAAAAGCTCCTTAATATTTACGTTAAAATTTTTTTGAAGTAAAAATTTAGTGGTGTCGCCATACGATTTTATTACTTTATTGCTTTCGTCAATACAAATAACCAGGCTATTAAAGTCGTTGACCAACATGGTATTTACTGTTTCGTCTAACGAATTGTTGGTAATATCGGGGTCCATTTCCCGCAACCGGATGGAATGTACTGGTTTAATACCAAAAGGCTGGGGAAACGAAAACGCATTAAAACGGACTGATCGTTTAGTTTCAAGATTCTTATAAATTTTCCATTTTTTACTAACTACTTCAAGGCTATTAATAATGGGAAGCGGATTTTCGCTGGAGCCTAAAAATAAATATCCGTCCTTTTTAAGACCAAATAACAGCATCGAAAAAATATTTCTTTGTAAAACCGGGGTCATGTAAATAAGCATGTTACGGCAGCTTATTAAGTGCATGTTGCAATAAGGTGGGTTTTTTACAATATCGTGTTGGGCAAAAATTACCATTTTGCGTATTTCTGGTTTTACCCGGTAATTGTCGCCTTCTTTTATAAAAAATTTTATAAGCCGGTTAGGCGATACATCTTTGGCAATGGCCGAAGTATATACTCCTTTACCGGCGTGCACTAACGCAACATTATCTACATCGGTGGCAAATATTTTAACAACAATATCTTTATAAATGCCGGTCAATTGCTCCCTTAAAAGTATGGCCAGCGAAAAAGCTTCCTCGCCGGTAGCGCAGCCGGTCACCCACATTTTTAACTCATCGTCGTTGTTTATTTTTCCCAGCAAACCTGGCAAAACCTTGGTTTGCAAAAACTCAAATGCTTCTTTGTCTCTAAAAAAAGCGGTTACGCTAATTAAAAAATCTTGCGCAAGTACACCTAATTCATCAGGCGTTTCTTTTAAAAATTCAACATATTTATCAAGCTTTGTAAAATTATTATACGAGGCCCGTCTTTTAATTCGGCGTAGTATGGTATTCGGCTTATATGCTGTAAAGTCCAAGGCCGAATTTTCTTTTATCAGGGTAATTATTTCTGCAACCATTATCTCATCGCTTCTGGTATTAGCCAGTAAATCTTTTTCATGTTTTACATAGTTTTCAATAGCCGCGGGCATAAATTTTGGTTCCAAAACAAAATCTACTAACCCGGTGGCAATAGCGCTGGATGGCATGCTGCCAAATTCGGTATTGTCGGGGTTACGCGCAATCACCATTCCACCCCCATTCTTAATCGCCTCTATGCCTAGTGTACCGTCGGAGCCTAACCCTGAAAGAATTACCCCGATAGCTTTTTTGCCACTATCGTCTGCCAGCGATTTAAAAAACCAGTTAATGGTAAGGTGCGGTCCCTTAATGTTTTTCTTAGTGGTTAAATACAACTTATTGTTTTGTATGGTCATGAACTTATCGTTAGGTATTAGGTATACCTCGTTACATAAAACGGTCATTTCATGCTCGGCAAGTTTTACAACCAGCTTGCTATGCTTGTCTAATAGTTCAACCATCCTACTTTTAAAGTCGGGCGATAAGTGTTGTATAATAATATAGGATACACCATCAAGGGGGGTATGATCAAAAAAAGAATTTATTTCTTCCATACCTCCGGCCGAAGCGCCAATAGCGATAATGTGGTGTGGTTGTAAAGGTGCCATAATATATTGGTTATCAAGGGTATAGGCTAGTGTAAAAACGTTCAAATTTACGCAATATGTTGAATATACGGCTAATTACTGGTTTTTTTTAATATGATTTGACGGGCTAGTTTTATAATTAGGGTAAAATTTTTGATTATCAATTGTTTATACACAGTGGTACCCTAATTAACAAGTTCTTCAATAATCTGTTACCACTTCCATATATCTTTGGCAGTATTGCAAAAAGGCATGAAAAAACTCGACTGGTATATCTTCAAAAATTTTCTCGTTACTTTTTTCTTTTCACTATTCCTGTTTGCCTTTATTTCTATTGTAATTGATGTGTCGGAAAAAACCGATGATTTTGTAAAATCGGGCTTATCTTTTTCGGAAATAATTACTAAATACTATTACGGATTTGTGCCTCATATACTAGCGCTGCTGTTTCCTTTATTTGTTTTTATTGCCGTTATTTTTTTTACCAGTAAAATAGCTGGCCGCAGCGAAATCATAGCCATTTTGGCCAGCGGGGTAAGCTTTAACCGGTTTTTGCGGCCATTTTTTTTTGCAGGTGCCTTACTGGCGGCTATGTTATGGTATGCTAATCAATATATTATACCAAAGGCAAACGCCATTCGGGTAAATTTTCAGGCCAATTACATTGACAATAACTCGTCGTACAATCCGTTGGTTAGCCACCGAAGCAATATATATATCAGGGTAGATTCGTTTTCGTACGCTGGCGTTAATTACGATACTGCTGCCAAATCGGGTACCAGTTTTTTTTTGCAGCATATAGTGGCCAACCAGGTCAACTACAACCTGCGGGCCGAAACCCTTAACTGGGACACTGCAAAAAGAAAGTGGGTGCTGGAAAATGTAATTGAGCGGCGTATTAATGGTTTAAGGGAAAAGGTTACCATGGTACCCAAAAAGGTAATGAACTTTAACTTTAAACCTTACGACCTTAAACGCGATGAGTATGCAAAAGATAAATTGATAACACCTGAGTTAGACCGTTTTATAAGGCTGGAAGAAGCACGTGGTGCCGAGGGGTTAAATGCCCTAAAGGTGGAGCGCCACCGGCGCGATGCTACACCTGCCGCAGTAATGTTGCTGGCCCTGTTTGGCGCCGTAGTAGCCAGCCGTAAAGTGCGTGGTGGAAGCGGTATCCATTTGGCCATAGGTTTTATTGCTACTGCTTTGTTTATTTTAACCGACCGGTTTTCAACTATTTTTTCAATAAAAGGTAACCTGTCGCCTACATTGGCAGCATGGCTGCCTAATATCATTTTTTTTTTGGTGGCCATTTGGTTTTACAGGCGGGCACCAAAATAAGGTATGGTTATAATTAGCTGTGGGTAAGTAATACACCTTGGTGGAATATGTAAGTTGTTTTACCTTAGCCACGCTTCAACAAAAGGTATTACGAACCGCCGAAGCAATTAATTTTTTAATAATTGTAAAAACATTTATCATATGGGCGCAATAAAAGATCGTTTCAGGGCCAAGGCAGAAGTAGCCAATGCCGGCCTGAAAGAGTTGCTGAAAGAGCACGGACACAAGGTTGTTGGCGAGGTTACCCTTTCGCAAATATACCAGGGTATGCGTGGCGTAACCGGGCTGGTAAGCGAAACCAGCTTGCTTGATGCACAGGAGGGCATCAGGTTCAGGGGTTATACCATACCCGAACTACAGGAAAAACTGCCTAAGGCTGAAGGTGGAAGCGAACCACTGCCCGAAGGTTTGTTATACCTTATGCTGATAGGCGACCTGCCCACCGTTGATGATGTTGAACTGGTAACTGGTATTTTACAACGCCGCAGCCACGTGCCTAACCACGTACTTACTGTTATAGACTCCCTGCCAATAGAAACCCACCCTATGACCATGTTTGTAACGGGTATCATGGCCCTGCAAACCGAAAGCAACTTTGGCCGTAGATATGCAGAAGGCATGGCAAAAAAGGATTACTGGGATCCTATGTTTGACGATGCTATGGACCTGATTGCGCGTTTACCCCGTATAGCTGCACATATTTACAGGCGCAAGTATAAAAACAACAACATTATTAACCCCGATGGTATGTTGGACTGGTCGGGCAACCTGGCCCATATGATGGGTTTTAAAGATGAGGGCTTTAGGGAACTGATGCGGTTGTACATGACCATACATGCCGACCACGAGGGAGGTAATGTAAGTGCACACACTACCCACCTTGTAGGCTCAGCTTTAGGCGACGCTTACCAAAGCTTTGCTGCGGGTATGAATGGCCTTGCAGGTCCGTTGCACGGCCTGGCAAACCAGGAAGTAATAAAATGGATTTATGAGCTTCGCGAAAAAATAGGTAGCCAAACCCCTACCAGGGAGCAGATAACCGCTTACGTAAAAGAAACCATTGCGCAAGGCAAAGTTGTACCAGGCTACGGCCACGCAGTATTGCGTAAAACCGACCCCCGTTTTACTGCCCAAATGGAGTTTGGTAAAAAGCATATGCCAAACGATCCGTTGGTGAACATTGTGTGGGATTTATACGAAACAGTGCCACCCATTTTGGAAAGCCTTGGAAAAATAAAAAACCCGTGGCCAAATGTAGATGCACATAGTGGCGCCCTGCTGGAATATTATGGCCTGGTTGAATCTGAGTTTTATACCGTACTGTTTGGTGTTAGCCGAGCCATGGGCGTATTGGCCAGCCTATGCTGGGACCGTGCTTTAAACATGCCATTAGAGCGGCCAAAAAGCGTTACTACCGCATTGGTAAAACGCTGGCTGGCCGGCCAGGATGAGGTTTGGGATAAATAACCAACTTGTATCATAAAACATATAATCCTGCTGTTACCGGCGGGATTTTTTTTTGCTGCTGCTTTACATAATGCAAGGGATATTTTTTAAAATTGCCTTTCCGGGGCTGCCTTTCAATCTATTGAATATAATCGTATAATTATATGACTTAACTTTAGAATCACCCTCAACAAAGTATATATTACCAACCACTAAAAGTAAGTCATCATTTTTTACTATACCCTATAAAAAGCACAAGTATGAGTGACCCGAGGAGATGTTTTGTAGTAATGGGTTTTGGTACAAAAACAGACCTGGCCACCGGCCGCAAATTGAACCTGGATAAATCGTACAATGCCCTTATAAAACCAGTGGTTGAACATAAGGGGCTGGTTTGTGTAAGGGCCGATGAAATTAGGCATTCGGGAACTATTGATATACCCATGTACCAGGAATTATTAAATGCCGATGTAGTTATTGCCGATATAAGTACTGCCAACCCCAATGCGTTGTACGAGTTGGGCGTACGGCATGCACTGCGGCCGCAAACCACCATTGTAATTTCGGAGCAGGAGCTTACGTATCCTTTTGACCTTAACCATATACTTATTATTAAATACAGCCATTTAGGCGAAAACATAGATTATTTTGAAGTACTGCGCTTTCAAAAGTTGTTAGGTGAAACGATTGATGCAGTGTTGGCTTCGGGTAATGTTGACAGCCCCATTTATACCTTTTTGGACGACCTGGTACCGCCGGCGTTTAAAAAAATATTGACTGCTCAAATTATTGCACCGGCCGCAGCGCCTGTTGCGGCACCAATAGCTGGTGGCGTTACCCGGCAAAACCAAACACTTTCGCTGGTAGTAAAGCAGGCCGAAGAGGCGATGGATAAAAACGAGTTTGCTATGGCCAAAATATTGTTTAAATCGGCCATTTTATTGCAAAAGTCAGGCGAAGGAAACAGGACGGTGGCACCCGATTCTTATCTCATACATCGCTGCGCCTACGCAGCTTATAAGTCAGAAGAGCCCAACGAAATAACGGCGTTATTGGAAGCCAATAACATTTTAAACGAACTGGACCTGGCGCATACCAACGACTCCGAAACGGTAATACTTGCCGGTAAAATTGAAAAGCGCCTGTACTTTAACAGCCAGGGCGAACAACACCTGGCCAATGCTATTCTTTATTTTGAACGGGGTTTCTTTTTGCTTAACAACCGGTACAACGGTATTAACCTTGCTTTTTTAATGAATATCAGGGCCAGCTCAAACATATACATTGCACACGAAGAAAAGATTGCTGATGTGGTTTTTGCCAGCCGCATAAGGCGTATGGTACTAGCCAAATGCAATAAGGAATTGATGGGTTTAAGTAATAAAGTTATGCCTGGCGATAGTGTTTTGCCAGCCAACGACTCGCTGGCAGCTAATCAACAAATTTTTGAAGGCCGCGAAAAATTTTGTATATTGGTAAATAAAGCGGAGGCACTGTTTGGCCTTGGCCAAATGGCGGAGTATAAACAAGCCCGGCAGCAGGCCAACGACCTGCCCCACGAGCCGTGGATGATAAAAACTTTTATTGAACAATGGGAAACTTTACAAACGCATTTGCAGCAACAGGCTAACTTATTTAACCCACCCTGGAGCGAAATTTAAAAGCAATAGGAAAATCTAAAACTGACTTAAAATGGCATTTTCTCAATTTATGCAGGGCAATAAGCCAACGCAGCGCAAAAAAAATATTTTTATTAGCTATCGCGAAAAAGATACCGCCGGCGAAACCGGGCGGTTGGCCGACTCGCTGTTGCAATATTTTGAAGCCGACCAGGTATTTAGAGATATTGATAAAATTGAACCCGGCATTGATTTTAGCGATGCAATTTCAAAGTCGCTGGAGGCTTGCGATGTAATGTTAGCGGTAATTGGCCCTGACTGGGCCACCATAACCCACCCCAACAGTACTGACCCGCGCCTAAAAGATCCTAACGATTGGGTTAGGATTGAAATTGCCTCGGCATTGAGTAGAAATATACGCGTGGTGCCGGTATTGGTTAATGGTGCCGTGTTACCCACATCCAACCAGTTGCCCCACGATTTGCAGGGGCTTTTACGCCGTCAATCGTACGAAGTAAGTAACCGCCGCTGGCAATACGATACGGAAAACCTGGCAGCGTTTTTAGAAAAATCGGTTGGTATTCCCCAAAAAAATAAGCAAGGCGTTAACCAGGTGCCGCAAAAAGCCCCGGGCGGCATTATTGGTTTTGTAAAGATGGGATTAATAGGTATTGGCGCCCTTTTTTTAGTATTAGTCATTTACTATGCTGGTCAAAACGAACAAACAGAGCCTCCTGAAAATGTTGATCCGCCATACATTAATAGCCCGGTAACGGTTGACAATAACAATATACACCCTGAGCCCAATGAGCCCGAAAAAAAGTTGCCTGACCAACTGCCCGAGGCTATTTCGGCGGTGGATTTGGAAGGCTTTTGGGACGATGCAAACGGTCTGTATTATTTTGATATTTTTCAAAACGGCAACCAGGTAGAAGTTTATTCCTACGCTACTTTAAACAACCAAAAAACAGGTGAAGGGCTAGGGGTAATCAACGGCAAAAAGTTTACTTTTAAAATTAATGTTTTGAACTTTGGGTTTATATCTGCCGACACCAAACTAGCGCCCAATGGCAAGTCATTATCCGGAACACTTACTATTCAAAACAACGGCGCCTCCTATAACGAGCCACTAACCCTAAACCGGCGGTCAGAATAGCGTGAAAGAGTGCCTGAAATCTTTTCGAGCCAAGCTTGTATTGCGACATCAAGGCTAAAAATGTAATGATAATGTTACCCTTCGCGAAGCGCATTTATGTCTATAACAATTGTTTTTGCGCCGCGGGCTTTGGCTTCCTTAACCATATGCTCGGTACCACCGGCACCATCGCCGCCTTTGCCATCCCAAAGGGCTATCATGGTAAGGTTTAAGCCGCCGCAAACCAGTGCGCTGTGTAACATCCAAAGGTTGTTGCGTTCCCAAACGGTATAGCCTTTTTTGTACTGTAACCATTTGGGAAGTTCTTTGGTTTGCGCCAATACCTGCTTTGGTATTTTTGTGTATAATTCGTCAAACCTGTCTACCCACACGGGGCCTGCAAACTGAACCGACTCCACAACATATTGTTGACGTGGCAACAGTAACAACATTTCGGTTTTAATACCCATTTCAGTGCACAACTCATGAAAAATAATATCGCCTCCACATGCACCACCCGAAATGCCAACGAGGCGGTCACCATATTTATTGTATTGGATAATTAACTCTTTTTGTATAGCGGTACGCACCTTTTGCTCAATACCAGCGGGAAAACGGGGCGTTGCACGGTCGCCTTTATCTATCATATGGCCGGTAAACAACAGGTAGTGGCGTTGCTTTTGTACTTCAAATTGTGTTGCTTTTTCAAACTCGGCCAAAGCCGCCTTCACATTATCGCTTTTAACACCAAGTTCGCCATACATGGCTAACTGTCGCTTACTTGAGTCGAAATTGAAATCGTTTGTTTCCTGTATAATTTTTTGGTACAAGGCAGCCACCCGTGCAGGCCGGTTGTTTATAAGGCAGGCAAGGTCGGCTTCGGTAATATTTAGCCAGGTATCATTTTCAAAATTGGTCCGGATACGCCTTGCTTCTATTGATGCATTTACCAAAATGCTTAGTTCACTAAAACGGTCATGGTATTTTTTTAGGGCAATGGCGGCTTCTTCGTCGGTATTAAACTCCAGGGTAAAAACATCGGGCATTTCATTTGCCAGCGAAATAATGGTTGCCAGCATGCCCAATGCGTTAATGCCCGAATAGTAATGGTTCAGGTCTTCGTTAAAGGCCTTGTTATACTCAAAATATGCATCTAACAAAAAGGTTGATTGTAGGGCGAATTTTTTTCTGTCGGCCTCTGGCTGTTTTCGCCAGGTCACCACCCAGCGTGTTTTAAGGTTTCGCCCTTTCAGTGCATAAATCTCGGCCAGTTTGTACGACGATATGGAGGCAATATTGGTTAGCAACCTATCAATAGCTACTTCCGATTTACTCAAAAATTCCAGCCCCGTTGATAGGTCGTGGTCCAGCAAATCATCGGCCTGCCGTTGAAAAATGGTCGATAGCAGGTCGTTGGCTTCCTGGTCGTTGGGATAGCGGTCCCTAACATTTGTCCAACAAATAGCCGAGGCCTCAAAATCTTTTACTTTAAAAAGTGCAGTACCCAGCCTGCGCATGGCCGGTATTTCCCAGTTAAAGCCTTGCGCCTCGTTAGCCAGCAAGGCAAGTTTTCCTATTTGGCGAGCGGCCGTGGCTACGGTAACTTCTTCTCCAAAGTCAGAGGGTATTGCCAAAAACCGTTCAGGATCCTGGGCCTCTAATTTGGGAAGCATATAAAACACCGGGCTGTCTTTTTTATCAGATAATAGCGTGGCTTTTAATGCGTTCACCAGCAATTCTATACAGGCTGCCGGGTCGTTTTCGTTGTACCGCAGGTAGCGGTCGGTTTTCAGGTCAAAAGGTATTTCGTCTTTCGAACATCTTATCAAAAAGGTTTTTTTATCGCGGAGCGCATGCCTTACGCCCAGCTCGTAAAACACATTGGCATTGTGTATACTCACGTCTGCTATTACAAGGTCGGCCAATAACAACTGGCCAAACATATCTTCCCGTATATTACCTTGCTCAATAATAGCTTCGGTGGTGCTGCCCGTTAATCCAAGGCGGGTAAGAGCTGGTTGTATTAATTCGCTGTCAACTTTATTAAAATCAACTTCCTGTTTTACGCCAAAGGGGCGCACTATAAAAATATTGGTCATAAAATGTGCTCTGTATTTATTTACCTGTATATAAATTGTAATTACTAACCGCTATTTAGTATAATTAATACTGATTATAAAATCATGATAAAAAAGGCTAAGTAAAATTACCAACTGTATACGGGTGCTACCTCTATGGTCATGGAGGCAGGCTGCAACGACTGATAAAAAAAGCTATAAAGCCCGGTTCCAAAAAGTCAGCATAAGATTGCGGATAGTCATTTAAATTTTGTAACGCTCATTTATACAAAACTGCCAAAGTGTTCCATTTTAACCTGTGCCTTACCGGTAGCTTTTCCTACTTTTTGCAGTTGATCAATATATTTTACGCTATCCATTTCGCTTACCTGTTCCCTTTTAATATCAACCAAACCGAGGGCATCCAAGCCTTCGCGGGTAAGGTCAGCATTATAACGTGCGTACAAAAACTGTCTTTTTGTATCCTGTGTCAGTGGGGTTATATTTCCCTCTTTATCCATAGGTATCATAAATTTCAGTTCGCGGTCAATAGCAGCGCCATAGGTGCAGCGGCCAACCGTACGGCAATTAATATCCTGGTCTGTTTGCATGGCATATAATAGATTGTTGGGCAAACCTTTGGCGGCCTCCAGCAAATTGTCGTAAGTGCCGGCCGAGGGTGCCGAGCCGGTGCCTACGGATACAATCAATAATTTATCCTCCCCTGTTTGCCAGTTTAAATTGTACGCAGGCTGGGTTGCCATTCGGTACATTAAAAATGCCGGGTTGTTGTAGGGGGTAACGCCACCATCTACAAATACAAAAGTTTTTTCCTCATTATTGGGGTCCCATTGTAAAGTTTCGGGCGGAAAGTAAACCGGAGCCGCCGTACTTGCCCTAATTAGTTGAAACAGTTTGATTTTGGCATTACAATCTGGCCTGCTTACATCGTTGTATTTGGCCAGTGGGTTATTGCTAATGGGCCATGGGGAGTCGGTGCTTCTATTCATGGTTACCACCAACAGTAAACTTTTAAATTTGCCGTTGCTTAGTACCAGGTCGGTATCGGCGCCAAAGGTTTCTTTCAGCATTTTTAACAATGGGCCCGACTCGTACAACGATTTCCAACGCTTTAAAAGGAATCTTTTGTCAAACATATCTTTTCCTTTTTTTAGGTAGAAATCAAGCAGTTGTTGTACCGACATACCTATACTTAAACCCGCAGCAATAATAGCGCCGGTGCTGGTGCCGCCTATATAGTCAAAGTAATCGGAAAGCCTAAAATCATTGCCTTTGCCCAGTTTTTGTTTTAACTGTGCTTCCATTTCGGCTAAAATGCCAAGGGTTATTATGCCGCGAATGCCGCCACCGTCAAGTGCCAGCATTTTACGTGGTTGTTGCGTTTCGTACCTGTTGGCAAGTGGTCCCCAAATACTCATAGTAGTATGTTTTAGTGCCCAAAAAGATAGAACCTTTTACTATTAAATCAAACGTTTGCAGAAATTTAAATTTGATAAAATGGTTGAATGTTCCACCTTTAGTATATATTTCTGTCTACAATACACTTTATAACTTGTCTATAAAACTTTCATTAAAAAAACGATTTGCCATGTCTCAATCACGAAGAAATTTTCTAAAAAACGGCGGCCTGGCCTCAGCAGGTATTATGATAGGAGGGTTGGGTTTTAGCGCCAAAAGCTATGGGCGTATTATTGGTGCCAACGATAGGGTTAGGGTAGGGGTTATTGGTTTTAGCGACCGCCACCGTGGATCGCATCTGCCAAGTTTTATGAACCATTACAAAGAGCTGAATTTTGATATAGTGGCCGTATCAGACATTTGGAAAAAGCGGCGTGACGAAGGCGTAGCAGTGTGGAAAGAAAAAATGGGCCACGATATTATGGCATGCCGCAACAACGAGGAGCTGTACAGTAGCAAAGTAGCCGATGCAGTATTTATAAGTACAGCCGATTTTCAACATGCCCAGCACACCATAGAGGCTGTAAAAGCAGGTTGCGATGCGTTTGTTGAAAAGCCCTTTGCTGAAACCATGGCCGAAAACAGGGCAGCATTAAAAGCAGTAAAAGACTCTAAAAAAATTGTGCAGATAGGCTCGCAACGCCGCAGTGGCGGCAATTATATGGCGGCCAACGATTTTATCCGCTCGGGTAAATTTGGCGATATAAAAATGGTTGAGCTTACCTGGAATGTAAACCAACCTGGCCGCTGGCGCAGGCCCGACCTGGTAGCACAGTGTAAAAAAGAAGATCTTGACTGGCAGCGGTACCTTGTAAACAGGCCGATGGTTGATTTTGACCCGCGTAAGTATTTGGAGTATCGCCTGTTTTGGCCTTACTCGTCGGGCTTGCCCGGCCAATGGATGAGCCACCAGATAGATACGGTGCATTGGTTTACCGGGCTGCCTCACCCGCGTAGCGTAGTTGCCAATGGTGGTATTTATATGTGGAAAGATGGCCGCCAAAACTGGGATACCATTACAGCGGTATTCGATTACGGCCCATTAAACGATAAAACCAAAGGCTTCCAGGTTACCTTTCAATCGCGTATGAATAATGGCGATGAAAACCCCACAGAGATATACTATTCAAATGGTGGTGAGTTAAACCTTGATAACAATAAAATTTCGCCCAAAGGTGGCCTAAGTAACCGGTTTGCATCGGCCATGGGTATGGAGCCTTTTTTGTTGCCCGAAATGAGCCTGACCAGTACTGAAAAAGTAGTGGCAAGCGCTAATACCGGCGGCGACAGGCTTACCAGCAACCACGTGCGCAACTGGATGGAGTGTGTACGCAGCCGCAAGGAGCCTAACGCCCCTGTTGAGGCGGGCTACAGTCATTCCATTGCAAATATTATGACCACCGCAGCATCGCACACAGGCGAAAAAGCCATTTTTGATGAGGCAAAGCAAGAGGTAATGGCCGGGGGAAAAATATTTACCATGTAAATAGAATAATGCTTACAGCATTAGCAAAACATAAAAACACTTTAACTGGCAACTGTTAAAGTGTTTTTTTTGCATATTAATTGGTTCAACGATTGCCTACGTGTAGGACATAATATTTTGTTAGCCGGAACTTTAGCTATTTATATCAGAAGCCTGCTTTATCAGGGCGTAACGCATAAAGCCTGTATGCAGCAGTACAGGGGAAATTAATTATAGAAATACATACACTTTTTTGATTTTGTTGAATATCGCATCTTATTAAGAAATATCAATTTTACGGGGTTTGACCTACTTATAAATGAGTGAATCAGCCTTACCTCACTCATAACTTTTAAACGTTAAAAGGATAATTAGAAAGAAGCTTATTTTTCATTGGATATTATTTCTTCCTATAATTTAATTTTCACCCCGCCAATAATCACCACTCCATCCAATGGCGCATAAACATCTTTAAAAACCGGGTTGGTAATATTGCCTGTGTAAACTGCATCCTAACGGGTTTGCCTGCGGTCAGTAAAGTTTTCTGCATTAATAAAAACATTCAGATGCTCCCACATTTTTTTAAACAGAAACCCATACATCACATATCCCTTTCCTGTAGTGCCGTCTGACAGTTTTTGTTTACTCACTAACAATCCTTCCAGGCCAATTCTGTAACTGCGTTCGGCTTCCCACATTAGCATGGCATTTACTCTGTGGCGGCTTGTAAGTTGTTGCCACAATGTTGTATTATTAAAATGTTGGTTGGCATCGGTATAGGTGTAGCCAACAAAAGCGTGCAAATCTTTAAAGCCAACACGCAAATTGGTTTCGGCGCCTTTAGTAGTAATGTATCCGTTGGCATTTACAAAATTGTTGCCCTGCAAAATTAATGGCTTGTTTAAATAAGTGTAAAAGAAAAGCTGGTTGATGCTAAAAGCCACCTCACCAAAATGAGTTCTGAAATTTACATCGGCATTGCCACCATAGCTTTTTTCCGCTTGTGTTTTGCCTAACAAAATTGACTGTATACCGGCATATCCTTTTTCTTCAGCCTCTTCTAAAAAAGGTGTTGGCATTTTATATCCAAGCCCGCCTCCAATGCGGCTTGTCCAATGTTCGTTTATTTTGACAAGGCATTTTACTCTTGGTAAAATAACAATGCCTTTTAGTTTGTCGTTCGTTGGTGGTGTGTTATAATCAATACGTAAACCTGTTTCTAACGTAAACCATTCGGTAGGGTTAAACGTATTTTGTGCAAATCCCCTAAAGGTGGTAAGCTTGTAATGCAAGCTGCTTGTATCCGGTGTTTTAAAATTGTCTGTCCACAAATTAAGCCCTGCAATCCATTCTGTTTTCTGTTTAGTGTGCAAAAAGTTTACTTCGCTAAATAAAGAAACCTGCTGTCCATTGAAATTTAAACTGGGTTGCAGCAATTTCCGGTCAAAAAAACCTATACTATTTTTAAAATCTATTTTGCTTTCGTTATTGATGTTGTGGGTAAAAGCAAGTTGTGTGGAAACACGCAAAGTTTTGTTTCGCTTAAAATATTGATGAATGCCGCCGGCCTTTCCTTCAATCACTTTTGTATCGCCACCATATCGGTCTTCGTACACGGCATTCACCCCAAACCAGCCCGTGGTTTTTTCGTTAGGATAAAAAAACGATTTAGGAATGATGGTAAATCGATTGGTTTGCGGAATGGCTGTCAATCCAATTTTGGCAGGGTCAAAAGGTGCGTTGTAGTTGTAAGAGCCAAAAATGGTGGTGCCTGCGTTTTTAATTCGTTGCGAATAAAATGCGCTGCCGTCAAATCCCTTTGCAGAAGTTCCATTCAGCAAAAAACTGAGTTCGCTTATTTGTTGCGGCGTTTTTGAAATCAGGTTTACCAACCCGGCAATAGCGCCCCCACCCTAAAGGGTAGATGCACTGCCTTAATTAATTCTACCTGCTTAAAATCAAGCGGCGCAATCTGCATTACGCTAAGTCCTCCCGAAAAGCCCTGGTACAAGGGCATTCCGTCCCGTAGCAATTGTGTGTACCTGCCGTCAAGCCCCTGAATGCGAATGTTGGCAGTACCGCTTACGGCTGAAGTTTGCTGCGTGGCAATACCGGTACTTTCGTTCAAAAGCATACGGATGTCGCCGGGCTTCATTGAATTTTTTTTCGTTCAGTTCTTCCAGCGTAATGGCTTCCACTCTTGTCGGTAAATCTTGTATGCTGCGGCTGCTTCTGGTGGTTTGAATAATTACTTCGTCCAGTTCCGTTTTGGCCGGTTCTAAATCAATCGTGAAAATTTTATTAGGGTTTGCAAGTGGAAAAGAAATTGTTTTCATAAAATCCTGGTGGCCGATGTACGACAATTTGATTTGATAATTGCCATTTGAAATATTTTTTAGTTCCAGAACTCCGTTGCTATCAGTTGCTGCGCTAATGTCTAAAGTCTGAATTTGGGCCGTAGTTCCTGTTAAAACTTGTTGTGTTCGTTCGTCTTTGACTATTGCCCGGTAGGTGTTTTGGGCAAAGCTTAGCTGGCTGCATACTATAGCCAACGCCAATAATATATGTTTCATTAGTTGCTTACTGTTTAATTCCTGACTTGGTTAAATGCATGCAGGTTTACCTGGCACAGCAGTGGTTGCCACGCAATAAGCGGGGGCAAACATAAACAGTGCAAAGTCTACATGAGTAAAACCGAATAGTGTAAGTAAAGCCTTTCTATTAGGTCAGGTCAGGCAGCCAAAATATGCGTGTGAACCTTTCCCGAAAGCGTTTTAAAAATAAAGAATGAATAAAAATTAACAGGGAGCGCATCCCCAATTTTTGAGAGTAAAATTTTTTGCGAATCAGTTTCTGAGCAAATAAAAGTGTGATTTTCTGTATTGTAGTGCTGCCTTCATTCATCATTGTTTCACTCCAACATTAAAATAAAAAAGCTTGTGAATGTCAGCAATAGTAAACGATGTTTTAGAAGTTTCTTCACTGCGGTAAATATAGAATGACTAGCCGCAATCTGGTGCTGATATTTTGGAACCGGGCTTTATAGCTTTTTTCAGCAATCGTTGCAGCCTGCCTCTACAACGGTAGAGGTCGCACACTTTTACTATTGGTAATTTTAATCAGCTTTTTTTATCATGATTTTTATATTCAGCATTGAGCTTACCAAGTAGCGGATAATTTTTAAAGATAGATAAGGGGTGTCAGAAAAATTTTAGCCCCTTTAAAAGCTAATTTATTCGTATCGGTTTTGTGCGCCGGCAAATATGCCTTGGGCTATTAAAGGTTAAATGTCAGAATGAATATGGGACCTGGTGCCAGTACGGTTGCTGCTAAGTAATATGCACAGGTGCTTTACCTGGGCCTGCATGTAGGTAAATACGATGTGTTAGTTGCTCAAAATGTGTTGATTTTATAAGCACTATTCAGTAGTTTTCAGGGGGCATTATAATTTTATTAAGTTAACAGAATTTTTAAAACTTACAGGTATGCAACAACCATTATTAAACCAGGTAGCCATTGTTACGGGTGGAAGCAGCGGTATTGGCACAGGCGTGTGTAAAGCCATGGCCATGGCGGGCGCCATGGTGGTAGTAAATCATTCGTCGGCAAAATCGGCAGACAGCGCCAAAAAAATATTGGCCGACCTTGAATTAAATGGTGGCAAAGGGATAACCTACCAATGCGATGTTAGCAGTGAAGCAGAGGTATTGCAGATGTTTGCTGATGTTGTTGCCCGCTTTGGTACCGTTGATATTTTGGTAAACAATGCTGGAATTCAACAAGATGCTGCCGCCGTTGAAATGACGCTGGCACAATGGAAAAAAGTGATAGACGTTAACCTGACCGGCCAGTTTTTGTGTGCAAAAGAAGCTATCAAGGAGTTTATAAAAAGAGGGGTGCAGCCTGAAAAATCGGTGGCTGCGGGTAAAATTATTTGTATGAGCAGCGTGCACGAAGTAATACCCTGGGGCGGCCATGTTAATTATGCAGCCAGCAAGGGCGGCGTTAAATTATTGATGCAATCGCTGGCGCAGGAGTATGCATCAAAAAAAATAAGGATAAACAGTATTGCGCCAGGCGCCATAAAAACGCCCATAAACGAGGAGGCGTGGGATACCCAGGAAGCAAAAAATAAACTTTTAAAATTGATACCCTATGGCCGCATAGGTGTAGCTGACGATGTTGGCAAAGCAGCGGTTTGGCTTGCCAGCGACGATAGCGATTACGTAGTGGGCACCACCCTGTTTGTAGATGGTGGCATGTGCCTTTACCCGGGGTTTACTGACAATGGGTAAACACGGTAGCCGGAATATCGAACCCCGAAACAAAAATTCAAAAAACTTTTTGCGTAAACCTTTTCTACCTATACATTTGCAGCCCTAATGGGAATTAGCTTAGTTGGTAGAGCGTCCCGTTTGAAATACGGAAAGGTCAGCGACTATCGAATTCAAAAAGGTTTTTAATATAGGGGAATTAGCTCAGTTGGTAGAGAATCCCGTTTGAAATACGGGAAGGTCAGCGACTATCGAATTTAAAAAGGTTTTTAATATAGGGGAATTAGCTCAGTTGGTAGAGCGTCCCGTTTAAAATACGGGAAGGTGAGCGGGGATATTGAATTTAAAAAGGGTTATAATGTAAGGGGAATTAGCTCAGTTGGTAGAGCGCTTGCATGGCATGCAAGAGGTCAGCGGTTCGACCCCGCTATTCTCCACAGCTTTAGAAGCCGCCGCAAGGTGGCTTTTTACTTTTAGTAAAAATAGTTAGTCCGGATAAAATACCATATTGCACATTCTCCCAACCTAAAGTACAAGTTCAACGTGCAATTACTTTTTTAATGCCCCGCAAAATAATCGTACCCCCGCTCGGCCCAAAAATCGGGAGGTTTCTCGTTGCTAAAATACATGGTACCTATTCTTTTTAAATGCTTAATACCATACTTTACCGGTATTATCAACCGTAACGGATAGCCCTGGTTCAGGGGCAAAGGCTTACCATTCATTTCGTAACACAAAATAGTTTGGGGGTGAAGTACGCTGGGCATATCAATGCCAACATAGTATTTATTATCGGGGGTAGATAGGCCCATATACTTCAACTGTTTAAGCGAAGTAAGCCCATAATGCTCCATAAATGTTTTTAAGGGAACTCCTGCCCAATGGGTTACCTGGTTCCAACCTTCAATACATTTAAAGTCAAACACCAGGTCTTTTTTTGGAAGTTTTCTTATATCGTCCATGGTCAGGTGTAGCGTATCGCCGGTTCCCTTAACTACGTTTAGTTGCCAGGCGGCGGTGTCTAACGGACTACGTAAACCATCAATGCCGTTAACTCTTACCTTTTTTACCGCTGCGCTTATTGGGTATTCTTTAGCCAGCTTGTTGCTGTCAAAACCAGCCACCGATATAGCCTCGTTAAACTGTAACACTTTTCGCAGCGGTGTTTGTGTATTGCCGGCAATTTTTGGCTGGCTCAGTATACTTTGGTAGGCAATCCATGCACCGGCACCTAATGCAACAAATACCACAAAAGCTATGATAGTCCGTTTGGTTATGCTGCCGTTTTTTACGTAACTGGTTTCCAGTTCGGCCTCAGGCTTTGTCATTGTTCACACTTTTTTTGGATACTTTAAAAACTTCAAACCCGGTTATAATCGATTGAAAATTGTTCCAGCCTGCTTTTGTCACCTGTAGCACATGTACCAAAAAGAATAATACAAACCCAACGGTCAATATAAAATGTTCGGTACGGGCGGCTGCGTAGCCACCACAAAGCCAACGCAAAAAGCCAAACTGTACCGGCCGGTAAATGGCTATACCCGTTATTAGCGAACCAATACCCATTACCAATACCATGGTATATGCTATGCGCTGGGCGCCGTTGTATTTTATTTGTGGCGGATGGTATTTGCGAATGTGCAGGTCGTGCAAAAGCACCTGCCAGGCTTCTTTAAACGATTGTTTGTTGGGCAGCAAGTGTTTCCACTGCCCCGAAAAAGCCAGGAACAGTGTATATAAAAGGCCGTTGATGGCAAACAGCCACATAAAAGCAAAGTGCCAGTTCATGCCTTCGGCCAACCGGTAGGGTACATTTAAAGCAGTGTAAAACGACTTGGGAAAAAATTTAACCAGCACGGTATTAGCGACACTTATGTCGTATACCCCATAAGCCCAGTAAATCAGCAAACCGCTCCAAATCATCATAGCCAGAATAGGAAAATTTAACCAGTGAAACCACCTTATTGCCAACGGATGTTTATGAACCACTTTTTTCATGAAGTTTAAGTTACAGATAACAACAACCTACGCATTGTTTTGGATGTAGGTTACTCAGAAAATAATTGTAAAAAATAAAGGACGATTGTTTGAGTTAGACGCCGCCAAAGCCAACAAATTACAAGTATGCCGAAAAAATATCATATAAGCATATCCGCGGGTTCGGGAGAGAAAGGTAACTTTTACGTTGCTATGAAGCACAGGTTCATGGAGCCCGCACAAACCGTTTTCACTCAAATTATTTAACAACCTCACCACTTATAATTAATAATGGATAATGCTTAATTGTTAATTGTTAACTACCAACGTGTTGGGCCGTTGGACTAAAGGAGGCTGTTATCTTTCCTGTTTTGCTACCAACATGTTAAGCCGATGGCCCAAAGATGTTTTCCTCTTTCACGTTTTGCTACCAACATGTTGGGCTGCTGGCCCAAAAATGTTTTAACCTTTAACGTTTTGCTACCAATTTGTTGGGCCGCTGGCCCAATGAGGCTGTTAACTTTCTTGTTTTGCTACCAACATGTTGGACCGCTGGCCCAAGACGTTTTCATTTTTCATGTTTTTTGCTACCAACGTGTTACGCCGCTGACCCAGCGAGGCTTTTATTTTTCCTGTTTTGCTACCAACGTGTTGGGCCGCTGGCCCAAGGCGGCTATTATCTTTCAAGTGTTGCTACCAACGCGTTGGGCCACTGGCCAAAAATGTTTTAACCTTTAACGTTTTGCTACCAACTTGTTGGGCCGCTGGCCAAAAATGTTTTAACCTTTAACGTTTTGCTACCAACTTGTTGGGCCGCTACCCAAAGATGTTTTCATTTTTCACATTTTTTTGCTACCAACATTTTGGGCGGCTAGCCCAAAGAGGCTGTTAACTTTCCTGTTTTGCTACCAACATGTTGGGCCGCTGGCCCAAAGATGTTTTCACTTTTCAAGTTTGACATTTCAGGTTTCACAATCACCCCTAATTCAAAATTCTCCATTTAAAATTCAAAATAAAATTACGCTCGGCTCTCCTCCTCATACCCCACATCTATCTGCCGGTTTTTGCCGTCGGCAGCAGTCGTGGCTAGTTCATCGCAACGGTTGTTAAAAAAATTGTTGGCATGGCCTTTTACCCAAACAAAATTTATTTGAAAATTTATTGAAAGCTCGTGATACCGCAGCCACAGGTCTTTGTTTTTTTTGCCGCCGGCAAAGTTCGTTTTGATCCATTTATCCAGCCATTTTTTTTGCACCGTGTTTACTATGTATTGGCTATCGGTGTATACCGTAAGTGGAATGTTTTTGCGTGTCAGGCTTTCAAGTGCTTTAATTACTGCCAATAGTTCCATGCGGTTATTGGTGGTTAGGCGGTAGCCTTCCGAAAGCTCTTTGCGTGAATTGCCCCACATCAAAATTGCTCCATATCCCCCCGGTCCCGGGTTTCCCCTGCTCGATCCATCGGTATATATCTTCAACTGGTGACCTTGTTCTGTCATTCGTTTTTGTATTATTTCAAAAAAGTTTTCCGGTTAGTTCTCCATGTTCCAGATCCCCACTTCTGCCACGGCGGACAAGTCGGGGGGCGGGAGGGCTATTATATATTCCCCTTTCATGTATAATACGCCTTCGCCTGCCATCAATACGCGGTCGTTGTGCAACGCGCAATATAGCGTACCCACTCTTGACGACAATTGTTTGGCCCTTAAAACGTTCTTGCCCAACTGCCCGCTCCAATAAGGTACCAGGTTGCAATGTGCCGAGCCGGTTACCGGGTCTTCGCCTATAACCGAATTGGGTACAAAAAAACGCGATACAAAATCAACCTCTTTGCCAGGCGCCGTTACTATCACACCAATTGCCTCAACCTTGTTGAGGTAGTTAAAATCAGGAACAATGTTTATAATATCTTCTTCGGTTTCATACACCAAAAAATAGTCTCGCGACTTCAACACTTTTATAGGTTGTTTTGAAAGGCCCCGTAGCAACGCTTCCGGTATTTCATCCACTGGTTGCGGAGGCCTTGAGGGGAAATTCAATTCAATCAATCCGCCTTTGCGTTTTACTATTAATAAACCGCTTTTGCAGTTAAAAGTAATGGTATCTGCCAGTTGGGTCAGTTCTTTAAAAATAATAAAAGCGGCAGCCAATGTTGCATGGCCGCAAAGGTCAATTTCAAATTCGGGCGTAAACCAGCGTATGTAGTATTCGTCCTTTCCTGTTTCTACAAAAAAGGCAGTCTCGCTCAGGTTGTTTTCAAAAGCAAGTCGCTGCATCAGTTCATCGGGCAGCCATTCGGTTAGTGGGCAAACCGCTGCTGGGTTTCCACCAAATAATTTATTGGTAAAAGCGTCTACCTGGTAAATGGTCATGGGATTAAATTAAAAATTAAAAATTAAAAAAAGGCAGCCGCTGTTGGCTGAGCGTAGCCGACGCCTATGGTAAAACGTATAGGTGATTTAGAAACCCCTTCCGCCACGACGGACAGGTTGGGGAGGGGGCCACCTCTTCGGTTGGCAGGGGGCCTTTCCTTCGGGGGCTACCGGGCTACACCTGCAAAACCCCCATTTTAAAATCTTCAATTATTGGGTTGTGGTTGGCTGCTTCAATTCCTGCTGATATGTGGCGGCGGGTATCGGCGGGGTCAATAATTCCATCTACCCATAACCTGGCTGCTGCATAATAAGGCGAGGTTTGTTTTTCGTACTTGTCTTTTAGTTCGTTTAATAACTTTTGCTCTTCTTCAGCCGAAACTACATGCCCTTTTGCCTTCATGTTGCTTACTTGTATCTGCAACATGGTTTTAGCGGCCTGCTCACCACCCATTACAGCTATTTTGGCGCTGGGCCATGCATAAATAAACCGTGGGTCGTACGCTTTGCCGCACATGGCATAATTGCCGGCACCATAACTGTTTCCTATCACAACCGTTATTTTTGGTACCACCGAATTGGCAACAGCATTTACCATTTTGGCACCATCTTTTATAATGCCCGAATGCTCACTTCGGCTGCCTACCATAAAGCCAGTAACATCCTGCAAAAAAACAAGTGGTATTCGTTTTTGATTGCAGTTCATAATAAAACGGGCGGCTTTGTCGGCGCTGTCGTTATAGATTACTCCACCCAATTGCATCTCACCCTTTTTGGTACGGATTACCAGCCGCTGATTAGCCACAATGCCTACTGCCCACCCATCTATACGAGCATAACCACACAAGATTGTTTGACCGTATTCTTTTTTAAACTGCTCAAATTGGCTATTGTCAACTATTCGTTCTATTATTTGCAGCATGTCGTAGGGCTTTACATTACCTGCGGGTAATATGCCATACAATTCGTTCAGGTTTTTGGCGGGCATTACCGGCGCTGCCCGATTGAAACCTGCCGTTGGTTTTGCTCCCAGCTTTCCAATAATCTTCTTTACCTGGTCAAGACAATCTTGTTCGTTATTAAATTTATAATCGGCTATACCGCTAATGGCATTGTGTGTTTCGGCGCCGCCCAGTGTTTCGGCATCTACCTCTTCACCAATGGCCGCCTTTACCAGGTAAGGGCCTGCCAGGTAAATGCTGCCGTTACCCTCAACCATTAAGGTTTCGTCGCTCATAATAGGCAGGTAAGCGCCGCCAGCTACGCAGGCACCCATTACGGCGGCAATTTGTGTAATACCCATGGCGCTCATGCGGGCATTGTTGCGAAAAATTCTGCCAAAATGTTCTTTATCGGGAAAAATTTCATCCTGCATGGGCAGGTATACTCCGGCGCTATCTACTAAATAAATAATGGGTAAATGATTTTCCATGGCAATTTCCTGCAGGCGCAAATTTTTTTTGCCGGTTATAGGAAACCATGCCCCGGCCTTTACCGTTTGGTCGTTGGCTACAATAACACACTGCCGGCCGCCAATATAACCTAGTCCACCCACAGTGCCACCGCTGGGGCAACCGCCCTGCTCTTCGTACATTTCAAAGCCTGCAAATGCACCAATTTCAATAAAAAAACTGTCGGCGTCAATAAGGTAGTGTATGCGTTCGCGGGCAGTTAATTTGTTGCGCTCTTTTTGTTTGGCAATTGACTTTTTACCCCCGCCCAGTTTTATCTGTGCAAAATACTGATTGGTACGGCTGATGGCCTGCTTCATTGCGTCTTCGTTCATATTAAAAGCCAGGTTCATTGTGGCATGTATTTGTGGTTGTAAAGATAGGAAGGAGGGGCTGCCAGCCGTCATTGAAGAAATTTACCCTATGCAAACTGCACTGCATGTTGGGTAGGAGCATGTGTAATCGTATTTTCCAAAAAGTGTTGCTTTACCCAGGCTGCCATATATTGGCTGCCGGGTGCTTTGCTGGGTATGTGGCCCAACACAATCAGTTGCAGGTTATCGCTCTTTGCCCTTGCATCGCGTACATATTCTGCCGTTTACCACTCTGCAATTTCGCCACAAACAACTACAGGGGGCCGCGTGCCTATAGTGGCTTCTATCTGCCTTTTGCCGCCCGCTGCACCGGGCAACAATAAAAACTTTTGGCAAGGCTTGTCTACATTGCCAATATACCTGATCATTGTTATGCCCAACCGGCTATTTAAATTATTAATAAGTTGCTTTAGCGGTGCAGAGGTTATATGGGCAACGTTGGTCTAATTGTAAAAAGCTGCGGTCCAGCCAAGGTTGCTTACTAAGGCGCTTTTTACCCCATCGGTCAGGTGGCTGTGTATGTAATAGTGGTTGCGCCAAACAGCCATATGATTATCTTGTAAAAGGCTGGCCTTGTACTGGTACACTTTGTCGTTTTTAAGCCAGGCGGTATCACCCAAATGATTATAAAAAGTTGGTTCACAGGCTATTATAAAATTGACTTTCAACATAATGGCTTTTTTAATAATTGCTGTAGTAGCAAACATAGTGGTAACAATACCCGTTACAGCAATATTTCGGTTGCCTGCTTTTAAGGTATCCGCTGTTTTTTAATTTGGTGCGCCCGGTACATCGGCTACAAAACTATCCATTACCTGCCCTACGGTAATGGCGGCCGAAGCAGCCCCAATAATTTGCAGTGCACTCAGCGGCAACGATACAGTTAAAGCGGCACCTGCCCCTTTTGCACTGGTGCTTAAAAATTGCCTGCGACTGGTAAAACGTGTGGTTGCTGATTGGCTTTGTAAGGGTTGTTTACCATGGCTGTGTTGCATATAAATGGCTATAATTAAGGGAATAGTGATTGTTAAGGTAAACCTGTTTCAATAAGTTTAATTACTAACATCGCAAAAGTGTGACCCAACTAATAGTTTTGCGTAATACTTCCTGAATTGCTCCTAATAACACCTTCACCTTTTGTTAACAGATAAAAACGGTCACCGACCTAACAATACTATTAACCTATAACGGCCAGTAGTAGCTAAACATCCCTATAATTTTATTGTCTGCAAAGCGTTAAAAGATAATCATGGTTCGACGTATACTTTCTCTCATAGTATTTTTTTTTATAGCCCAATGTTCTTTTGGCCAAGCGTTTTCTATTAAGGGAAGTGTAAAAAATGTAGAGAACAATAGCGCTGTTGGCGAGGCAACCATTACCCTAAAAAACAAAGCCAATTCGGTTACAATTATGAAAATGGTGGGCGATACCGCAGGTTGGTTTACAATGACAGGTATTGTTTCGGATACATTTAATATAGAAATAACCGCTGTTAATTTTACTACCCTGTTAAAGCAGATTGTGGTGCAGGGAGCTAATATTGATTTGGGTATTTTAGAACTTAGGCAGGTGTCGGAAATTTTAAAGGGCGTTACCGTTACCACCAACCTATCGCCAGTTACACAAAAGGGCGATACGTTGCAAATCAATGCCAATAATTATAAAGTAAACCCCGATGCAACTGTAGAAGACCTTGCCAAAAAAATGCCCGGCATTACCATAGAAAATGGGGTGGTTAAGGCGCAGGGCGAAGAAGTAAAACGGGTAACCCTTGATGGGCGCGAACTTTTTGGCGACGACGCTACCGCGGCATTGCGAAACCTGCCTGCTGAAATTGTAGATAAGATTCAGGTTTTTGACCGGCGGAGCGACCAGGCCCAGTTTACCGGGGTTGATGATGGTAATACCACCAAGGGGTTAAATATTATTACCAAGGCTAACATGCGCAACGGACAGTTTGGCCGGGCCTATGTGGGAGCAGGTAACGAGGGTACTTATTCGGCAGGCGGCAATACCACGTTGTTGAAAGAAAGTAGAAAAATATCGCTGGTGGCAAACTTTAATAATATTAACCAGCAAAATTTCTCCTCGCAGGATTTGATTGGTGTTACCAGCAGCGGAGGTGGCGGTAGAGGAGGCAGAGGTGGTTTTGGCGGCGGCAACAACTTTTCCGTTGGTCAACAAAATGGCATTAACTTAACCAATGCCGGAGGTGTTAACTATACTGATAACTGGGGTAAAAAACTTATTGTAACTGGTAGCTATTTTTTCAACAACAGCCAAAACAACACCAACCAGCAGGTAAACCGCCAATACTTTTTAAAGGGTATTCCCAATTACGATCAATCAACCCTAAGCAGCAGCAACAATACTAACCACCGAATTAACGGGCGGATAGAATACAAGATAGACTCTGCTAACCAACTCATTATTACCCCCAGTATAAGTTTGCAGCAAAATAACACCGATAGAAGTGTGGCCACCGATTTCTATAATGTAACCACCAGGCAGTTCACCAACAAAACCCGCAATAAAAACCTAAACGATCGTTCGGGTAACAACATCAATAATTCAATATTATACCGGCACAGTTTTCCCAAACGCGGACGTACTTTTTCTATAAACCTAAGTACCAGTACCAATACCCGATCCGGCAATGTATTTACCGATTTGTTTGACACCACCTTTAGCTCCACCAGCTATCGCGATAGTACCAGCCGCCGTTTAACCGATCAAAGCAACAGCGGGTTAAATCTTTCCGCCAACCTTGTTTATACCGAACCATTATGGAAGAATACCCAGCTACAGGTAAGTTATAACCCCAGTTACAACAATAGCAAAGCCGACCAGGAAGCTTTCCAGTACGAGGAAAATACCAATAAGTATTCTGTTTTTGATCCTAACCTTTCAGCAAAATTCAACAATAAAAATGTTGGTCAGGATGCCGGCCTTACTTACCGGTATGGTAATCGCGATAACCAGTTTAGCGTAAGTGCCAACTACCAGTATAATACCCTTAACAGCGATCAGGATTTTCCCCGCCAGATACAAGTAAAGAAATCGTTTAAAAATATTTTGCCCAGCGCTTTTCTGCGAATGAAATTTAATGCGCAAAATAACATGCAGGTATTTTATCGTGTGAGCACTAACCTGCCTTCGGTCACTCAATTACAGGATGTGTACGACATTACCAATCTGCCATTTGTATCAGCGGGAAACCCGCAACTGTCGCAGCAACTATCGCAAATTTTAGGTACGCGTTATACGTTCACCAACCCTAAAAAGGGTATTCTGTTATCAGCTAATATATTTTTGCAAACTGCCAGCAATTATATTACCAATGCCACCTTTGTGCCATTAAAAGATTCAGCACTAAATGCTAACCTTACCTTAAGGGCCGGCCAGCAACTAACCAGGCCGGTTAACCTTAACGGTTATTTAAATTTCAGGTCGTTCCTTAATTTTTCGGTGCCTTTAAAGTTTATTAAAAGCAACCTAAATATGAATGGTGGTGTAACCTACAGCAAACAACCTGGTATTATTAACAATTTCACTAACCTTTCAAAAAATACTACCTACACCCTGGGGTCTGTTATTGGCAGTAACGTTAGCCAGTATGTTGACTTTACGGTGTCGTACTCGGCTAATTTTAGTACCGTAAAAAATCAACTACAGCCCAGGCTGGATAATAATTATTTTTCGCAGGTTGCATCGGTTAATCTTAATCTTCTTTCTAAAAAAGGGTGGTTTTTTCAGAACGAACTAAATAATCAATTATTTAGCGGACTTGCTGCAGGCTTTAACCAAAATTATTTTTTGTGGAATATGAGCGTTGGAAAAAAGTTTTTAAAGAAGCAGCGCGGCGAGCTAAAGGCTACTGTATTTGACCTGCTAAAACAAAACCAAAGCATTAACAGAAATGTTACCGAAACTTTTATTGAAGATGTACAAAACCAGGTATTGCAGCAATATTTTATACTAACCTTTACCTATAGTTTGCGCACATTTGGCACTGTGCCTGCAAGGGGTGGTGGGGGATTTGGTGGAGAGCGGCGACCCGGCATGAGACCATTTTAAAAGGTGTATTAAACAAAAAACGGAAACAGCCCATCAGGTGGTTTTCTTACTTATAGCATTACATAATTTTCCCTGGGTATTTATTACATGATTAAAAGTTCCCAACAAAACATGTGCATAACCATTGGCGTAATAAAAATTGCAAAGATGGACTTAGGTCCATTGGCTTTTTAAAAACCTTTACCGTAGAGGGCCATTGGCAGGTGGCACTTGACTGGTGAGGCATCCTTACATTTAATAGCAAATTTGGGATTGTGGGAACACACCAAAAAGCGACCCTTACCTAACCGGAACGATCTTTCAAAAAAACATCTTCATATCAGCCTACGATGCGCTTTCGGCAGCAGCTTTGTAAGCAAGGGGCAAACTAAATTTCTTTCCGGTTTTCGTAGAAGCCGGGTTAGTAAAAGCATGCGTGGCGTTGGCGTATTTTTTAAATGTGTAATTGGCATTAATGCAAACCATCAACTTTTTAAATGCAGCTACTTCTGGCGCTGGTACAAACTTGTCAGCTTGTCCGTGGCAAACCAATACCCGGGCCTTTAACAGGTCTTTGTTATAAGCAGCCCCGGTAAGGTTTCCGTATAATCTTACTACACGGTTAAGTTCGGCACCCGGTTTAACTGAATTTTATATAACATAACCGCCAAAGCAGTAACCAATGGCAGCAATGTTGCTGGTGTCAGTTTAAGGCATTATTTTAACATAGCTTCTGTTGCCCTTAACTTAACTATAGTGAGGGCCGGGTTAATATAAAATGGAGCGGCCAATGCCTGCGCATCTCCAGGATCATCTACTACCTTGCCATTTCCATACATATCAACCGCCATTACCATGAGCCCATTTTGGCGAGTTTTTTAGAACGTGTCCGGGGGTATTCGTTTAAACCCCACCATTCGGGTACCACCAACACTGACGGGCGTACACCTTGCTGGTTTTTATTGTAATAAACATAGCCATTCGTGCTAGTGGTGTCGGCTATATAGGTTACGGCTTCCTCTTTTATAATGGTGCCGCGGTATTATCGCTTGCATTTGCCGCGATTTTTGCCGCCATTGCTAAACGAAACTATGGCAACTGTAGCTGCTATGGCCAGCGCCATAATAAGGCTTTTTGTTGTAATTACAAATTTATATTTTGTGTTTTTCTCCAAAAACAAATTAAGGTGTGGAAAGCTTTTAAATAATTTATAGGTAAAAAATCAAACAGTTTACCAGGGGGTTACACAAACAGCTTTCCAATCCATGAGGCGAAAATTCCCTTTGTTTTGTACCGTTATTAATTTGATACTATTTAGATATAGGTGAAGGGAATAAATTGTCATTTAGAAAATCAGCCTTATTTACCGCATATGCATCATATTATATTGTTAAGATGGCCAAAATAGGTAGAAAAAATATCGGTGCTTATATATTGCATCTTTAACATTCATTAGTGTGTCAAACGCAGAAGTTATAGTGCATTACTCTACCAAAACGCTGCATGATTTGGTAGAAAACGATTGCGTAAATAAACGATGGTTAAAGTACCAGTTGTGTTAAAATAGTACTAAAATTGCGTTTGCCTATATGTATTTTTCTCGCCACCAAGCAGATTTCTTTTTTTGACGTCTGCATGCCTGAATCTCCATATCGGGCTATAAAAAAATAATCAATTATTCCGCTGTTTATAATTTAATTGCCCTACCTCATTTATAGTAGACAAAATTATTTGCCGCACGGGTTTTTTTTTGCTATGCTCACTTCATAACTAAATCAGTATGACCAAACTAATTCAAAGGGGTTTTTTAAAAGCTAACCTTTTGCTCCCCAGGCAGTACAACAATGGTCGTTTCCATTTGCCGCCCTTCAACACACTTTTTAAAAAAGCAGTTTCAAGCGCCTATTTTATGGCTGCTTTATTTTTTTTATGCTTTACGCAAATGAGCTTTGCTGCTACTATAAATGGTACTGTTACCGGCACAGGTGGCACACCACTGGCGGGTGTAAGCGTAAATTTAAAAGGAACTACAACCGGTGCCTCAACCAATGCCGAGGGCAGGTATTCCATTGCAGTACCCGAGCTTTCGGGTACACTTGTATTTTCTTTTATAGGGTATGGTAATATAGAAATGGCCATTAATGGCCGCAGTACCGTAAACATAGAAATGACCGAAGCAGCCAGCCAGCTAAACGATGTGGTGGTAGTAGGTTATGGCAGGCAAAAAAAGGTAAATCTCGTAGGTTCGGTGTCAACCGTAACGGTAGATGAAAAACTAACCAACCGGGCGGTCCCAAATATATCGTCGGGGCTTGCAGGTTTGGTACCGGGCCTTGCAGCGGTACAAAACTCGGGTATGGCTGGTAACAATACAGCCAGCCTCGTTATTCGTGGTTTGGGTTCGGTTAATGGTGGTTCAGGTCCATTATTGGTAGTAGATGGAATGCCCGATGTGGACATCAACCGTATTAACATCAACGATATTGAAACAGTTACTGTTTTAAAAGACGCTTCGTCGGCGTCGGTATATGGTAGCCGGGCTGCCAACGGTGTTATATTGATTACTACCCGCACTGGTAAAGGGCAGCGCAAAACCTCGTTGAACTACACGGGTAACATGTCGCTGACTACCCCTACCAACTCAATGGATTTTATGAACGATTATGCCCGCGCTTTAACATTACACCAGCATCGGGCAGCTGTTAATACTTTACCCGGAAACCAGAATTTCAGAAACGGTACTATCGACCAATGGATGGCACTAAGTATGATAGACCCGATAAAATATCCTAATACCGATTGGTGGGATGTGATTATGCAAAATGGTTCGTTTCAAAACCACAACGTTTCGGCCACTGGTGGTAACGAAAACACTAACTTTTTTGCTTCGGTTGGTGTAAAAGATGAAAATGGTTTGCAGATAAATAACACCTATCGCCAGTACAACGCCCGTTTTAACTTCGACGCAAAAGTGAAAAGCAATATGAACGTTGGCTTTAAATTTAATGGCAACTGGAGCGATTATAAATTTGCTTTGTCCGAAGGTTTTACCGATCCTGACCCCGGTAATACTGCTGGCAACGACATGCAATTTGCCATTGCCGGTGTACTGCCCTACGACCCTAAAACCGGGTATTTTGGTGGAGTAATGGCCTACGGCGAAGATCCACAGGCTTATAACCCCTACACCTTATACATAAACAACCTTAACTACACAAACCGGCAGGAGGTGTTTACCAACCTATATTACGACTGGTCGCCGGTAAAAGGCCTTACTGCAAGGGTTGATTATAACCTTAATTATTACAACCAGTTTAGATTTACCGCCCCTACCCCCAACACCGCCTATAATTTTCAAACCAATAGTTTTGGCAGCCGCGTGTATGTTGGTAACAATGCGGGCATTAGTAACCAAACAAATACTGGTTTTAAAACCCTGTTAAATGCACGGCTTAGCTACAATACCAAAATAGGCGAAAACCACGATTTTACCGGTTTGTTTGTATATAGCGAGGAGTATTGGAAAGACCGTTTCCAGGGTTCATCGCGTAACGACCGTTTATACCCCACCCTGCAGGAGGTAGATGCTGCCCTTACCGATATACAAAGTACCGGTGGTAACTCAAGTGTAGAAGGCCTGCGTTCGTATATTGGCAGGTTTAACTATGTAGGATATAATAAATACCTTTTAGAGGCCAACTTCAGGGTAGATGGTTCATCTAAATTTTTGGAAGGCAGCCGGTTCGGCTTCTTTCCATCGGTGGCGGTGGGCTGGCGTTTTACCGAGGAGGAATTTATTCGTAAACACACCAATTCATTTTTATCCAACGGTAAATTAAGGCTATCGTATGGTAGCCTTGGCAACAATAGCGGGGTAGGCAGGTACGAGCAGCAGGAAACATTGAACACCCTTTTATATGCAGTAAATGGCGGTGTACAACGGGGTTTTGTAAACAATAAAATGATCAACCGCTTTCTGTCGTGGGAAACGACCACTGTTTTAAATGCGGGTCTCGACCTCCAGTTTTTCAACAACAAGCTAACGGTAGCCGCCGATTATTACGATCGTTTGACCACCGGCATGAACCGCCCATCGCAATTCTCTATTTTACTTGCCGCTGCCTATAGCCCTGCGCCGCGGGTAAATATTGGCGATCTTCGCAACCGCGGTGTTGAGTTGGATGTAAACTGGAGCGATCGTGTTGGTAAACTTAAATATGGCGTGGGTATCAATGCCAGTTATAACGTCAACAAACTTGAAAAATGGAACCAGTTTTTGGGACGGGGAAACATTTTTTTGGGAATGCCTTACCAATATGTGTATGCATTTATTGACCGTGGCATAGCCCAAACCTGGCAGGATGTTTACAATGCCGCACCGCAGGGCGCTTCGCCCGGCGATGTTCTTCGCGAAGACCTTAACGGCGATGGCCGTATTACCGGCGAAGATCAAAAAGCCTTTAGAAACACACAGCAGGAAAGGCCAACCACCAACTTTGCCCTAAATGGTTCTGCCTCTTATAAAGGCTTTGACGTGGTACTGCTGTTACAGGGTGCTGCCGGCCGCAAAGACTATTGGTTGAATAATTATAATAACACCAACTTTGGCACTCAACGTTACGCATCCACCTACGACCATCTAAATAAAACATGGTCGGTTGAAAACCGTGGCGGCGAATGGCCCCGTCTTGGCGGTAGTGGTAGCAACCGTACCAACTCCACTTTTTGGTTGGATGATATGAGTTATCTGCGCGTAAAAAACGTGCAGTTGGGTTATACTATTCCCAATAATTTAATTAAGCGGTTTGGTATTACTAACCTGCGGTTGGTAGGCTCGGCCGAAAACCTGGTCACCTTTACCAAATTCAGAGGGTTAGATCCCGAAGGCCAGGGCGATGACAATAGTCTTTACCCCATTAATAAATCCTATTCTCTCGCTATTAACCTTACTTTTTAAACTGTAAACAAATGAAAAAAGTGAAAATGAATTATAAGGCCCTTTTTGCCTGTATAGCAATAGGTTCAACCCTTTTGCTAAACGGCTGCCGTAAGGACTTGCTGGAGGCAATACCCACTACAGAACTTGCACAAAATTTATTTTGGAATAACGAGGCCGATGCCACTATTGCCCTGATGGGCGCCTACAGCGCTACCCGCGCCGTATTCAATCGCGATTATTATTTGGATGGCCATGCCGAGTTTACCCGTGTGCGCGGTACCAGTGCTACCAATGGTAACCTACTGCGCGGCGATGCCTACCAGGGTGCCAATTACAACCCTACAGGTTATGGCGCCAGCTTCGATAAATATTATCGGTACCTGTATGGCGCTGTAAACCGTACTAATTATGTAATTGATAATATCAATCGCCGGTTATTGCCTGCTGCGCAGGGCAAATCGCTTACCAACCTTGAAACAATTTTGGGCGAGGCACGCCTGTTAAGGGGTATGGTATATTTCAGGTTAATATCCATGTGGGGCGATGTGCCTTATCTTGGCAGGGAAGTTTTTAGTAACGAAGAGGTGGCTATGTTACCTCGTATTCCAATGAAAGATGTACGGGACTCAATACTTGCCGACTTTGACTATGCCATTGCAAAATTACCAGCTAAAGGCGAGGGCATAGGCCGTAGTGGCCGCCCGGCTGCATTGGCTTTTAGAGGTAAACTTCATTTATATTGGGGAAGTTGGAAAAAGAACGGCTGGCCCGAGCTTGCTGGCTTTACCACCAATTCAGCCGAAGCACAGGCATCGTTTACTGCCGCAGCTGCCGACTTTAAAAGTGTTATAAACGACTTTGGATTAACGCTGTTTAGAAATGGTGAACCAGGCAATATTGACGCATTAGGCGAGGCCAACATTTTGCCTAATTACTACGACCTGTTTACCCCAAGGGCCAACGGCAACCCCGAAATGGTCATGGCATTTAGTCATTTGGGCATCCCCGCTAACCCAAGCCAGGGCGAGGAGTTAATGCGCGACTTTTCAGGGCGAACCATCGAAGGCTCGCAATGTTGGGTATCGCCACGCTACGAAATTGCCGACCGATACCAGTTAGTAGCTACAGGTGAATTTGCACCTAAAATGGTACAGTTAAACCCTACTACCAATACCGCTGCACGTACTATAGTCAACTCGGCTGTAAACCCTAATACCTACGCTGGCCGGGACTACCGTATGAAAGCCAGCATTATGTGGGATTTTGAAAAAACTATTGGACTGGCAGCACTAAAGTCCACTGGTTTTTCGCCTTTCATATATCAAACGTGGGCCGCTAATGTAACCATCAACGGGGTACGATATATTAGTTATAATACCGATGGTTCCAACTCGGGCTACGTATTTAGAAAGTTTGTACGTAATTACGAAGGGCTGGGCAGAAGCGAAGGCGACTTTGCCTGGCCGGCTATGCGCCTGGCCGATGTGTTTTTAATGTATGCCGAAGCTACCAACGAAGTATTGGGGCCCCAGGCCGATGCAGTTGAACTGGTAAACAGGGTGCGCAGGCGTGGTAACCTGCCGCCATTAAAAGCTGAAAGATTTGCCAGTTATCAAACATTTTTTAATGCCATAGAGCAGGAGCGCATTATTGAACTGGTAGGTGAAGGCCAACGCGGTTTTGACCTGCGTCGCTGGAGGGCCATAGAACGGGTATGGGGTGCTCCGGGTACTGCCGGCGTGTGGCGCCAGGATAGTTGGGGAGCCAATCAACAACGTTTTTTTCAAAATACCGACGACAGAACATACCAGCAAAATTATATTTTCAGGATACCGCCCGGCGAAAGGGATATTAACCCCAACTTAACCCAAAACACGCCATGGTTTTAACATGGATTTTTCCTGAACTAATTAAATTTTTTGAAAATGAAATTGAAGAATATATACCAACCATTGTTTGCACTGCTGCTTCTGTTATCAGCAAGTTTTATGGGCTGTAAAAAAGATTTTCCGGTAGATGAAGATGGGCTGCTGATTACTGCCCGGGCCGAGTGTTTTGTCAGCAACTTTGAGTTGCTTGGTGCCGATTTTATTACCGTACGTGCAAAACCTGTGGTAATTGATACTACTGCCCAAACGGTAAACGTAGAGGTGCTTTTTGGCACCGATCTTAAAAATGTGTATCCACAGTTTTCGCTGGCCAGCGATTGTAAGTTAGATCCTAAAATTACCGGTAAAACCGATCTGTCCGATCTTTCGAACCCCAAAGTGTACACGGTAGTATCGGGCAACCGGCTGGTACGCAAACCTTATACGGTCATTATTAAATACCAATAAACTATCTTAAAATATTTGCAATGCGTACACCATCATTTAAACACCTGGTATTGGTATTTTTTACCGCAGCCATTTTTTTGGCCGGTTGCCAAAAAGAAGAGTACAAGATACCCGATCCTGTGTCGGACCTTACCAACGACGCCCTTAAACGGTCGCTTGGGCCAAACATAGTAAGCCAAACCATAGAGTTTGCCTATGCCATGGCATTGCCTAAAGAAAAAGGAAAACTGGTACTGGCCGAAGTGGAAGCTTCCATTGCCGGCGCTACAGGCACCTTTTTGCAAAACAACTCTTTTACTACCGGTGGTGCCGGGCAGGATGTACCTGTGCTGGTAGGCGAGCCAAGTGTAAATAAAGACAACCGCACCTCGGTAACTTTTAATGTAGACACCAACGCGGCAACGCTTCGCTACTTTTACGTTATACCCGAAGCAGCACGAGGTAAAACGGTGTCGTTCACCTTTTCGGCTACCGCAAGTAATGGTAGTAAGGTAACGTACAAATTAGGCCCTTACAACATTTCTAAAATGGATATTAAAAGGCTGATTGCTGTATCAAATAACAACAACGCCTACATTTCCATTGAGGATATGGCGGTGTATAACGCCACTTCAGCCGTTGCAGTTGCTGGTAAAATTGACCTTGTATACTTGTTTCGTACAACACCTTCGGCCTTTTTACATGGTTTGGTATCGCCCGCGGCCGACCCAATTTATTTGCCCGGCGTAACATTACCTGCAGGTGTAAACCGCAGTAGTAAAGTGCGTAGAGAGTTTGGTGTGCAGGACCGAAATCTGGCCAATCTGCAATTTGGTATTTATGTGGATGACCGCGATTTCCAGGAAATTCAATTGGCCAACTCACCTAATTATGCTATTGGTTTAAGGGCTGAGGCCAGTACATGGGTAGAAACCGCCGATGGCAAGTATAGGGCATACATCTACGTAAACGCTGTAAGTACAGCTAGTGGCGGCAGTGCCGTTATTAGCATACTCAGGTATGCTTTGTAAATGCGCGCCGTTATAAACTAACTTTTTTTTGGAAGCCAGCTATAGTGCATGGTGTAACATACTTGCGTCGCACTCTTTTACTGCATCTTTTTATGCAGCAATAAAACACAATTATCTTTTTATCCCGGTTGCCTGCTTTGGCAGCCGGGATTTTTTTTGCCTGGTAAAGTCAATCCTTTCACCTCCCTCAAATACCCATTATGGTAAAACATTGCTTTCTCTATGTGTTATTAGTGTTATATGTTGGTATGGCAAAAAGCCAGGCCTTTGTGCATCCCGGCATTAACCAAACCACAGCCGACCTCAGCACCATCAAACAACTGGTACTTGCCGGCACCCAACCATATAAAGCAGCCTTCGATCAGCTAAAAACAGCCTGCGATACCGGCTTTAACTACCAGCCCTATGCACATGTATTGCGTGGTCCGTATGGCAATCCCAATATAGGTGGCAACGAGCTTTTGCAAAGCGCCAACATGGCCTACAATTATGCATTGATATGGTATATTACCAACAATAAAAAATATGCGCAAAAGGCTATTGCGATACTTGACAAGTGGTCGGCTACTTTGTGGCATTTTGATTACAACGATGCTAAACTACTGGCTGCCTGGACGGGCCACATACTTTGCAACGCCGCCGAAATACTCAGGTACACGCCATCGGGCTGGCAGCCACCACAGGTAAGCCGGTTTAGTGCTATGCTAACAACGGTGTATTACCCATTGATGCGCTTTTATTTTCCGCAAGCCAATGGAAACTGGGACGGTGCAATCATTCACTCTATTGCAGCTATTGCTATTTTTACCGATAACCGGCCAATGTTTAACAATGCGGTCGATCATTATTTGCACGGTGCGGTAAATGGTAGTGTGTTCAAATATATTTACCCCAGTGGCCAGTGCCAGGAAACCGCCCGCGACCAGGCGCATGTACAATTAGGTCTTGGTGAGTTTGCGGGTGCTGCACAAGTAGCGTATACGCAGGGGGTGGATCTTTTTTTGGCAGGCAATAACCGGCTTGCGCTTGGGTATGAGTACACCGCTGGTTTTTTATTGGGTAACGATCCGCATGCTTACGGCATAAAGTCTGAGCGTGCCAAAACCCTTCGCGACGATTATGAATATGTGTACCGGCATTATGCGTATAAAGGTGTGCCAATTCCTTTTACAAAACAGGCGGCCGACTCTGTAAGGCCAAAGTCATGGCGTAGTACGCTTACCTCGGTACGGGCAGCTTTTCAGCAAAAACAGGTAAAGGAGGTTAGCCTTCAGGGGTCGGCCATTGGTTCTTTTGCTGGCGCCAGCGATATTATCGGCAATAGTATCAAAGGCAATGTTATACCGGTAAACGTGGGCGATAATGTGCAGCTGGCAATCAATACTGCAGCCAAAAATGGCAGTGGCATACTGCTAAAACACGGGATACACATCCTGCCAGAGTCGTTACAAATACCCTCGAACATTACAATTAGTGGCGAGGGGTTGGGCACCATTTTATGGTTAAAAGCTTCGTCGGCCGATAGAGATGTTTTATTGAATGCTACCCCCGGTCTGCAAAACGTAATCATCCAAAACCTGGTGGTGGAGTGCAGCAATAAAACCGACCGCGGTACCGACCCCAACAACAGCCGGTCGTTACGAGGCGGGTACAATAGGGGCGGTATTATATTCAGGGGTAACACCCTGGGGCAAATGCAAAATATAATCCTGCGCAATGTAACCGTACAAAATGCAACCTACAATGGCGTTTACATTAGCGGCGCCGACTCCGTAACAATTGAACGTTGCGACTTTACCGAAAACGGTGGCAGCGTAGTACCCGGTCCACGGTTGCAACACAACCTGTTGCTTACCCACTGTCGACAGGTAAAAGTTGTCAGTAGCCGTCTTGATACTTCACCATTTGGCGCAGGCATTTCTCTTGAGGAGTGTTCGGGAGTAACTATACATGATAACGAGGTGGCCCGCAATGCCTACTATGGTTTGGTGTTGGCCGAAACCAACGATGTAACCATAACCAACAACCTGTTTGAGGCCAACGACCGGTCGGGTGTTATGCTGCAATATTTAATGAATGGATGTAACCGCATTATCGTTACCGGTAACCGCATGCAATATAATAATGGCTATGGTATAGAAGCATACGCCGCCACCCAAACAAAGGTTGCCGGTAATAGGTACGAGGGTAACGGTAACAACCCGGTACAGGAAAAAATTAGTGCGGAAAAGAATATTGTGATGGAGTGAGAAATTAAAAATTATAAATTAAAAAGTAGAACGTAAAGGGATGGGACAGGGTTGCGAATTGGAAAGGTTAAGGGTAGAATGAATTTGGGGTTGAAGTTGGTTGTTTTTGGTAGCGGCAGCGACCTTTTAATCAATCGTTTTTGTGCGGGGTTAACGACGGCTTCCAAATACAGGTTTCGTTTGTTTCTTTATTAATCAAGACGAAAGATATGAGGCCCGGCTATGCAATAAGCGTTCATTTTATTAGCCTGTAATGGCGGGATACCAAAGCGTATGGTGCAGCCGTTTGAGTGAAAACGACCCAATCCAGCCCTGCAAGGGTGTGATACCAAAGCGTAGGGTGCAGCCCTGCGATAGAAAACGACCCGTACTAAAATCAGCCCTGTAAGGGCTAGATGCCATTGCGCAGTATGCAGCCCTGCGAAAAGAAACGACCCACATTCAAGTCGGCCGTGTATAGGCGAGATACTAAAGCGCAGGGTGCAGCCCTGCGAAAAGAAAAAACCCGCACTTCAACCTCCATGAAAAAACGAACATTGAAAGGTAGAAATATGCCAGGCATACGAATGCAATTAAACCCGGTTCTTCAATCCTTGAAAATGTACAGAAAATTTATAGATTGACGATATGCAATCATTCAAAGTATGCTGGTGGTAAATTGTTAATTTTATTACGAGACGGCATGTTTTGTAAAGGACTACCAAAAAGGGTATCTCGCCCTTACAGGGCTTAGAATATCGTTTCGCATTTTGTACCCTGGGCTGCACCCAGGGCTG
>Ga0105048_10000596_pt1 | contig 56523 bp, 46 predicted proteins | sample MAT05_FD_78382 | JGI IMG/M metagenome (GOLD analysis project Ga0105048, IMG submission 78382) | Freshwater microbial communities from Lake Fryxell liftoff mats and glacier meltwater in Antarctica - MAT-05 | ecosystem: Environmental > Aquatic > Freshwater > Ice > Liftoff microbial mat | place... | reverse complement strand
TGTAGGCTTATATAGCGATGTAGGCTTATATAGGAAACGACCATCATTTACCGACCACCTTGCACGTATTTAGGACTTTGTTCCGATTGTCGGATTCGATTTTTGCCGCATCCGCAATCGCTTGTCGTAGTTGCTGGATACTCCTTGTGATGTCGCTTGATGCGATCCTCTTTTGAGGCTTCCCAGCAAGCTTTGAAATCAACTCATCCATTGACATGGAATTTGTGTAATGCAAGTGCCGGCCGTTAGGGCAAGCTTTTGAGAATAGACTTCGCTCGTCCATAGTTGAAAGTACATCGACTGTGCATTGCGTTTTGCGTGAAGTCAATTGATGTTTACCTGCCTTGTTTGCATCGCGTTCGGTTTGGCCGTTGTAGCCGAGTGCCATAGCTCCAATTTGATCGTAGGACAGTCTCGATACATGCCTTGCTCCGATGCCGGCGTAGACGGCGCATAGCGTCGCAAACATCCTCCACGTCCAATCCTCTTGACCATGTGCCGACCAGAGTAAATCGGATCGTAGCCGAACAACCTTCGAACCGAATTGACTCGATAGACTTTGCAAACTGGCAAACCGTTTGTTCTCAGAATTCGAGTCGATCGCTCGATAGACAACATGAAGCAGCTTCGCGCCTGCCATCACTCGAGCGTCATCTTTGTGTCGTTTTAGGTTGTGCTCATCGGCATATTTTTCCGCCATTGCGGCAACGTCGTACTTGTCGCTTTGCTCTAGCCATATTCCACGGTCAACACAACACCAGGAAATAATCTCTTGGATACGCAATTGCATTTCGGCCCGCGTAACATCCTCGATCGACTTGCCGAGTCTCAATACACCAATCGGAAATTGAAAGTAGTGATCATCCTTACTCATCGTCTTCCTCCGAAGATGCGAAGATCTCCAGCCAATTCAAACGGTCGAATAACTCCGCGATCTCAGCCCTGCGAGAGTCGGCGGAGACGGTCGCTTCTCGGCACGACTCGCAATCGCATGGAGTTTTTTCGGAGTGTGCTGTCAAGGTGGGACTACTCATTGTCAGCACCCCCGAAAAAAACAACACCCAAATCCTCATGCTGCTTTCTGAAATCATCGACTGCCATCCCCAGGTAGACGACGGCCTGACCTTGTAGCGGCGATCCTGTAATGCCTTGCTGGACTAAGAATCTTATCCGTCCGGATGGAAAGCAGATCGCTGAACATGCTCGTAACAATGGCTGCATCCACGCCGTCTCCGTTGCGTTATTTACGAGGACAATCGCCTCAACAACCTCGTTTGCCGCATAGGATTCAAGTAGCTTCTTAATGAATCGATGACATAGGTCTTTGGCATACGGGGGATTCAACCAAACTCGTCCCTTCCACTTTTTAGAAAGTCCGTCGTCAGCAATCGAATAGAACTTTTTCGCCTTTATTGTTTGCTGCGCGGCGTCGCAACTTGCCGGGTCAAGGTCGATGACCAACATCGTCCGCCTGGCTCGTTCGATTATCTCAGCCGGCGTATACCATTCGTTCTGACCGCTGTTGTGTGCGACGTGACACGTCTTAGGAATTGGAGCGAGAGCGGGAGCGGGTTCGTCAACGTCCGGCAAAACGCTACGCTCTAGCGTTTTGGTTTCGCAAATCAACGCTCGAGCATCCGATATGGTTTCAATCGGATCGTTCGATTGCGTTATTTTGTCTCGTCCTGCGTTCAGTTGCATGTACATTCGTGCGGTCGATTGTCCGATAGCAGGACAGTTTTCAGCTGGCCAATCCTGCCATGCGCCATGCGCTATGTCTGCTTTCGCGTCCGCCAGTAGAGAGCCACATTCCAGAGCCGCCAGCAAAGCACTCTTTGCGGCTCGTGAACATGATTCGTGGGCCGCGTTGATTGCGTCGATTCGGTCAACGCTCAGACTCAGACTTGTATTTGTTGGCATCGTTGCCATAATGAGATTTCCTTAGATGAAGAATGTCGCTTTGCCGGCGACGAAAGAAACCGCGAAACGCCTGGTTTGCCCTGGGCGTTTTGCATTGGCGGGTTAGATAGACTTGCTTCGCGCTTCGATAAAACGCGTCAGCGCCTGCTTGGATGTAAGAATTTGCCGACCAAGGCGGATGGCATCAAGCTTGACACCGCCAACACCGCGATGAATCCACCGCGAAAGAGTCGCCTTGTCGGGTCGCTGGCCTGCGATTTGTGATAACTCAGTTCTGGCTTGAGCGAGCGTTAAAACGTCTTCTGTTAAAACCCTTGATACTGCTTCGGATGTCATTGTTCTGTACCTTGTGTTGAATCGTGTGAGCGATTGCGATAGACGCAACACAAGGAAGTATGCAAGGAGTGCCCCACTTGTCCGGGGACTTGCGGGGACTTGCGGGGACTTACTTTTACGGTTTCATTAGCGGGTGTTTAGTGCTCGGAAACTGCCGCATGTCGAAACAGAAGCTTTGCCTTGACATTTCAACACATGCAATCGTCCCGTCACTAATACAACCGTTCAGCCACTCAACGGCCCGCCCTTCGTCCCCTGTTTTCCCGAGAAACTTAGCGGCCTTCTTTTTGCTTATTGGCTTGGATCGGTGATCTGTTGGGATTTCCTTTGTTTTAACTATTGGTTTCTCCGCGTCCGCTTTATCGCATTGCCAAGTATCAATATGCTCTTTCAATTCAACATTTGAGAACCCAAAAAACGTGTTCGTTGAACATCCGCAAGACTTCTCAAACTCAACTAGGTCAATGCCGTCGTTGCTTATTCGTTGGGCTTTAGCATGGCATTTTCCGACCTGTTCCAAGAGTAGGAATCTTGCATCGCAATGCACTCGGAGTAGTGAATCAACAACAACCTGCAACGCGTCGTCTGGTTGACCATCTTGCATGTACCACGATGCGGGAACATCGCTTTGGCAAATGAGAGTTCGGACAATTTCAAGCAGCGAAAGTAGTTCTTCTGAATGTTGCTGTTCCAACTTCGCGGCAAGAATCTCGCATCGCCATAAATCCCCCTGGATCTTTTTAGCAATGCCGATCGCTTCCTTTGCATCGGTCAACAACTCTGCCAATTCCGCAGACGTTTGAATCCAGCTTAGCTGCGGACCAATGGCAACCAACAACGCAAATTGTCTTACTTTGTGTGAATCCATTTTCAAAGATACCTTTAGTGTTTGAAGAATCGCCGTCACCCGCCTGCACTGGCTAAAGGTCCAATGCAGACGGATAACGCGGGGTAGCTACTCCCCTGGCGATGTGGTTTTATTCTACTTGTTTTCCATTGTTGGTGCCGAATGCGCGGCCTGGATTGCTTGCTTCATTGTCGACTTGGAATAGATTTGAGTCGTCTTGATGTCGGAATGGCCTAGCAACGCTTTGGCGCTCTCCAATTGCAGCAACTCACCAACGGTCACCCCAACCAAGTGACGCACTTGGTAAGGCGTCCAAGACGGTACCTTGGCAGTTTCTGCCGCTCGTTGAATGGATTGGCGGTAACTGTGGGAATCGTAACAGTCTCGAGCTTGCTTTTGGGGTTCCGCTTTAGGCTTCTTGTATGAACCGTAACCTTTGCATTCCGCCTTTTGCTTCGCTCGCCACCATGCCACCGATTCCGCTGGCGAAAAGCAGTAACTCTTTGAATCGCGGTTTAGGTAGTTCTCAATTACTGTCCTGGCCTCACCGACAAGTGGTATGAATCGCTTTTGGCCTTTCCACTTCGTTTTGTGTTCGGATGGAATGTAAATCCAGTCATCGCCGCGGCGGTCAATGTCACAAGGCCTCATCCTGCATACTTCGCTAGGCCTCATTCCCGTTGCCAGTTGAACGGTAAGCATGTCTCGGACGATTGGCGTTAGATGCTTCGCTGTGGCCCTCAAATGCTCCAACGGAACGGCGCAACGGTCTTCCGTCTCGTACGAGGCCTCACCGCCCACTAGGGGCTCCAACGCCTTGAGTTTCACCAACACCGTAGCGTCGATAAGTTCCTCGGCGATTGCCCAGCGAAAAACCCGTCGAATCTCGCTCGCTAACTTGTTGATGTACTTGCGGGATTTGTCGCCTTCCTTGATGAACCTTGCCCGATACTCTTTTAGCTTCTTGCTTCCAAAATCGTTGGCTAAAAGCTTTCCATCATGCAATTCTAGTTCGTCGCAAATGCCAAGTCTCCTTGCCAAATCGGTCGCTTGGTATGGTTTTCCGTAGCGGATTTTGATGTGTTCCCGATAACCCGCCACTACATGGCAAACCAGGATTGGCGCGTCCGCTTGATGCGTTTCCGCCTGCGATGCCATCAAGAAACTGGCTTTAGCGTTCACGGACTCAAGGGAATAACCTTCGGGGAGCGTTAAGCCACCTCGCTGGTAATCTGCCACCAACACCGCGTAGCGTGCCAAGGCTTCAACGCTTCCATGCTTGCCAAGGTAAAAATCACGTCCGGCCATGGAAACGACTGATTGGCCTGAAAGATGGTACCGGAGTGCCGGCATACTTGCTTTTGGTCTAGACATTGAACGAACCTCCAAAGTTGCCGCAACCGCCGGAGTGTACTATCTTGCTAGGACAGTTTTCCGGTAGTCGCTTCAGGTTTGTAGGGTCGCTCGTCTTGTTAAGACGGTACGCTAAAAAGTGCGTCCGACCAATGAAATCGTTGGTAAAACCAACTTAGTACACCCATCAGGATTCGAACCTGAAACCCTCGGTTCCGAAGACCGATGCGCTATCCAGTTGCGCCATGGGTGCAATTCATCCCCACGTTTTTATAGAAAATCAATGCGTCCGTCAATTGCCGTTGCCTGAAGTTTCAAAGCTTCTTTTCCAAAAAGCTAAGTAATGTGTCTGCTGCCTCTTTTTGACGTGCTCTCCGTCTCGCTAGATCCTCCAAATCGATAGCCGGTGGCGATATCAGCTTCAATGACTGAACGTCGAAACGCTTTCCTCCAGCGTCTCGCCTTACAATCGCACAATACACCTGGCCGTCCAGCTCGGCTGTTGCACCCGGACCTAAATGGCCAGTTATGGCGGCTGCAATCGTTGCTTCCGGCGTTTTCTCTAATACCGCTTTAGCCAATAAGATGGTCACCTCCGCACTGACCGGACCAATGGCAGGATCATTCAAAAGCTCGGAAGAAATCCCTAGCCATGCCGTTTTCGTGGGTGCCCTATACACGACCATCGATCCACACAGAAATTCAGAAATACCAGGGATTTGCCCTAGTTCCGCTGCAACCAAGCCTGCGGTACAACTCTCAGCCAAGACTAGTCGATCCCCGGTGTCTCGCAACCGATCACGCACACTCAGCAACATCGAATACAATGATGTTGTTCGATCACCCATCATTTCGCTTTTCATTTCTACAGCATGAGCCAAAAACAAGTCGAAACCACCACAAAACCAAAGTCACGGGCACGTCCGCTTCTCGGAACCAACATACCATCTTTTTGCTTCGATACGATCCAAGAACTCTCGCACTACGCAGCCCATCTTGTGGCTGGACTTGTTCGCGAACGAGCTGCCTTGGGCCAAAAAACGGTGATCGGGCTGCCCGCTGGCTCCACTCCGTTAACGACTTTTCGAGAGCTGATTCGACTGCACCGTGAAGGTGGGCTGGACCTGTCGGGCGTTGTTCTGTTTTTGTTGGACGAATACTATGGTTTACCAACCAACAGCCCACAGTCACACCGTGGCTGGCTTCAAGAACAACTGCTCAGTCACGTCAATATTCCACCCGACCAAGTCTATTTCCTGGACGGACAACTTCACCCGAGCGATATCGATTTGCACTGCCGTCGGTATGACGAAGCGATTCAGCACGCGGGCGGGCTGGACCTCGTCATTCTCGGTATTGGGCTCAATGGCCATATCGGTTTCAACGAACCTTTCTCGGTGCGACGAAGCCGAACTCGACTCTGTACTCTCGACCCCATCACCCGCCGCAGTGTTGCAAGCGACTTTTTCGGTGAAGACAACGTCCCTATCCAGGCACTAACCGTCGGTTTGAGCGGAATACTCTCCGCCCGACGTATTTTGTTGTTGGCGATTGGTGAACACAAAGCCAAAATCGTGGTTGAGGCGCTCGAACGCCCCATCAGCGATCGGGTTCCGGCCTCTTATCTACAAGAGCACGGTGACGTGCGTGTCCTTCTGGATGGCCCCGCTTCGTCCATGCTCAAGGGGGCGTCGACCCCTTGGCTGCTCGGCAATGTGACATGGGACGACGAACTCATCAAACGAGCGACTTTGTGGTTATGCGCTCAAACGGGCAAGGCGCTACTAAAGCTCGATGCCGACGATTTTCGCGCTCACGATCTCCACCAACTCTTGCGCCACCATGGTCCCGCCGAGTCTATCTCGCAAAAGGTCTTTCGATGGATGCTCGATACCATCGACTACCATCCGGCAGGCACCGAACCCAAGAAAATCGTTTGCTTCAGTCCGCATCCCGACGATGACGTCATCAGCATGGGTGGTACTTTGATTCGACTTAACGATGATAAACACGAAGTCCATGTCGCCTACATGACGAGCGGAAACATCGCTGTCTTCGACCATGACGCACTTCGTGTTGCGGAGCTTGTTGCCGATTACAATCAATTGTTTGAGATCGAACATGATCAATCGAACCGCCTAGCCGATCAAGTGCGGGAAGCTATCGAACAGAAGAAGCCGGGGCAGCCGGATGTGGAATCGATACTGCGCATCAAAGGGCTTATACGCCGAAGCGAAGCCCGCGCGGCTGCCATCGCCATCGGCTGCAAGTCCTCGAACTTGCATTACCTCGATCTCCCTTTCTACCGAACGGGTACGATCGCCAAAAAGCCCGTCGGCGAGGAGGATATCCAGATCATCGAGACGTTGCTCAAAACACTGGCACCGGATCAAATCTACGTAGCCGGAGATCTCGCGGACCCGCATGGAACGCATCGAGTGTGCGCCGAAGCGATTTTTGCGGCTCTCATGCGAATGACGCAGCGAGGTGAAAAACTGCCTGACGTACTGCTTTATCGCGGGGCTTGGCAAGAGTATCCGATGCACGAAATCGAGATTGCCGTACCGCTGAGCCCCGGCGATCTGTCGGTCAAGCGCCAGTCGATCTTCATGCATGAAAGCCAGAAAGACAAAGCGTTGTTCCCAGGGAGCGACCCTCGCGAGTTTTGGCAACGGGCTGAAGATCGCAACCGCGGCACCGCGGATTCCTACAATCGAATCGGATTGCCCGAGTTCTTTGCTCTCGAGGCTTTTGCACGTTGGAAGGGCAAACCGATTTAGGCAAACGACTGACAAGATTTAACGTAGCTGGAATCGTGAGAGTTCAAAGCATTTTTGAATTCTTTCGAATTCAGTTACGATACCGGTTTGTTTTGGGCTGTAAATCAGATATATGGCCGATTAGAATCACGCCTTCACCTTTGTGTTCTCTTTGATTACTTGTGCTGCTTGAAATGGATTCGGCGGTTGGGGCGACCATTGCATGTCTACGGATACAAGTCTGACACAGTCCGAAACGACAATCCGTAGCAAGCGTTTGTTTCCGCTTTATTTCAGCCCAATTGAATCGTTGTTCATCGCGGATGATCGCCCGGATTACCCGATGGCGTTTATCGTTCAGATGACCTTTTCGGGCAGGGTGAATCGCGCTGCATTTGACGAGGCGTTGCCGTTTGCACTGGCAAGGCATCCGCTACTAAAGTCGCACCGTCAATTGGCCAAGAAAGGTTTGCCATGTTGGGTACCTGCCTCCGACACAATGCCCCTCGTCGATTGGGGCAACGAAGGGGATCCTATCGATCTGCCGCACGGCGAATCGATCAATCTGGAAAAAGAAGTCGGACTTCGGTTTTGGATTCGAGAGGGCTCGGACTCCACAGAGATGACGATGCAGTTTCATCATTCGTGTTGTGACGGAATCGGCGGCTATCGCTTCATCGGTGACTTTTTGGCTCTTTACGGTCAACGAACGAGCTTGGATCCGTCTCTCTACGAACTCTCACCCCTCGATCCAGAGTTGCTTCGCATTCGAAAGATGCGAATGACGGAATTTGCGTTTCGCGGCATGACATGGCAATTGCATTGGCGCTGCTGGAAAGAGTGCGCTAAGCTTTTTCGAAGAAAGATATCTCCGCTTGCGCCTCGTTCTAATGCGACCGCAGAATCAAGTCTTGCAAAATTGCTGTATCCGCAAATTGTTGTTTCCTCGTTTGACCGCGATACTCACGCTCGACTAATGAACGCGGCCAACGAAAAGCAAATTGGATTGAATGACTGGCTGATCGCCGCGCTGTTCAAAACACTTCAAGACTGGAACTCCCAAAACAAGTCGCGCGCGACCACGCGTTGGATGAGAATCATGATGCCGACCGACATGCGCGATGCGGAAGACTATGGTATGCCTGCCGCCAACATAGTCAGTTATACGTTTTTGGTTCGGAGCATGCGTGATAGTCAAAGCGCGAAAGCTTTGTGCCCTGGTATCTGCCGCGAAACAGCCTTGATCAAAAAGGAGCGACGTGGACTTCTTTTCGGTGACACGTTGGGTGGCGCGATGCAGTTTCGTTGGCTCCTGCCTTTGATGGCATCTGGGAAACGCTGTTTGGCAACGGCGGTTTTGTCCAATGCGGGAGATCCCTCCAAACGCTTCATCGCAAAGCTGCCACGATCCAAAGGAAGAATTGTGGCTGGAAATCTTGTGCTGGAAAACATCACGGGCGTCCCGCCGCTCAGAATCAATACGCACGTCACGATATCCATTATTACTTACATGCGTAAACTCGAAATCTGTTTGCGTTGCTGCCCACGAAAGTTCAGCGAGGCCGATGCACGACGCCTGAGCCACATGTACACCGAGTCGATTCGCGAACTTCTGGAGTGAAAAGCGCATTGGTACTGGCCAATGCAATGATCCCCATCGTTTTTTGAGCATCGACGGTGGTTGGTTTAAGAACCTGAAGCGATCCAAATGACTTGGAAACGTTGCTCAATGCAAACATGGATAATTAACTCGGTTTCTTGCGTTGAGCGTTCATGTCGTCGAGCATCGACTGAACGCGTTGTTCTAATTGATCGGTGAGTTCGGCGGGGGCCATGCGCTTCTCTTTGCCGGTTGGCAATTCGATGGGTTGGTCGAATCGAACCAACACTTCGCGGTCTCCGTGAACGGTAGGGTACGGCGCCTCCAATGCATCTTCCTCCAGTTTATCCAGCGTCTCTGCCATCCGTTCGATGGTTGGATTTTCTTCCAAGTAATTGCCTGGGTAGCTATACAACTGGGTGACGAGAAACATATTGTCCATGTCAATGATCCATCGCATTTCTTGCTCTTTGGATGCGGATCCGGCAGCTTTCTCGCGGGCATCGATGATGGCTCGACGCATTTCTTTGACTCGCTCTGGGATCAGCGATTGCTTTTTGTCTCGACCGTAGCGACTCTCACACGCTGACAATAACGCTGAGGTAAGATGTTGAACGCGATCGCTTAACGTACCGGATTGAGTCGTACGCAGATTCTCTATTTCCTTCAGCGACAGCAGTCCGCGAGCGACGTGTAGAACCCGTTCCGCTAAGGGTTGATCCGATTGCGGCCGCCAGAACAATCGTCTTTCCAATTTCTCAATCGTCTGTAGCAAACTCGGGGTAGGGTCTTGGGTATACCAACGCTTTATGGCGACAGGAATGATCGAGATGGGTCGGGATGATTTCCTGGCGGCCAAGAGCGCGATCGCAGCCGCCCCGTCTCGGAACGCCGTGACTCGATCGTTCATGTGATAGACGTCTCCCTCAGGAAAGATCAAAAGCGGATAGTTTTTATTTTGCAATACATCGACTGCCGTCTTCAACGCTTGAACGTCAGCCCCTTCCCGGTCCACGCTGAAGCAGCCGCATCGCTGCATCGAATGGCGTTCGAACCAACTGCTCATAGCGAAGACTTGCCAAGCTGTCATGATGTAGAATGGTATGCGTAAATCTTCGGCGGCGGTTATCAGGCAATAAGAGTCCCAATGAAACGAATGATTGGGGGTTAGCATAACCCCATGATGGCTCGCATGAGCTTGTTTCAAGTGTTCCAAGCCTTGCACTTGGACACGAATGATCCTTTGTTTTCGAAGGGCCTTTCGACGAAGCGGACCGGTCAGCAAAAACCACCACGGCGTCATACGCGGGGGCCATTGACCTGCAGGTGTTCCGTAAGGTTGGATATTCAAGGTAAGCGAACCATCAGAAGAATCGGTTTTTGAGCGATTGAAAGTATAGTAAATCGCACCGTTGCGAACATCTACTGCGTTTAAAAATTGACGCGAAGGACTTCATCCAAGGAGGATTGATGCGAAGGCAAGGATAAAGGTTGGATATCTGAGAAGGGACGGGGCGTTGGGTCTCTATGCGTTGCAAAGCATCAGCGATTCCAACCAGTCGCGCCACCGCTTCGTCGAAACGATATCCATCAAGGGATCTGTCAGCGGCGGGATCGACAACTGTTTGTTGCCAGCTAGCCACGTCAAAGTTCCACTCCAAATACCACTGTTATCGATATCGATTCTCAACTGCAATGGATCCGATTCGAGCCGACCTGGGAAACAAGTTTTTAAGTCGATCAAGCCTAGCCGGCTCCATGTGCTTGCGCCCAATCTTGACCCTTCGACGAATTGTAGCTGCGGTTGATCCTTGCCCTCGTGCGTGAATCGCAAGGTGCGGCTACTCGAGGCAGGAGTCGAAGAATCCTTGCCAATCAACACTTTGGGTTGACTAATCCTGCTAGCATCCTCTTGAATAATGACGCCAAGATCGTAGCTGGTTGCGGCGTGCGCCCTAGGCGCTTTTGGATCCACGGGTGGCATGATGTTTCTAGCTTGAATCGCGGCGCCTCGAGCCAAGTCGTTGGACTTAAGCATCGTCAGTTTCGCTTTTGGGCCAACCAAACGAACCAATTGCTGCTGGATTACAGGCATCCATCGAACGTCCCCCACGAGAAGAATGGAATCGATAGAGGCAGGATCGACTTTGGCCCGTTCTATGGCCTCCCTCGCAAAGGACTCGCAGTCGTTTTCTAAATCGCCCACAAATTCGTGCAATCGTTCCCGCTCCAGTTGCCCCTCAATTTTACCACCATGCGTTTCGAAAACGAACGGAACCGTTGAGCTATGTCGTAATCGGTCGAATGCTTTTTCCATCGTTCGTTGCAAACGCGATGCAAGGTTCAAGTCGTCACGTGCGCTACTGCCAAGTTTCTTTTCGACCTCCGTTGCCAAACGCTTGGTTGCCCGATCATGCCAACGTGTAGTGCCACGTTTCCAGTCCCCAAGGGAACTTAGCATTCGCACAACGAGTCCGTCGACGGAAACGACCGACACTTCACACGCAGTTCCGTTGAGCATCGCGACCAAAAATGTTTTGAAATACGAATTGTCGGTACCCGACGCTTGTGCCAACCGAGTTTCAATCTCCACGTGAGCTAGTGTGGCGGCCAAAGGCTTGTCGAGGAGTTGCAGCACCTCCACCCCCGCAATTGAGCAGGACGTTTTGGTGCTTAATCGGTGCATTTGATCGTAACAAGCGGGTACGGTTACAACCGCATGCGATGCGTTGGGAAGTTTGTGCCGGGCAGCAACCGCCAGTTGTCGGATAACGCAGGCCACCAATACTTCGGGTGGTACTTGTCGGCCACCAAAAGGGCGTTCCAGCAATGGCAAGCCATACCAGCGTTGCATACCATAGAAGATATGGTTGGGTTTTGAGGCGCGTTGTTCAACAGCCCCAGCCCCTATCGCAATACACTCGCCATCGCTGAATAGCATGTTACGAAGTTCCGTGGATTCGCCATCCACCAAAACTTCTTCCACTTTGTGTTCCGAATCGATGTAGCTTACGCGAGATTGAATCATCCCAAGCTCAATACCGACCGCCGCGAATTTGCGCTGCGACGTGGATTTACCAAGTCCAACGCTGGTCGGATGTTCGAATCCGATTTTCGGCAATCGGCTCTCGGTTCCGCGCACCCGCGATTGCACTAAGGGCCGATCGATTAAGTTCAATGCAATCATTTTTTCGAGAAGATCGCTGGCAGACTGGCATCGTGCTGCCGGGTTCTTGGCAACGAGAGATTGAAAAACGGAATCCAGCCGAATGTCGACATCGCTTCGCACTTCGTAAAGGGCTTGGGGCTTGGTGTTGATTTGAGCCATTGCCGTCTGAACCATTTCGCCATGAAACATTGGGCGACCGGTAAGTAAGTAAAAAACGGTAGCACCCAGCGAATACAAGTCGCTACGGTGATCGACCGTTTCTGGCGCATTGATTTGTTCCGGAGACATGAATTCAACCGTACCGACCAGTTGCTTCTCCTTGGTCGCTTTTTTGTCAAGATGCCCACGCAGTACGGCGAGTCCGAAATCCAAGATTTTCAATACCCCGGCAGGAGTAATCATCATATTGCTTGGCTTGATGTCACGGTGCACAATACCTTGGGTGTGAGCATATTCCAATGCGGATGCCGCTTGCTTAAGGATTTCGATAACCTCGGGTGCGTTCATCGGGCCCGATTGACTGATCCGTTGTGAAAGAAGCTCACCTTGAATCAGTTCCATCACCAAGTAATGCACGGGCTTTTCGCCAGCCCGATGACAACCCGCATCGAACGCAGTGACAATGTTTGGGTGCATGAGTCGAGCCGTGGCGCGAACCTCGGTGTAAAATCGCTCGACCGCGATATCGTCGTCAGAAAGTGAGCGTGGCAGGATTTTAATTGCTACTTGGCGGTCCATCGTACGATGTTTTGCGCGAAAAACCTGCCCCATTCCACCCGCCCCAATCAGCTCTTCGATCTGATATTCGCCGAGAATCGGCAGCGGCAAACGCGCGTCAACATTGAACCCTTCGCCCTTGAAATCGAAGTCGTACTCCACCGGATGGATGGTTGCACCCGGGGCATTTTTTGGATCATTCAACGAAAAAGCACGCGTCGAGATTGAGCGTGGTTTGCCTTGGTCGTTTGGATTGTTAGCCATTGCGAAAAACTTGTTAGGAGGGCGGCACTCCTTGCACAAGCACGGATTCTATTTGGTAGGAGGATTTTGTGGCGACAACGCACCAGCATTTTGTTGTTTCAACGCATCCACTTCGGCCTGCAATGGTCCTAAGTCTAAAACAGGTTCCACATTTGGGTCTAGTCCTTGAGGTCTCGAAGGTCGCTGCTTGCAGGTGAAAAAATGAGATACGTATCTTAGCGGGGCGGTTTCCTCTGGGACCTTGAATCTATCCCCTTTCTGAAGGATTGGGCGATAATCATGCATTTGACCGAACTGGCGGTCGCCAGCAACTTGGCAGGGGAACCAATGTCCTTCACCCTGGGGATCCTCAAGGTAGAATTCAGGGTAACAGTGCTCGGGAATCCAAACGCAACGGGCCGGGATGTTGCTGGCTCTGCAAAGTGCAACAAAAAGCCCCGTCATCTCTTCACAGTCCCCCTTCTTGTCCTTGAGCGTGTCTTTCATATGCCGAATGGGGCCATTGCGGTACTCGACATTCTCACGTACCCAATCATAAATACGCTCTACGTGTGTCCAAGCGTTCTCGGGACTGTCGGCTGCAATCTGTTTTGCAACGCGTTTGACTTCGCCCAATTCGTGATCGATGTAGGGACTTCCTCTGCCGACGAAGAATCTCAGTTCGCTACCGGTCTTTTTAGGGATAACAAAGACGCTTGTGTCGGCTGGTGCATTGATAAACGACTTCTCAATTTCGACGTTGACCAGCAGATCGAGTTGGTTGTTTGGTCCAAGCCCGGCAATGTCCATGACAAGCTGTCTGGCTAACGCATTCTGCTTTGCGCCAACGGGCAAATCGCGGAAAGCCCAAACGACCCCCTGTGGGATCTGAGAGCTCGTCACAATTACCTTTTGTTCCGGCCAGTTGAGCGGGAATGGAATCGTTGCGTGCATGTTCGAGCAATGGTTGTCGTTGGAAAAGAAACGCATTCCAAATTGCATTTCCATTTTCCGAGGAGCGAACATCTCGATCCCCGGTGTCGTTGCTGCTTCGTCTGGCTGTTGGCCGCTTTCTTCTTTTGACGTTTTGGATTTGCCGGATGTTGATTTGCCGCTCGAAGTCGATTTCGTGGAGGCTTTGGATGAAGTTGGCTTACTAACTGTGGCTGTTTCCTGTTCATTTTGCCGTGCCGTCGCAACCGCGCCACTCAAAAGCAAAATGATGCCAAATCGAAAAGCATGCATCGAATACGTTGGAAGCATATTTGCACCTGAGAAAATGGGGTCTTGCAATCAATCGGGATGTTGGTCAAACCAACTTTCCCTATTGTGATCGCTTAACGACCAATCGACTGCGAAAAAATCGACAAATCCTAGCTTGAAAAAGACGGTAGGACTTCGATCGGAAGGAAGTGAAGGACGATTTTGCAGCTTATAACGGTTCTTTTCAATGTTGGATGCGTCGTGGCCGAAGCTGTTAGCCGGACGTGGCCGACGCTGCTAGCGTCGGATCGGATGCTGGCAGCATCCGCCACGGTGTGCTGACCCTCGTATTGGTCAATATCAAGTCCTTAAGGTTGACGAGCGGAATTTCAAGATGAACGAAGCTGAAGTCGTGGGCGTGCCGCACGAGTGAACTCAAATGGCATTTAGCTTCAATTGACTCATCGCCAAATCCACGAGCGACGCAGAAAGTGGCGCTGCAAGTCGTTCTTCCACTGCGTCCACAATATTGTCGACCTCATTCGATACAGCCACCGACATGGCCAGTCCAAGCGAGTTAGATTCCCCTTCGAGTGAACTTCCAAGGATCAATAGGATCGGTTCCTGCACTTCCATTTCGAGAGTTGCACGATTGTCTTTACCAGCAGCGTCGGTACCTGATGCGACTAACACGGTAGTCCAGTTTCCAACCAAGGCTTCACCTATGGAAGACCTGATGCTGGCAAGATTATTTGCTACAGAGCCACTCGCATCCGCAACGGTAAACATCGAACAATTGGATTGCAACTGTGCCCATGTTAGCGGGGACGGATGGGAGGTACCCCACGGGTTGAAAAGAGTGAATGTATCGGTAGACGCGTTGTAGCCAGCAACGGTATATGCATGGCTTCCCACCAGCCCAACCGTAGCGTTTTGCAGTGTTCCGAGAGTGATGGATTTACTTGCCGTAATTGCGTGGATAAGTGTCTGTTTTGGTGTTGTCGAAAAAGAGTAGTTCGAGGAGTTGGTTCCTAACACTTGAGCGTTGACATACGACATCCAACCCCCTTCGATGGATGAATATCGATTCGTACCGTCTCTTCCTTCGTTGCCCGTTTCATTCCATTGGGCATAGGCTTTTTCGGCCAACGCAATCCAACCCGTGGTGGCGGAACTTGAAACACTGAGTCCATAACCTGAGTATTCTAGTCGTCCCGCAGAGTTGGTCGGCAACCGGCGATTGACGGTCACATAGTCTGCTGTTCGTGTGGCATCGTAAAATCGTACGGTATAGGAACCATCGTTATTGTCGATAAACAAATTCCGAACCGCATCGGGGTTTTTATCCGCGATGGCGGACAGAGCTGCAATGAAGTAGCAATCTCCGAGCTGACCTTGCTTCGCATCATTTCTTGAAGGTGTTCCGTTGAACAGATTTCCAACCAAAAACTGGTAACTTAAACCAGAATTGGTCAGGACAGGCTCGTCGGCTCCAAGGAACCACTTATCGACCAAATTGTTTAGCAAGGTGGATGAACTTCCCGCGGCCAAATTGCCCGCGGATTGGCCTTTGAAAGTTCTGTTGGCGGGGTTGCTATTGACTACATCCCTGGCCAACTCACGGACATAGGCTGGCATCGCAAAGACTGAACTCGTCGACGTCAAGTAACGAAGATCCTCCAACTCGCTCCCATCCACAACTCCATCTCTACCTGCACTGCGAAGAACTTGAATCATTTCGGTTCGCGTCAGTTGACTATCGGAATAGAGACTACTGACCAGACTCGACAGTGCAGCGTTGCGAAGAGTCGTTTGTGGCGTAGGAGCGGTCACTTCGATGCTGGCTGTTCCGAACACGGTACCCACTTTGGCTGTAACGGTAAAAGTTCCGGATCGAGAACCAGAGTTCAACACCCCGCTGCTGGTAATGGTTCCGCTGGTAGTTGTCCACATGGCGGAGGGTTGACTCGCTAGCGATTGCCCAAATTGATCTACGGTTTGATAGCGGTATTGTTGAGTTGCATTCGATAGAACACTGGAAGTTCCCGGTGTCACATTGAGGCTGGTAATCGACTGCAGAACATTGATCGTCACATTGAGCGTTGCATTGCCCGAGCTGGCGCGAACGGTGTAAACCCCGGCTCGCTGAAACGTAAGAGCGCCTGCGTTGCCTGTTTGGACAAGTGTTGCGGACGTACCGGCGGGGGCCGACATCGCGGCCCACACGAAGTCGGGCTGCGTCGTCATGAGTTGACCGAATTGATCCCGTCCACGGGCAATCAGACTGAGATCCCGTCCGGTGACGGGGACGGAAGCGCCGCTAACGAGCTGGCGATTGTTCGATAAGACCGCAACAGCGCTGGTGAGTACCTGCGATACATTGAAGCTAATATTCTGACTAATGTTCCCCGATAGGGCTTTCAGAGTATATGATCCTGCTCGAGTAAACGCTGCGGTCGCAATTCCTGCATTGACACTTACTATAGCTGCGCCACCCGCGGGAGCCGACAGGGTCGACCATGTTATCCTTGGAAGCGTCGCGAACGCATTCCCAAACTGGTCGATGGCTTGAACGATAAAACGTTGATTCGCTGATGCGACACCGATCGGAGTTCCCGGGCTAACAGACGTTCCATCCGATGTAATGAGGCGGATGGACTTCAATGTTTGAGCTACGGTGATTGGGACGCTGGCGAGATTGGAACCTGACCGAGCTCGCAGTACGTAAGTGCCTGCGCGGTTGAAGGCTGCAGAGACAGCATTTCCGTCCGTAGCCAGTGTTGCCGTTCCGCCCGTTGGGACACCCACCGCCTGCCACTGAACGCTCGGCTGAGCGGCCATCGCCAAGCCGAATTGGTCAAGCCCTTGAATAGTAAGATCTCGCCTGGTGTCGCCTGAGCTGATAGTGGAACCGGGAGGAAACGACTGTCCTTCGGACGTTTTGAACGAGAAACCTGATAAAGTTTGCACTACGTTGAATTGAAGCGAGGACGTGGATGAGAGACCTTGAGCATCCAAGATGGTGACATTGACCCGATAAGTACCGGATTTGTTGAACGATAACACGTTGTTTTTTGCTGCATTCGTACCATTTACGGCAAAGGATACGTTCCCGCCCAAGGGTGCTTCAACCGGCTGCCAGGTGTATTTAAGTGATGACTCGCCGTTGTTGTCCGTTCCCAACACGCTCAACGATGCCGACTTGCCAAGGACAGCTGACCCGCTGGTGAGTCGCAATGGACTAGCAACCGACGGTGGTGTATTGGACACCGAGGGCGTCGAGTTCGAGACGATTTGAGTTGAACCGAACAAGCTAGGGGAATTCAAGAGTTGGAGGTTGGACTCGAGAGCGTCGATCGAATTCATCAATCGGGATTCAAGCTGCTCTATTCCAAGCTTCGTCGTTGCGTGGTTGCCTTTGTTTTTTTGGCTTGAACGCTTGGAACGAATCGACATGAAGCGTAGATCCTGAGATGAGACAATGGGCTGCTTCGCTTTTGGAAGCAACGCACGATGGAAAAGCATGGTGTTGGGCACTATGGGAAAGCTAGTTCGCAAAAAGAAGGGAAGCAAACCAGCAAGTTCTAGCAAGGGTAAGAACGGGGCATTTCGCCCATAAATCCAATCGATATCACCGGAATAATCGGAGGAATCCGGTTGCGAGGCTTGTGCGAGTAGGAGTAGCGTTTCAATGAGTAGGAGTACGATTCTGATGTATTCGATGGGGGCGTTCTGCTAGAAGCGTCCTTTTTTTTCGCATCCGTATCTCCCGTTTTCTTCTGGGTTCTTTTCTCCATGTGCTTGAGTCAACACACAATCCGACCGATAATTTGAGCCACTGTTACTTCGAGCCACTGCTAAATCGTGTAAAAACTTATCGGAAGGGAACTTTTCCGTTGGAAGCGACTAATCCATATTCAGCCCACGACTACGGCTCTCCTGTTGCGTCCTTTGCGGGGCAACCTGTTCTAGAGATAAGGTAACAATCCCCTGAGTTGAACTCGAGATGAACTCAGGGGCATTTCTTTTGAAATTGGGCTGCGGTCATGCATCGACCGTGTAGGTAAACACGAGGGATGAACCCAGCGGTAGCGAAATGCGGCTAACGTATCGAAGAAAACACGACCGCTGCAATGATGATTAATAACATCAGCAAGAACATGGCGGCTATCACGCCCGTGAGTTTGGCATACGAAAAAGGTGCTGTACCGAACACTTCGCCTGTTTGTCCATTGACCAACACACGAAACGGTTGATTGCGGTATTGATACACCATGATCCAAACCGGCAGCAGCAGCGGTACGCTCTTCATGTCTTGAATGCGAACGTTGGCGTTTAAATTGCGAACACTGCCCGGTATGGATTGCTGAGATTGACTCGCTTCGTATTGCACGACCAGCGCCGATGCTCGCGCGCGTGCGTCTCGGCGAGTGACCCGAAACTCTTCCACGATAACGTTGTTCAAGTCGATCGAGTCGGGAGAAATGGCATCTTCGATATGGAATGGTGCTATCTCTTGAACTTCTGCGAGAGTTAGCGTCCCGCTGGCTCCAACCAAAACTCCATCGTAGTTGCCGACGCGGGTCCCTGACATCGGGCGCCATTTGCCGCGTGCACCCGCGGTTACGGCCGTGCTGTCGGCAGTCCAAGCCGTTTCGGTCGTCGCTGAAAAGACCCAAAAAGGGACGTAAACTTGCGTCACTTTACTAACGATGGATCGTTGCGAAGCGTCGCCCGGTTTCCAGAATCCTTGGCTCAGCCAATTTCGAAGCAGCGATTCCGCTTGCGATTGAACCACTCGAAAGGGGACGACGCCGGATGGTCTTAACGTTCTTGCATCGGCCCGCGATGACATCTTCTCACTGCCACAAAAGGGGCAGCGAAGCGTTTTTGCCGACGCATCGTAACTCATGGACGCTCCGCATTGATCGCATCGAAAGCTCATCACGCTAGCTTGTTGGGGCGTCGCAGTCGGCGTGTCGATGCCCACACCCTCGGAATCCATGCCTTTTGTGTTTTCCGTGCCGCAGTTGCTGCAAAACAAATCCTCACCATCGAGATAAGTTCGGCAAACGGTGCAACGTGTTTCGAAGCTCATTGTCCCGACCCTGGATGATTTAAGACGATCAGCAATCCAATCACGACGAGCACCAGCAGAGCGACCGCAACGACAACGGCTGTAATCCTGGAGCTAGACCATGGCTTCTCGCCCTGCATCTTGCCTGTCTGCCCGTTGACAAGGAACCGATAGATCTTGTCTCCATAGCGATAGCTCAGCACGTGGATCGGGAGCAAAATCAAGTCGGAGCCGCCAACTTCCAGTTCCGTTCGCACTGTCAGCCCAGATTGAATGTCACCAGGCAAAAACCGACTGATGGCATTTCTTTCGCGAGTGCGAAACTCTTGCTGCGTTACCGCCAATGCTTCTTCGCGACTGACGGAATACTCCTCGGACATCCAACCGGCAAGGTACATCGGTCGGTACCGCATCATGGTATTGAGTTGATAGGGTTGAATCGCCAAAGCTTCTGCCTGCGACAAGCCTTTCGAGGCGGATACCATATAGCCAGAGTAGTACTTGCGGTAGATTCCAGAAAGCGGCCACCATTCTGTTTCTTGGACGGTACGTGTCCGTACCTCCGTCTTGCCCTCGGAGTTCTTTACCCTATACGTCTCGGTGCGATACCAATGCTCACCGATTTGCGCAGACCACTCGCTCGTAGCTTTCATTGAGAAGTGCCAAAATGGAATGTAAACCCCGTGTTGTTTCTCCGTTGCCGCTTTCGTAACCAGGTCGCCAGGGCGAAAGAAACCGTTTTTGCCGATCCATTGAAAGAACAATTCCTGGGCTTTTTCGCGAGAAACCTCAAAGCCAATGATGAATTCAGGACGTTGAGACGTTCGTTGCTCCAAGGGCAACTCTGCCACATAGGCGGTATCGCAAAATGGACATCGCAGGCTGAGTTGTTCGCGAGGTGCATCCACTTCGCTACCACAGTTCTCGCAACGAAAGGTTCTTGTTGAACCAGAAGCTTCGATCGCTTGTGTCTTAACCGAAACGCTTCCGCCATCCGACGACTTGGCATCCGACGACTTGGCATCCGACGACTTGGTCGTGGTATTAGCGGAGACCTCCGATGAGCCCATTCGAAGTTCGCCGAGAACAACGCGGTCTGGCGTCTCAAAAGGCACACCGCAGGATACGCAGAAACGAGAGCCAATCTGTCGCGGTGTTCCACAAGCGGAGCACGGCATCAAGGAGCTTGCGAGCGACCGATTCGGGTCGTGGAGCGGGTCGCTTTCGATGACTTGAGCTTCAATGATCTCAGGCTCTTGCAAAGAACGTTTGCTCATTCTGGCTCTTGCGGAAGGTTTTGGGGCAACGTTAACCATGCCATTTTTGAAAACCAGATGGATTCGAGTTGGCGAACAAGGTTTGACGCATCTGGACGCCTGGGGAAGGTGATCATTTTCTGGTAAAACGGACGGAAGGGAAATTCCAAACCAAAAAAAAGTCCTCTCACCGACTGGGGAGCCATGCCTCTTACGACCCTAGGAAACCGAAATCCTGGAAAACATGGGCCTTGGACCATCGTTCATAGCACTGAAGTATACCGTGACGCATGGATGAGCGTTCACATGGACAATGTTCTCCGTCCGGACGGAGTCCCCGGAACCTACTCCACGGTTCGGATCAAGCCTGGCGTATGCGTCATTGCAGTCGCCAACGACGGCACTTGCTATTTGACTAAGGAGTTCCACTACGCAGTGGGCCGAGACACCATCGAAGGAATCAGTGGCGGAATTGAGGACGATGAAACACCTGAAGTTGCGGCAGCTCGAGAGTTGGAAGAGGAGGTCGGCATCGTGGCTGGCCGGTTGCACCCGCTAGGCGTCGTCGACCCGCTTACCGCGGCCATGTTCTCTCCGACGAAAATGTTCCTTGCAACCGATTTGCGATTCACGCAGTCGAATATGGAAAGCACCGAGTGCATTGAACGAATTGAAATGCCGTTCCACGAGGCATTGAGAATGGTCCTTGAAAGCGAGATAACTCATGCACCCTCGTGCGTGGCCATACTAAAGGCTAGCCTATTGATTCCTAAGTTAGTTCGCGATTAATCGGATGAGTTCGCATGGCAAAGAAAGTCAAGACACGCAAATCGCAAAACCAAAGGAGGCGTTTTCGTCCGGGTACGGCGCCCGGTTCCATGATCGTCGATCCGAATGCGAACCCAACGGTCGTTCGAGTCATGGCATTTGGTGGAGCCGAATTTCTGGAACGAGAGATCAAGGACATTGCGGAGATTCGCTCGATAATGGTCGCTTACCGAAGCGTCTGGATCGACGTCATCGGCCTTGGAAGCCAGCAAAAACTCGCGGAACTCGCTCAGTTATTGCAATTGCATGCGCTCGCCATGGAGGACGTGGTCAATGTTCACCAACGCGCCAAAGTTGATGACTTTGACCATTCGGTCTTTGTCGTAGCCCGCATGGTGGATGGCGAGGATGCTTTGCAAACTGAGCAGTTGTCCTTTTTTCTTACCCAACAAGTGTTGCTGTCGTTCCAGGAACGACCCGGCGATTGTTGGGAACCACTCAGGCAGCGCATCCGAACCCATCGCGGCAAAGTATGTGACTCAAGTATCGACTACTTTCTCTATGCCCTGCTCGATGCCGTCATCGATAGCTATTTCCCGGTGATGGAACGCTTGTCGGAACAGGTAGAAACGATTGAGGCAGAGATCATCGATGGCCTGAACCCATCCCAGATGCGCAGGATCCATCATTTGCGAGGGCAACTCCTAGCCCTGCGGCGAGCCATTCGCCCTCATCGTGAAATGATTAACGAATTGGTTCGCGATTCACTGCCCCATATCAGTCCAGACACGCGAATCCACTTAAGAGACTGTTACGATCACGTAGTACAAGTCGTGGAAGCGGTGGACACCTATCGCGAACTGACTTCGGACATGCGAGATTTCTATCTCTCCAGCGTTAGCAACAACATGAACGAAGTCATGAAAGTGCTAACGATCATTTCAACCATTTTCATACCGCTGTCGTTTATCGCAGGTGTATATGGGATGAATTTCGAGCCTACGTCTCCCTGGAACATGCCGGAATTGAAGTGGTACTATGGCTACCCATTTTCATTAGCACTGATGGGACTCGTGGCTTCTGGTTTACTGATCTATTTTCGCAAACGGCGCTGGCTGTAGGACGAGTGGCGATGTGAAAACTGCCAATCACAACCCGGTACGTAAGTGAGGAACTAATAAGGTCGCCAAACCCGTCTCAATGTCCAAAAAAACGAAAAACGCATATTGACTTCATTTTTGAATTTAATAAACTTAAACTCAAGTTTAGTATTGTTTACTTTTTGGCGATTTTTCCATGCGATGGATTGACCGGATCAACAATGAGGACTTAGCGTTTCTCAAGCGATTCTTGCTGGCGTCTGGCTCTCTAAAAAAGATGGCTGAGGAGTATGGAATCAGTTATCCAACGGTGCGACTGCGGTTGGACCGTTTGATCCAACGTGTGGAGATTTTTGACAGCCAACAATGCATGAGCGAATTTGAGAGGCAGCTACGGGCAGCGTTCGCGGATAGCAAAATCGATCAATCAACGTTTGAGCAATTGTTGCACAGCCACAGACAAGATCAGAAGAACAAGGACACTGGAGAATCCAATCATGTCGCTTAGTATTTGTTTTCGTTATCGAAAAAGAGTTATTTCCGTTGTAGCCACGGCATTATCCATTGGCTTGTTGCTATCGCCGTTGTCGGCGCAAACCAATAAGCCGAATGAGTCAGACAAGTCGGACAAGGACGAAGTGGCGAAGGTCCAATGGAGCAAATTGGCGGAAGGCAAAGAGCTTGACCCCCAAGCAAGCATCGAAAAGATGGATGAGCAGATGGTGCTCAAGGTCGTTCGCGACACCAGCAAACCGCAAATCATTCCACTTGCGACGTTAAAGGAACCGAAGATCAAAGAAAAGGCGTACGTACTTCGAGGCAAAGTGCGAGTGGAAGGGGTTGTTGGGGACGGTTATCTGGAAATGTGGAATCATTTTCCTGAGCCCAAAGCAGGAGCCTTCTTCTCGCGAACCATGTCGGAAAGCGGGGCGATGGGCAAGCTGCGTGGGACGGCTCCCTGGCGTGAGTTTACGCTGCCATTTATGATTGATGACAAATCCGTTCCCGCGCCGAACAAACTTCAAATAAACGTTTATTTACCGGATAAGGGAATCGTTTGGCTGAGCGATCTTACGCTAGAGGAAATGCCGATCGCAAAATTGCAAAACGAGCTGCAAGGGAGTGTGATGGTTTTGCCTAATTGGTTCTGGGGTGTTTTGTCTACTTCCATTTTCCTACCCATTCTCATCGCATTTGGTCTCATCGTGGTCGTGAGGAAACTACGTAGGCAAGAGCATGGCACTGAACTTCGTCGGATGAAGGCGTTGGATCTCGGTTGATGCCGACGTGCCTACCCTGGACCAATCCGATTTTTGAAAGCCCGCTCATTCCGAAAGTCTTGGCGACTTCCGCTACGGGAAAATCGGACAGTTATTGATCGAACGGTCCTTAGCTACTGTCCGCCCGCAAGCTGCGACCATGCCTTAAATCTGACGGTGTCATTGCTTCACGCGATATCGTTCCAAATAACCAAAATCGGGAAAACGGTTTTCTTTCGGACCGGGTTGGCCTTGCATGCCACCGAGGTACAAAGTCTCCCCGTCTGGGCTATACCGGGCTGTGGTGATTCGCATTCCGGTCTTGGCTTGGCCAACCACTTGACCCGATCTACGTCCCATGCCGCTAAATCACCCATGAGATTGCCAGCCGCAGGGAAAGAGGCTTGCAAACGCGACTCGTTGGTCTGGCGAATTCCATCGACTCTCGTCGACAGGATCGAGCACGACCAGCATCGATCGTTGCAGCATCTCTGCGGTCAGCGGCTTGGGTAACCCCGAGGCGAACCACTTGGGATCCGAATTGCTCGCAGTGGTGGATTCGAGTTGATAAGCCTGGGTCGAGGCCAAAGCTTTCCACAATCGGCGGATGTCATAACCCGAAGCGGCAAAGTCGCGCGCGAGCCAGTCGAGAAGTTCCGGGTGGCTTGGCGGGTGGAACGAATCCAGGGAATCGACTGGATGAACCAATCCCCGCCCCATCATCCAGCCCCAAAGTCGATTCACCATGGCCTTGGCGAGTCTCGCTTCTTCGACATAACGATCATCGAGGTACCTGATCGACGTTCGTTCGTCCTATGAAAATTGCGTCGAGCACCTCGGCCATGTGTTCGGCGTGTGCATCGCTTTCCAAGAGCCGATCGATTAATGTTGTCAGCGAGAACGTGGGCTATCAGTGGGGCTAACACGAGGCAACGAAAAATCGTGCGGTTCATAGGACAAAACGGTGGGAATATTCGAGGCGGGAATGGTAGTTGTAAGCAGTCTGCAAGCAGCATAGCTGGAATCCAGCATTCATACCGATCCAGTCTTGAAAATAGCTCGCGTTTGCCAGCGCAAAATGTAGCAAAAAGCATGAAAAAGGAGCGAAATCGTGAGGATCCAGGGGCACACCAGAAAAGGGGGGTGCTTGCAATCGTGTTTTGGCGTTACATTTTACTCAGTTAACCTATTTCAACTCTCCTGGAGGTAGATCCCATGCGAAATGTTTTGATGTTCATGACTGTGGCGGCGGCGGCTTTCGTTTGCTCGTCTGCTCAGGCTGGTTTACGGGGCAAATGTGGCTCGAAGGGTTGCAATGCCCATTCGGCTTGCTGCAGCCCTTGCTCTTCGCCAGTCACATTCTGTGCACCAGCCTGTTCCAGTGCACCGGTCTGTTCGACTGCTTGCGCACCGGTTATTCGCCATTGCGCTCCTGTCGTTTGCGCTCCGACGGTTCGTGTGTGTGCCCCAGTTGTTCGAACGTGTGCACCTGTTAGATGCGCACCTGTTAGAACTTGTGCTCCGGTCAGAACATGTGCACCTCCAGTACGCACCTGCCGACCTGCGCCGGTTCGATGTTGTGCACCTCCAGTACGCACCTGCTGTCCTTCGCCGCGTGCGCCCAAACACTCTTGTTTGGCCGGCAAATTGGCGTCGCATCGCGGATGTCACTAATTCTGTGAATTGCGATTTTGCATTTGGTGCCATCAAATACTTAGAGGACTGCGGTATCACAGCCCTCTTCAGACTTCAGACTTCAGACTTCAGATCAAAAATCAAAAATAGCAGAAAGCCGAAGCAGGGAAGCAGGGGCACCTTTGCAATTTTTGCCCTGATTTTTCCGAGGTTGTCGTTTCCAGTATAATGTTGCGACGAAAAGAAAAGGTCAGAGGTTGTATCCCTGCTTTTTCCATGTATCTCGACGCAAATCAAAATCGGTCCAATGCACATCCAACGATTTCTACCCATTCTACTTGTCGTTTTTTGCATAGCGTGCGTACTAGGGCAGTCGTCATGGACGTCAGCCCAGTCAATCGATGCGTTCGAAGACCTTAAATTAACCACCTTGCAAGGTCAGAAAATCGGTTTGGGGAAAAATGACTCGATCACGGTCCTTGCATTCCTGGGGAACGAGTGCCCTGTGGCTCGAGCGTATGCCCAACGTTTGGAGGAAATGGTTAAGCAATTCTCGGCGAGCGGGGTTCGCTTTGTTGGTATTAATAGCAACCCGCACGATTCCGAGCCGGAAATAGTTCAATGGGTGAGCGACCTTTTTCTCAGCTTTCCCTTTGCAAAAGATGCCGATCAGACGATTGCAAAACGCTTTCGAGCAACTCGGACTGCCGAAGTCGTCGTACTCGATAGGAATTGCAAAATTGCGTATCGTGGAAGGATGGACGACCAGTTCTCGCCTGGAATCAAACGCTCCGCACCTAGTCGATTGGACCTTCAAATTGCACTTGAGGAATTGCTTGCGAACAAACCCGTTTCGATCCCTTCGACACCCCCAGTCGGTTGTTTGATCACCTTCCTACAAGCGCCAACACAAAAAACAGAGTTTACCTACTGCAAAACCATCGCCCCCATCCTCTATGCGAATTGCTTGGAATGCCATCGCACAGGGGAGATTGGTCCATTCGATATCTCAAACTATGACGAATTGCTGGGTTGGGCTGACATGCTTGTCGAAGTCATCGAGCAGAAACGCATGCCACCTTGGCACGCCAATCCAGAGCACAGTTCTTTTAAGAACGCTCGCCAGATGCCTGCGAAATCGCTCGAAACCATCAAAGAGTGGATCGCTGCTGGGATGCCTTATGGCAACGCGGCGGACTTGCCAACCAAGCCTAGCTTTTTGGATGGCTGGCGGTTGCCGAAAAAGCCAGATCAAGTTGTGTCGATGCGAGAACAACCCTACCGGGTTCCTGCAAATGGCTCCGTTGACTATCAGTACTTCGTTGTGGATCCGGGCATTCACGAGGACAAATGGATTACGGCTGCACAAGTCATTCCTGGTTGTCCTGAGGTCGTCCACCATGCGATCGTTTTTATCCGACCGCCGGATGGTGAAAGCTTTACTGGTATTGGTTGGCTTACGGCTTATGTGCCTGGCCAACGTGCGACCGAATTTCCGCTTGGCTACGCTCGTCGATTGCCAGCCGGCTCGAAGTTGGTGTTTCAAATGCACTACACTCCCAATGGCAAGGAGCAATTCGACCAAACGATCATTGGTCTGAACTTCACGGACGAGCCAACGATTACGCATGAAGTTTTTACTCTGGCTGGTATCGATCAAGAATTTGAGATTCCGCCCAACACGGCGACGCATGCTGTGGACGCCAGCGTGAGTTGGTTGCCAAAAGATGGGGTTCTATTGGCCGCCATGCCTCATATGCACCTCCGCGGAAAAGCATTCCAAGTGCGAACTCGCAAAGGAGACGAGGAACAGACCGTACTGGATGTTCCGCATTACGACTTCAATTGGCAACACACCTACGAATGGTCTGAACCTATACCGCTGAAGGATATCGATAGATTGTCGTTCACGGCAACGTTTGATAACTCTCCCAAAAACCCTTTCAATCCCAATCCGAACGAGTATGTCATGTGGGGCGACCAGACATGGGAGGAAATGGCGGTTGCGTTCTTCGAAGTAGCAAGGCCACGAAGCCCAAGTGGTACGGACACGACTGGCCCCATTTCAAAGTCGGTCCGATCTGCGTCGAGCAAAAAGAGGACCGACGGCGATGCTACCACAAATTCCACTACAAATTCAAAGGACACACAGTTTGCGGACGCGTTTCTTCTTCGCTTTGATGGCAATCACGACGGCGTTGTATCGAAGTCGGAAGTGTCTCGCATTGTGCGGGACTACTCGTTTCGCCTGATGGATATGGACAACGACGGCAAGCTGACGCGTGACGAATTGATGGACTCTTCAAGGTCTCGACGTGGCCGATAACGATTCAACGCCAACCTCGGCCAGGCTTTTCGCAGCGATTATCGATTATCCACGTTTTGGCTTGGCAGTGCTCGTGTTATTAACGGCCCTCGCGTTGGGTGGTTATTATCGCCCTACATGGCCGAATGAGCTTTATGCTACATGGATTGCCCCGGCTAAATCTGCATCGAAAGAGGATGCAGCAGTGCCGCAGGCTGCCCGCAAAGCCACCCGCTCAGGGACTGTGCCGCGTGCATCGCTGGGCAGGGCCGATGCATTGGTCATCGTGGAATCCGATCAAATCTTTACGAGCGAAGGAGCTGTGGCGATACGCGAAATCGTAGAGGCTTTAGAGCAATTGGATACGGTGGCCAGTGTGACTTGGTTGGATCAAACGCCACCGCTGAACATTTTCGGATTGCCTGAGCCGATCCTCCCCCGCGGGCAAGCTTCCGCGCAGAGGTTCGCGGCAGCGAAAGAAAGAGCGCTCAAGCATCCTTTGGTAGTTGGTCAGTTGCTTTCGAGCGACGCCAAGACGCTGTTGCTATCGATCAATTTCGACTGGTTGACCATTCGTCAAGACTCGGACTGCTCTGAGGCATTGATCGAGGTTGCTCAGCGAGTTGCGGCAAAGCATCCATCGGTTCCCATGCAATTCTCCGTGACGGGTGCCGTTCCACTGCGACTGATGATGATTCAGAATCAAGAAGCGAACCAATTGAAATTTCAGTTGATTGGCTATGGCATGATACTCCTCATGGCATCTGTCCTTTTCCGGGGGATTTCGGTCGTTTTGGTGGTTGCAGCAGCTCCCGCGTTAGGCGTCTTTTGGACTCTTGGATTCCTGCGATATTTTGACTTGCAGTTCAATCCGTTTAGCGACGTTATTCTGCCGATACTGCTTGGCTTGGTCGGTTTCACGGACGGCGTGCATATGATGGTGTACATTCGCCGCTGCCTGAGTGAGGGTATGTCACCTCGCAACGCGTGCAAGAAGACGCTAGGAGCCGTTGGTCTGGCCTGTTTCCTTACGTCGCTCACTACGGCCATTGGAATGGGTTCGTTGACATTGGCGCACCACAAGATCGTGATCGAGTTCGGGTGGGCATGTGTTCTCGGGGTTACGGCGACATGGATCTCGGTCATGCTGGTGATCCCATTGATCTGCAGCACGCGTTGGAGCGGTCGGCTTAAGAAAGGGGCCGATCGAGACATGGTTGACAGCCATTTGCAACGAATAGGGCCTTGGATTGGTTTGGTCGTTCGACACGCTAAGGCGATAAGCTACGGCGGCATCGCTTTGTTTATTGTGATGTTTGCTGTCGCGTTGACGCTCAAGCCGGATGATCGCAAGAGCAATAGTCTCCCGAGCGGCGGGCCTGCGCAACTGGCTTTAGCTCATTTGGATCGAACAATGGGAGGGCTCGATATTTGTAGAATCAACTTAAGCTGGCCCGGCAGTGACCCGACCGCCGAACAAGTGATCGCGATTATTTCCGAAGTGGAGGGCCTATTGAGCAAGGAGCCGCTCATCGGGCATACCTTGTCGATTTGCAAGGTGCTCGATGCATTACCTGGGGAAGGATCTTCGATTTCAAAAGTATCCATGATTGAGCTTTTGCCTTCGCCGTTGAAACTAGCTCTCTTCGACCCGGATCAACATAACGCTACGATTACTTTTCGCGTGCAAGATTTAGGGAGCGCGGCATATCGCAATGTCTTCCAGCGTATCGAGAATTTCTTGGAAAAAATTCACCAGGTGCATGGCGAATTTCAGTACACCATCACTGGGGATGCGATTTCTCGCTGGAAGAATCTGTTTCAGATCGTCACGGACCTTTCAACCAGTTTGGGAACAGCATCGATCGTCATATTCGTTGTGTTGGGGATAGCTTATCGTTCTGTGCGCATCGGATTGATCTCGGTCGTTCCGAACATGTTGCCGTTGGTTGCAGCCGCTTCGTGGATGGCGATAACGGGTCAGCCGCTGGAAGTCGTAAGTGTTTGCGCTTTCACGATTTGTCTGGGGATCGCGGTGGATGACACAATTCACTTTCTGTCCCGATACCGTGAGGAGCAGTTGGTGAATCCGGATCGGAAAAAAGCGATCGAAGAAGCGTTTCAAGGCGTTGGGACAGGTATGATTATGACGACGGTCGTGCTGGTTGCCGGTTTCAGTTCGGTGTTGATTAGCGAAACACGTGACCATCGCATTTTCGCTTCGCTTGGTATTATTACTTTGGTAACGGCATTGTTATGCGACCTTTTTCTTTTGCCTGCCTTGCTTGCCGAGTTTGATCGCGATCGCAAAGTGTAGTTACCGACCGCGTTCGTATTGAAAATCCAATGTCCCTTCGGCGGCACAAAGGGGCGGCGGCACAAAGGGGCGGCGGCACAAAGGGGCGGCGACACAAAGGGGCGGCGACACAAAGGGGTCGGCCTCTTTGAATTGCTCCGCAAGAGAAATTGGGATAAATTTAAAATAAAGAGTCCTGACCGTCCTGACCCTTTTTAATTCCACAGGTTGAAATATTTGAGGAAGAGGATTACCTATCTTTTACCGCACATTTTTTTGCCGGCTAACGAGTCAATAGGGATCTAAGGGACACGGCACACTGTAGTGGGGCCGGCAGAAAGATGTGTGGTAAAAAATTTCGACCTGTACGATTGAAATTGGAAAAACCGGAGAGCTAGCGTTGCATGCCCTTTTCTGACCCCTTTTTGACCCCTTTTAATTCCACTATTGTGATAGCGTCGTTTTGTACTTAATTTCCTTTCTTTTGGCAGAGTGACTTGGTTATGGAAATGCATTTCACGAATGAATCCTCTTCGGAGCGCCGAGCTTTTCTCAGGAGTTCGGCGATTGCAACTGTTGCGATTCCCGTGCTTTCCCAATGGTCACAAGCCAAAGAAGCTGACCCGATTGCGATTGGCATCATCGGGGTCGGTGGAATGGGAATGAACCACCTGAAACTGCTGGCTCGCAGAACAGACATTTCCATCGCTTACGTTTGTGATGTCGATCGAAACCGACTTCAAAATGCGGTAAAAACCGTGCAGGAGATTTCGGGAAAGACACCCAAAGCCGTCAATGACCTTCGGGAAGTACTGATCGACGAGAAAGTTCAAGCCGTATTCATTGCAACGCCAGACCATTGGCACGCACCGGCGGCCATATTGTCTCTAAACGCGGGCAAGCATGTTTATGTGGAGAAGCCATGTTGTCACAATCTGCGCGAGGGGCAATGGCTGCAGGATGCAGTCGAGAAATCAGGAAAAGTTTTGCAAGTTGGGACTCAGAGCCGCAGCACAGGATTCGTTCGTGAGGCAATCGATCGACTTCGCAGTGGAGCCATCGGCAAAGTCCTGGTTGCGAAAGCTTGGAATAGTCAGCGCCGCAGTTCGATCGGCCACGAGCAGCCAGCAGTTCCGCCGGCTGAGCTGGATTTTGACACCTGGCTTGGCCCAGCCCAAAAAGTGGCCTACCGGAAGAATTTGCTGCACGGTGTTTGGAGATGGTGGCACGACTTCGGTTGCGGCGACATGGGAAACGATGGAGTCCATGATATCGACGTTGCGTTATGGGGGCTCGGCGTTAAGGCTTTTCCAACGAAAATTACTTGCATTGGCAACAAGTTGTTTTTTGATGACGATCAACAGTTTCCGGATACTCAGTACGCAGTCATGGAATTCGAAGATGCCACCGCCAATCGCGGTATCAAACAGCTTATCTTTGAACAGCGGATTTGGACTCCTTATGTTCAAGAGGGCTATGAAAACGGTGCCGCTTTCTACGGAACGGAGGGCTGCCTGATCCTGGGGCATAGCGCCGGATGGAAATTGTATGGTCCCAAGAATAAGTTGTTGGACGAAAGACAAGGTAGCAGCGATCTTGTCGCACACCATCAAAACTTTTTCGATGCCGTGCGGGGCGTGTCGCCGAGTACCAATGCCGATATCGCTGCAGGCCGATTGTCAGCGGCCGTAGTTCATTTGGCAAACATAGCGGCAAGGGTCGGACGTGTCCTTTCGTATGACCCTGCAACGCACAAGATCCTTGGCGATGCGGAAGCGAACGGTTTGGTACAACGCAAGTACCGTGAAGGCCACTGGTCGATTCCGTCGGGAGCGTAGCGGAACAATCCGTTACCTAACGTCGAGCCGGACGTTAGTTGTATAACGATAACTATGTCACACTTTCTTCAAACGAACCGTGGGCTAGAAATCTTGCCGTGAGTTTGCTGGCCTTCATCGACAACAGTAGTGAACTGTGAGTCGCATTGATCACTATATGTGCCTTTTCGTTTGGAAGATGCGTACTGCGGATCGGGACCAACACATCAAATCGAGCTGCGATTATGCCGATATCTGCCGTGGCTTTTCTTTCGAGCTGATTTACATAACTGATCTCCGTATCGGAAAGCTCGCGTGTCGGAGTGATGATTCGGCCAATCACTTTCGATGCGACACTCGCAATGGGCGAACCAGCATTGGGTGGCGCCAACAAAACAACTCTTCCTAAATTGGGGAAACCTCCAAGGTTGAGAGCGGCTTGGGTCACGATACAGCCCATGCTGTGCGCAACGATATGGAATCGGCGTTCGGTAGCGGTAACCGAATGCAGATGATCATAAAAGCGAATCGCGTGTTTTTCGATAGGCTCAAAAAGCGACCCGTAGCTCCAAAGCCGGACGCGAAAGCCGCGAGCACGAAGAAGGCAAGCAAATGGCCACATCACCAAACGATTTGCTCCAAATCCATGCACGAGCATGATCAAATCCTTCGCATCCTCCATCGCCATTTTTTCTCCTCCGATGAGTTTCCCATTTTAGAACGATTTCAGGTGTAGCAATCTCAAACTTGGCAATCAGCCAGTACCGAGGGCTGCTAGTGCTAGTTGCGTCCCTATCCATGGTATCGTCTATGGACGTCGCGGTTACAATTCACATTGTTTCTATGGTGCAGGACACCGCAAGCCGACAACTCCAATGAAGCCGCTACTGCAATATGCCGAATGAAATGCCAGGGAATTTGATAAGCATTGGCACGGATATCATTGAGTGCGTTCGAATCGCTCAAATGATCGAAAAGCATGGCGAAGTTTTCTTACAACGCGTTTTCACGCAAAAGGAAATTCTCTATTGCTCGTCGAGGAAAGCCGCAACTCAACATTACGCAGGTCGCTGGGCAGCCAAAGAAGCCGTCCTGAAAGTACTTGGTACTGGCTGGGCCAAAGGCATTCAATGGACAGACATCGAAGTTTTCAACGAAGTCTCGGGAGCGCCAATCATCAAGATTTCAGGCAAGGCGGCGGAAATCGCGAGAGACCGCGGCATCCGCGAAATCATGATCACGATTTCGCATTGCCGTGCCTATGCTACTGCTTTTGCAACCGGGGTGGCATAGCGCCTAGGCACCAAGCTTTGTCCCCTTTTGTTCTGCAACAGTGCGTTTGCAAAGCGCTTTTTCGTGGAGCGAAAGGCGACAGAAACAAAATCATGGCATTAAGGCGAGGGGCACTTTGAAATCTACCTATAAACTGGGTGGCACGCCCTGAGGTACGAAGGGCGTGGTGAATCGCTAGAGTCATTTGCTACTCTTCCCACGCCCATCGCTAATCGCTTTGGGCGTGCCACGCGGTGGCCTGGCCTGGTAGTCTTCTGTCTGCCGATCGCCTAAAGACATTGCAATAAAATCACGGCACGGAGTGCCGTGCTACACTACCCGCATAAATCGCGCAGTCTCGAAGCTCTTCCATGAGTTGCGTCACCGCAGGCTTGACCCAGGGTAACACGGCTCCAGGGGTGGCAGGTACATAAGCGCTCAAAACCGAACCAAACGACTCCTTGACCGGCGCAACCTCTTTGGGTTTCGATTGCGCAAGGAAAGCGTCGATTGACATTGCCGATACGCCCATCTGAAGGCAACGAAACATGGAAAGACCGTCACAGAGATTGGCGGAAAGCAGAATTTTGGTCCTAGCTCCAGAATCCTGAACCGCCTTGATCGATTGCTCCAAGGTGGGTTCTAGAGGAGCCAGTTGCAAAGTGCTTGTCGGCGACATCTCATATTGAATATCAACTAACAGTGTCACAAAATCCAAGCCGCTATCGATCAGGAATCGAAGATCCTCGTATACCGCCCCTGGGCAAACGGCAGCTCCAATCGGGCATTTCCCACCCGTTACGACTCGCAGAACCTCGACCCTCTTTCCGAGTTGCTCAAAGTCCGCGATATCGATCGGCAATCCAGGTGTCCACTTGGCTCTTCGCGAATTGGCCAGTGTTTGAAACGGGTGGCCGAACAGTTGCAACTCAATGGCGGCAGCATTGTGGAATGACACCACATCGATTGGCTGGTCCATTTGCAAGGGCGAAAACCTTGGCAATTCAACAAACGGGTCTTCGCTCGTTTCCTGTGGCTTACGATCTTTCGATTCGAAAGCATCGCCAAGCCATGCGATTCCGAAGCCTCGAAGTTCCGTCAACAGTCTGCGTTGGGCATTTTGGGAAAGCCCTGCGTTGGCCGTCAATCGCGTGAAAAAGGGCGGATCCAAAGTCAAGTCGCCAGAAGGGCCGGCGGCGTTCAGGGTGCAAGCAAGACTGCACGAGTCCGCCGAGGCTTGCAGAAGCGGGTCTATCCTGGACAGCAGAGGTTCGCATCGCAAGGTCGATTGCGAGACGGTCCATTTGTCGAGCGCAGAATCCGGATTCGATTTCATGGTCATGTTAGACCTCCTCGCGAACGGGACGGAATACGCGGAATTCTTTACCTGCGGACTTGATGTCCGATTTGAGCAATAGCATCCCAATCTTGAGTCGATCCGGTTCTCTCATGCGTTGTTCTTCGATATTGGAACTGATCGATTCGGCTTCTCCGCGAATATAGATCGCACCACCGCACATGCCTTGTCCCAACTGCTTGCCGGCGGTGCCACACAGGACTAGCGTACCGCTCTGCATCCCAAGCCCAGCGTAACTGCCAACGGAACCGCGAATGACGACGTCGGCTCCCTGCATTCCTAAGGCCGTTCGATCGCCAGCGTTTCCGTAAATGGAAATCAAGCCGCCCGCTCCCAATGCGCCGACTGCCTTCTTGGCGTGCCCTCGAACCAACAAGACTCCAGAAGCAATGGAGTGCCCAAAAAAATCTCCAACATTTCCTTCCACATGGCATGCCCCATCGCCAAACGAACAGAAGCCGAAATCGCCGATGGCTCCTTGTACGGCAACCACCCCAATAGCTCGCAAACCGGCACCGATAAAGTCTTGGCCGCGTGCTCCGGAAATGTTTACAGAAACCGAAGGACATTCGGCATCGCTCAATGGATTGGCTATTCGGCTGCAATGCAATTGGATTGCAGTCAGCATCTCACTTGGAGACACCTTTTCCAGATCGAAATGAAGCGAGGATTCCAAAGGCTTGTCCATGGACAAAAGCTAATAACTAGAATGAGAAAACGAAGGATAAATGACCATTGAACGAGCGGCGGAATGAAAACTAGCTAAAAGAGCACAACCCTTAGGTAGTTGTCCGCAGCTCGCCTTATCAGCTTAATCTAGCGGGCTGTTTTGCACGAATCCATTTTGCATTCCAAGCCAAACCAATAGGCTCTTTTGCAAGTGCATTCGGTTCGCGGCTTGAGGAAAGACGATGCTGCTGGGGGAATCGATCACTTCATCGGTGATCTCCAATCCGCGCCGGGCAGGCAAGCAGTGCAGCACTTTGCAATGGGATGGTGCAAGTTTCATCATCGCCCCGTTGATTTGATAGGGTACGAAATCGACCGAACGGGCATGGGCCTCCGCCTCCTGCCCCATGCTAGTCCAAACGTCCGTGTACAGAAAATCTGCGTCCCGAACATGTGTTCTGATATCGGTCCCTTGCTCGAAATCCAGTTGTCCGAAATGGGCTCGGATACTTTCGACAAGCTTTGGTTCAATGTGATACTTAACTGGTCCAGCAAGTCTAAATCTCATGCCGCAAATCGCCGCACTTTTAAGCAAGGAGCGGGCTACGTTGTTCCCGTCGCCAACGAATGTCAGTTGCTTTCCGCGGAGCTCACCGCTGGAGAACTCACGCATCGTCATCATGTCCGCCATCGCTTGACACGGATGCGATTGGTCGGTCAAGCCGTTAATAACAGGCAGGACATTATGAGCAGCAAGCTCATCGACGGTGGATTGCGAGATGGCACGACAAACCACAAAGTCACAGTAGCCGGCCAGCACCCGTACGAAATCCGCAATCGTTTCTCGTTCTCGCCAACCTACATCGTTGGTCAAGTAGATTGCCGCACCGCCCAGTTGGATCATGCCTGCTTCGAAACTGACTCGAGTCCGCAAGCTTGCCTTCTCAAACAAAAGCGCAAGGCTACGATTCTTGAGGATATCAGGCCGCTGGCCCTGACCAAGCTTGCGTTTTAACGAATCGGCAATGTTCAGGATTTCGAGATATTCGTCGATCGAAAGATCGAACAGTGAACGAAGATGCTTCATGTTATGTTGCACCAATGCGGATAGCAGAGGACTGACGGTCTTTGATAATTTCCGTACCTACCCCGGCGGTCGTGTAAATCTCCAGCAGAAGGGAGTGCCTGACTTGGCCGTCAATGATGTGGACTTTGCCGACGCCGCGGTCTAATGTGGACAAGCAAGCTTCCACTTTCGGAATCATTCCTCCGGCAATGATTCCGTCTTGAATGAGTTGGCGAGCTTCCTGAGCGGTTAGGGAATGGATCACACTGGTTGGGTCCACTTTGTCTCGCCTGACGCCATTCACATCGCTAATGAAGATGAGCTTTTCCGCTCCGAGCGCTTCCGCGACGGCCATGGCCGCCGTATCCCCGTTCACATTGTACTTTTGGCCAAGGGAGTCAATACACATCGATGGGATGACTGGAATCTGTTCGGTGTACGTTAGTTTTTCGATCGTCTGCCTGTCCACTTGGGTCACATGTCCAACAAATCCCAAGTCCAGGGGTTCGGAGCCTGGTTCTTCCAGAAGCAGTTTCTCTCCGAACAATACATTGGTCGTTCGGAAGTTGAGGTTCATCGCTCGCCCTCCCAACCGTTCGATCTCGCTGGTCAACTGCTCGTTCAATTCGTAGGCCAGCGTGTTTTCAACGATTTTCAACGTTTTTGCATCCGTTACGCGACGCCCTTGAATCCAGACCGGCTCGATCGCGGCCGCTTCCATTGCCTTGTTAATGGATGGGCCTCCCCCGTGCACGACGACTGGCCGCATCCCGACGGTTTCCATAAAAATGATGTCGAGCAGAGTATGTTGCATGGCATCAGGATTAGCCATCAAAGAGCCGCCGAGTTTGATAACGGTCGTTTTGCCACGAAATTTGCGGATCCATCCCATCGCTTCGATGAGCGTGTCAGCCTTAGCAATTGCTTCCTTTGTTCCGTCCAAGTGACTTCCCGTTCAATAAATAAACGCCGGCGCGATGGAAATCGAGCCGGCGATGGAGTTTTTTCAGGTTCAGATTTCCTTGATGCGACAAAACGCCAGCAAGGAAACACCCCAGTGTACTTGCCAACGTCTACCTATGTCAACAATTGGCACAGTCGGGTAGTCATGGCTGAGATTGGCCATGCCCTTCCATCAAAGTCATGCTGGAGGAATCGCACGAAAATGCCTCGGTTTTTCCATTGGGCCACGTCACGATGTACTTCGACAAGCGATCGGTTCCACTGCCAAAATAAGTCCGAAATCCGTAGGAACTTTCGTAGCCACGACTCGAGGTTAAGATTTGCGACTGCAACTTGCCTGACTCTGACACGGCCACAATCTTTGCCCCAAATGCATCGCGATTCACGCTAATGCCTATCAATCGCACAGAGTACCCATGATTGCTTTTCGGCGCTTCCGTTCTGCCAATGGTCGGTCTGGCGTTGATGTTGATAACAACCAAATCGACATCTCCGTCGTTGTCCAAATCGTCGAATGCCGTGCCCCTACTGCTTTCGATAACTTGCAAGGCACTACCGGCATTTTTGGTGACATTGGAAAAGTGTCCACGACCGTCATTGGCAAGAAGGTAGTTGGTAACTTTTACGTCCGTCCGGTCGTCAATGAAACGAATGTTGTCGAGAACATGTCCACATGCCACAAACAAGTCGCGATCTCCATCGTTATCGAAATCGATGCCACCGACTCCCCATTTCACGTGGGCTTTCAAGGTAGTGTCGATTCGAGCAAGGTTAGTCGCGTCGGTGAACACGCCAGGACCGACAGCTTGATAGAGCACTAGCATCTCGTCTTGATAAGTCGTGGAGACCAAATCCAGAAGTCCATCGCCATCGAAATCTGCGTAATCATTTCCCATATTCCCGTTGCTTTTACCCTGTCGATCCACGGCGACTCCCGTCAAAAGCCCGTCTTCTTGGAAGTGGCCATGTCCATCGTTAATCCACAAAAAATTGGGCTTTTCGTCATTCGCAACAAACACATCCACATCGCCATCGCCATCAAAATCGGCAGTCAGCACGCCCATTCCCGGTCCTTTCAATTCGCTTATGCCTGACCAGATGGAGACATCCTCGAATGTTCCATCACCGTTGTTTCGATACAGCGAGTCGGGGGTTGGTACATAATCATTTGGACCAGTGTAAAACGGGTAGCCAGAAATCATTCGCGTTTTATTTAGCGAGTAGTCAAACTCGACATAGCAGGCACAGAAGAGATCTAGATCTCCATCGTTATCCATGTCAAAGAACGAGTTTCCAGCGCCTAGTCTGCGTGCCGAGGTTAACCCGCTCGCTTGAGTTGCGTCGCGAAACGTTCCGTCGCCTCCGTTGACATAGAGCACGTTGGTTCCGAAGTTGCTCAAGAAAACGTCGGCATCACCGTCTTGATCGTAGTCACCTACGACCACGCCCATTCCGTATTGTAGATCCCCCAAGCCCGACGCGATCGTCACATCGGTAAAGGTCCAGTCACCGTTGTTTTTGTAGAGCTGATTTCGAGGGACGGTGTCGACAACGGTCCCCAACAGCGGAGCGCCGTTCACGAAATAAATATCCAAAAAACCGTCGTTGTCATAGTCGAAAACCGCCAGTGTACCGAGGACCGTTTCGGCATAGTATCTTCTGCCGCTACTTCCGTCGGTATGAATGAAGTCGATCCCGCTGAGAGAAGGTGGCACCTCGAACACCTTAGCATCAAAAGTCGACTGAGCTGCAGCTTGCGAACGCACAAAAAGCAATGAGTTTAGTAGAATGGCGATCGTCAAGAACTTTTGCCACCGTCCCTCGAGGGCCACGCAAGTAGCCCTCGCTCCGAAGCTCGTGCCGTGAAATGCACTACCTTGGAGGCCCGGTCCCCCCTTATCAACAGTTTTGTTCTGCATGTTCGTTGGAATCAGTGGTTTTACGGATTGAAGTTTGCCAGTCGCGGATCGTTCGGTGCGATGGCTTTCGCCTTTAAGTAGGCGTTATAAGCGGAGGCAGTGTCGCTGCATGCACGGGCGGCATCCATCAATACCAAGTACGCGTCAATGGTCCCCAAGCGATCGACCGCTATTTTGGCGTAGGTAAGCGTCTCTTTGTTTCCAATACCAAGTAAAAACACGGCAAGCCGTAAATCGGCGTTGCCTGACAAATCCACTTTGGTTGCTAATCGTAGTGAATTTTCGGCTAATGCCAAATCCTTAATCGACACCGCCAGGCTTGCGAGGTTGTGGTAATTGATCAAGTCGTCGGGCTTGATTTCAAGCAATCGCTTGTAGACGGAAATAGCATCGTGGTTTCTTCCTTGGAGTCGCAGTAGGTCAGCCAAGAGCAAAGCGGTCTTGGCGGATTCGGGTTCCAATTCCAGTGAAAGGACAAACATTCTTTCCGCGTTTGCAAGAGAATTGTGTGCGGAATAAGCTGCGGCCAACATGGAGTAATTGTGGCTAGCGAATCCACGAAACGAAAGCTCGAACTCTTGATCGTCTGCCGGAACAAAGGTTTCGCGTTTTGGAATTTGCTTTCGCACTTCCAAGGCCTGCTCCCGTTTATTCTGGCGCATCAATGCGTTCGACAATGCAATGTAGTTTGCTTCTTTTTTGGGTTGGAGGGCGACGGCGTCGCGAGCTTGCTTTTCGGCTTCCTCGAATCGCCCCAGTTGAGTTAGCGCTTGCGCCAATCGGGCAGGAGCTTTGGACTCTTGCATTAGGACTGGATCGGCAGAAGCGATGGACACGGCACGCTCAAGCACCTTGGCGGCTTCCTCTATTTTGCCCGCTTGACTATACACTTCTCCCAAGGCCGACAGCAATGGCTCGGTCTCGTGTCCTCTGCCAACAGCTTGTTCTAAAATCACCGCAGCTTCCTCTGGCTTACCAAGCTGCGTGAATAGATCCGAAAGCGCAACGACCGCGCCCGGACGGTTCCCGTCTATCTCATTGCATTTCTTAAGCAGTTCAATGGCCCGCTCGGATTGTTGTACCTCTGCATACACCAGCCCTGCAATGTGCAAGATGGATGCATCGCGAGGATACGCGTCAACGGCTTTCTCAACCTCGTTCAATAGCTGTTTTCTTTCCTGACTGCTGTTTGTGTAGATGGATTTTTTTGGTAAATTCCAACTGGCCGTTTCGCCTGGAATTCCCAACGATTTTGATTCCACCAGCGGTGCCTCGTTTTCGACTGGAACGCTGTCCTCAGACGGTAAAGGAACCTCGGGATAGGGCAGCAGGTAGGCACAAAGCAACCATGAGGACGTACAAAGGACGATCACAGCAACCAGCCGTCCGTATTTTGTTTTGGTTTTCGCGATAGCCGGGACAGCTCGAATCTCTTTTTCTTGAGCCTTAGGTTTGTCATCACTATTGGCGGGTCGCTGGTTCATCAAACCTGTCCTATGGAGAAGATTCGGCCGCAGAACGGACCGACGTTTGACCTCGGCGACTGCTTCACGACCAAGCTAATTCAATCGGGGCCCTGCATATCGCTGCTGAGTCCGCCTGCAGCGGGAACATAAGCCAGACGCGCGTAGTCCATGACCATGCGGTGGCTACTGAATCGCCAAGCCAAAGTGCTGATGCTATTCATCATCATTTTGATCCATTTGCGAGGCAGGCCATCGCGATCGCGATCGTAGAAAGTGGGTATCACTCGCTGTTCGAGCGTCTCGTAGAAATACTCGGCATCTCGAATGTCGGTCAAGCGATCTTCGGCGTGGCTGGTCCCCTTGCCAATGGCAAACCCGTTTGTGCCGTCGTAGGCTTCGGCCCACCAACCATCGAGGACGCTGCAATTCAGTCCGCCGTTAAGCACTGTTTTTTGGCCGCTTGTCCCGGAGGCTTCTAACGGGCGACGAGGGTTGTTCAGCCATACGTCAACACCTTGGATCATGTGTCTGCAAACGTTGATATCGTAGTCTTCTAAAAAGGCGACGCGACCTGCGAACCTTGAGTCATGCCGCAGATTCGAGATCTCTTGAATAAAACGCTTGCCTGGCTCATCCTTTGGGTGTGCTTTGCCTGCGTAGATGACTTGGATTGGGCGGTCGGTACAATCTAGGATCTTGCAGATCCTATCAATATCCTTGAACATCAGGTTGGCTCGTTTGTAAGTGGCAAACCGACGACCAAACCCGATAGTCAGGATATTCGGGCTTAGGACATTTCTGGCTGCTTCGACGATTTCGTCGCTTTCGCCACGTCGTCGGCATTGACGCGAGATGCGCCGGCGAACGAAGGACAAGAGCAGATTCTTGAGCGCATTGTGCGTTTCCCAGAGTTCGCCTGGATCGACGGAATGAATGTTTTGCCAAACGTCTGGCTCGCCCATTTGGCTCTTCCAATTGGCTGGGAAATGGCGATCGTAGAGTTGTTGCATCTGAGCCGCGAGCCAGCTCTCAATATGCACTCCATTGGTGATGTGACCGATTGGGATATTCCGCTCTTCCCTGGATGGCCATAGGTTTTTCCACATGCGGCGGGAAATGTGACCGTGCAATTGGCTCACCGCGTTGGCTGCCCGGGACATTTTCAATCCAATGACCGTCATGCAAAAGGTCTCTCCCGAATCGTCGGGGTTCACTCGGCCAAGTCCCATCAGTCGATCGGAGCTGATTCCCAGTGCATCTCGGAGAGGTCCCAAGTGTTCTTCGATCAGTCCGGCAGCGAATCGATCGTGTCCCGCGGGGACAGGAGTATGCGTGGTGAAAATGGTTGCTTCGGCTGTCTCTCGCATTGCATCTTCAAAGGTGAGGCCGTCGTCCGCCATTCTTTCACGCATGACTTCGAGCGGGACGAAGGCGCTGTGGCCTTCGTTGAGATGGTAAACTCCGGGGTTGATCCCAAGTGCCCGCAGCGCCTTGACTCCGCCAACGCCAATAACCAATTCTTGTCGGATGCGAGTACGCTCGTCGCCGCCGTAGAGTCGACTGGTCAACTCGCGATCTTCTGGACGATTGCCTTCGACATTGCAGTCGAGCAAAAAAAGACGGACTCGTCCGACTTGTACTTTCCAGACTTTGGCGAGCAGACGCCCATTGCGAGTATCGATTGCAACCATAAGTGGCGTTCCATCCCTAAGAACGGCGGGCTCGAGCGGCAGATCTTCCACCTTGGTTTCGAAGTATTCTTCGCGTTGGTAGCCATCGGCGCTCAAATGTTGCTTGAAATAGCCGTGCGAGTAATACAGGCCGATCCCAACCAGCGGCACTCCGAGTCCGCTTGCACTTTTGACATGATCGCCAGAGAGTACCCCCAAGCCACCAGAGTAAACAGGCAACGATTCATGCAAACCAAACTCGGCAGAAAAGTACGCGACCGGTTTGGCTCCGAGGACACCCGCGTTATTTTGAGCCCAAGTGTTCTTGTTTTCGAGATACTCCTGCAGGCGACGAAAGGCGTAATTGACACGACTGTGGAGAACCATTTCACCTGCCCGGATTGCCAACCTTTCCGGAGTGAATTCCCTCAGCAAGGCGATGGGATTATGATCCAATTGTCGCCAACGGATGGGATCAATATCGCGAAAGAGGCTATTTACCTCTGGCTGCCAACTCCACCACAGGTTTCGAGCGAGAGCCATGCATTTGTCGTAAAGAGAGTCCGCATCAATTTCATTCGCAATTCCTGAATTACCAACTTCTTTTACAAGCGAATATTCGATCTGGGTCATGGATTGTCTCTTTGAAAGATTCAAGACTTACAAGTAAAGTAGCTTTGATTGTGTTGGGAATGGTTCGGCAAGGCTTTAAACGGCTTCAAACGTCAATTCCCTTGAGTCGATTCTGGTATTCTATGAGGCTTACAAGCAAAAGAGCCGGACGACGGGCCATTGTTATACCTGATCGTCACCAATAGTTCAAAGCCAGCCAATAATTGGAGACGTTGTGTTAAGACAGGTAAAGTTGGAGGGCAAGTTATCAACTCATTAACTGAAATGCCTGGGTTCCGGATTGATGAATCGATCGAACGAGTTTGTGGTTTAACTCGAGAGCAGTGGCAAGCCGAGCTGAGAAACAATGCAAAAAAGCTAACGGCACCTGGGGATTTTCCTATTTCGACGATTCGAAAATGCGCAGCCGTCGAAACCGCGATCTCTGGTTCTAGCAGCGATTTGCTTCGGTATTACACTTGGCTTGCCAGTTGTTGCCTAACCACGGCTTTTATCATGACGCAACGAAGTGCGGCTTTGCGCAGGATTGAAACCAGCCAAAACGAGCTCTCTACGATCAAGCTGAAAGCGTCGATCCATTCCGGCAGCTCGTTTGCGACCGTCGGTATTAGTCATCTGACAACCAGCCGCAGGCATTTGAGTCAGCCGCCACTGCGCGCCACACGATCTAGCGAGGGCTGGGTCTTAGACGGCTATAGCCCGTGGGTCACGGGGGGGCGCTTTGCCGACTGGCTGGTTGTTGGGGCGGTCGAAGTGGACTGCGTGTCGGAAGACACCGCTACGACTAAGTCGCTCGAATTGCTTTTTTCCATCGCAACGAATCAAACGGGTGTTATCGTTGAGCCCAGCAGCGAGCTGATGGCTCTCAATGCAAGCTCCACCGGTCCGGTTCGTTTTGAGCATGTGGCAGCGAATCATTCCGACGTGCTACATGGCCCAACTGCAAATGTCATGGAAGCCAGCAGTCGCAGTACGAATTCCAATTCGTCCAACGGAACTGGAAGTGGGGCTGGAGGGCTGCACACGTCGGCCTTAGCCATTGGCCATGCAGCCCAAGCGATTGAGTATCTTACGAAAGAATCGCAAATGCGTGGAGATTTACGTGCGGTTGCAGAAGGACTTCAAAACCAATGGCGTAATGCGTTCGAGGAGTTGGACCGAGTGAACTGCGGCGAAAGTCAGCAAGATCTAGCCACTTTGCGAAAAAAAGCTAATGATTTGGCATTGAAAAGTACGCAAGCAGCACTTGCTGCCGCCAAAGGAGCTGGCTTTGCAAACGACCACGATGTCGGGCGATGGTGTAGGGAAGCGATGTTCTTCTTAGTTTGGAGCTGCCCTCAGAGCGTGGTTCAAGCCCATCTTTGCAGCTTCCTGTCCTAACGCCATAGAGCGTGAGTTGAAGTTCCCTCACCGCTCATTATACTTTGGGGCATGTTGGGGCGAGGAAGGTCGAGGGACTTTTCGTAGAGCCCCTGACCGCTGTTCGTTGACAAGGCAACTAGCTTCCCATGAGTTCTCAACTCTCCGCTACCCCATTGCATGCTTGGCACCAAGCGCACGGTGCTCGTATGGCGGAGTTCGCCAATTATGAGATGCCGATTCAGTACGCTGGAATTGTAGCGGAGCACCATGCGACGCGCAACGCGGCTGGAGTCTTCGACATTTCGCACATGGGACGGCTTCGTTTTGACGGCCCGCGGGCCGATCAGCTTTTGGACCATTTGTTGACGCGTAGGGTCATTGACATGCAAACGGGGCAAGTTCGCTACTCGCTCGTTTGCAACGAAGAAGGCGGAATTCTCGATGACGTACTAGTCAGTTGCTTGGAAAGCCCAAGCGGCAAGAATTATTTTCTATTGGTGGTCAACGCGAGCAACCGCGCAAAAATCGTACATTGGCTTCAACCACACCTGGCCGACTTTCCGGATGTGGAGTTTCACGACGTGACGGACGCAACCGCCATGATTGCAGTTCAAGGGCCAAAGGCCATTGAAATATGCCAGCCTCTGTTACCCGCCTCTGCGTTGTCGCTAGGATACTATAGGGCGAAAGTAACTGAACAAATGAGCAAGCCTTGCATCGTCTCGCGTACCGGTTACACCGGGGAAGACGGCCTGGAGCTGATTGTCAAGGCAGAGGATGCGCCTCGAGTTTGGGAAAACATCATGATGTCGGGGAGAGAGATGGGCGTTCAACCCGTCGGACTCGGAGCTCGCGACACGCTGAGGCTGGAAGCTGGGATGCCGCTGTACGGCCATGAGTTGGACGAGACAATCGATCCGTATCAAGCGGGACTAGGCTTCGCATGTAACTTAAAAGACCGCAATTTCGTTGGGCGAGAAGCCTTGGAGCAAAAATCGAAAGGCGACATTTTATCAAAACGAGTCGGATTGGTTTTGGATGGGCGACGCGCGGCTCGGCAGGGTGCGAACCTGTTGGATTCCGATTCTCGCGTGGTTGGTCAAGTGACAAGCGGTAGTTTTTCCCCAACGCTGGACAAACCGATCGCGATGGCCTATTTACATCCCGCCGTTGCGGTTGTCGGCACAACCTTGGATATTGATATTCGAGGTACCTCAGTTTCTGCGGCCATCGTTCCGTTACCTTTTTACAAGAAATCATCATCGTTATGAGCATTACTCCAGAACAACTCCGGTACTGCGATTCACACGAATGGGCTTACGTTGCCGACAAGTCCGCAGGCATCGCCACTATCGGAATCTCCGCCTTTGCCGTCGAGGAACTCACCGACCTAGTCTTCATGGCGTTGCCGAAAATCGGTCAAACCGTGACCGCAGGCAGCGAGTTCGGCGAGGTCGAAAGTGTGAAGGCTGTTAGCCCCATGTACAGCCCTGTTAGCGGTACCGTAGTCGAAGTCCATTCCGAGTTGGTCGATAAGCTCGAAAGCCTTAGTGTGGACCCTTACAACGAGGGTTGGATCATCAAAGTGAAAATGAGCGACCCAGCCGAATTAGACCGCTTGCTCGACTGGGACGCTTACAAAAAGCAGTGCAATCACTAGTGGATTCTTCCAAAACAATGGAATACGAGTTGGGCGATTCTGTCCAGGGCTTAGTCATCGTAGATCCACCTAGATCCGGCGAAAGCAATATGGCCATTGATGAGGCGTTGCTACGAAACGCGACGCCAGCATGGCCGGTTGTTCTTCGTGTTTATCGCTGGGATCGCCCTACTCTTTCGATTGGTCATTTCCAACAGATCGAAGATCGAAAGGAAGTTCCGCACCTGAGCGAACTGCCGTGGGTAAGGCGAAAAACCGGCGGCGGGGCAATTGTTCACGACCGGGAGTTGACGTATAGCATCCTCATTCCAAATCGAGCCAACTATTCCGTCAAAGGGCATAACGAAGCACTCTACCGAGCAATCCACTTGAGCTTTGTCGAACAGTTGCAAAAGCTAGGATGGGATGCGCGTCTTTCGGAATCATGTGCTTGCGCAGCGAGGGTTGAAAAGATTCCATCGCATTTTTTATGTTTTTCAAGGCGGTCCCCGGTCGACGTAATTATCGGTAACGCTAAAATACTTGGTAGTGCTCAACGCAGATCCGCGACAGGGTTGCTTCAACATGGCAGCTTTCTTCTCTGTCGCTCTCAATCGACGCCCGAATTGTGTGGTCTCCTTGATGCTCCAGGCGGTTCCAACCCCAACCACCAAAAAAAATTGGGGGAAAATGCAAAGGACTTCGCGTCACTTCTGGAGGCAGATTCCGATACTGAATCTAGCGCACGGGTACTAGACGACTGGTTAGAGTTTTTTGTTGCCACTTTGAAGATGGGGGCCTCACAACTCTTTTCCATCAACTGGCAAAACGGTTCAATTAGCAATCTTCTGACCACGGGAAAAGGCAAGACAGCCCCCCGAACGGATGGTTGATTTTTATCCATTTCGATGGTTTTTCGGTTGATTGATGGCTATTATTAGTATTAGGGTACGTTGAATCGTACTCGGTTATTTGGTAAAAATTTGGTTAATTCTGTAAATCAGGATTGATTAAGACTTTAAAAAAAGGGCCCGCAATGCAGGTTTCACTGAAAGTCCTTTCTGGAACGCACGAAGGAAAGTTGATTCAGATAAAGGACGAGAAATTCCTTATCGGTCGCGGCGAGTCGTGCCAGTTGCGACCCAAGAGTGAGTCGATCAGTCGCAAACATTGCGCAATCGTTCAGAAGGACGGTCGATTGCTTTTGGTCGACTTGAAGAGTCGAAACGGTACCTTCATTAACGAAAAGCAGGTATCGCCTGACAAAGCCAAAATTTTGAAGAATGGTGATAGACTTCGGTGCGGGCAATTGGAATTTGAAGTTCAGATGGAAGTTGGTATCGCCAATTCGAAACAGCCAGAAGTGCAATCGATAAAAGAAGCAGCTGGTCGAATGACGGAACAAAGCAGTATGGATTCGCGAGAAAGCGTCGACATCGGTTCGTGGCTATCCGAAGCCGATCAAATCGACCGAACGATTCCCTCTGCGGAAAGTGAATTTGACACTCGCCAAATTGCGATGGAGGATACAACTAGGTTAGATGGAACGCAAATCTCGGATGTGGAACCTGTGACTCCTGAACCCGTTAAATTCGTAAGACCTGACCGTCGCGAACCGATCAAGCTTCCGAAGCAAGCAGCTTCGGGACCATCGACCAAGGATACCAAAGACGCGGCATCTGAGACGTTGAAAAAATACTTCGGCGGTCGCTAAAAGTTACCAGAGCATTGAGTTTGAATGTTGCTATTTGGTTTGTGTTGCCCGATTCCGAGATGCTATCTATGGTTCAATGCACATCGCGATTCACTTGTCGCAATCCAAAGTTCACCATGACCGCGAGATTGATTCTCGCGTTTTTTTTTGCCTCATGCGGGGTAGGCATCGTATCGGGACAACAATCAACGATCAAACTCGAAGACGGCATGGTGCTGGGGCCAGGCCAAAATAGTTCCGTTCTATACGTTGTTCAGCCTCAAGCCAGCGTGAACCAACATGCGGAAGCAAAGGCTTTGTTGATTACCGTGCTTGATGACGGGCTGCGACGAACGTATGTGAACTTTGGTCGCTGCGAAGCTGCCGTTCCTGCGAAAGATAACTCAATCAAAATTGTTATCGGCAACATGGTCGCTAAGAGTGCGCTGGCGGTTCCAGACGGTTCGATAATTGACTGTTCGCCGTTCGATGTTTTTGGGCGTCGTATTTGTTTTATTCGGTCTCAGGATGCGCCCATTGCAATCGTTCAAGGGATCACCGAGGTGACGACAAACTACGTTCGCGTGGAAGGGCTAAAAGGCGTCAAGGGTGAGTACGATTGGGACATGCGCCTTTCCTTAAATAGTCTCAATGGCAGAGACCTGCGCGCCATTTTGGTTCAGAACGCTAGCCCTACCAGATCAAAGGACTGGTTCGAAATCGTAAACCTCTTTATTTCCGCCGAGCGATTTGTGGAAGCTCGGCAAGTATTGGTGGAAGCGATCCTCAAGTTTCCAGAGCTGGAAAATACGAAATCCGAGTTGAAGTCTTTGGATCAAAACGTCGCCGATCAGCTTTTTGAAGCCGCTGAGTTGGCGAAGGATGCGGGCCAGAATCAGTTTGGAAAACTGATTCTGGAAAGCACTCTCGATAGTATCAAAAGGGCTGGTCTTTCCATCGAAACCCAGCTCAAAGCGGTTGCCAAACTGGAGGCGATCACCAGTGGCCAAAAGGATCGCGACGAGTTGCTAGCTTGGATGGCTGACGATGTTTCAAAAGTCTCCGATGGACCGGCAAAAACCGAAATGCAATCGTTGCTTGCAGAGATCGCTACCAATCTGACCGCGGATACGGCGCTACGATTCACCGACTACCGACGCAGAAGAGCCGATACAACGCTCAAACCAGACCAGTTGGGGGCACTTGCCATTAGCGGCTGGATCTTTGGCCCGACCGCCGGCAAAGACAATGCGTCTGTGGTTGCTGCAGGAGTCAAAGCGCGGCGGCTTATCACGGAGTATCTTTCCAAACCGTTGCGAGACGATCAGATCGTTCAAGAGTTAACCAAGTTGGAGTCAGGCACTCCGGATTTGGTAGCCAAGATCGTTGCGAACATGGCTCCTCCATTGCCCACCCCAGAGTCTGCCGCTGTGCCTATTACCATTAACCCGCCAGACAGTTCTCAGCCGTCAATCGAATCAACCATTTCGGGTCGCTTTGCGATTGAGGTTCCATTGGGTGGGGATATGATCGGGAAATCATCACGGTACATCGTCCAACTGCCACCCGAATACAATCCATTTCGTCGTTATCCTTGCGTCTTCACTTTGCCAGGTGAGTCGACGAATATGGAATGGCAAATCGCGTGGTGGGCAGGGCAGTATTCGCCGGAAGCCAAACGTTGTTTTGGAGAAGCTTCCAGGCGAGGTTATATCGTTGTCTCGCCCGATTGGGCCGAGCCCAAACAACCCAGTTACAACTTCACAGAGAATGAACACGCCATGATCTTGGCGCCCCTTCGGGATGCGATGCGAAGGTTTAGCATTGATTCCGACCGAGTCTTTCTTTCAGGCCACTTCATGGGCGCGGTTGCTGCATGGGATATTGCTTTGGCCCACCCAGACCTGTGGGCGGGATGCATTTTGATCAGCGGTGAAGCCCGCAAATACGTGATTCACTACGGGAGCAGTGCCGAGTACATTCCCACTTATTTTGTTGCTGGAGAATTGGACAAGTTCACAGAAGCGAATGGAAAGGAGTGGGACAAAATGTTGAGTCGTAAACAAATCGACTGTTTAGTAACACTCTATAACGGGCGAAAACCAGATCATTTCCAAGAGGAACTGCCCCGAATCATGAACTGGATGAGTTTTCCTGCCCGGGTTCGAACTCCGTTCCCAAAGGATTTTTCGGCAACTACCCTTCGCGCTGGTGATCGTTTCTTTTGGTGGTTCGAAACGAAAGAACTATTCAAGGAAAAGCTCATTCATCCCTTGCTGTTTTTAGCCTCCACAAAGCCAGGACCGGGATATCAGATCAGTTCCGCGATCAACAAACAGACAAACACGGTTAGTATGGAAACGGTCCCCGCAAAAAACTATTCCATTTGGCTTTCGCCAGAAATGGTCGATTTCGAAAAGCCGATCACTCTCTTGATCAAAGGGAATCGGGATCGAAGAGATCCAAAGCCTGAAACCCGAGTCATTCTCGAAGATGTACGTGGGCGGGCCGACCGAAAGCATCCGTTTTGGATGCGTGTGGATTTGCCCAAGTAGACTCAACCCAGCAAATTCCATACAGAAAAGCCCCATCGCCATGATCGGCACGGTCGGAGGCTATGATTTTATTAGTGTCGCCTTTCGCTCCGCGAAAGTGCGCCTCGTTAGTTAGCGCACTTTAGTTAACACACTTTTGCGGAGCAAAAGGCGACAGTGTTTCGCACCCTTCGAATAAAATCACCGCCTCTCGGTTTGCTCGTCGCCTCGGTTTGCTCGTCGTCACATCTTGCCGTGATTTTTGACACGGAGTCTTGTTATCGTTGCTTCGACGGCGGTGATTAAGGCTTTGGCTTTGTTGACCGTCTCTTGGTATTCGCTGGTTGGGTCACTATCGGCGACTAAGCCTGCGCCTGCTTGGATATAGATCTTGCCATCGCACATCACCATCGTGCGTAGCGTGATGCATGTGTCCATATTTCCGCGGTAGTCAAAGTAGCCGACGGCGCCTGCATACGGGCCGCGTCGCGTTGGCTCCAGTTCATCGATGATCTCCATCGCGCGAACTTTTGGAGCACCACTGACTGTCCCAGCGGGTAGGCAGGCTTTGAAGGCGTCCATGGCATCCATGTCGTCACGCAGGATGCCAGTCACGTTGGATGAAATGTGCATAACATGCGAATAATGCTCCACTACCATCAAATCGCTCAATCGGACGGAGCCAAATTTTGCAACGCGGCCGATATCGTTTCGCCCGAGATCAACCAACATCACATGCTCGGCTCGCTCCTTGGGGTCTGCCAGCAATTCGCGAGCGAACTGTTCGTCTTCCTCCGCTGTCTTTCCTCGTGGACGCGTGCCTGCCAACGGTCGAACCGTCGCAACGCGGTCCACGACACGTGACATGACCTCGGGACTGCTGCCAACGAGCGTACAGGACGGAGTTCGAACGAGGAACATAAACGGGCTCGGGTTGATGACTCGCAACGAGCGATACACTTCCAACGGCTCGCAATCGCTTTCGATTTCAAAGCGTTGGCTCAACACGACTTGGAAAATATCTCCGGCCTGAATGTACTCGCGGCATTTGAGGACCGCGGATTCGAACTCGGCTTGCGTGAAATTGGATTTTGGCTGAATGGTCGGTGCTAGGCCGAGAACGATGTCAGCCGCTGGAATTGCCGGTATCGACTGACTGATTCTATCGGTTACTTCGTTGATGCGATGAACGGCAGCATCGTACGCTGCTTTGTCGTTGCCGTTGGCGGACTTGGGCACCAGATTAAGGACCATGACCGTCTTATTGACGTTATCGAACACCACCATCAAATCATAGAAACCGAAATCCAAATCGGGCAAGTGTCTATCATCTGGGGGCGAGTTTGGGAGTTTTTCGACGTAGCGCACGACATCGTAAGCGGCGTAGCCAATCGCTCCGCCTACGAAGGGAGGCAAATCGGGCAGGCTCGCGACGGACAAGTTGCCAAGTTTTTCTCGCAAGAATGCTAACGGGTCAGAAACTGTCTGACGGATCGTTTCACCATTGTGATGCCATTCCACTTCATTTCGAAAGGCAACCGCACGGGATCGTGGGCCGATTGCGATAAAGCTGTACCGACCGATTTTCTCGCCCCCAATAACACTTTCAAAAAGGCAAGCGGGGCTATGACCGTCGTCCAGCAAGCGAAAGGCGGAAACGGGGGTCAAATGATCGCTCAAAAGACGTCTGTAAACCGGAACCAAATCGAATTTGGAGGACAACGTCAGATATTCTTCAAAACTAGGAAATGCACTCATCCTATCGAGTTAGCTTTCAATCGCACGAGAATCATTGCCCTAACCGCATCGCCGGATCGGCCTAAGATGCCTATACTACCAGTGAAGTAGTTTACCGCGAACCAGCACGCAAGAGAATTCAAGATGAAGTGCCAACACTGCGAAAAACCAGCAACATTCCATATTACGGAGCTTACCGAGCCGAATGGCCCGAGCGTCCTGCACTTATGTGAGGAGCATGCAAGGACGTTTTTGTCCAACGAGGGGACCGCTACGCCGGCATCGGCTCTTTCAAGCATGCTCGCCAAACAGCTCAAAATCGAAAAGGAAGCCGAGGAAATTGCGACCGTCGATAAGAAAACTTGCCCAATATGCGGCATTACTTTTGCCGACTTCCGCAAAGGTGGCAGGCTGGGTTGTGCCTATGATTATGTAGCTTTTGAAGAGGGTTTGGAGCCGTTGCTTGTCAATATCCATGGTGCTTTGCAACATATGGGCAAAGTTCCAACCAACCAAACCGGCTCCCCAGAGCGTCAGCATCGCTTAATGCAGCTTAAGGTCGAGATGAAAGAAGCAATCGAGAAGGAAGACTACGAAACGGCCAGCCGATTGCGCGATAAGATATCTGCTGTAGAATCGGGAGACGAATCCTCCTGGAGCGAAGAAACCGTAGAGGATCTAGACGATGATTTTCAATCGGATCCGCCGATAGCATGATTTACCCAACTCAACCGCTTACTTGTTTGCGATATACTTAAATCTGAACTCCGCTACTCCAACGAAAACATCGACCGTGAAACTTGAGGAACTAGCTAACCAAAGCAGCGAATGGATGCGTGGCCAAGGGCCGGAATCGGACATCGTAATGAGCAGCCGGATACGCTTGGCTCGTAACCTGTCTGAGTTTCCGTTCATCCGCAAGTGCACGCCCAAAGACCGGATTGACATCGCGGCGTCCGTTCACCGAGCGTTGGATTCTCTCCCTTTGTCTGCCGATTCCGAGTATGTCGACGTTGCCAAACTCGGCGACTTGGATCGCCAATTCTTGATGGAACGGCAATTGATCAGCCACGAGCTAAGCGAAAGCCAGGGAGCGAGAGCCGTTATTCTCGATCCAAACGAACGCTTTAGCATCATGGTCAACGAGGAAGATCACCTGCGTCTCCAAGTCATGCAAAGTGGTTTGGACCTTGAGGCGGCATGGCAACGCATGGATCAACTCGACAATCAACTCGAGAGCAAATTGACCTACTCGTTCAACAAACGACTCGGATACTTGACCGCATGTCCGACCAACGTTGGCACCGGCTTGCGAGTCAGCGTCATGTTGCATTTGCCGGCTCTGGTCGCCACCAAACAAATCGAAAAAGTCTTTCGGGCTCTGAATAAAATCAACGTAGCTGTGCGGGGCCTGTTCGGCGAAGGCTCGCAATTCATGGGGGATTTCTACCAGATCAGCAATCAGACAACCCTCGGCAAAAATGAATTAGCACTTGTTGCCAAAGTGCGTGAAGTGGTCCCTCGGCTAATTGACTACGAGCGAAAAGCCAGGGAGTTCCTCGTAAGCGAAAACCGACAAGACTTGCACGACAATGTGAGTCGGGCTTTAGGAATTCTCTGTACCGCCAAGAAGATCAGCAGCGAAGAGACAATGCACTACTTGAGCAAGGTCCGCATGGGAGTCAATCTAGGTTTGATCGCAGACGTCAAAATTCCGACGGTGAACAAGCTCTTTATTCACACCCAACCGGCTCATCTTCAAAAACTCTGCGGCCACAAACTGAGTGTCACAGATCGAAATATCGAAAGGGCTAACTACCTGCAACTCCACCTGACCAAACGCCCCGAAAGCGAAATCAACTAATCGTTGGACACGGCAGTCCACGCCGTGCTAACCAATTTTGCTACTTTTTGACACGTCTGTCTGGTCACCACCACTCAAGTCGTACTGCACAAAGAATCCCGCAGGACGAGGAGGTCGTCCAGCTCAGTCACCCTCCCTCTGGGAGGGTCTCGCGAAGCGAGGGGAGGGTGAAGTGAAGTGGAGGGTGAAGTGAAGTGGAGGGTGAAGCGAGGGGAGGGTGAAGTGAAGTGGAGGGTGAAGCGAGGGGAGGGTGAAGTGGATAAGGTGATTGAACAGTTCCGTTCACCCTCCCCGGCCGTTGGCCGACCCTCCCGGAGGGAGGGTGACTTTCTTGGAAAAACCCTGACGTCTACTTCTTACCAATTCCGGTAAAGTAAAAAACTGCCCCAATCAGCGCAACGCAAATCAACAACGCGCGAAGCACGCCGGCCACGATCAAGCCTGAATACGCGACCGGCAAATTAGGCAACTCCCGAAACAGATTGTCGATAGCCATCTCTTGTACGCCAACTCCGCCAGGCGTAAGCGGCAATGTAGCGGCAGCCATGGCCGGCGGAATCGTCATGAAGTGCTCCGCAATGGTCGGCGCTTCTGCGTACAGCGAGTTCGAAATCAACGCGCATGCGACGGTGAAGCTGACGTGTACCATCAAACTCAATCCCAACAGTTCCAGAACCAATCTTGACCTTCCCTGAAAGACCATGCAAGCGTGAGCTACTCGATGGAGAATGTGTCCAGCGAGCGGAATGCGATTGATCCATAAAATGGGGACCCTATGGCCGAAAAGCACGATTGAAAAGAGGACTGCCACTCCAACACAACTCAGAATAACAGCACCCATCCAGATCCATCGCATCGTTTGAGACAACGATGTCGCAATCGATAGCCCAATTCCGGCAACGATGACTAGTCCCAACAAACCAAGGGCGCGATCTACCAAAACCGACGCGACCACTTCGGCTCTTTTTTTTTCCGCTTTTCGAGCCGCCTCAATTGCTTTAAAGACATCACCGCCAACAGAACCTACACTGACCATGTTCAGGAGCGTGCCAAGAAAACCCAGTCGGATTGCCTCCGCTAAGCTAAAGGGCACCCCTAGCGATTGAACCAGGATTTTCCATCGCCAAAAACTAAACAAGTGCGCGACCAGGATGACGATAAATGCTTGGCCGAGCAGAAACCAATTCTTGTCCTGCTGAACCAATGTATCCCAATTCTTCTTGGGAAATGTGGCAATCAACCAAACAACGATTGCAGCAAGAATTGCAATCTTGATGAACGCAAGGTTGCGAGAGACCATGCTTGGTGGGCTTTGCATGTTGGCTAAAAGAAAAAACCCTCGGCGCATGGCCGAGGGCGAAGAAAAAGCCCCCGAGTATTATCTAGTCTAGCCACGAACTGCGGCCGCGAGTTTGGCAGCGTTCGAAGTGTTTTCCCATGTGAATTCAGGTTCCGATCGACCGAAGTGCCCGCCAGCGGCAGTCTTGCTGTAGATGGGTCGTCGAAGATCCAAGTACTCGATGATCCCGCGCGGTGTTAAATCGTAAAACGTTTGAACGACTTCACAAATGCGTTCATCGCTAACCTTGCCGGAATCCTGCGTGTCAACGCGGACGCTAACCGGTTTGCTGACACCGATCGCATAAGCGAGCTGGATTTCGCAACGGTCGGCAAGGCCGGCAGCAACGATGTTCTTGGCGATGTGCCGAGCCATGTAGGCTGCAGATCGGTCCACCTTGGTTGGGTCCTTGCCGCTGAACGCTCCGCCTCCGTGCCGTCCCCAGCCACCGTACGTGTCTACAATAATCTTTCGGCCTGTCAAACCGCTGTCACCGTGCGGTCCACCGACCACGAAGTTTCCAGTTGGATTAATGTGGTAGGTGATGTCGTCCTTGATCATGGCCGGTGGCAAGCACGGCTTGATGATCTTTTCGATGACGAAATCACGGATTTCTTTGTGTGTGACACTAGGAGCATGCTGGGTCGAAACGACCACATTGTTAATCCCGATCGGCTTGAAACCGTCGTAAAGAACGGAAACTTGGCTCTTGGAATCCGGGCGAAGCCAGTTTACTTCCTTTTTGAAGCGAGCTTCTGTCAACCGATTGGTGATACGGTGTGCCAAAGCGATAGGCAGGGGCATGAGTTCGGGTGTATCGTTGCATGCATAACCAAACATCAAGCCTTGGTCGCCCGCGCCGATGTCTTTGTTGTCGGCAGAGCTGTCGACACCCATAGCGATGTCAGGGCTTTGACGATCCAAAGCCACCATGACGTTGCAAGTTCTGCCTGAAATGCCGGTTTCGTCGTCGTCGTAGCCGACATCGAGAATTGCCTGGCGAACGATATCCGAATAGTTCACGATCGCTTTGGTCGTGATTTCGCCGACGATCAACGCGAGACCTGTGGTTACAACGGTCTCACAAGCCACTCTGCTCATGGGATCTTGTGCCAGAAGAGCGTCTAACACGCTGTCGGAGATGCGGTCAGCCAGTTTATCTGGGTGACCCATGGAAACAGATTCGCTCGTAAATAGATATTTGCCCGAAGCCACCGAAACAACCTCCGCTCGAATGGGATCTCGAGAATGAAGTACTGAAATGAAAAGTGTCAGCCGATAGTGTAACCACCGTTTTTGAATGTTAAAGCCAAACGAGCTTTAAAAGAGCCGGCATATTCGTCAAATCCCGCAATCTCAAGGTAATCCTTGAGTTTTGGACGATCAAAACGGGTGATTTTACGGCTTGGGCGTAGGCCAGAGGTAAATTTGTTTAGCAAGTATTAACGAATCTAACCGTAGTCCAGACCTCGGCCGTGCTATTTTCGGGCCAAACCCAAGCTACGTTCCGTCTATCAAGTCGAATCGAATGATGCAAAACTCGAATCCGTCCTTAACTGAACCCAGTTTTGCCTGTTCGGATGCTTGGCGAACATGGTGGACAGATCCGGTGATTCGCTCTCGAGTTCTGGACACGTTCGAACGTGCCGCCATTCTCCTGCTGTTCGGAAGTTTTTTGCA
>Ga0105048_10000595_pt1 | contig 56552 bp, 50 predicted proteins | sample MAT05_FD_78382 | JGI IMG/M metagenome (GOLD analysis project Ga0105048, IMG submission 78382) | Freshwater microbial communities from Lake Fryxell liftoff mats and glacier meltwater in Antarctica - MAT-05 | ecosystem: Environmental > Aquatic > Freshwater > Ice > Liftoff microbial mat | place... | reverse complement strand
TTGGTACCGAGCAGGAAAATACATTGTTGATAGAGGCTTTATGCGATTGGCATGTTTTAAATAAAGAAAGGCAAAAAGTATAAATACACACATATGAAAATAAAAATGATTGCTGCACTTAAGTCTGCCACATTGCTGCTGGTAAGTTTTATGACAATAGGCACAGCCGTAATAGCCCAGTTGCCATTGGTTGCTATAAAAGTGCCTGCCGGTTTTAATTCATCGTTGTATGCCGAAGGCATTGGACGTGCAAGGCATTTGGTGGTTAATAAAAACGACAAGGTTTTTGTAAAACTTGAGCGGCTTTCAAAAGGCAACGGCATTGTAGAACTAGCCGAAAGCAAAACTCCGGGCAAGGCCGAAGTAATTAATGCGTTTGCCTCGTACACGGGTACAGGTATAGCTATAAAAAACGGTTATCTATACGCCACGTCTAATACCGAAGTGTTCAGGTATAAGTTAAATAGTGATATGGAAGTGATTAGTACCGAGCCTGAATTAATTGTGACCGGTTTGATAGATCGTCGGCAGCATAATTCAAAATCAATTGCGTTGGACAATGCAGGCAATCTGTACGTAAACATTGGCGCCTTCTCCAATTCGTGCCAGGAAAAAGATCGGCAAAACGGATCGTTGGGTATGGATCCTTGCCCTGTACTGGACTCAGCAGGAGGTATATGGCAGTTTACAGCCGATAAATTAAATCAAACCTATAAAGATGGCAGCCGGTATGCTACCGGCATTCGTAACGTGGTAGGCCTTGACTGGAACGATGAAATAAACGAGTTGTTTGTAATGCAGCATGGTCGCGATCAGTTGGGCTCCATGTTTCCAAATGTATTTGATGCCCAAAAGGTTGATGAGTTACCTGCCGAAGAAATGTTTCTTGTAAAAAAGGGCATGAACTTTGGCTGGCCTTATTGCTATTACGATCCCATTCAAAACAAAAAAGTATTGTCGCCCGAGTATGGCGGCGACGGAAAAAAAATAGGTCGCTGTGCCGAAATGCAAGACCCTGTTGTAGCCTTTCCGGCACACATGGCTCCCAATGCTTTACTGTTCTATACAGGCACCATGTTTCCCGACCGCTATAAAAATGGTGCATTTATTGCCTTCCATGGCTCGTGGAACCGTTCGGTAAATGGGCAGGAAGGCTATTTTGTAGCTTTTGTACCATTTAAAGGAGGCAAGCCGTCGGGCAAATGGGAAATTTTTGCCAACGGTTTTGCAGGTATGGAGAAAGTAGTTTCTACCGGCGATGCAAAATACCGGCCATGTGGGATTGCACAAGGTCCCGATGGATCGCTGTACATATCTGACGATAACAAAGGAAACATTTGGAAGATTACTTATAACAAAAATACTGCTGCCAATATTGTTGGCAGTGCAAATAATAACTTAGCAACCGCACCTTAAACAATATGAAGAAGTTAGCAATTATAGCAACCCTTGTAGTATTGGCCGCCTCAGTAGTATTTGCACAGGCCAAACAATCGGCCGTAAGTAAAGAGGTTATGGACCGCGGCAAAACCATATACGAAACCAATTGCCAGGCATGCCACCAGCCCAATGGTATGGGCGTACCAAGGCTAAACCCGCCGCTTGCTAAAACACAATATGTGGTAGGCGATAAAGCCAGGCTCATACAAATTGTGGCAAAAGGCCTCAACGAAACTATTATAATTGACGATGAGGAATATGCTAACCCAATGCCCGCCTTTCCACAACTAACCGACCAGCAAGTGGCCGATGTGTTAACTTATGTGCGCAATAGTTTTGGTAATAAAGCAACGGCAATTACCACCGCACAGGTAAAGGTTGAGCGGGCTAAAATAAAATGATATTTTATTGAGATCAAAAGTTCAATTTTTATTGGACATCATGTAATTACATTCTGCGGCCACAAATGGAATAGGCTTTGTTGTAATACTTTTAGTTGATAAAACTCTTAATCAGTCTTAATTAGTAGCCATGAAAACAACCATTAGAATAAATGCCGGGGAGTTATATCCGGATGTTTTTGAGGGTATAAAAAAGCTACACAAAAATAAAATGCTGACTATAACAGTAAGCGATTAAATTGATGATGAAGAAAAATATGATCTGTAGGAAATAGAAGATGCAATCACCTTTATTTTGAACCGACATACTTTTGCCGTTAAATTGCTAAACAGGATTAATTATTAACGATGAGGCAAAATTTGTTGAGATATCAACAAAAGATTTGGCTCGACAACACTTCCGCCCTCTATTCCGACTACAACCAAAATAATTTTGAAAAAAGTACTTTTTATCGACCGCGACGGCACCCTGATAAACGAGGCTCCGCCCACCTACCAAATTGATAGTTTTAGCAAGCTGTCGTTTTATCCCGCCATGTTTAAATACATGAACCTTATTGCTGCTCAATTAGATTATGATTTGGTAATGGTAAGCAACCAGGATGGTTTAGGTACCGCCTCTTTTCCCGAAGAAACTTTTAAACCGGTACATGATTTGATTATGCAAAGTTTAAAAGCGGAAGGCATTTATTTTAGCAATGTTTTAATAGATAGGACTTTTGCCGCAGACAATATACCAACTCGCAAACCCGGTACGGGCATGTTTGGTAATTACCTTAATAATCCCGCCTACGACATTCCAAATTCGCTGGTAATAGGCGACCGTATTACCGATGTGCAACTGGCCAAAAACCTTGGCTGTAAAGCCATTTTTATAAATAACGATGCTACACTGGGCGCTGCTGAAATTAGCGACGATGTAAAAGCACTACAGGAAGTGATAGCACTGGAAACCACCTCATGGAAAGCCATTTACGAATTCTTAAAATTGGGTCTGCGCCGGGTACACCACGTACGCAATACCAACGAAACCAATGTTTGTATAGACGTTAACATGGACGGCACCGGTAAAGCAACCATACACACAGGGCTGGGTTTTTTTGATCACATGCTTGAGCAGATAGCCCGTCATGGCAACCTCGATTTAACCATTGAAACCAAAGGTGATTTGCACATTGATGAACACCACACCATAGAAGATACCGGCATTGCATTAGGTGAAGCGTTTGCAAAAGCGCTGGCCGATAAGCGGGGCATGGAGCGCTACGGTTTTGCACTACCCATGGACGATGCCGAAGCCAAAGTGCTAATAGATTTTGGCGGCCGCAACTGGATTGTTTGGAATGCTACATTTACAAGGGAAAAAGTAGGGGAAATGCCTACAGAAATGTTCTATCACTTTTTTAAATCGTTTAGCGATGCCGCCAAATGCAACCTTAACATTGAGTGCACAGGCGATAATGAACATCATAAAATTGAAGCCATTTTTAAAGCCTTTGCCAAGGCAATAAAAATGGCGGTAAAACGCGATCCATTTAGCAATCACCTGCCCTCTACCAAAGGTGTTTTATAAATCGTTCCGTCTTTCATTACAAATAATACTTTTCGTACCGCCGATATATTGGTGGTCGGGTCGCCTTCCACAACAACAATGTCGGCCCTTAAACCTTTTTGCAGGCGACCGGCAATAGTATTAATCTCAAAAACATCGGCATTTACCGAGGTGGCCGAACGTAGTACCTCCAACGGTTTCATTCCGTAATCAACCATCATTTCCATTTCGCGGGCATTATCGCCATGGGTAAAAACGCCCACATCGCCACCCATACAAATCGTTACTCAGGCCTGCAGTGCCAATTGAAACGTTTTGCGTTTTACCTGTATGCGTGCCGGTTCGGGTTCCATGCCCTTTTTCCATCCGCGGTATTGGCTGGTAGCATCGCCGGCCGCCAACGTAGGGCAAAAAGCAACCATTTTTTCCTTCATCAATTCAAATACTTCTTTAGTGCCATCATCGCCATGTTCTACAGTGGCAACACCTGCCATCACAGCCCGGCGCATTCCTTCCGCGCCTGCTGCATGTGCTACTACTGTTAAACCTGCATCGTGTGCAACGGCCACCGCTGTGGCCATTTCCTGTTGGGATAAGGTGGGGCGGGTTTCGCCGTTTTTACCCCAGCTGTAATCAGCATACAATTTTATCACGTCCGCGCCTTTTGATATTTGAAGTCGTACCTCCCGCATCATATCATCTACCCCCGATACCTCGGCTGCACCTTGTGGAAACTCAACCTCGCCATTTTCGGGGTGCGGGCCATAGGCTCCTTTGGCCACAATGGCTTTGGTGGCAACCAACATGCGCGGCCCCGGTATTACCCCTTTTTGAATAGCCCGCTTTAAACCTGCATCATCGTACGCTGCACCTTCGGTACCTAAATCCCTCACCATGGTAAAGCCCGCCATCAGGGTTGCCTTTGCATGGTTTACTGCACGGGCAGTACGCTCGGCACGGCTTTCATTCAATACCTGGTCGTTCCACGTTGTTTCGTTGTAGGGGTGTAAAAACAAATGCGAATGGCCTTCTATCATACCCGGCATTATGGTGCCCTTAAAAGTCTTTATCACAGTGCCGCCAGGGTAAATATTTATTACGCCAACTTCTGCAATGGTATTTCCTTTTATCAATACCGACCAGCCGTTATGCATATCTACTCCGTCAAATAGCCGGTCGGCTTTTAACAGTATAAACTCATTGGTTTGGCTTAAAACCGACTGGCATAAAAACAACCCTGCCAGTAAAACTATTCTGTTCATATATACCTGTATTTGTAAGGGCTTAAAGTTAAGGGCTTGCAATGATTGCCTGTAAAATAGAAGTTAAAAAATACCTTTGGTGAAAGCCTCTTTGCCATTAGTAATGATAGCCACGGACGGTACAAGTCAATAGGTGTATCTTTAAGGCTCACCATAATAGTTTATAATGATATTTATCGTTTTAGGAGTAATTGTTTTTCTGGCTGCACTTTCGTTACGTAAAATGGAGCAGCCTTACCCACGGTTTGTTGGCCCGCTGCGGTTTGTTGCATTGGGTTTAATTATGTTAGGTATTTTTACCGCCTGCATAAAGCAAATTGATGCAGGACAGATAGGCGTAAAAATATTATTTGGTAAAGTGCAAAACGATGTGTTGCAGAGCGGGTTGCATTTTGTAAACCCTTTGTTGGATATTTCGCCGCTTGACATAAAAACGCAGAATTACACCATGAGCGGTGTAAACGACGACGGCGAAAAATCGGGCGATGACGCCATTAAGGTTTTGACTGCCGACGGGTTGGAAGTGGTAATTGATCTTAGTGTATTATACCGGGTTTTAGGTTCCCAGGCGCCCAACATTGTTAGCGAAACGGGCCTTGATTACCGCGATAAAATTGTACGCCCTATAACGCGCACCCGCATTCGCGACAATGCCGTTTACTTTACGGCTATTGATTTGTACAGCACCAAACGCGACCAGTTTCAAACCCGCATTTTTACTACTATAGATGCCGATTTTAAAAAGCGTGGCCTGGTGCTTGAACAATTATTGGTGCGTAATATTACGTTGCCTGCCAATGTAAAAACTTCCATAGAAGAAAAGATAAAGGCCGAGCAGGATGCCCAAAAAATGGAATTTGTACTACAAAAAGAAAAACAGGAAGCCGAACGTAAAAGGGTAGAAGCGCAGGGTATTGCCGATTACCAGCGCATCATCAATACCGGTTTAACAGGTAACCAATTGCAATACGAGCAAATTAAAGCGTATAAAGAAATTGCATTATCGCCCAATACCAAGGTGTTTATTATGGGCAATGGTAAAACCCCCGTTATACTGGACGGGAATATTAAATAGGTTTATCAACAGTTCATTTAAAATATTTTTTGTTTGTGACTGGATTGTACCCCATATTTGCAACTCAATGAAAAATTTAAACAATAACATTTGGTGGCACGGTATATCCTTTCCGGGGTAGCCTTGTAGCTATTGTTATCATTTTATAATGACCCCGGCACATTTTGCCGGGGTTTTTTTTGTTTAAATAGAAAGAGAACCAACTAAAGACGAAAGTATTTTACCATGTTGAAGCCTATACAATTTGAAACGGTATGCAAAAAAATGCTGGCCGATATATTTACGCCAGTGGGCATTTACCTACGCCTACGCGACCGTTTTCCGGGAAGCATTTTGCTGGAAAGCACCGATTTTCACGCTAGCGAAAACAGCTATTCGTATATATGCCTGCAACCAATTGCAGGTATAGAAGTGAGCACGGCCGAAAGTTTTGAATTTAAATATCCCAACGAAACAGTAATAAAAAAACAGCTAAAAGGAAAGGCTGCGGTAGTAAAGGAACTGGATGCTTTTTTGCAACGGTTTCAACCTACCGGTAAAAGCGACATTCCGGTAGCCCAGGGGCTTTTTGGTTATACAACCTACGATTCCATCCAGTTTTTTGAAGAGGGTATACAGTTGCCCGGCAATACTACCAGCCAGCCCAACGGCATACCGCTAATGCGCTATCGTATGTACCAATATGTTATTGCCATTAACCATTTTAAAGATGAATTGTACCTTTGCGAAAATCGGGTGAAGGATGTTGGCAGCGATATGGAGCTGATTTTATCGCTCATTCGCAGCAAAGATGTGCCAGTGTTTCCTTTTAAAACAGTAGAAGGCGAAACCAGCAATATGACCGACGAAATGTACCTGTCAATTGTAGAAAAAGGAAAGGAAAGCTGCCACCGTGGCGATGTGTTCCAGATTGTGCTTAGCCGTCGGTTTCAACAACGTTTTTTGGGCGATGAGTTTAATGTGTACCGCGCCTTACGAACAGTAAACCCCAGTCCCTATCTTTTTTATTTTGATTACAACGATTACAGGTTAATGGGTTCATCGCCCGAAAGCCAGCTCATCATCGATAAAAATAAAGCTATTGTACACCCCATTGCAGGCACCTTTAAACGTAGCGGTAACCACGAAATTGACGAGCAACTGGCTGAACAACTGTTGGCCGACCCTAAAGAAAATGCCGAGCACGTAATGCTGGTAGACCTTGCACGCAACGACCTTAGCCGTTATGCAGATAATGTGCAGGTTACCAGCTACAAAAAAATTCACTTTTACAGCCACGTTATACACATGGTAAGTGAGGTAACAGGTACGCCCAAACCAGGCACCAGCCCTTTTCAGTTATTGGCGGCTACGTTTCCGGCAGGCACACTTAGCGGCGCACCCAAGGTAAGGGCCATGCAGTTAATAAACGAGTTTGAGCCTACACCACGCAGCTACTATGGCGGTGCCATTGGTGTTATTGGTTTTAATGGCCAGTTAAACCACGCCATTATGATACGTTCGTTTTTAAGCAAAGAAAATACGCTTTACTACCAGGCCGGTGCAGGCGTGGTAAATGCATCGGTTGCCGAAAACGAATTGCAGGAGGTGAATAACAAATTAAATGCATTGAAAACCGCTATTCAGGTAGCAGAAAAAATAGATTGATTTTTTAACAGGCAGGATATTCCTGTGGTACATCGTTGTGTCACTCCCTTGTACCGCATAACATAAGGCAACCACTAAAGCATTAGGTCAACCATGAAAATATTGGTATTTGATAATTACGACAGCTTTACCTACAACCTGGTTCACCTGGTTGAAAAGCTTATAAATGTTGACGTTGCAGTGCATCGCAACAATAAAATAGCACTGGAAGACATCAGGCAATACGATAAAATTATTTTATCGCCCGGGCCGGGTATACCGTCGGAGGCAGGGCTGTTATTGGATGTTATCAAGGAATATGCAGCCACTAAATCCATATTGGGTGTTTGTTTGGGCCACCAGGCTATTGGTGAAAGCTTTGGTGGAAATCTCGCAAATCTCGATAAGGTCTTTCATGGAGTTGCAACGCCGGTTACCATCAACCAGCAAAATCATTTATTTAAAGGCCTGCCCAAAACCATAGAAGTTGGCCGCTACCACAGTTGGGTAGTAATGGATGAAGGCTTTCCGGCCGATTTGGAAATAACAGCGAGGGATGAAAACAATTACATTATGGCTTTGCAACACAAAACCTACGATGTGTGCGGCGTGCAGTTTCACCCCGAAAGTGTACTTACCCCGCAAGGCGGGCATATTATTAAAAACTGGCTGAAAGTGTAAATTTTTTATTGGTTGTAGCGGCCGACCCTAGTCTGCAAGCTCAAAACCAGTCATAATATTCACTAAAAATAAACCGCCCAAAAAGGGTACAGGGCTATGAAAAAAATATTGCAGTATTTATTTGAGCACAAAACACTCACCCGCGATGCGGCGAAAGAGGTATTGATTAACGTATCGAAGGGAATGTATAACGAGTACGAAGTAACCTCGTTTGTAACCGTTTATCTTATGCGCAGCATAACTATACACGAGCTGCAGGGGTTTAGAGATGCCCTGCTTGATTTATGTATAAAAGTGCCAATGGGCAATCATAAGCTAACCGATATTGTAGGTACCGGTGGCGATGGAAAAAATACTTTTAACATTTCTACGTTATCGTGTTTTATTGTAGCCGGTGCAGGCCAAAAAGTAGCCAAACATGGTAACTATGGCGTAACCAGTACCAGCGGCAGCAGTAATGTAATGGAACAGCTGGGCTATACTTTTAAAAACGATGTAAACGCTTTACAAAATGAAGTGGACGAAGCCGGTATTTGTTTTATGCATGCACCCATGTTTCACCCGGCGTTAAAGGTGGTTGCGGCCATTCGCAAAAACCTGGCGGTACGCACTTTTTTTAATATGTTGGGTCCCATGGTCAACCCCGCGCAACCAGAGTACCAATTGGTGGGAGTATATAATTTAGAAATGGCCCGTATTTACAATTACCTTTTGCAACAAACCGGCAAACCTTTTATTATTATACATAGTTTAGATGGCTACGACGAAATATCGTTGACGGGCGATACAAAGGTGATAACGCAAAAAGGCGAAAAAGTACTTACCCCCGAAATGGTGGGAAAACGAATGGTGCAACCGCAGGATATTTATGGCGGCAACACAGTTGAGGAAGCAGCAAAAATATTTACAACTATCATTAAAGGCAAGGGCACCTGGGCTCAAAATGCAGTGGTTTTTGCCAATGCGGCCATGGCGCTCCATTGCTCGGGCAATTATGACACGTACAACCTGGCCTACGAGGCAGCGGTAGATAGTTTGGAAAGTGGAAAAGCCTACGCGTCTCTTCAAAAATTGGTGAGTTTGCAATAGGTTACTAAATTTAAATACCACAAAATACATCGCACAAATACCAAAAAACGGCACTAAAAGCAGGGCTAACAACAATTATGAATATTCTTGAAACAATAATAGCGGCCAAGGTTGAGGAAGTAAAAAAATGTAAGGAAAGAGTTAGCATTGCCCAAATACAAAAGGGACCATATTTTAACAGCCCATGCCTATCGCTGGTACAAAATTTATTAAAGGAAGATGCTACTGGTATAATAGCCGAATTTAAACGGAGGTCGCCCAGCAAAGGTGTTATAAATGGTACTGCCAGTGTTGCCGACGTGGTAAAAGCCTACAGTGCCCACGGCGCCTGCGGAATTTCGGTGTTGACCGATCAACAATTTTTTGGTGGGCACGACAATGACGTACTGGAGGCGAGGGCTATAGTTAAAGTTCCCATTTTGCGAAAGGAATTTGTAATAGATGAATATCAATTGCTTGAAGCTAAAGCTATGGGCGCATCGGTAATACTGCTGATAGCCGCATGTCTGGCCCCCAAACGTGTAATGCAACTGGCGCAATTTGCCAAAAACCTTGGCCTTGAAGTATTGTTGGAAATTCACAACAACGAAGAACTGGTGCATGTTTGTGACGAAGTTGACCTGGTAGGGGTAAACAACCGAAACCTAAAAACCTTTACGGTAAATGTGCAACAGAGTATTGACCTTGCTGATAAAATCCCCGCGGGCAAAATAAAAATTTCCGAAAGTGGTATTAATGATGTCCGCACTATTAGCCGGTTACAGGCGTATGGCTACAAAGGATTTTTGATTGGCGAAAATTTTATGAAACAAACCGAACCATCGATTGCTTTTGCTGACTTTGTTCATCAACTAAAAGCAATGCATAATGCGGATTAAAGTGTGCGGAAATACCAGCCTTACCCAAATGCATCAACTCGGCGATATGGGGGTTCAGTTTGCAGGTATGATCTTTTATCACAAATCGCCACGGTTTGTAATGCGCTTTTTAAAGGGGGTAGATGTTAAAAGGGAAAAGCTAAAGGTGTTTAAAATTGGTGTGTTTGTAAATGCATCGTACAGTGAGGTAATGAACCACGTTGATAATTTTGGATTAGACATGGTGCAACTGCATGGCGATGAAACGCCTTACTATTGCGAAAAGCTATCCAATTATATATCTGTTATCAAGGCCTTCAGGGTTACCGGCAATGATAACATTGAATGGAAGATCAAAAACTTTTATAATGATTCTGATATGTTCCTGTTCGACACCGATGGAGCAGGCTACGGCGGTACCGGTCATAAATTTGATTGGAGTAAATTAAAGGGACTAAACATTAATAAGTCGTTTTTAATAGGCGGCGGCATATCGCCACACGATCCGCCATTGATAAAAGAATTTATGAATGATGCGGTAGCTAAAGATCTTTTTGCAGTAGATATCAATAGCAAATTTGAAACATCGCCGGGGGTTAAGGACATGAAACTGGTACAAGCCTTTATAAACGAACTAAATATAACCAAATAGATACGCCACATGTAATACAGGTAGCCATGGCAGCCGATAATAACAAAGCAATCAGGGCATATCATTTTACCTTTACAATTTATATAAACCTATACTAATGGAACAAGCAGTGATGAGTGCCGATGTTACCTATTTTACCCCCTCGCCGGAGGGCAGTTTTCGATCGCCAAACGAACATGGTTATTATGGCAACTTTGGCGGTGCTTACATTCCCGAAATGTTATACCCTAACGTAGAGGAGCTAAAAACCCAATACCTTAAAATAATGGCCGAGCCTTCGTTTCAGGAACAATATAAGGCTTTGTTGAAAGAGTATGTAGGCAGGCCAACACCCTTATTTTATGCCGAAAGGCTTAGCAATAAATTCAATACCAACATTTGGCTTAAACGCGAAGACCTTTGCCATACCGGCGCACATAAAATTAACAATACCGTAGGGCAAATTTTGCTTGCCCTTCGCCTTGGCAAAAAACGCATAATTGCCGAAACCGGCGCCGGGCAACATGGTGTGGCAACCGCTACCGTGTGTGCGTTAAAGGGCGTTGAATGTGTGGTATACATGGGCGAAAAAGATATTGAACGCCAGGCACCCAACGTGGCCCGCATGAAAATGTTGGGGGCTACAGTAGTGCCTGCCCTAAGCGGTAGCAAAACTCTTAAAGATGCAACCAACGAGGCTATCAGGGCATGGATCAACAACCCGGTCGATACCCATTATATTATTGGCAGCGTGGTAGGCCCACATCCTTACCCCGATATGGTTGCCCGCTTTCAAAGCATTATTAGCGAAGAAATGAGGTGGCAGTTGCTTGAAAAAACCGGTACAGAATTACCTACCCACGTTATTGCCTGTGTAGGTGGCGGCAGTAATGCAGCAGGTGCTTTTTATCATTTTATTGATGAGCCATCGGTTGAATTGGTAGCGGTTGAAGCGGCAGGCCATGGAGTAAACAGCGGCATGAGTGCAGCCACCACCCAGCTTGGACGCCCTGGTATTTTACATGGTAGTAAAAGCCTGGTAATGCAAACCGAAGATGGGCAGGTAACCGAGCCACACAGTATTTCGGCTGGGTTAGACTACCCTGGTATTGGGCCAATGCATGCCTATTTGTACAATAGCGGCCGTGCCACTTTTTTAAGCGTTACCGACGACGATGCGCTGCGTGCAGCATTTGAAATTAGTAAGCTGGAAGGCATTATTCCGGCGCTGGAAACGGCGCATGCATTTTCGGCACTTGAACAAATGACCTTACAAACAACCGACCAAATCATTATTTGCCTTAGTGGCAGGGGCGATAAAGATCTATCAACCTATATGCAATATTTATAACCACCTATATGAAAGGCATATTGTTTGTTTTATTGGTAATGTTGGCAGTAAGTTGTAAAGAGGGGCCCTACCTGAAACATACATTAGCATTTAAAAATACTGTGGAAGAATGCACCGGGGGAATGTGGAACTATAAACTTACGAGTAACACCAACGGCGAGCGCTACGAGTTTAGCCGGTGCCTGCCCAACACCTACAACGGGCAGTATACCCTGGTAAGAAATGCAGATACCATACGCGTTACTTTTCCGGTAGATACAAGCATGGTTGCCAGGCATAAATATGCAATTATATTAGATGTAGACACATGGCCTAAATACAGCCATATTTATTTGGGCAACGAGCTATTAAAGCTGGGCCAACAATAATTTTACCTTTTTTCATGACAAGAATAAAAAGCCTTTTTACCCGCAAGACCCAACGCATTTTAAACGTTTATTGTACCGCCGGTTTTCCCGAAAAAGACAGTACCCTTTCGGTAATGGAAGCGCTGCAACAAAACGGCGCCGACCTTATTGAACTTGGCATGCCCTACAGCGATCCGCTGGCCGATGGCCCCGTTATACAGGAAAGCAGTGCCCGTGCAATTAATAATGGTATGACGCTGCAGGTACTGTTTGGTCAATTGCAGCACATGCGCCAAAAAGTAAATGTGCCGGTTATTTTAATGGGGTACATGAACCCGGTACTGCAATTTGGTTTTGAGGCATTTTGCGCCAGGGCAGCCGAGGTAGGGGTTGACGGGCTGATATTGCCCGACCTACCCATGTACGAATTTGAAACAGAGTATGGCCCAATTATAAAAAAGTACGGCCTTGACATGGTGTTTTTAGTAACCCCCGAAACAAAAAACGCCCGTATAAAAAAGATAGATGAGCTAAGTAGTGGTTTTATTTATGCAGTTTCATCGTCATCAACTACTGGCAGCGATAAAAATATGGGCGATCAAAGCGATTACTTTAAGCGGTTGCAATTGCTACACTTACAAAACCCTTTACTGGTTGGTTTTGGTATAAAAGATAAAAGCACTTTCGATACCGCCTGCGAGTTTACCAATGGGGCAATTATTGGTTCGGCCTATATTAAGGCGCTGGAACACTCAACCGATGTGGCTGCCGATACCAAAGCATTTCTACAAAAAGTGTTACAATGAAATTAGTGATCATAAAATACAATGCAGGCAACATCCGCTCGGTGTTGTTTGCGTTGGAGCGCATAGGCGTTGAGGCGGTGGTAACAGATAATGTGGCCGAGATACTAGCGGCGGACAAGGTAATATTTCCGGGCGTGGGTGAGGCCAGTACTGCTATGCAATACCTGCGCGAACGTGGATTGGATTCGGTAATAAAAAACCTTAAACAACCGGTGTTAGGCGTATGCCTGGGCATGCAGCTAATGTGTAAATACAGTTACGAAAACGATACAACCTGCCTCGGTATTTTTAATGAAGAAGTAAAGCAATTTACACCCGCCTCAACCAATGATGGCATTAAGGTTCCGCAAATTGGCTGGAACAGTATCTATAATTTGCAAACCGGTTTGTTTAAAGGCTTGCCACAAAATAGCTACTGTTATTTTGTACATGGCTATTATGCTGCATTGGGCCAGCATACCATTGCCACTACGCATTATGTGCAGCCGTACAGCTCGGCCCTGCACTTAAATAACTTTTATGGTGTACAGTTTCACCCCGAAAAAAGCGCAGCCACAGGCGAAACAATTCTTAAAAATTTTATACATGCCATCTAGCATTGGCAATTAGTTTATTAAAAATGATGCAAACAAATTTTAATAGTCGCTATAGCAATGCGCAACAAAAAAAAGATGCACAACACACCCTACAATCTTTAATAGGTTTTATTATACCTGCTATTGATATTATTGACGGAAAATGCGTTCGGCTTACCCAGGGCGACTACAGCCAAAAAACGATATATAATGAAAAGCCGTTGGAAGTAGCCAAACAGTTTGAAGATGCTGGTTTAAAAAGGCTGCACCTGGTTGACCTTGACGGGGCTAAGGCAGGTAAAGTAACCAACTGGAAAGTGTTGGAGAAGATAGCTGCTCAAACAAAAATGAGTATTGATTTTGGCGGGGGAATAAAAACTGAAAAAGATGTAAAGGTGGTATTTGAATCGGGTGCATCGTTTGCCACGGTAGGCAGTATTGCAGTAAAAAATGAAGTGTTGTTTACCGAGTGGTTACAGCAGTTTGGAGCCGATAAATTTGTATTGGGTGCCGATGTTAAAAACGAAAAAATTGCCATTCATGGCTGGTTAGAAATTACGGATATATGGGTGTACGATTTTATAAAAAAATACCTTGCTAAAGGTATTACCCAAATATTTTGTACCGATGTAAGTAAAGATGGTAAGCTGGAAGGACCAGCCACCGATTTATATAAGAACATTATAAAAGAGTGCCCCGGCATACAATTGATTGCCAGTGGTGGCGTAAGTTGTGTTGACGACCTTGTATTGTTAAAGGAAGCAGGTTGCGCCTCGGCAATTGTTGGTAAGGCTATTTATGAGGGCAGAATAAATTTTCGTCCATAGCAATTGAGTTACCTGGTATTAAAGATTGTAGCAGTCAGCGTTAAAAAAATTCCTTCATCAATAAATACTAAAGGACAAGTAAGTAATGATTATCTGCTATTTGGTATACTCAATAATGAATATAAAATCATAATAAAAAAGGCTGAATAAAATTACCAACCGTATAAGAGTGCGACCTCTATGGTTATAGAGGCAGGCTGCAACGACTGGTGAAAACTGCTATAAAGCCCGGTTAAAAAATATAAGCACCAGATTGCAGATAGTCATACAATAATTTTAAAACAAGTAGATGTGATAAATGAAAAAGATAATAATAACGAAGCATTTACTGCCGAAGTGCATGGGCTTACCCGCCGCATCATTTCTTGCCTTGATATAAAAGATGGTCGTACGGTAAAGGGGGTAAATTTTGAAAACATCCGCGATGCCGGCGACCCGGTAGAGTTGGGCGCTTTTTATGCACAGCAAGGCGCAGATGAGCTGGTGTTTTTAGACATAACCGCTACCGTTGAAAAACGAAAAACACTTAGCGAGCTGGTGTATCGCATTTCGCACAAAATAAATATTCCGTTTACGGTGGGTGGTGGTATCAGCAGTGTTGAGGATGTACAGGTACTGCTGCAAAATGGAGCCGATAAAATTTCGGTCAATACATCGGCCTTTAAAAATCCACAATTAATAAATGACCTGTCAAAAGAGTTTGGCTCGCAGTGCGTGGTGCTGGCCATTGACACAAAAAAAGAAGCGGATGGCGAGTGGTATGTTTACCTAAATGGCGGCCGTACCAAAACCAATACAAAGTGCTTTGATTGGGCTAAACAAGCGGTTGACCGTGGCGCTGGCGAAATACTACTGACATCTATGAACAACGATGGCACCAAAGCTGGTTTTGCATTGGATATTACCCGCCAGCTATCTACCCAACTGCCGGTTCCTGTAATTGCATCTGGTGGCGGCGGCACCATGGATCATTTTGTGGATGTGTTTACCAAAGGCAAAGCAGATGCCGCCCTTGCAGCCAGTATATTTCACTTTAAAGAAATCGCTATCCCCGACCTAAAAACTTACCTGCAACAAAAACACCTAAAAATGCGGTTATGAACAATGTTTGTAGAGTTGCCGTCCACAAAACCGAAGGTACCATTCACCCGTAACCCATAATATAACTTGCAGCTTAACTCAATAATTACGCTTTATTGATCTTTCATGTTTTCACCTTTCACCTTTCACTTTTCACGTTTTTCACCAATCACCATTTACCATTGACTATTCACCTTTCACCTTTCACCTTTCAACGTTTCTTCATTCACCATTGACCTTTCACCTTTCACATTTTACGTTTTTTACCAGTGACCTTTCATCATTACCCGTTCACGTTTCACATTTTTCACCATGTACCATTGACTATTCACCTTCCAGGTTTCAAGTTTTTCACCATGCACCATTAACAATTCACCTTTCATGTTTCACGTTTTTCACCATGCACCATTAACGATTCACCTTTCATGTTTTACGTTTTCACCATTCACTATTCACTTTTTCACCTCTCGCGTTTCTTCTTTCCCCTTTTTAATTTTTACTTTTGCCTTTTTAATTTACAACATGACCATAGATTTTGCAAAATATGCCGATGGACTGGCACCCGTAATAGTACAGGACTTTCAAACCCAAAAGGTACTTATGCTGGGCTTTATGAACCACGCCGCACTAACCCGCACAAAGGAAATTGGAAAGGTTACCTTTTACAGCCGCAGCAAACAACGGTTGTGGACAAAAGGAGAGGAGAGTGGCAATTTTTTACAGTTGAAGGAAATGCTGGTAGATTGCGATAATGACACATTGCTTATAAAGGCCGACCCTGTTGGGCCGGTTTGCCATACCGGTGCCGATACCTGTTTTGCCGAAAAAAATCATCCCGATGGATTTTTGCCTTACCTGGAGCATATTATTAATTTGCGCCGCCAGGTGGATCCTTCAAAATCGTACGTGGCCAGCCTTTTTGAAAAGGGTATTAATAAAATTGCACAAAAAGTGGGCGAGGAAGCCATTGAATTGGTGATTGAGGCCAAAGACGATAACGAAGAGTTATTTTTGAACGAGGCAGCTGACTTAATGTTTCACTATTTACTTTTGCTTAACGCGAAAGGATATAAATTACACGACGTTATTAAGATTTTACAAAAGCGCCATTCCAAACAATCATGAAGCATCTTTTCATTTACCTATTTCTCCCCTTGTTTACCATAGCCCAAACTGCTACCAAACAATTGGCGGTAGATGCTAATTTTTCTATTGCGGGCACCATTACAGGTTTGCCCGATAGTACAATGGTTTTTTTAGTTCGCCCCGGCACAACCAATATGCTGGCAACTGATTACAGCAAAGGTGGAAAATTTACCTTGTTTGGAAATATTGACAATGCCGATTTATACCAGTTGTCGTTTATTGGCATAAAAGAAGCTGCCGAAGTTTTTGTAGATAAAGGCAACATGTCCATTTTGGGCGATGTAAAAAGCCTGGCCAGTTTAACCATAAAAGGATCAAAAGCAAACGACGATTTTGAAATGTACAAAGGCAGGTTTGAGCCCGTAAAAAATAAGTTGAACAGCCTGGTAGCTACCATTAATAAAACAAGCGAAGGCAAAAAACGTGACTCACTGATACAGGTTTTTGAACAAACCAAATTGAAAGTGATATCGCTTGTAGAGAATTTTGTAAAGGAAAAACCGGCCAGCCCTGTCAGCAGTTTTATTGTGTACATTACCAGCCCCGTTAGCGATGACCCCGCTGCGCTTGAAATACGTTATAACCTGTTGAGCAACGAAGCCAAACAATCTACCTACGGCCTTGAGTTGGGTAAAATGATTTCGGCTTCAAAAATCGGGTCGGTAGGTTCTATGGCTATGGATTTTACCCAAATGGATACCGCTAATGCGCCTGTAACTTTATCCTCGTTTAAAGGAAAATATGTGTTGGTCGATTTTTGGGCAAGTTGGTGCGGCCCTTGCCGCATGGAAAACCCGGCAGTAGTAAACGCCTTCAATACCTTTAAAAACAAAAATTTTACTATCCTTGGTGTGTCGCTCGACCAAACCCGCGAAAAGTGGTTACAGGCCATTAAAAAAGATGACCTTCAATGGACACACGTCAGCGATCTTAAATATTGGCAAAACGAAGCTGCGCAGTTATACCGTATTTCCAGCATTCCTGCCAACATGCTAATTGATCCCACCGGAAAAATAATAGCCCGCAACCTGCGTGGCGAACAGTTGTACCAAACATTACAGCAGTTATTGAATTAGACTTTTGCATGCAGGATTGGCTCAATAAACGACACTGGCCCTTCCCTGATCAACCACCATGTAAATATGGCTGGCGGTAACATGTAATCCTAACCAGGATTAAATACCTGAAACAAATACGGGTGCTAATTGCATCAAAATATTTATAGATATTATTTGCATAGGGCGATAGCTACACCTGTGGGGTCAAATAGCCTTAAAATACCGCTTGCTGTAAACATGTAATCCTTTAAGGATTAATACCTGGCTTTTAGGGTATGCAAAAACAATATCAGCATTACAACTTCTTTTTGCTCACCGTTTTTATATTTTTAGTTTAATGGATGTTTTCGGGAAGAGTTGATTGTATATAGGAAGATGAGTTACTGGTTGGTAATGGCATGGAATTACTCCATAATAAACCTAAGGATTGATTGTTGTTAATTTACACTTTAAGGTCGTAGCCTCACAGATATTTCAGCTTACCTAACCCAGCCTGACAGTTATTACAGCTAGCTAATACAGTCAACCAGTTCATATTCTTACCCTAGGCTGATAATTAATAGAAGTCGAAAGGCTGCGATATTATAAAAAAAGGCACAAAGAATATTAAAGTATTCTTTGTGCCTTTATATACTATTAAAAACAATTTACTAGTCCAGATAACTATTTCGGCTAATATTTATTATTAATACCCAGCAGTTTGCTGAGGCTTAATGGTTGCGTTTGCATCAATTTCTGCCTGTGGTATTGGCCAAACCCACTCGCGCCTGCTGCTAATTAATTCAAGCCTGGCGGAGGCTAATAACGCATCGTTACGCCTAATGGTACGGGTGGTACGCTTTAAATCAAACCAACGGTGACCTTCGCCAACCAATTCTTTTCTACGCTCTAATGAAAGGGCATCAATTAATGCCGCACCAGTTAGTATTACCGGAACATACCCTGTTATACGGGCCGCTCTAAGTGCATTTAAATCGGCTAAACCTAGCGCCTCCTTAGCTCCTCCCAATAAAGCCCTCGCTTCGGCACGTATCAAATACAATTCTGCAACTCTTAATGCCTTCCAGTTAACCAGGTTATCGTTAATAGTACCGCGAGCATTAAACTTGTTTAATACTTTGCGGGCGGCGGTAGCATAAGGTACAAATTGTGCTGAGGTACCAGTGGCCCGGCTGGCAAACCACGTCGTGAAACGAATATCATTTACCTGGTCGTAGGTAGCAGCAAGCAATACTGACGGGCTATAACGGTTACGGTTATTGGCAGCCAGATGCAAACCTGAACTCGGCGATCCCTCTCCTGCATTAAACGGAGCTGACCATAATACCTCAGCTACCGAAGCATCTCTCCAAATATTTGGAAATGCTGTTTGTGATGCTAATGGCACGGCACTTATTACCAAAGTCGCATAGGCTTCGGACGAAGCATACTCTTTGGCATATAAATACATACGGGCTAACAAACCACGTACTGCGTTTAAATCCAAATTTGATTTGTTTGAGTTTGTATTTACTGACTTGTCTACATTGCCAAGCAATGTTTCGGCTTCCAGCATATCTTTTAAAATATTATCCCAGGACTCTTTGACACTAAGTCTGGCGGGCTTTAATTCAACATCAACTGCCGACACATACGGAATGCCTAACGCGGTGGAATTACGTTCGAAGTTAGTGCTCCAAAACCTTAAAACATCAAAGTGAGCCATAGCCCGCATAGCCAGCGCCTGGCCTTTAATCCTGTTAACCCTTGTGGCGCCAGTGGCCGAAAACTGGTCGAGGTTGCGCAATACCAGGTTCGCCTGTGCTATTACCGAGTAGGCGGCTACCCAGGCTATTTCAACATCGCTTTCGTCAGTCGCAAACGTCCAGTTAACTTGAGTGGCCCAGTTTCCCAGGTCTTCGCTACTTTGCAACAAGTTGTCAGTCATCATATCAGGCAGGGTGCCCCAGGTGCTGGTGGTTTGCCCGCCGCTTCCAAAATATCCGGTAGCTCTAAACAATGCATATCCACCGGTTAGGGCAAATTCATATTCGTCAAGATTTTTAAAGATCTGCGAACCATCTTTTACAAACTCAGGCTCAACCTCAATAGTTTTGTTGCACGAGGTACCCGCCAACAGGGCAGTGGTAGCAACGGCTATCATTATATTTTTAAGTGTCATTTTTTTAAATTGAAGTGTAAAAAATTAAAGGCCTAAGCTTATACCAAAGGTTACCGTACTTAAGGCAGGATACTGAGCACCCACCAATGAACCGGTATTGATTTCAGGATCGAAGCCCCTGAAATCGGTCCATGTAAACAGGTTTTGACCCTGGGCAAAAATGCGGGCACTGGTTATTTTAGCCTTCGACAACAAACTTATGGGTAGGTTGTACGACAAGCTTGCATTGCGTAATCGTAAAAAATCGCCTTTTTCTACAAAGTGTGATGTGCCCGACCTAAAAACTGCTGACGAACGTGGTATCTTGGTAATTTGGCCCGGTGTACGCCATTCTGTCAATAAATCAGTAATCAGGTTATCTTCAAGAAATTGCGGGTTTTCTACGTTAACCCTGTCGTTATTATATATGTTGTTGCCGGTAGCAAAACTAAAAAATGCACTCAGTTCAATGCCTTTATAGTTTATACTCGACCCAAATCCACCAAAATATGGAGTTTCAAAAGAGCCAACAATAACCCTGTTAGCAGAAGAAAAGGTTTCAGTAACTTTTCCTTCAAGATCTAAAAACTGGGGATTACCGTTTTGAGGATTAACACCAGCATAAGGAACTAAGAATATTGAGTTAATTGATTGTCCTAGTCTGTTAATAGTCAATCCACTGATGATTTCTTTTTGATCGCCTACCAGTTTCTTTACTTTGTTTTGATTATAAGTAAAGCTTACGTTTGCTTTCCAGGTAAAGTTTTTAGTGGCAATGATATCGCCATCTAACGATATTTCAATACCCCTGTTTTGTAACTCACCAATATTAGAGGTTAGCGAAGGGTAACCGGTTGTGCGGCTTAATTGCTTGTTTAAAAATAAATCAGTAGTAAGCGAGTTATACACCTCGGCAGTAAAACGTAGCCTGTTGCGCAGTGTTGTAAACTCAAGACCTGCGTTAAAGGTGGTTTTTCTTTCCCACTGCAAGTCGGGGTTAGCCAGTTGTATTTGTACCAAACCGCTTATACCGTTGTTCACGCTACGGCCATATAATTCCCTCGACTGAAAATCGCCTATACCAACCTGATTGCCCGATGAGCCATAGCTGGCCTTCAACTTAACGTCGTTTACAAAGCGGCCTTTTATATTTTTCATGAACGCTTCGTCGCTTAATATCCAGCTTGCCCCTACTGAACCAAAGTTTGCATAACGCTTGTTGGCACCAAACCTTGATGAGCCATCGCGACGGGCTGCCACGCTTAAAAAGTAACGGTTTTTAAATCCATAATGAACGTCAGTAAAGTACGATAGCAGTCCGTTTTCGCCACCATTTCCACCTACGGAAGGTATAAAGCCGTTGGTAGCGTTACCAGGCGTAATGCCTGACTCGTTTTGGAAAGCACCACCCAAGCCAAAACCGGTAAAGCCAAAATTGCGCGACCTGGTTTTTACTACCTCGTTAAATAAGGCAACACTAAGGGTATGATCGGTACCAATTTCGGTATTGTAAGTAAGCGAGCTGGTACCTGTGTATCTAAATACTTTATCCTGGCCGTGGCTAAAACTTCCCCGTGTGCCAGTTTGACCGCGGCCGGTAGCGGTGGTAGGGTCAGTGTACGACGTGTTATCGTTAATCCTAAAGTCGGTACCCCAATTGGTACGGGCAGTAAGCCCTTTTAAAAAAGGAAAGTTGTACGAAATATAACCATTGGCAACCCCTTTATACTGCTGCCTTAAGTTTGTGTTTACCAATAGCTCCTGCAAGGCATGTGGCTGGCCTGAACGGATGACGGTAAAATTTCCGTTTTTATCAAACACGCTTTCGTAAGGGTTTAACCAACGTAAAGCATTTAGTGGGGTAGCAATACCGGAATTGCTTTCGCTGGTATTATTAAAGTCGCTGTAACCAAAACTAATATTGGCGCCAAAAACAAAATTGCCTGCGGCTGATTCAAGATTGGCCCTGCCGGTGTATCTTTTTAAACCTGTGGCCTGTACGGTACCAGTTTGGTCAAATATTGAACCGGATAAATAATAAACGGTTTTACCGCTGCCGCCTGCTGCGGTAAGCACGTGGTTAGCTGTTTTGCCAGCTCTAAAAAAAACGTCTTCCCAGTCGGTACTATTCTTTTTTAGACTATCTACCTCTGCAGTGGACCATCCGAAAGGATTTCCATTGGCAAGTTCGTAATCCAGTTTTTGTACGCTGTTCATTACCTCCAGTTTATTTTTTGGCTGGGTACTATAACCATACTGTACGTCGTAGGTTAATTTGGTGGCGCCTGCTTTTCCTTTTTTAGACACAATTACAATTACGCCGTTAGCACCCCTCGATCCGTAATTAGAGGTGGCCGACGCATCTTTTAAAACAGTTACGGTTTCAAAATCGGCAGGGTTTAAAGAGGCAAAATCGCTTCCGGTAATCTCAATACCGTCAATAATGTACAACGGTTGGTTGCCACCTAAAATAGATCCGCGGCCCCTGATTAACACCGAAGCGGCTGCCCCAGGCTGTCCAGAATTTGCCTGTACCAAAATACCTGGCACCTGGCCTTGCAATGCCTGGTCAAATGAGGCAATGGGCACCGATCTTATTTTATCGGATTTAATGGTAGCTGCCGAACCGGTAAAATCGCGTTTGCCGCTGGTGCGGTAGCCGGTAACAACTATTTCGGAGAGGTTGTCGTTAACAGAAATTTTAATTACTGCTGGTACAGCTGTTGTTGCATACTCAACTGTGGTAAAACCAACGAATGAAATAACGAGCACGCCTTTTTCGGGAGCGCTGATCGTAAAGGTTCCATCTGCGCCTGATACCGTTGCATTTCGGGTATTTTTTACGGTTATCGTGGCGGCGGCAATAGGAGTGCCATCTTTTTCGGCTACTATTTTTCCTGATATCTGCCGTTGGGCAAAGGTTACCAGGGTACACATTGCCATAACTAAAACCATTAACGGTTTAATTTTTCTCATTGTAGCATTTTTTTGTTAGTTAATAGGGTTTTTAATTTTCAATTAAATATTTAAAAACGAATGTTATATTGAATAAATATTCATACTTCAATACGTAAATCAATTTCTATTTGTTTAAATGGATTAAGCAATATTAGCTGAAATTATTTTTCTATTATCAAATTGGGTTTTAAAAAACATTAAATTATTGCACATTAATATTTAAGTAATATATTATAGCTTATTTTAAAATCAAAAATTTTTAATAACTATCCGCAATCTGGTGCTGATATTTTGGAACCGGGCTTTATAGCAGTTTTCATCAGCCGTTGCAACCTGCTTTTACGACCATAGAGGTAGCCCACTTATACGGTTGGTAATTTTATTCGGCCTTTTTTATTATGCTTTTTTATTCAGCACTGAGTTTACCAAATAACGGCAATCATTAAATTTTTAATAAATGTCTGCAATCTGGGTCTTATATTTTGGAACCGGGTGTGATAGCTTTTTTCATTCGTTGTTGCCCGCCCGGCTAACGCCCCGCCACCATGATTTTGTCGGGCTTGCAGTAGAACGGGAGTATCGCCCTTACCTTTTATAATCTATTCAGCCTATTGTATCATGATTTTACATTCACCATTACATGTAGTAAACCGAGGATAAGCATTAATTTTTTTAGATTTTCCGGTTACATATTTAGGCAGTTATTGACGCATTATTAAATGTTGAAAAGGCAAACGTTCATCGTTTTTGTTATAACAAATGGCAAAGCCACAAAACCCCCCGGCATAGGCGGAGGTTTTTATGGCCTTTTAAAGCGTATATTTTTCTATCTAAAATTTTTGTTCCGCACCTACAAATTCATTTCCTTTCCTTCTTTTAAAAGCTCAATGCCTTTATTGAGAGCCTCGCGGCTGGCATTATCGGGCGCCAGCGCCAGTGCTTTTTTGGCGTATTCAAGCGCCTTTTTATAGTTGCCCATAGCTGAAAACCCTGTTGCCATACCAGCGTTGGTAGTAAATGTACCAGGGGTGTTGTTATAATTTAACTGAAAAGCCTCCATGGCCTCTTTTACCTTTTTTTGAGTCAGTAATTGGCGGCCATAAGCATGCAGTTCGGCAGTGGTTGCTTTTTGAATTGCGGCCCTCATTTCAACTGCCGCAGCGTCGGCTTTGCCCATTTTTTCAAGTATGGCGGCTTTGGTAGAAAGGGTGGTAAAGTTTGCTTCGCCTATAAATGGCAAAGTAATAGACTGTTCGGCCCACATTAAGCCGGTACTTAGCTCGTAATTGTGGTTGAGCGAATACCTTGCCGCCTGGTTATAAGCTCTCCACTCAAAGCCTGGCGGTGTGCGCAATTCGCGTAAAAAGGTCTCCATCTGCGTTTTATCAAGGTCAACTTCAACCTTAAAAGGAAGCTGCCACTTTTCCCACACCAGCTGTACAACTGCGGTATTGGGGGTTTGGTTGGTAAACTCGTACGTGAGCCATTCGGTCACATCTTCTTTTTCCTTAGGGGTTACAATTACCCGCAGGGCATCGTCTTTATCGTTGTAAAAATAGCTGCCCCAACTTTGGTTGGTTTTGCTAAAAATAATAATACAATTTTCAGGATCGGGCACTACAAAAAAACCGTATTTACCGGCGGCCAGTGGCTTCCCTTCTATTTTAACATCGGTACTAAATTCAATGGTAGTGTTTTCGTTAGCCCCGGCCCTCCATGGTGCAGCCTTACTTGTGCCAAAGCCAGGGTCGTTAAACCCGAGTGGTACCAGCTCGCCAAAAATTGCATCTTCCCGGCCTTTTACCCCGGGCCTGTGGTATTGTATGGTAACATTGGTAAGGCCAATTTGCTCGGCCACCATTGCTTTTTTATTGCCGCCATTGGGTGGTACAGTAAGTTGTGCAAAAGTTTGTAAAGACAATACAGCGCAAAATAACACGAGAATTTTTTTCATTTAGATTTTTTAAGGTGCGAGCTATTTATGAAGATGTCACTAATTAAATACGTTATAAACGTAGTGGTTTTTATGGTAAAATGCTAACCGGCTTTTTAAACAGTAGGTGGTGTGGTAAAAGCCGTTACCAACTCAATGGCCTGGCAAAATTTTATTAGTAGCACGGCACGGTAAAGCCCAAAATAAATAGTAACGCTTTCCACAAATAGTTTGCAAACATAAATGCCTGCCGCACCAACTCTTTTTTTATAAAAAAATTAAAGGAGCAATCCGGGATGCGCAAAATCATATCTGTTAAATAGCGGTACCTGTTTATTTATTTATAAAAATTGCCATGTTGCTGTACATTAACCGGCAGTGCTTATTTAACCAACTGACGTTTATACAGTTGAATGGCATTTTCAAATCCAAAATAGAGGGCGTCGCACACCAGCGCATGGCCTATAGAAACCTCGTTAAGCTGCGGTATGTTATGCGAAAAGTATTGAAGGTTGCCCAGGTCAAGATCGTGACCTGCGTTTATGCCAAGGCCTAAGTCGTGTGCCCGGTTGGCTGCGGCTACAAACGGTGCAATGGCCTTTTCTTTATCATTTAAAAACCCGGTGGCATACCTTTCGGTATACAGCTCAATACGGTCGGTGCCGGTTTCCAATGCACCTTCTACCATGGCAATATCGGGATCAACAAAAATGGATGTCCTGATACCTGCTTTTTTAAAAATATCAATCATTTCTACCAGGTAGCTTTTGTTGGCGATAGTATCCCAGCCATGGTCGCTGGTTAGTTGCCCCAACACATCGGGTACCAACGTTACCTGTTGTGGCTTTACTTCTAAAACAAGGTCAATAAATTTTTGCTCGCGGCAATTGCCTTCAATATTAAACTCGGTGGTTATAATGGGCATAATTTCTCTTACATCGTTGTAACGAATGTGGCGCTCATCGGGGCGGGGATGTACGGTTACCCCATCGGCGCCAAACTGCTGCGCATCTAAAGCCACCTGCCTAACATCGGGGTTATTGCCTCCCCGGCTGTTGCGTATTGTTGCAAATTTGTTTATGTTAACGCTGAGTTTTGTCATAGAGTAAAGGTAGGTTTAGAGTTATGAGTTTTATTTTAAATGTTGAATTTTAAATTTTGAATGGGGAGCGTTATGAGTCATGAATTATGAGTTATGAGTTGAGTGGTGTGGAATTTTATTTTGAATTTTGAATTATGAATGGGGAGCGTTATGAGTTATGAATTATGAGTAAAGTGGTGTGGAATTTTATTTTGAATTATGAGTTATGAGTTATTAGTAAAGAATTTGGATTGTAATAATGGATAAAAATGGTAGACGTTTTACCTCATTTGCTATGTCAGTTTTTTGCTTTGCACGACTATACATGATTGGTTGGGGAATTAAGCCTGACAGTTAGCTTAAGGTGTTATATAACAAAGGCGCAAAACACTTTTTATTTGTTTGCGCCTTTGTTTAAAAGTCTTAAAATTGGTGCTTTTGCGTAGGCCAATGTATCGCTGGGTTTTTGGTTTATGGGCAACAGGTTGCTAAAAATTTTTTACCTAACCTGCTGAATGGTATAATCGGCCTGGCCTGTGGCACGCCTGTTTAAATAAGCATATAGCACAAAAACACTTTTTCCATCTGTAGTTGCGGTGGTGGGGAATACGCTGCCGGTTTCAAAAATATTAAAAACATTGCCGCTTTGCCATTTGTCTATTGACGTAAAGGTGGTAACCCTGCCATTGCCGCCACCGGCGTTACTTACCACATCAAGTTCTTTTCCATTAGTGCTTAACAATAAGCCATCGGGGCCGGCAAGTGGTGCGTTTAATTGTACCACGTTGTATTGGGCAGGGTTGTTGACAGGCAGTTTTACAATTTGATTTTTTGAACTAAAAGCTACCAGTAAAAAGCCACCGTTCTGTTTACCATATTCAATACCGTTAAAGCCAAAGCCGGGGTTGGCAAAGGCCGCATCCTGGTAAAAAATGCTTGCTTTAAAGTTTTTGTCTATTGTGTACAATACCGGTGCAAAACTATTGGTAACATAAGCGTTTCCTTTGGGGTCAATCGCTATATCGTTTATAAAAACCGGCGTGCCGGGTAGCAACGTTTTTAAATCGATAAAAGCTACTTGCTTACCGTTGTTAATGTTATAAACGCCTACACTACCAGCCGATGAATTGCAGGCAAACAACAGTTTCCTACTTTCATCAATCTCAAGCCCGGTAGTGCCTGTAAGGGCAGCGTCAGTTATAAATTGGCTGTAATTGCCTTTTCCATCTACAATACCTATAGTGCCACGGGTGGTAGAACTTACATAAAACTTATTGTTGAACTTATCAAAAACCACTCCCTCGGGAAAAAGGTTCGTGTTTGTAAAAACAATGCTTTCCATGCTGATTTGATTGACATTTTTACCAGCCAAATCATTCAGGGGTTTATTGGCTTGTGGCTCTATGCTGCCAGTTTTGGTGCAGGCAGTAAAAAACATCGCAAGGGTAATTGCAAAAATAATTACACGTTTCATATATATTGGTTTTTAATGACTATTACCACCATTGCCGGCAGCCATGTTACAATAGCTTTTCGGTTGGCGTTGGTTAAAGCGGATTAAATAGAAAATCACTACTTAACTACTTTTCATAAAAAAAATTGGCCGGCATTAAAAATTTAATGATAAAGTAAAGTAGTGGAAATTAATAGCCTGTAGTTAATAGCCTTAAGCTTATAGCCAATAACGAATGGTTCATTTTAAAACGTGTTGTCAGCTTTTAACAAATAGAAAAATTTTACTTGTACCATATACAACATGTTTGGTTGTTAATAAAATTTTAGGTTCAATGGTCTTCTCCATTTGGGTTTTACCTAAGCCTGATGCTTAGACCATTTTCGAATTGTACAATATATGATTACGGTGGATATTTTGTAATAAAACTTTGTTGTTTTTAACAGGGCTGCTCAACCAATCTTCAACTTGCTTAGCCTATCCATTTCTTTGTTAAGAATAGATGCAAGTGCACCGGCTTTGGCGTCGCGGTTGCGGTAAATGAGCCGGTGATCCAATACGGGGGCGGTTATTATTTGCAAATCGTTTTCGGTTACAAAAGTTCGACCGTTGACCAGCGCAAAGGCTTTAAGGCATTTTAAAAAAGTAATACCGCTTCGGGTGCTGGCCCCAAGCGTAATATCGCTATGGCGGCGGGTATCCCACACCAAATTCCTTACCGCCTTTACTAGTTCGGGGTGTATAGTCACTTTTTCGGTTTCGTTTTGCAAAAACAAAATTTCCTCCATGCTAAGTACCTGTTGTATATGGGCCAAATTATCGGCTATGCCAAGGTAATTGTTGTAAATGTCCAGCTCGGTTTCTTCATCAACATATCCAAAAATGATTTTAATAAAAAAACGATCTAGCTGGGCGGCGGGTAGGGGATAAGTACCTTCCATTTCTACCGGGTTTTGCGTTGCAATGGCAAAAAACAACTGCTCCAGCGGGTAGGTTATTTCACCCATGGTTATCTGGTTCTCTGCCATACACTCCAGCAATGCCGACTGTACTTTGGGCGATGCACGGTTTATTTCGTCGGCCAGCAATACGTTGCAAAACAGCGGCCCCTTTTTAAATACAAACTCCTTTTGTACATCGTCAAAAATGTGCGAACCTATCAGGTCCATAGGTAGCAGGTCGGGCGTAAACTGGATACGTTTAAAATTTACCCCAGCGTTGTTATGGCGGCCCGAGATACTTTGCGCAAGTGTTTTGGCCATGACCGTTTTACCGGTTCCGGGGTTATCTTCCATTAAAATATGACCCTTTGCCAATAGCGCAGTAAGTATAAATTGTATCTGTGGTCTTTTACCTTTTATGACCGTTTCAATATTATCTACCAGCTTTTGAATACTGGCCAATGCCTCATCTATATGAATATCTTGCTCCATGCTCATCCCGTTTTTGGTTTGGTAAAGTAATGCAGGGTATTATAAATATTTAAAAAGCGTACAAATCTTGTTTTAAAAGAAAGGTTGCTGCGTACCTGTTGTTTAAACGGTGCAAAAAAATTGTGCACCACTTGTTGTTGCTGGTTGCTCAATGCGCGGTTGCTGTACTTTATTTGCTGATACACCGCAGTAAACCGCTCAAAGTTGCTGGTAAACCGGATATCCATTTGGTTGGCAAACTGTTCGGGGCTTTGTTGGTGCCTTTGCATGCCTAACTGGTTAAGGTAATACATGCTGGCAGTGTATACCCGGTATGCCTTCTGGTTAATATTGGCGGTGGATTTTTTAGCGCGGGTGTTGTAGTACTGCCAAACCAACCAGGGCAACCAAAACAGTAGCAGTAAAAACCCACCTATTGCGGCAAGCAACATCCATAAGGCGTTGGCCCAGTTTATTGGTTTTGCTTCGGCCTGGGTTTGTTGCTGTTTTGCTTTCTTTTCGGCTGCAGTCTCCATAATTTTTACTGCATCAATTGGTACTGGCTTTGCAAGTTTGGCAATAATGGAGCCGAGTGTATCCAACGGGGCCGGTTCTATTTCCTGTACGCTTTCGGCATACGAAACCGATACTATTGGGGTACCCGGTTTTATATCGCTCAGCCGTGCCCCACCGGTATCTTTTGTTATGGTAGCCAGCGAAACATCCATAAACATGTCCTTACTTACAATGGTTTCGAAGTCCTTATCGTGGTACAACAATTTTTTCACTTTCATGGTAACCCGCTGGGTTACCGTATCAACCGTTACCGCTTCGCCGTCGGCTACCAGCCACGGCTTTTGCGGGTTCATGGGTGGGGTGCCATCGGGCTGTGGCGACTGTTGGGTGTTTACATCGGGCACGGTGGTGTCAAAGTCTATCCATCCATATCCTTTAAAATACAACTGCACCCATGCATGTGCCTGGTCGGCGTAAAACCAATACCAACCGGGGTTTTTACTACTTCGGTCAACCGTTAAAAAACCGGCGGCTATGCGGCTGGGTATGCCCAACGACCTTAACATAAATAAGGTAGCACCGGCATAGTATGCACAATACCCCTTGCGGTTTTCGAACAAAAAATAGTTGAGCTTGCTTGCGCTGGGCAAACCCGGAATACCGGGGTTATCGCTATATTTAAATTTTGGCTGGCCAAACTCATCTTTACTTAAAAAATAATCGCGAATGGCCACCATTTTATCAACCGGCGTTTTTGCATCCTTTGTTATGTTTAGGGAAAGGTTTTTTATGCGCTGGTACTCGGGGTTGTTGGGCATAAAAGTGTAGTAATCCATAAACGGGCTACTAATGCCCTCATAGCTGGTAGCAGTACGTAATTGCTGAAACCGCTGTTCCTGAAACTGTTCCAGCCCCTTATTGCCAGCGGGGTTGTAAATAAAATACGCGCTATTAAGATCGCTCACCCACATTTTGGTTCGATAGGCGCTTTTGAATTGCGATGCATATTCTTTTTCTACCGGTATGGGCTGTATGAAAAAAGCGGTGGAAGGCGCAATAAATTCATTGGGCGATAAGATGACCTTATAAATATCGGCCGACACCACTTTGCGGTTAAGCGTGGCGTTGGTATTGCGTATAACCGAGGTGTCGGTTTTGGTAAAATATAAGGGTATTTTAGAAGGGTCGGGCTTAAACAGGTCGTTGGCCGGCATGTTGGCGTCGGTTTCAAACGTTTGGGTAAGCGTATCGAATTTAGTATAGTACAGGCTGGTAAAATACAGTGGATTTGGGGTGGTACTATTGGGAAAGTAATTATCGAGGTTGGCAACAAATACCAGCCGTTTGTCTTTGCTAAGCGAACCTGTAACCCGCATTTGGTCTTTATTGCTTACGCTGCCATCGCGGTTTTGTTTGGTCATGCTTTCGGCACCGTCTTTTTTGTTGCTGCCCTTTCCGCCAGCCCAGTCTTTTTCAATGGTTTCAAATTGTTTTTGAAAAACCAGCAACAGGCTGGCCAGCAGCGCTACTGCCAACACTGTAAAACCTGTTATGCGCCTGCCTACAAACCAACCAAAGCCCGGCTCATCTTCGTTCATGTTGCGCAATAGCTCGGCTGTGTAAATAATGTAAAACGAATAAAAAAGTACAGGTGCAAAAGCCAGTATAATGCTGTTGGCTGTTACCTGGTCGGTTTTGCTGACCATTAATACCTGGAAGGCTAATAAAAATACCGACCATGCAATAGTAAAATATCGCGAGCGGGAAAAGCCATAACCGGTTATCCACCCGGCACCACTAAGTATTGAAAAAATAAGTAATTGAACCGACACAAAAAATGTGTCGAACTCGCCTACGGCTGTTTTGCCCAGTAACTTGTAAGCAATATAATACACGGCAAAAAGCAACAATGCGGTAGTAATAAACCTGAAACGGTACGCATAAAACAACATAGCCAGTACCATGCCGCCCAGGTAATACGCCCCCTGTTGCAACCACTGGTTTTGCAAAACCTGGTAATATTGGTTAACGCTAAATAATACATACCATACCAGTGCAGCCGTTGGCAAGGCCAGCAGTAGCAGTTGCGCAACTACTTTTTTTGCGCTATGTACTTTACCAATTTGCATATTGTATAATGGGCCTTGATAGCCACCGGCATATTTGCAGCAAAGTTGCCGGGTTACGATCAATAAACCTTAAGCTTAATAGTTAAATTGACCTGTTTAAAAATCAGCATGCCGTACCCGTTAAAAACTTACGTGCGGTTAAATTATTTTTTTTTCACCGGTCATGATATTTTTTTTGAAACGGCCGTTGCCCGTACAACTGGCGTAGCCGGGCAAATGTCGTTCCGATGCGTCGGAATAGCGAAGCGCTTTTTGCAGCTTTTTTATTTTGCGGGTTAATAGGTATTTCAGTTTATAGGGTGGAGAGTTCTGAAAACAGGTTGTTGGTTTTTTGTAGAGGTTATTGAGTGTAATTATTTTGTGCTGCATAGTATTATTAAAAGTATACGCTGTGCGACGCAACAAAAGCCTGATAGCAACACTACTGCCGGGCTCAAAAAAAAATTGCGTTAATAAGTTGGTTAGGTAATTATTAAAACTTTGCAGCATAAAGGCTTTTGTGCCATAACCAGGCTTTTGAGTTGTTATTATACAACGTTGCCGATAGGTACCGCATGTTTTAGCAGGGTACAGGCTGCTGGTATTTGGCTATTAATTGTTGTATAGTGTTTTCGTTATTTACCACTGCCAACCGCAGCGCCGGCGAGGTGGCCCAACTGGTTTTGTACCGTTCCATATCGTTTTTTTCGTTTTGAATAAACAGCCATTGCACCCAGTGCAACAGTTGCTGTTTGCGAAGACTTTTGGTTAGCGGAACGAAAATAAAGGTGATGGTGCTGCCATGCTTTTCAAGCAGTTGCTGTACCTGCTTGGCGTTGCTTAGGGACGATAGCACCACTACCGAAGCATCGCGGGTATTGCAATAGGTTACAAGATCGTTATTGGTTTGCCATTGGCTGGTACTAATGGCGTATTTGGTTGCCTGCTGTTGGTTGCCCATGGCGCTGGCCGCAATGGGCTGATCGGCTATATATTTTACATTAAAACCCTGGCTGGCCAATTGCTGGTAAATACTATACACCATGGTTTTAAAGTAATTTAGAAATGGAAGCTGGGCTACCGTGCTGTTGGCTACAGCCATGCCGGTAAAAAAGCTCGCGAACATATACAAATGCGATGCATAAGGATCAATTGTTTCGGGCACCCGAACTACCAACTCCTTATTGCGGGCATAAATTTTCCATACAATGCGGCGAACATCGTCGTTATTTTCAAAATTTTTATAGTTGAGGTATTCGCCCTCTACTTTGCGTAGTTCGTTTATGCGGGTGCTGGTATCTTCGGTTTTACGGGGTGCTACAACAGGCAGGTTAGTTTGTTGGGCCAATGGCTGAATAAAAAAACGGCTGCTGGTAGAAACGTCGACGGCAAATGAAAAAAACTGGAAAAAATCTTCGAAGTAAACAATGCTTTTGTGAATGTGGTACTCCTTTATTTGCGGCAGGTTCCACTCAATTACACCTTCGACAGTATTGCCAAAAAGCTGGCCCGTTTTGTTGGCGGCGATTGAAAGTTTTTGAGACCATGCCGTAGTTTCATACTGTAAGCGAAGCCTTATAAAACCACACAATGGTTTCCAAACGGGTTTTATCAGCACCTTTACCCGTTGCTTTTTGTACAGGTCGCCCTGCGTTTCGGCAGTTTGTAATGTGCATACAATGCTTTTTTTGCTTCGGTTGTATAAAAAGTGAAGTAGTGGTACCAATACCGACAAAAAAGCAAGGGCAATAAATGCTATAATAAAAACGGACGCTACCTGTAATAGCAGGTAAAAAATATCGGCAAATGACGAGTAAGCATCAAAGCTGCTGTTGTTTAGCATTTGCCATGCAAGGGCAACTGCTGCCACAAACAACAAAAAGTAAAAGGTGAAGGGGAAATAGAAACCGGATTTTTTAATAGTATATCGCCAGCCGCGTACTGTCATTAGGTTACTTTACAGCGGGAAAGTTAATGAAAGATATTGCCCGTTGAAAAAGTGTTATTAACGGATACTTATTTTTAACCGCCTTTTCACGTTATTTGCCACACCAAAACAATGAGCGATTATATTACATACCGGCAGTGCCCTATTTGCAAAAGTGCGGCAATAACAAAAGAATTTAGTTGTAAAGACCATATGGTAAGTAAGTATGTGTTTGAAATTTGGAAGTGCACCAGTTGTACCCTGCGTTTTACACAATCCGCACCTAAGGAAAAGCATATTACTAATTACTATCAATCGCCCGATTATGTTAGCCACACCAATACGCGGCACGGCTTTATTAATACTTTGTATCATAATGTACGGTCTGTAACACTACGTAGTAAAAAAAGACTGATAAAAAAACAAACCAGATTATTAAAGGGCACCTTGCTTGATGCTGGAGCCGGCACCGGTGCATTTGCCCATACCATGCAACAGGCCGGGTGGCAGGTAACCGCTGTTGAACCCGACGCAATAGCAAGGGGTAAAGCACTTGAAAACTACGGGCTTACCCTGGTGCCACCAATGCAGTTGGCCCAACTTGTACCGGCAAGTTTTGATGCTATTACCATGTGGCATGTGTTGGAACACGTACACGACCTGCATGGCTACATTGATACTTTTAATAAGTTGCTAACGGCAAACGGCAAAATATTTATTGCTGTGCCCAATTATACAGGCTTCGACAGTACTAAATATAAAAACGCATGGGCTGCTTACGATGTACCGAGGCATTTATACCATTTTAGCCCCAAAAGCATGGCGGCACTAATGCAATTGCACGGCTTTGAAATTCAAAAAATAAAGCCTATGTGGTTTGACAGTTTTTATGTGGCTATGCTAACAGAAAAATATTTTGGCAAACATGGCAGCATGTTTAGGGCGTTGCAAACGGGTTTAATTACTACGCTGAAGACGCTAAAAGAAGTAAAAAAGAGTAGCTCGCTTATTTATGTGATAGGTAAAAAGTAGGAGCGTTTTGTGGTAATAAGGCTGATTATAAAAAGTGGCGCCCTACAGGCCTTCCCTATATTATTTGTAAATAGAATTTGATGTTATAATATTTTACAGATTTTTGACACTGATTGTTTTTATTGAAGTTTGCTACGCTACTGCAATTTTGTTTTTTATTTAGAAGAAATAATTTGAAAGTTTTTGTAGCGGACGTTTATGGTTAAATGAAATAACGTTGTATTACCGTAAGTGTGTAACAGACTACCACCGGCGGGATTTTGCCCTTTAAGGGCTGCTTTGAGTGATGGTCGTTTTATTTTGCATGGCTTTACGCTGCGCTTCTATTTCTCTCCCTTTAAGGGCTGCTTTAAGTAAGATTTGGTTTATTTCGCAGGTCTTTACCCGGCGCTTTAATGTCTTGCCCTTTCAGCTATAATTATTTATTCACTTTTAATTCACAGGCTTAAACCTGCGCTACGGCGTCTGGTTTTACGGGCTTGTAAAACATATTGAGATATGTTTCCAAAAGTTGCATCCAACTTTACGATGTTTCAGCATTTCGTACCTATAACTTACCTGGAATTGTTAATGCTAAATACCTTTATTACTGGCCTTTACACCTAAATATTAAATATGGCCCAATAAAATTTGATGTTTCATAAAGTGCGTTTGTTAAGTTTAAAAAACAGGAGGTTTCTGTTTTTGATAGAGCGTAATTTTTAAACAAACTATCCATTTTATAGCCGTACATCCCGCAACGTTTTTTCCCCCTTCTAATTATCCAAAATCAAATTTTTTGTTACGCAAAAGTTCAATATACTTGCATTTTTATACTTGATTACCCCCAGGAAACCGAAACCATTTTTTATTTTTACCCTTAACCAATAGTATGAAATCGTTTTCATTCTGGTCGGCAATATTGTGCTGTATGGCACTTGCTGTTCCCTCGTTTGCGCAAAAAAACAAATTTAAGCTGGCCGATGTGTCAGCGGCTGATTTTGAACCCAAATTTTATTCCCTCGATAGTAGTGCACAGGGCATTGTGCTGGCCGATATTGGCTCGTCAGACTATGAGGTGGACAATACTGGTGGGTTCAACATCATTTTAAAAAAACACATACGCACAAGGCTGCTTAACCGCAATGCTTTTGACGAGGCTACCATGACCATTCCCCTGTACTCCAATAGTCAGTTTAAAGAGCGGATACTAAAAATGGAAGCCAAAACCTACCACCTGGAAGGGGGCAAGGTGGTGGAGACAAAACTGGAAAAGAGCGCCATTTTTGAGGAGAAGCTCAGCAACAGCGTGCTGCTCACCAAGTTTACCATGCCCAACCTGCAGGAGGGTTGCATCATCGATATCAGCTACGTGCTGTCGTCGCCGTTTGAGCGTGACCTGCGCGATTGGTATTTTCAAAAAAGTATACCCGTGCTGCATAGTGAGTATTCTGTTTCGGTACCGGCTATTTATGACTTTGTGATAGTGCGCCAAGGCTTTAACACTGCGTTACCGGTGGATCGAAAAATCGTACCAACAAAGTATACCTTGCGTAGTAGCAACGGAGCAAGCCGTGCCGAATATTTTGATCTCAGTACCGACTTGGTTACTACAAAATGGACTATGGAAAATATTGCCAAAACATCCAGCGAGCCGTTTACTACTTCGCCCCGGAACAGGATAGATAAAATGGAGTTTCAGCTATCGGCCATCAGGTATCCCAATCAGCCGGTTAAATTTGTGATGAATAGCTGGCAAAAGGCTTCGGAGCAGCTAATGGAACGCGACGATTTTGGCAAAGACCTCACTACCACACAGCCGTGGTATAAAGATGAACTGCAAAAGATTGCCGGTAGTAAAGACGTATCGTTAGAGATAGCAAAAAAGATTTTTTATTCAATACGCGACAATTTTACCTGTAAAGACCACGATGGATTGTACACCAACAACAGCCTTAAAAAGGTTTACCAGGCCAAAGCCGGTAATGTGGCCGAAATAAACCTGTTGCTGGTGGCCATGCTACGCAACCAGGGCTTTTTTGCCAGCCCGGTCATCCTTAGCACCCGCGAGCATGGCAAAGCCAACGAAGTATACCCGGTAATGGAAAAATTTAATTATGTAATTGCTGGTTTAACATTAGATGGCAAACAGTATTTACTGGATGCCTCCTATAACAAAATGGCCTTTGGAAAATTGCCCAAAAACGCCTGGAACGGATTTGGCCGAATGATAGATGCAAATCCGGTTGAGGTACAAATGGCAGCCGATTCGGTTACAGAACAAAAAATAACCTCTGTATTGTTGCTCCATAACGAAAAAGATGAACTGGAGGGAGAGGTGGCGGTGTATTATGGCGACCAGGAATCGTACGACGTACGCGAAACATTGGCAAAGAAACCAATGGAAGAGTTTGTAAAAAGCACCATTGGGCGGCTACCTGCAGAATATCATGCAACAGCAGCACAGGTTGACTCGCTGGGTTTGTACGAGGCGCCCGTAAAGCTTCGGTGCGATATAAAGCTGGATAAAGCCGATGAAGACATCATCTACTTTAACCCTATTTTTTATGAAGGAATGCGCGAAAACCCGTTTAAAGCAGGTGAGCGCAAATACCCTATAGAAATGGAGTCGGCAATGAGGGAGGTGTATTCGCTGGTAATGGAAGTACCCAAAGGATATAAAGTAGATGAACTGCCCAAATCGGTACGTGTATTTTTTAATGAAGATGAAGGGATGTTTGAATATATCATCAACAACAGCAATGGTATGATACAACTGAAATGTACCCTGCAATTAAACAAAGCCAATTTTGCACCAGAAGATTACCAAAACCTGCGCGACTTTTTTGCCTTTGTGGTTAATAAAGAAAACGAACAGATCGTATTTAAAAAATTATAGCCGCTACTATGAAAGCACTTTTGACCGCGCTGGGCCTAAGCCTTTGCGCCAGCTTGTTTGCACAGAGTTATGATGTAAAACTGATACCCGACTCGTTGCTGGTAAATGCCGATGCCATTACCCGGATGGAAGAAACGAAGGTGACCGTTTATTCCACGTCCAAAGCGCGGATAAAACACAAGTGGGCAGTTACCGTGTTTAACCCCGCCGGCGATAAGTACGCCCGCTACAGTAACTCGTACGACCCCATGCACGACCTTAGCGATATATCGGGCGACTTATACGATGCCAATGGTACCAAACTAAAAAGCGTAAAACGTAAAGATATTGGCGATGTGAGCATGGATGATGGTTTTAGCCTTATGCAGGATACCCGTATAAAACACCACAGTTTTTACTACACGCAATACCCTTACACAGTACAATACGAAGATGAGGTTAATTATAGCGGCATACTGGGCTTTCCCACCTGGTTTCCGGTAGAAGGCCAGCGGTACGGGGTACAGTCAAGCACGTTTATAATTGAAGCGCCGCTGGAGTATGGGTTGCGGTACAAACAACTAAATTATGTCGGAAACCCCATTATTACTAAGGACAAACAGGCGGTGTACCAATGGACTGTTCAAAACTATAAGCCTTTTGTGTACGAGCCATACCAGCCAGCTTACCGCGAGGTATTGCCTATTGTTTACTCAGCACCATCAAAATTTAGTTATGGCAAAATAGAAGGCGATATGAGCACCTGGCTAAGCTATGGCAAATACCAGGTAGAGCTTAACAAGGGCCGCGACGAATTGCCCGACAATATAAAACAGCAGGTACATACCATAGCCGATGCGCTACCCGGCCGTGCCCAAAAGGTAAAGGCATTGTACGAATACATGCAGGCCAATACCCGCTACATAAGCATACAGCTGGGTATAGGCGGTCTGCAACCTTTTGATGCAAAGTATGTGGCCACTAAAAAATATGGCGACTGTAAGGCCCTGTCAAATTACATGACCGCGTTGTTGAAAGAGGTAGGCATAGAAAGCTACTACAGCATCATCCACGCCGGCGAGGGCGAACGCTATTACCTGCCCGATTTTGTAAGCGACCAAACCAACCATATTATTGTGTCGGTACCTGTTGAAAAAGATACCATGTGGCTGGAGTGTACCAGCCAAACTATTGCCCCCGGCTACCTGGGTGGATTTACTGACAACCGCTACGCCCTGCTGATAAAAGACGATGGTGGCTACCTGGTTAAAACTCCTGCCTATACCAAAAAGCAAAATGTTTTGCGCCGAAAGGTGACAGCCGAAATTGCAGCAGGTGGCGAATTAAAGGCAAAAGTGGTAAACACTTATAGCGGGTTGGAGCAGGACGACCTGCACGGCATACTGCATAGCTACACCCGCGATCAGCAACTAAAATACATAAAGCGCTCCATTGAGCTGCCCACCTACGATGTGGAAAATGTAGACTACAAAGAGCAGAAGGACAGGATACCCGTTATTAGCGAGCAGTACGACCTTGTGGCCCCCAACTATGCATCGGCCACAGGTAAGCGGTTGTTTGTGCAACCCAATGTGCTGTCGAGGGAGGCTTTTAAACTACGTGAGATGGGGGAGCGGAAGTTTGACATTGTGTACGATTTTTCGTTTGCACACCTTGACACCACCAGTATAAAAATACCCGACGGTTACACCATAGAGGCAATGCCCAAAGGCGTAAACATTAAAAACAAGTTTGGCGAATACGATATGCAGGTATCGTACATTAATGGAACCATTACCTTTTTACGCCGCTACGAACGATCGGCGGGCAGGTTTGCCCCCGGCGAATACAAAGACATGGCCGCTTTTTATTTAGCTATGGCCAAGGCCGATAATGTAAAAGTGGTGTTTGTAAAAAAGGAAGGATAACATCATATTTAAAATTAACTAAAGTCAATCATCAACCCTTATGAAACCGATTAAATGCCTAAGCCTTTTATTGCTGCTGGTTACATTATTCAGTAGTTGCTTTACCGCAAAAAACCTGGATAAATATATTACAAAGCAGTATCCTGATTTTAATCTACCCTCCAAAAAAAAGCCGGTGGAGGGTATTAGTATTGCCTCGTCAATGGCGGGTGACGACTATGCATCGCATAGCAACCAAAAATCAAAAATAATATTGCCGCTGATTGTATATTGGCAGTGGGATTATACAACCACCTGTGTGCTTAACCCGGCTATACCGCTAAAAGATTTTACCAATGCGGTAAATGCCACTGCCAATAAAGCATTAAAACAAAAACTAAACGGCCGCAAACTACAGTTGACGTTGGAGCAACTACCTACCTCTTTTTCTTTTTATGAAAAGGCTCACCTGGTGTTTGTGATTTACACATTTGGCTGGTCAACAATCAGTGTTAAATCACAAGAAAAAGACATGATCGTGTCGTACAAAGTAACAGGAGAAGGCACCACAGAAAAAACCGGAAAAATCCAAATCCCCTACGGAAACGACCAGCAGTATATTAGCATGTACCAGTCGTGGAAAAAAGCTACCGATGATTATCTATTCAACTATCAAAACAACATTAACCGTATGAGTAAACTGGTGGTGGAGGAGTTGGTGAAGGAGATGTGACCTTTTGGGGTAAGTGCTTATATTGATGGAGGCGATCGTTGATATGACGGCTGTTTGTCGTACGCAAAATTTCTTACATTTGAAAAGTATGCAAACACAGGTAACCATAGAATTTGATCAGTTAGTGGAACTAGCTAAACAGCTTCTAAATAAACAGTGGACAAAACTGAAAAAAGAGGTTGAAAAAGGTGTATCCGCTACAGAGAAGCCTTCGGAGTTCGTTTTATTACTTTTATCGGCACCTACCTATAGCAAGAAACAATTATACGAAGTGGCGAAAACCAGAAAAGCTATTAACCAATGGCGCACAAAGTAGCATTGGCCGACACTTCTATTCTTATTGACCTTTTCCACGAAACAGAAAAAGCTAATTCCAAATTTGTTCAGCATGCACTGGAAGGCTGCGAATTTCAAATTTCTGCAACAACTAAATATGAATTTTATTTGGTACCAACGATAGCACAGCTACCATTTTTGGGATGACCTTTTGCAAAAAGTGAAAGTTCTACCTTTTGATAAAGACGTTGTGAAACACGCAGTACTCATAAACAGGCAACTAAAACAGAAACGTAAACAAATTGACCTTACTGACCTATTTATTGCTGCAACGGCAGTAGTACACGACATCTTGCTAGCAACATTAAACAGAAAATATTTTGACCGCTTTGAGCCAATTAATGTTATAAAATAAGGCTAATGCGCCACATTCGGTTTGCTGTTTTACAAGCCAGACGTTGTAATAATTGGCTTCATTGAGCTGTCAACACTAATTTCGGCATGACCATTAAAGCCAAGCAAAAGTTTTTGTTTTCAGATTTATAAACAAAACCATTTTGTGTTACCAGGCAGGACGTTAAGAAATCTCCCGTCTGTTGCCATAATCAAACGTTAACGGCGAATCAATGAAAGGCTTTATAATAACATGATAGAATTGGGTAAAACATGCGCAAAAGCTTTTTGAATACAATCTAAAAACTAATATATTTAGTATATTTAAGCTAAAGATATTAGTTTTGTTCAAAGGTATAAACCAAATTGAGTTTTCAAAGCAGTTTCACTCAAACGATGCCTGTTTTGAGTACTTGGTTAAACACAAATGGCGTAAAGGATTTACTTGTATAAGATGTGGCGGTACTGCCTGGTATAAAGGGAGAACTTCTTATCATAGGCGATGTAAAAAATGTATGTATTATGAAAGTGTAACGTTTAATACAGTGTTTCATGATTTAAAGATGCCCATTTTGAAAGCATTTCAAATGATGTTTAGGGTGGCAAGTAAAAAGAAGGGAATATCAACAGTAGAACTGAGGACAGAAGTTGGCGTACAGCGAAAGACAGCCTGGTTTTTCAAAAGAAAATTACAAATAGCTATGCGTCCCGGAGGGTCTGAAGTTTTAAAAAATAAAGTAGAAATGGATGAAACCCTTATTGGTGGTTACTCTCAGAATGAGCCAGGCAGAAGCCTTGCAGATAAACAAGCCGTAATGATTGGAATTGAAAAGTTAGACCATGAGCGTATTGGCAATAATGGCTTAAAACATATTGAAGGATTTGAAAGCGATATATTTCAACAGGCTGTAGATGAAATGGTAGAGAAAGGAACCCAGATCACTACTGATGATTATCCTTCATGGGCGGCATTGAAAAAAGAAATGCCCAATCTTACAACGAAAAAATCTCAAAAGGGTAAAGGTTTTAAAGAGTTGCATCAGCAAATGATGTTAGTAAAAATATGGTTAAGAGGCATTCATCACAAATGCTCGCCTGCTTATTTGAAAGATTATCTAAATGAATATGCCTTTATATTTAATCATAGAAAATGCAGGAGGTGGATATTTCAACGCCTGTTATCAAATTTAATGCATCTGGAGCCGCAACCATTTGCACGAAAGAAGAAGATTTGCGCATGTTTTACCTAATTCTATAACATTATTTGTAGTTACATTATTGTCTTCTTGTAATAAGGAAAGGCTGCCACTTGGCCGTCATTTTAAAATGTATGTAGGCGGTAAAAAGATACTTATTGATGCTTGTGGCTCATCGTCTTACGCTGCTTATTTTGAAAAAGATACAGCTATGTCCATAGATATAAGCTGTGGTACAGGTGCAGGTTTCTATCTTAAAGGAAAAATAATAGGTGGCACTTATGCGCTTAACGATACGAACTTTGCATTTTATGGGCCGTTAAATGGTGCTGGATAAAAAAATTACAGTACCTCTGGTATATACAATGGAACCGTAACAATAGCTACAGTTCTATACAAAAATCAGCAAGCTTTTAAAGGTTCATTTAATTTTAAAGCCGTTGAACGAAACACAGGTGAGATAATATCTGTTACAAATGGGACGTTATTGCTTATTAAATAAAATTAAAGAGGCCTTTGCCGCTAACAGTGCATTTTTAAATTTACTGGTGCAGTATTATCTTTTGGCTAAAAACTATAATCAATTGGCGTCAGGGAAAAGAAGCAGCGGGAGCATGTATTGTAGCATTTTCATAAATACTCTCTCCGTTAACGTTCATTTTAAACAATCTGTATTACGTTATTAAGTTCGATAACTTTTACATCCTCACTCCATTAAGTCAGCTTATGAAGGTTGAAAAATATCAGCTCAAATCGGAGAGTAATCTTACAACCTTTGAATTTATTAGTGAAGGTCCTAGAGGACTTATACGTAAGAAAATTCAATTTCAATGGACCCGTACACCTAATCTTTATAATCTTGCTTTTGGTGACACAAATCCAGAAACAGGAGAAATTGACGACATGGTTGTATCAAATAACGCTGATAGCGAAAAGGTATTGGCAACCGTTATTTCTGCTGTGTATGCATTCTTTGACAAACGTCCCGGAGCTTATGTTTATGCCACGGGTAGTTCAGATGCTCGTACCCAACTTTATAAAACGGGGATTACTAAGTTTTATGAGCAAATAATGAATGACTTTTACCTCAATGGACAAGTCGGAGACGAATTTTATGATTTTGAAGACGGTACGGAATACAACGGCTTTTTAGCACAACGAAAATTTAAGTAAATTGCAAGTATGAAAACTGAACTTCCAAAATTCATTCAAGATCTTAATAATAGCAAAGTGCCAATAGTAATAATTGACCCCTCGCTTGAAAAATATCGGGATCAAATACTGTTTCCTGAAAAACTTGCAAGGGCGGAAGAATTACTAAAAAATGCAAAAATTCCTGAAAACAAGCACCGCAGGTGATGTCTATACTATCGACACCACGACATTCCCCCAAATCATTGGCCTGAAAGCACTTTCCCTCATTCCGCCAAAAGATAAATAGGAAAAGTAGACCCTTTGTCCACTTCACCGGTGGCGGTAATAAAGCCGTTGTGGTTCTCTAAAATCTTTTTTACAATGGCCAGCCCAATGCCGGTGCCTTCGTAAACTCTTTACGGTGCAGGGCGCTGAAATACTTCAAATCTTTTAACGCCAAACCGTGGGTTTAAGCCAATGTTAATATCGGAAATAACAATACAATAATAGTTGCGATCGGGTACAAGACCTTTGGGGGCAGCTTCCTTGTTTTGCTTCATTAATTGTAAGCTTTTGGCAATTTTGCTGTATAGGTTATTAGGACATAAACTGCCGGTTTTACAAACTTAAAGGCGTTAGCTATAGGTAACAATATTGCAACAATTAATATTGGCGGTACTGCTTTACGTTGGTTAGGGGAGGTTGAACGAGGCTACCCAATAGTAATTGGTATATGTTCGTAATATTTGTCTTAACCAAAAACACCTTCGGCGTTTCCGGCTTTTGGGTTTTTCATTTTCAATAATCGGCAATAACAATCTTGTTAATGGTCATGGTTACATGGCTATGCACCAACTTTAAACAGATTGCGAATAGCTATGCGTTAATGAATATTTGACATGACAAAAAATAGATATAAGCAGTTTACCCGCCTTAAATTGCATAACTTAACTATAAATAGTTTGGAACCATCAAAATTGAATTCCAAAACTCAATAAAACATGCCCCTAAAAAAAGTGCTTATAGCCGAAGATGATGAGGAAGATGTTGATATTTTTAAGGAAGTATTGATAGACCTGAATGTTGATATTAACCTGGAAGTAGCTACAAATGGCATTGAACTGATGAGGATGCTGGATAGTGCAGTGGTTTTTCCTGAACTTATTTTTTTAGATCTCAATATGCCATTAAAAAATGGAATGGTTTGCTTGCAGGAAATTAAAGCAGACCATCGCTGGAAAAATATTAAAGTGGTGATACTTTCCACCTCCTCTCACCACGATCAGATAAAAGCGGTTTACGATAAAGGCGCCGATTTTTATATGATAAAATCAACCAACTATAACGACTTTAAAAACGACGTTGAAGCCTGCCTGCAAAAAACCAGCATTCAGCTAAAAATAAATACCTGATAAATAATAAGATTAAACGCACATGTTTTTACAAAGTTTAAGAAGCCGCACAGCAAAACAGCATAGCTTGCTTGAGCAAAACACGGCCTCAAAAAACCTGCTTGATCCGCAGGTAACGGCTGCCGATTATGCTGCATACCTTTCGTTGCTCTATGGCTTTGTAAAAGGTTTTGAAAACATTGTTTTTCCTTTGCTTCAAAACAGCATTACTGACGTTTACGAACGACGTAAAACTCAATTGCTTTTGTCGGATTTAAACAGGCTAGGCGTTAATGAAGCAGCCATAATGGTAATACCCGATCAATTTTTTTTAGAAGTTTATCATTCAAATGCTACCGCACTTGGCGGCATGTACGTGCTTGAAGGATCAATATTGGGCGGCGCCGTTATTTACAAACATTTAAAAACAACATGGGGCATGGAAGCCATAGCCGGCAAAGCAAAATACCTTACGGCTTACGGCCCCGAAACCGGCACCCGTTGGAAAATTTTTTTACAGGCATTTTGCCTCGCATCATCCGGCATGGAAGAGGAGATTATTGAAAGCGCTTCTCAAACTTTCGATATTTTACATCAGTGGTTTAGCAACACGTCAGTAAAACTTATACGTCATGAATCTTAAAAATATTACCAATAACGACACTATAACCATTACCAATTGCGAAGCGGAACCCATTCACATTCCGGGAAGCATACAACCATACGGTTATTTGCTGGCATTAAACAAAGCCGATAATACCATTCAGTATTGCAGCGAAAACTGCGCTACGCTTTTTAACAGGCCACTAAATCAAATTCTCGGAAAACCTTTCTCCAATTTTTTTAATAAAAAAGATGCTGATTCGTTTGCGGCCTACGCTGAAAAAACAGAGGACACCGTAAAGCCTTTTGCTTTTAGCGTAGGCAATCATAGCCTTCACATTACCGCCTTTTCTACAAATAACAATATTGTGATGGAGTTTGAATCTTTTAGCCACGAAGAAATTGATTTGCCCGATCTTTTTTTTCAAACTGAACGTTTTGCTTTTTCCAAAGAAAGAGCCGATAACCTTCAAATGCTTTGCCAGGATGTGGCGGAGGCAACACGAAAAATTACGGGGTACGACAGGGTAATGATATACCGCTTTGACAAGGATTATAACGGGCAGGTGTTTGCCGAAAGCAGGTTAGATACTATTGAGCCTTTTTTAGGTTTGTATTACCCCGACACCGACATTCCGGCCCAGGCAAGGGAACTGTTTTTATTGAACCGTATACGCATGCTAGCCAATGTACATGCCGCCAATGTGCCATTATATGCTTTAGATGAAAATGCAGATAATAAAAGCATAGACCTTAGTTTTTCCACGTTGCGCAGCTTTTCGCCAATGCACATTCAGTATTTAAAAAACATGGGTGTCGGCGCCACCTTTACCATTGCCCTTATTAACCAGGGAAAGCTATGGGGCTTAATTGCATGCCATCACCAATCCCCCAAACACATTCCTTACCACGTTAGGTTGGCAGCACACCTGCAGGGTGTTTTTCTTTCGTCGCAAATTGATGTGCGCCAGTTGGCCGATGAGTTTGAACTGGTAAAAGAAACAGAAAAAAAACTTGACAGCCTGCATATAATATTGACCGGCAGCGAGCAAAACCTGGCACAGGAACAAACCCTTGTTCAATTAAAAAACCTGTTGAATGCTGACGCAGTGGTAATTGTTTTTAAAGACACTTTTTATAAAAATGGACTTTTGCCTAAAGATGAAAAATTAAAAGAATTAATGAATTGGCTCGATACTTCAATTGATCAGGGCACTTTTCAAACCTCAAAGCTTGCCGACAGCTATCCCTTGGATGTGGACCTTGATAACCAGGTTGCAGGTGTGGTTTACCTGCCAATAGGTAAGCAAACTAAAAATGGCATAGCATGGATAAGGCAGGAGGTAGAAAAAACAGTGAATTGGGGTGGCGATCCATCAAAAGCAATGACCATAAATGCTGAAAACCATAGCCTTATCCCACGCAAATCTTTTTCGTTATGGAAACAGGCCGTTAAAGGCCAAAGCGCACCATGGCAAAAGCCTGAAATTAAAGCAGCTTACATTATTCGCACCTACATTCAAAACCAGTTTCATTTGGCCGATATGCAGGAGGAAGAACGACGCTACCTAACCTTGAACGAAAGACTGAAGAAAGCCAACAAAGAGCTTGAAAATATGAACTGGATTAGCACCCACGATTTAAAAGAACCGCTTCGTAAAATTCAAATTTACGCTTCTATCATTTTACAAAAACACAAGGCTGAAATACCCGAATTGGTAATAACAAACATACTTCGCATGCAAAGTTCGGCAGCCCGCATGCAAAACCTAATAGATGCCCTGCTATCCTACACCAAAGTTATAAATGAAGAAAAACAATTGGAGAATATTGATTTGAACGAAATACTGAACGAAATACAAGCCGACCTAAACGAAAGTATAGAGGATATAAAAGGAAGTCTGCAATGGGATAACCTGCCCACGATACAAGGCATTACGTTTTTGATGAAGCAGTTATTTGAAAATCTTATTAACAACTCGCTAAAATTTACCAAAGAAGGCAGGCCACCAGTTATAATTGTCAGCAGCCAGTTAATTATTGAAAAAACCATGAAGATTACCTGGCCCGAAAGTGAAAATGATTATTATAAAATTACGGTGGCCGATAATGGCGTTGGCTTTAACCCGGCTTATAAAAAAGATCTGTTCAAAATGTTTCAGCGTTTTCACGGTCAGCAATATCAAGGGTCAGGCATTGGCCTTGCTATTTGCCAAAAAATTGCAGAAGCGCACGATGGATTTATAGAAGCAAAAGGAGAAGAAGATAAAGGCGCATCCTTTAATATTTATATTCCGATAAGTAAAAAAGATATGATAAACCACCTGGTAATAAATAATGAAAAAAGCGTTGTAACCTAAAGCGGAAAGCCATTTTGGGTTTATCATACTACCAAGCACAGATTTTAAAATATTGCTGAAAATGGTGCTTAACATTAACATCTTTGGTAGTAAATGACTATCCGCAATCTGGTACTGATATTTTGGCACCGAGCCTTATAGCTGTTTTTATTAGCCGTTACCCACCCGGCTAACGCCCCGCCAGAATGATTTAGTGGGGCTGGCTAGTTGGACGGGCGCCTTACACTGTTACGCCTGGTAATTTTATGCAGCCTTTTTTATAAAGATTTTACATTCAGCATTGAGTGTACCAAATAGCGAATAATCATTTGGTAATTATAATATTTTATTTAATACCCCGTCACAATTAACTACGATATAGCTATTCCTGCATTTTATGCGTTTAGTGTTGCAGCTTCGGTTTAGGTCAACCGCTATCCAAACCGAAGCTGTAGTCATGCTTAGTAGTATTCTCTTTTTTATGCCCTGCTATACCGCGCCATTGTGGGATAATATATCTGTAAATGAATGACTATCCGCAATCTGGTACTGATATTTTGGAACCGAGCTTTATAGCTGTTTTCATCAGTCGTTGCGTCGCACTCTTGTACCGTTGGTAATTTTATGCAGCCTTTTTTATCAAGATTTTATATTCGCCATTGAGTTTACCAAATAGCGGATAACCATTTGTAAATGGTAGTATGAGCATTTATCAGCAACCAACCGGCGTTAAACCAACAGCAATACTTTAGCTGGGGGTAATAACAACAAGGGTTTTCGGTACCAGGGCTTTTCATTAAAAGGTCATGAGCGTTAGCCAAACAACCGCAGCAAGTAAAACACCGTTTGCCCCGCACATTTTAAGGGTGAGGTTTCATGCCATGTCAACAAGGCTTTGGCACAACAACCCCAATGCCACAAACAGAAGTAAAACGATCATAAATGTACAAACCACACCAGCCCGGTTAGCCTTGGGTAAAGTATGGTAGCGGCTGGCATAGCTGCTTTATGGTGTGGTATGTTGCCGCCACCTTATAACAAAAAACCATTTTCTACCGCATAAGGTGCTGGTATATTTTCTTCATCCAGCATTTCACGCAAATCAATTTCTATTGCGCGGGCTATGAACGAAATGGGGACGTCGTTATAACCAGCTTCAAAAGGGTTGTCGGAGTAATCGCCTATCCGATCCACTAAAAAATACATCCAAATAATTAATGCTGAAAAAGGTATGGTAAGCCAGTAATGTAATAAACTCGGTTTTTCAAAAAATATCGGGCAAACCAAAGGGGATAAGGGTGCAAAAAATGTACATGATCCATAGCCCGGTAGAGGCATACTGTCGTGGAAAAGGAAAATTTTTGGTGTGCTCTGTCATACCCTGCAGGTTGTAAAGGCTGCCTATTATTTGGTGAAGCCACACCTGTTTGTAATCGGATAAGTGACCGCTGCTAAAAAGCCGCGCAATTTCCAGGCGTTGGTTTTTCAACAATTGGCTCTGAATATTATTGTATTTTTTAAGTTGGGCAAATTCGTTAACCGACAAATATGGCGCTACTTCGGCCCCCATTCCATCCTCGCATTCCTTCCTGAATTTGGGCGTATAAACCAGTGTTTCAACAGGAACGTTGTGCTGCCATGTTCGTTGTTTGCGCATACTATGCTTTAACGCAGGCAGCCACGCCAGTTTCCGGTGAATAACTACTTTCTTTACTCATAATTAACCGGTTCGCCTTGCAGCGACAGTATGGCCGTAGCAAAAGTGCGGCTATCATTAATAATTTTACCCCATATTTTTCTCGCTTCCCAGGTACGGTCGTACGAGCTGTTGTTTTAAAAACTAAAAAAAAATGCTAGCGCAATACCAATAACTGGTATAGGTTGCCAGGGCAGTGCAAAGGGAATATGCGTTAGTTTATACACAACAATCACCGCTGCAAGAGTACACCGTTCCGTACAGTAGCGATTTTTTACTCCATGTAAGTCATCCAAAGACTATAATAGCGTTTTATATACATGCTTTTTCAATTTAGGTAAAGCTTGCAACAGTGTACATTTTATTGATTAGTTCTTAAAGCAAAATAGCCATAAATTGAAAATAAGTAGCTTAAGCAAAAGTGCCAAACACTATTCAGTAGCAATGCTTAAGGTATAGAAAATTTATAAACAAGATCAAAAGTTAACCTTGTCTCAGATTTGCAATAAAAACTGCAACCGTGACAAAACGATGTAGCAAAAGCGACGTCTATTTTGACTAATCTCAAAGTTGTTAACTTCAAAATTATCAAACAAATTAAACAATGAGGTACGCCGCTAGCAATATTGACCCCGAAACAAAGTGTGGCTCAGTGGTTTTACTGGAACCCAAGTGCCTAATTTTATCCTTTTTAGTGTATAAAAGGCGGCAAAGACCTTAATGAATTTTTATATGACTAACTGGCTGTTTTAAAGGACACCGCAATTAAGATATTGTAAACGACAAAAAAATTGTTGACTTAATATGAACATAACCCAAAATGACTATAATGAAACGACCGAATTAGCTGCCCTTATATACAGGATAGATAATATTGATGCTGAATATGTCAATAAAACTTCGGACGAGATATTCAAACAACAACCATTTTTCCTCAATGTTTTGATTGGCTTTCGATTGGACACCTCACCTGAAGAATTAGAGGAGTTCATGAAAATATTTTTTCTGATTTGGGAATATTTCAGGCAAAATAAAAACGTGCAAATAAAACAGGTATCAGTATCTTTTTTTGAGAGAATTCAAAACAGAAATATCCAGATGTTGCAATATGTTGAAGGTGAGCACGGCGAAAATGCCGGAATGAAAATTTATGGTAACGACTTACAAAATCTAAAATCAAAGGCACTATTTACAGCGGTTCTTTTTAGATACAACAACAGACCGGTGCTATTAAAAATGGATGACAATAAGAAAGGAATTATTTTGATTGGAATAAAAAGCTTTATTGAATGCTTTGAAACCATTTAATGGACAAAGTAGGGTTGCAGGTCGGTTTGGTAATAGGGTGTATTGATATATTCTGTGTACAACCAACAACAGTTACCCATCAATTTAAGTAAAATATTTATAGTATTCTTGAATGGAAACTTCCTGGCATAGCACTTTATTTGCAACACAAAATTTTCAAAAACACTATCATTTGAAATTAGGCCAGCTGTCTAAACAGCAGTTCCCCAAAATTGATATATGACAATTAAAAACACAACAATCACCGAAGGGTTTATTATTGGGCCGGGTTAATGAACTCGTCAGTGTTGGTTTTTTCAAGATTTTTTTCAAATCCCGTAATCGCTGAATTTGATCCAAGCGTGTTGTCCAATTTTGGATTGTTGATGATCTTTATCTGGGGATTGGCCTATATATCGGTAGCAAAAAACTCCAATAAAGTAAAATGGCCTGTAGGAATTTTTGCTATTGAAAAATTGATTTACGGTTATGTTTGGACCAATTAAATCCTACATAATAGTATAGCTGCTGTTTATGAAAAAGATATTATGGCCGGTATGTTTTATTCAGTGTATAAAATAAACGATTGGGTATTTTTTGTCTTCTTTACATTGGTATTTGTACAGCTATCCAAATTAAAAAATCAGGGTTAAACTTGCCGGGCAAAAAGGGTGTCAATTCCAGGTCTGATTATTTCACCACTCCACCTTCACCGCTCCAACACCAACGCATTTTTACGATTATCAATTACCCACTGGCTAAATTTATTCAACAGCCCCTTACCGGCTATAATTCGCTTACCCTTGTCGGTAACAGCCATCGTTAGGTTATCAACTACATACTTACCTATCTGTAATTTTCCAACCGTGTAGGTGCGGCACGTGTCTACCATTCCGTTGGCCATTTCGTATTGTTTGGTACCGGTATAGTTGCCGGTGTTCAATACGCCTTCGTTTAGCAGTGTGGCTTCCATATCGTTATTTATCAGCATGTCAGAAGCGCCGGTGTCTAATAGCCACACTTGTACAAGGCTGCCAATTTTTAGTTTTACATACGCCATGCCATTTAACGAAAGCATACTTATAGTGTCAATGGCCGGACCTGCCACATCTTTGTTTGAGGCGCTCGTCCAGTTAGAAGAAACTTCGTTTTTTGTTAGGAATGGATCGCCACAAGTGTACATCATTTGGTAATACAGCAGCGAGTTTGGGTCGTTTAGGGTGGCAATATCCGCATCACTAATTTTTTTGCTTGTTACCATATTTAGCTGGCAATTACAAAAGGCTGTAACCCGCTGTTCGTCCAATGTTTTTTCAGTACTTTCTTTTATGTTTTTAATACACGAGGCCACAAATTCATCCTTAAAACTTTCCGCACTCAACAAGGTGGCCACTCCCGATGCAGTGTAACAATCTTCAATGGCTTTTTTAACCTCCTCATCTTGTTGCACCAGTCCATTTAAATCAATCACTCCCCGGGTGGTAAATGATGCGACCTGTTTATTGGTAAAACGGCGGTTCATTTTTTCCAATTGACATTCGCAAATATTAACCGCATCGTAATCAGCACGTGATTTTTTCATACCCTTTAAACAACTGCCAATAAAAATTTCCCGCGATATCACTTGCCTTCCTTCTTTCGAATATATCATGCCCTGGCTATAAGATGGCGGGCATTGTAAACAAATCATCAGTGCTATGTAAAGTGCAGCTTTGCTAATGTTTGTTATTAATTTGATATCTTTTTTTCGCATATTTGTTGTTTCACCCTCGTTCCTTTCTATTGTTGTTTCAACACCAGTTTCTGCCCTTCCAGTTTATTGATTTCCGTAATAGTTGCAACCATCAGTTTATAATCGGCGGGGGCTACCACCCGTTTTTTTATTTCGAATAACGTACTTATATAAATGGAGGATGGCGCTCTATCCTTACTGATGGTTCGTTTATAATGGATGTATTTGGTATCAATCTCCATATCGGCGGGTAACTGATCGGCCACCCAGTTTACCGGTATTTTATACAAGGTGGTGTCTGTTATTATACGGGGATGATCGAATAGATAGGGCTCCGTTCTTTCTACATTGGAAGGCTTGAGATCGCAGATTTTTTGTATGGTTTGTGGAAAAAAGTATTTGTTGCCTGCCTTAAAATCGTAGCCCTGGTCGTAGCCTATCTCTAATTGAAATTTGCCTCCCCTTGCGGAGTCTGCCGATGCTGTTAGGGCAAAGGCATCGCCCTGTTTATATCCCAGCCGTTTGGTAAAAAATACTTTAATATCCGCATCGGTTTGTTGTTTCATGTAATAGAAGTAGGGCCATATATCGCCGGTGCAATACAACGACTGCTTAACATCGGTACTGCCTTCCTCATCTACTAAAATAGTGGTGTTGGTTTGTTGCAGGTTGTCGCTGCTGCGGCTTTCGGGGGTGTTTGCCAGTTTGCCACCATTTTCGGTAAGCAGCAGTGCTAACCGGTTTTCGGTAAAGCTACCCAGGTGGCCGGCTGCGTTGTAATTACTGGTACACTCAAGCCAGGTGGTGTCGTTTGGCTGAGGCACGCATAATATCACATGGTCAAAATAATCAATCGGAAAGGTGCGGTCAACGGGCAATTTGTTGCTGCCCGAATTAATGAGCGCCGGGTACGATTCAATACCAACTGTTTTTAGCATATACCTCATGTAGTTGGTAAGTGCTTTGCAATCGCCATATTTTTTTTCGTGTACGTATTGTATTGGAAAAGGTTTAAAGCCACCTATGCCCAATTGTATACCTACATACCGCATATTTTGTTTTAGAAAATTATACAGCACCGATATTTTTTCGCCGTTGGTTTTGCAATCGGCAGTCATTACTAAAAACGGGGTGGCCTGGTCGCTGGTAAACGGCTTATCGTCGTTGTACAATACATAATTCCATGCGCCAAAGCTTTTCCAGCTATCAAATTTCCCCACATATTTTTCGTATTCAAAATTGTTGGGGGCTACCAGCAGCGTTGGGTTGTTGGATAAATTTACAAATCCATTTGGTTCCCGTTTTTTAGAGGCTACAAGGTTCTTTGCTTCCCACACATATTTTTTTACATTGCCATACAGGCTTACTTCTGGTTTAATATTAATACCATACATTTTACTGCGTATATCAAGGCTGGCAGGTACCACCACGGTAAATTTTGATTGTTCTACTGCCTCACCGGCCGAGGTAAAGGTCCAACCGGGAAGGTTGATGTAACTCTCTATCCGCTGCTGGTAGCTCACCTCTATGGTGCAGGGATAGGCTGGCGCCACGCAATCGAGTATTATTAATTTATTATCCTGCACCAGCGATACGTTGTCGTTATAGGCCTGCACCCGGGCATCGCTCTTTTTGTAGGTTTTAAACTTTTGGCCCACGCTGTTATAGGTGGTCACTGTCAATTCCTCTATTTTATCGTTTTTATCAAAACTCAATACCTGCCGTAAATGGTGCGCTGCATCTTTATTAAACAGGGTAATAATCCTATGTACTTTATAGTTGTATACCGAAGGGGATACGATCTCTACCAATGCCTCATCTAAACGGTACACTGCGTCGGCCCCGGCCTTTAATGAATCGGGAATGCTGTTGCTGGTATAATTTACAAGCAGCGACAAAGGTTGGCCGTGCACATTCACTATAGCGGTACACCACAAGGTAAAAACGAAAAGTAGCTTCATACTATTTGCTGGTTAACACAATTTGCTCGTCCAGGTAAGCGAACATTTTTTTATAGAACTCTTTTAGCACAACATATTCACTGGCTTTGTACACGGGCCTGTTTATTTTTAACGATAGCTGCACGGTCACAATACCTTCATCCAGCGAAACGGTCCGCCCAAATACCATCGATTTTTCTGGCATGTACAACACCACACTTTCGGGAAGTGCTTCTGGTTTCATGTTATCGGGCAACACAAACTGCTCAATTATATTCAGGTTTTGCTTATTGCCAAAGTTGATGGTAGAAAACCGGTTGTCGTTTAAAAAAGGGTTCACTTCCAAACCTGTAAACTGGTTAATGGGTAGTAGTTTATAGTCGCCATTGCTTTGTAGTGGAGCGCTAAAAGAAATGTACTGTTCCAGTGGGGCCAGCTCGTCGTCTAATTGTTGTACCGCAAAACTATCTATGCTAAGCCCGGGATATTGGCTAACAAAATATCGCCCAACAAATTTGTCTTTGTTTTGCTTATAAAACCGGCCACGGTCAATCCGCGCATAGTCGGCACTGGTAGTAACTGCCTCGCCTTTTAACTGGTTATTACCTGTTATTTCATACACCACATTAATCATATTATTTCGCGTATACTTTTCGTCGTTTAAATCTATCACCCTTGCCTCTTTTACATCAACCAAAAACCCTTTGGTATTTAATACGTTTTCGGGTACCAGCTTTATGGGGGTGTATTCATCAGTGCCATCCACCACATATTTATTGCCACCTGCTTCAATATACACCAGTGTTTTATTAAACTGGCTTAGTATAGGAAAATCGGTGCCAACCAGCCCGTTTTTTCGTTCGCTAACCAGTAGCGGGTAAGCCTTTAAATTGCTGCCTCGCATCAGGTTGGCCATTAAAAGATTTATTTCGCCACTATTGCCCTTCTTTTTTTCCCATACCTCTTTTAAACTGTTGTCAATAAATTTTAGTTTATACCCGTTCCAGCTTATGTTTTTAAATATGTATTGTTTGATTGCCTCTATCCGTTTTTCCTCTGGCTCAATGGCTTTAAAGCCTGCAATCAGTTCGTCGGTATTGCTCAGTTTTTTATCCAATTGACTGCCAAAATAATTTTGGGTCATTAATTCCCGGGCACTTTCTTTCCAGGTGCTCATGTAGTTTATTTTGCCGCCGCTCCGGGACATGTATCCCGAAAATTTGAATTCCACGTACTGCAAAAAATCTTTAGCGGCATCCATAAACGGTTCGTCGCCTAAACCCGCAATGTTGCTCATTTCAAATTTTACCGAGCCGTTTTTAGTTTGGTTATCAATTTTTATAGGCAGATCAAGGCTTTTGTGCACGTTATAAGTAAACTCAAGATTGGCTGGCACCGAAAGAAAAAAACTGCTGTACATGGTGGGTATATCTCTTTGAAAAAACCAATCTTCTAATCCGCCATAATGTTGGTTATTACTTTGGTAACGGTATTCAATAATACTACCTACCTGCACATTGGGCATGGCAAAGCGAATCATGGATATGCGGTCGTTTTCTTTTTGCTTATAGATGTCGGCTTTTTTTAATTCGGTTATCACCGGGCTGCCATTCTCATCAACCGAATACACTACTCCTTCAATATTTACAATGTTTTCAAAGTTGTCTTTACTAAAAAAAGGTATTTCAATGTTGCCTCTTTCCTTTCCTTTTTCTTTCAACACCTTTAGGCGTATCCGCCGTTCAACTACCAGGCTGTAGTCGTCGTTATTGCCCGCCCGCCCTATATCAAAAATTACTACCGCTTCGGCGCCTTTGTCAAAGTCTACACCGGTCATCGTTTTTTCCTGGGTAGTAAATACGCCAAATTCGGGCAGGTTGGCTTGCGCATTTGCTGACAATGCCAGTACACACGGCATAACAACACACATCAATTGTTTCATCATTGGTGATGGTTTTTTAAAAGGTTGGCCAGGGGGTACTTTTAATCAGCAATAGCAAACAGTTAAGTTGGCTGGTGGTGACAGTTAGCTTTGAACGCTTTTTTCTATTAAATATTCTACGTGGTAAATATAATGATATGGGCAAATGCAACAATAAATAAAACGGGTGCCAATATAATTTTTTTGGTTTTCAATAAGATGTTTACTGCATAACCACCGGTCGCCATTTTTATATATTTCACACTTGCGTTGTGGTAAAGGCTTAAGTGCTGTTTAATGGTAGTAGGCGGTTGTAGCGCAGAAGGTTGAACCGGAAGGGTAAAGCGACATCACCCCAATATTATTACCCAACCAAACATAGCAGTTGGCTGTAAAAAAGCCTGCTACTTATTTTCCCCAAACATTAGTGTTAATTATATAATTTACCAAAGCCTGCTAAAATAGCATAAGCTCCACATTATCAATGACTTTTATGCAGTTTAATTGTCCTTCAAATGACATTTTTTCCTGATTTGAACGTTGGTTGGCTTTTTGGGCAGTGATAACTGTAATTGGCAAAGGGTATAAGACAAAGAGTATTTTGTAATAGCCAATGCAGAATTATTGTACATGGAAGATAATTTATTGATAATGACTATTAAAAACCAATAAACTTTTAAAACTTTACGATACCATGAATTTAAACAACTATACCATCAAGTCGCAGGAACTAATTCAGCAGGCGCAACAACTAGCCTTCAATAACGGCAACGCCAATATTGA
>Ga0105048_10000594_pt1 | contig 56639 bp, 54 predicted proteins | sample MAT05_FD_78382 | JGI IMG/M metagenome (GOLD analysis project Ga0105048, IMG submission 78382) | Freshwater microbial communities from Lake Fryxell liftoff mats and glacier meltwater in Antarctica - MAT-05 | ecosystem: Environmental > Aquatic > Freshwater > Ice > Liftoff microbial mat | place... | reverse complement strand
TGGATGCCTTTCAGACCATGGCAAACGAACAATCGAAAGTCCTCTTCAAGCGACTGTACGTTCGCACAAGTCTAGATCCTGAACAGGAAAAACTACGAATTCCATGATGGCGGCGGTTTAGCCATGTCGGGAAGAACATCGATCGTGATATCTTCGCGCTTGATCCGGTTCGCTTTTCGACTGCGATAATTGCGCGCGACTCCACCAACATAGCTGAACGCCCACGCCTCCCAACAGCCCAACGCAGGATCGTACGAATTGCGCTTGTGATACATTTGCAGGAGCGCGTCCTGGAAAACATCGTCGCGATCGACATGGGGTACACCCCAATACGTGAGCCATCGGCCGGCGCACAAGCTCACGCGCGCCACGAAGCGCTGGAATTCTTGCGCCGTGATCAAGCGTTCATCGACCGTGCGCGGCTCGGGCGACTCGGGCGGACTGGAAGGCGTGGCGGTGCTCATTGCGGCCATTCGTTCTGTCGGGGCGTTCGTTCTCAAAGAATCAGCACGCGGACGGACAAAGACCGCCATGCTGCCGCCTTCTATCTGAAAAATACCAGCTTTTAGGCTCTTCGGAGAGACGCGGCCATCTGCCCGCGTCTCGACGAAAGAATACCGTGCCCAACCGCGCACGCCCGAGGCGTCACCCGAGCTGCGCCGCGCCAGCGTCCCATCCACCGCATCGCATGCCGGTATGTTACCATCTGCGCCCACATGCGAACGGCGCTCGTCATCCCGATCGGCCTCGGCCTCGCGCTGGCACTCACGCCGGGTCGCGCGAGCGCCGACCCGCCGCGCGTGGAGCTGCGCCTGGAGTACGTGCGCGGCGCGGGCGGTGAGGCGTGCCCGGCGGAGCCCACGACGCTCCGCGCCGAGCTCGCGGCGCGCATGGGCTACGACCCGTTCGAGGGGGCGAGCGCGCCCGAGCGGCTCGCGGTCGTCGTGATGGCCAAGGGCCGCGGGTTCGCCGCGCGCGTCGAGCGCTTCAACGCGGCCGGCGCGAACACGTGGTCGGAGACGTTCTCCATGCGCCCGTCGCAGGGCGGCTGCGCGGCGTTGATGTCGCCCCTTGCGTCATACCTGCGCGCCCTGTTCCTGACCTACCAGAGTGGGCCCGCAGCGCCGCCCGCCGCCCCGCCGCCCGAGCCTGCCGCCCGGTTGCCCGAGCCCACAGCGCCCGCGCCGAGCCCCCCGTCAGCCCCGCCGCCCGAGCTGCGCGCCCCGCCGGCCCAACCTGCGAATCCGCCCGAGCCGCCGAGCGTGCCCAACCCGACGCGCGCCACGGCGCGCAACGTGGCGATCGTCGCCTATTTGATCGGGGGAACGTTCCTGGGTTTTGGGATCGGGTTCGCGGTTGACACGCAGAACAAGACAAACAGAGCACAGGCTCTAGCCACACAGTCATATCCGACCGTAGGAGATGACGCCTGCAAAACGGAAGGCGTATCGAGCGGATACTGTGCCCGTCTTCTCGGTGCTTGGCAGAGCCGCGATACCGCGCTCGGCCTTCGGAATGGTGGGTTTGCAGGGGCGGGCGTTTCGACGGCTGTCGGCTTGGCTGCGACCGTTTGGGCCCTGAGCCTGCCCACGACGATCAAAGGGCAACCGCAAACGCAGGTTAGACTCAGCCCCGGCGGTCTGGTGATCTCAGGTGCTTTCTAGGAGGCTTTGAAATGAAAACTACGCATGCACGTATTATCCTCGGACTCGTCGCAGCCGTCCTCGGTGCGGCTGGAACGCTGGGATTCGCCGCATGCGGAACCGCGGCGGAAGACTGCCATAATACCCGAACCTGCGACCCGCCGCCTTGTAACATGGCTGATGGCGGCAATCCACTGGACGGGATCGACTCCGGATGCTGCGAGCAAAAGGACGGGGGATACGTATGCGATCGATAGCTGTACTTCTGTCAATAATTGGCCTTCTGACGGCCGTGATGATCGGCAGCGCATGCGGAACCGCGGCGGAGGACTGTCACAACACCCGGACCTGCGACTGTTGATGGCCTCGCCGATCCGCAGATTTCTGCCGCTCACGTCGTAGCGACGCGGGCGTGCAGTGCGATGGCGTGTGTGTCCCGATTCCTGGAGATAGCTTGGGCTGGTCGCCCCATCCGTTTCTCCTTTGGAGCGGCAAAGCAACGGAAGTGCCTGTCGATCAATGTCCACCGAGCGCACCTTCGTTTAGTCAGCATTGGTATTCCACCCCGGATCCCCGGGCACCGTGCCCGACTTGCTCGTGTGCGCCGTCAACGGGTGTGTGCATGGTGCCCGAGACGATATCGGTTAATGCATCGCCGGTGTGTCCGAGCGACGAGGGCGACGCGGGAGTGCCTTTCGATCCGCCGAGTGCTTGGGATGGCGGCTGCACTACGAACGACGCAATCGCAGCTATAGAGTGCGACGGCGGGCCCTGCGCTGTCACTGTCGGACCGATGATTCCCGTCGATGAGTGTGTGCCGAATGAGCTAGTGATCCCTAAGCTTGTGACATGGGGATTCACTGCTTACGAATGCGCGGGCAAAACCAATGACGGAGCGTGTGCAGGGCCCGGCGAAGTTTGCACGCCTGCGCCGCCGACGCCTCCCGGAAAGTTCAACATCTGCGTATCACGACAAGGTGACGATTCTTTCGTAATGTGCCCGGCCGGTTACCCCGTGCGCAGCGTGTTCTATCTTGCCGGCGACGACAAGCGCGGTTGTGCGCCATGCGAATGTGAGGCGCCCAAGGGAAGCGCCTGCTCCTCGCTTGTGTCTCTGTATTCGGACGATGCCTGCACTATGCAAGTCGGCTCGGTAACGGCGATGTCTTCGAGTTCAATGTGTGTTGATGTGCCCGCCGATTCACCACTTCGAAGCAAGCAAGCGAGCGCACCGATCTATACTCCCGGGTCCTGTGAGCCGATCGGCGGCGGAGCGACGGGCTCGGTTCAAACGATCGATCCATATACCTTTTGTTGCCAAAAATGATCCCCCACTCGATGCGCCCCTTCTCTCTGCTCTTTGTACTTGTCTGTGCCTCTTGTGGCAATCCGGATCCATGTGTAGAGGACCCCGCGAACTGCCAGGATGCCGGGAAAGACTCCGGCGGCCCCGACGGGCCCGGTAGCTGCACCGGAGTTTGCGTGCCGCCCGCGCCCGGCAAGTGGCTGGCAACCAGCCTGCTTTGGATCGGCGATACACCGAACGCTGCGCCCCCGACGTGCCCCGATGTGATGCCGGCACCCTTCCCGGGTTTTGCTGATACTCCGCCGACCGTGGAATGCCCCGTGTGCTCGTGTTCCCCATCGAGCGCCCAGTGCCTTTTACCCGCTCAACTGTCCGCCAACCCTGACGCCTGCCCTGGCGGGCCTGGCGCTCAAGAATTCAGCGCTCCCCCGACTTGGGACGGGACATGCAATGCGACGAATCCCGTTTCCTCGGCCGATTCGCTGACGGTAGCCCCGTCACCGCTCCCGGGAGGCTATTGTGATCCCGTAGTAACGGGTCCGCCGAAAATCCAGGGGCTTATGCCTGCCGTGGAATGCGAAGGGACGCCCCACGTGGCCCCTGGAACGTGTGGCGATCAAAGCATGGTCTGCGCATTCCCCAAGACCGAAGGATTTTTGACGTGCATTGTTCAACTTGGCGATCAAGAGTGCCCGGACGGGTGGCCGACGAAGCATCGCGTTTTTCCCAATTCGCAGGCGTGCGGCTGTCAATGCAGCAGTCCCGTCGGCGATTCCTGCTCTGCGACTGTCACTGTATACAAGGACGGCGCGTGCTCGCAACCGCTCGGCTCGGTTATGGCCTCTTCGGACCAGCCGAAAGGATGCGTTGACGTGCCGCACGGGTCGGCGTTCGGGAGCAAGTTTTCCACGCCTCCGGTCTATAAGGCTGGAACCTGCACTCCCACGACTCTCACCGAAGGGGCTCATCTCACCTTCTGTTGCCTGCCCTGACTCGTGCCTACACGGCGCGCAGGTGTGCGAACTGCGCCAAGCGCGCGCGCCGTGCGCCTCGCCGCTGCGTGCTCGCGGCCGGCGCTCGCCCCGCCGTGGGCCCGCCACGGCCCGGCGAGGCCCCGCAGCCCGAACGGCGGGCCCAAGCCCCGAGCCGTGAATGTTGCCCTGGGCCTAGCGTCCGGCGCCGTGTGCCTTGTAGGATTCACATGGCGGAGAGGGCGCGCTCGCGGTGCGCCTGGTCGCGTCGCGCTCAGCTGGCTCGCGCCTTGGGGAAGGGGAGGAAGAGACCGTGGGGACAAGGGGGCGACGAGGTGTGGTCATGGGCCTGGATGGCTTCGTGATCGTGGTGATCACGCTGCTGTTCGGGGGCCGCCGCGCCCTCGCGGATCCGATCGTCGAGCTCTCGGGGTCAACCAGCTTCGGAGCGCTCGCCGTCGGCGTCACACCGGGCCGGTTCGCCCTCAGCCCGAGCGCGAGCTTCAGCGTGCGCGGCGAGCGCGGGTTCTTCGTCGCCCGTGACACGGCCTCGTTCCTCGGCGCGACCGGCGGACGGTTCGGGATCAACAACGAGATTACCCTCGGCGGCGGTCTCTTCGGGGAGCTCGTGAACGTGAGCGCCGGCCTCTCGCTCGCAGGGTTCTCGCTCCCGATCTGCGGCCCGCGGCTCTGCGGCCAGATGCGCGGCCTGGCCCCTGGCGCCAGCGTGCGGCTCGACCTTTTCGGCCCGTACGTCTCCGGGGCCCTCGGCGTCGCGATCGATTGCTCCGGCACCTGGATCCTGGGCGACGCTTCTCCCGTCTGGAGCGGCGTCTCCGTGCGCTGCTCTGCGGGGCCTATCCTTCGCTTCACCTCGCACAAATGACTGAACAGAAAGGCTCCTCAATGCGTTTGTTGTTTGGCTCGCTCACTTCTCTTCTGCTGATGTTGCTCGTGATGGGGTGCAGCACGGTCAGCCCGGACGAGTGCTGGCCCAACACGTCCGGCGGCTTCGGCGGCTCCGGGACGATTCCGATCGGTGCTGGCGTCGGCGCCACCACCGGCGGTGACTTCGCCGATCCGCCCCGTGGTCCGCTCGACAACGGCGGGGCCCCTGAGAACCCCTGCGTTACGCCGAGCAACTCGACCGCACCGCCGAAGGACGATGCTCCGGTCGAGACGAGTCTCAAAGTGTTCTGTTCCAAAGCCGACCACGGCGGTACGTGCTCGGAAAGGTGCCTCGCGCGAGGAATTGGATGCGTTCCGCTCGCTGTGCATCCGCAGAAAGCGGATGGAGGTATCGGCAAGCTCTTTTCGTGCAATGATTTACCCGTTGGGTTCATGTGCGGTTACCACTATCCGAACGGCGACGATTGCTACTATCCGTTTGCTGGCCTTCCGTTTCCGAAGGTCTGCTCCTATTCGGGAAACGACTAGACGATGAAGGGTCTCTATTGTACCTTGGCGACCTGGCGACGAATCGAAAGGAGAGCTCATGGCGAACGCGATGGATATTGAAAAGCAATTGGTCGAGTTTTATGGCGGCGCGCACATGCTGGATATGATTGCTTCGTGGGCGTACGTGGTGGCGAACAGTCAGACTATTCTCGAACGTGTCACCTCGTTCGAGAAGGCGTATGAGGACCTCATCGGACTTCATGCGACCGGCAAGCTCGGAGTGGGAGATGGCGATTTTTCCGTGGAAAATCTGGAGCGCGTCAAGGTCCTCCGTCGGTTGATTCAGTTGGGATTCGACAGCGTCGAATCGCGTCATGGTGCTCCGGAGATACACGTGCTGGCGGAGCGATGCGTGCGAGGATTGAAGCAATCCGCGCCATGATCCCCGGTACACAACCATGGCGAGACGTTCGTAGAACCCAACGAAGCTCGGTGCTAAGGCAGTGAGAAACTGATGATAAATCGCTCCGAGCTGCTCGACGTCGTTTACCGCTTCTACCCGCGGGGAGTGCTGCCCTACGCGCGCATCTACGTGCCTCCCAACGAGCCCTTCTACGACGACACGGAGGAGCACCTCCGCCTGGTGGAAGCCGCCAACCGCGGGCGAGCGGAGTACCCGACCTGGAAGGCGATGACCCGTCGCCTGGGGGATCGCTACGGCCTTCACAACGAGTCGATCCGCCTGTTGGCGGGCTGGGACGATCCGGCCTACTCAGCCAGCATTTATCGTCCTAAGGACCTCGAGCCCGCTCCTGCGCCCAGCAACAAGGCTTCGCTCAGCTTCCACGTGAGCCTCCTCGGGCCCTATTATGGGATCCACGACATGGGCGAGCCCGACGAGAAGCCGACGGTGATCGCCGCAGAAATCGAGGCCACGTACCCCGGCTACCGGCAGATTCCGCCGGAGCTTGGTAACGAGTTGGTGCCGGATGTGGCGATGGACTGGGCGTTGATGGGCAAGGCGACGATCTACGTCTGCTTCTTCTCGGACGTCTGGACGTGGGTTGATCCGGGGTAGCCCTTCGAGTGGCCTCTTACAAAGGAGGCTAGACCAAATCAGGCCGATCCCGGCAGGACAGCCCCACCGGAGTCTCTCCCCGCCCGCGCTGCCGAAGGCAACATCACCCCACTACCCGCCCGAACCTCGCGCATGTCGTCCTCGCGCTACACGTCTGCTCTCGCGGGCGCGGCGGCGCATTCGGCCCCTGCCCGGACTGTTCCCCGCTCACGGAATGGTCCACCTACTCACCGTCTCCTCGCCGCGCGCATCGATCCCCCCGAGCTGCCTGGACTCCCGCGAGCGATGACGCGGCGAACGACGACGCGGCCTCGCGCGCATCGACGCGCCATGCCTCCGAGCTGGGCCTCGGCTCGCGGCGAGCGACGCGGCCCCGCACGCATCGACCCGCTACGCCCCGAGCTGCGCCTCGACTCCCGCGAGCGATCACGCGGCAAGAAACGACGCGGCTCCGCTCGCCGCGCGCCACGCCTTCGAGCTGCGCCTCGGTTCACCGATCCCCCGAACTGCGCCTCGACTCCCGCGAGCGACAATGCGGCGAGCCACAACGCGGCGAGCGACGACGCGGCATCGACACGCTACGCCCCCGAGCTGCGCCTCGGCTCGCGGCGAGCGACGACGCGGCAAGCGATGACGCGGCAAGCGATGACGCGGCAAGCAACGACGCGGCTCCGCTCGCCGCGCGCCACGCCTTCGAGCTGCGTCTCGGCTACTGCGAGCGACGACGCGGCTCCGCTCGCGGCGTGCGCCACGCCTTCGAGCTGCGCCTCCTCGCTGCGAGCGACGACGCGCCGCGCCCTGGGCTGCGCCCCCGCGCATCTGCGTGGATGCGCGCAAAAGTTTTGACGCGGGCGGGCCTCTGGATGCGCCTCTCAGGGGCGAGCGGTCGCGCTCCGTGTTGCCGCCCCGTTGCCACGCGAAGCGATCTTCGTGTGTCGTAGGAGGCCGTAGAGTGCCGAACGATGGAAAGTGAAACGGCGGGGAACCCTGCGAAAACGCGCGCCACGCGCTGAATTTGGGTTCCCCGCCGCTTTTGTCGTCTGGGGAGGGGACCCGACGAGTCCAGGGCTCACTTGTGAGCCCGCCTGGGAGCGTGCTCGGCGGGGAGGGGCGGCGCGTGCCGCCCCTTGAGCCAAACATCGAGGTCGATCTTGCTCGGGGGCCGGTTCCCTCTTAAGACGGGCCCCCGATGAAATCGCCCCTGATCGCCGCCTCGATCCTCGCCGTGCTCGCCCTCGCCGCCTGCGACAAGACCGTCCCCGAGCCCCCGGCGCCGCCGCCGCGCCCCGTCGTCCCCGCCGAGCCGCCGGTGCCCGAGCCCGCCGACTTGATCAAAGAAGACGTCAGCGTCGGGACCGGCGCCGAGGCCAAGGACGGTGACAAGGTCAAGGTCCACTACACCGGTCGACTGCTCAAGACGAACGCCATGTTCGACTCGTCCGTCGGGAAGAAGCCCCTTGATTTCGAGCTCGGCAAAGGCTCGGTGATCAAGGGGTGGGATCTCGGCGTCGTGGGGATGAAGGTGGGCGGGAAGCGCAAGCTCACCATCCCGTCGAAGCTCGCCTATGGCGACAGCGGGTCTCCGCCGAAGATCCCGGGCAAAGCCACGCTGGTGTTCGACGTGGAGCTGCTCTCGGTGGGAGAAGAGGTCGACGCCGGCGCCAAGGACGGCGGCGGCGCCAAGGACGGCGGGGCGAAGAAGGACGAGAAGAAGAAGTAAGCGGCCGGCCCCCTCGCGAGGCCGGCGCGATCAGAAGCAGCGCGGCGCGGTGAAGGTGCCGTCGGCGGTGCCCTGCGGGGTGAAGCTGAAGATCTTCGCGGTGCCGGCGAGGGTGAAGGTCACCTGCGTGGCGCTGATCGCGGTGATTTCGATCGTGCCGTCCCAGTACGAGCCGCCGCCGCCGGAGCAGGTGTCGCCGCCGCCGGGCTCGGTGACGCTCAGGTAAGCGAGGTTGTTGAGCGAGTACGTGCCCACGGCCTGGAGGTTGGGCGGGAGAAGAATCGAGACCTGGTAGCTCACCGCCGCGCAGCCCGCGCCGTAGGCGTAGGGATTGATGCAGGCCTGGGGGCCGTTGCTGACGAACAGGTTGAGGGAGTTGGGGTTGATGTCGTCGCCGCCGCCGCTGGCCGCCACCGCCGAGCCCGAGGGATAGACCACGTTCGGGAGCTCCGAGTAGAGCATCGCGATCGCCGGGCCGTCGTTGGGGAGAGGACTGCCGCCGTCATAGGGCCCGCCGCTGGTCATGACCCCGGTGCTCGTCGTGGTGGGGTCGCCGCTGGAGGTCGCGGTGTCAACGCCACCCCCGCTGCCCCCGCTGCCCCCGCCGATCACCTGGGTCTGGCAACCCAGGACCAACATCGCCATACCCGCCAACAACGTGCCATGTTTTGCTCTCATGATACGAGGCCTTCAGCACGGCGCGTGCCACGGTGCGCCGGCCGCGGAATCACTGCGATCGCCCGCGATCCAGGGAGATACCCCTGGCCGGGGAGGCTGTGTCCGGCGCAACTTGGCGCAGTGGGCACAGCCCAGGATCGCGACCGGCCAGGCTACGCGGCGAGCTCGTCCCGCACCTGCGCCGCGATCTCGAACGATCGCAGGCGCGCCGCAGGATCGAAGATGTGGCCAGTCACCATGATCTCGTCCGCGCCGGTGTCCTCGATGAAGTGTGCCAGACCGCGCCGGACCGTCTCCGGGGCTCCCACGAACGAGCACGCCAGCGCCTGCTCGACCCCGGCCAGCTCGGCGGGGGACATCCGCGCTTCGAGGCCCGCGTCCGGCGGAGGAAGAGGCCCCGGCGTCCCTCTTCGCAGGTTGATGAACTGCTGCTGGATCGACGTGAAGAGCGGCCGGGCCTCGGCGTCGGTGGCGGCCGCGAACACGTTGACGGCGAGCATCAGATAGGGTTTGGCGAGCGGCGAAGAGGGCTTGAACCGCTTGCGGTAAAGCTCGATCGCCGGCCTCATCAGCTGGGGAGCGAAGTGCGAGGCGAAGGCGAAGGGCAGGCCGAGCAGCGCGGCCAGCTCCGCGCTGAAGAGGCTCGATCCGAGGAGCCAGAGGGGCACGTTCAGGCCTGCTCCGGGGACGGCCTGGACCTTCTGGCCCGGCTCGGCCGGGCGAAAGTAGGCTTGCAGCTCGAGCACGTCGCGGGGGAAATCGTCGACGCTCCCCGCGAGGTTGCGTCGGAGTGCGCGCATGGTGAGCTGATCGGTCCCGGGCGCGCGGCCGAGGCCCAGATCGATGCGGCCGGGGTAGAGCGAGGCCAGCGTGCCGAACTGCTCGGCGATGACCAGGGGCGCGTGGTTGGGCAGCATGATACCGCCCGATCCAACCCGGATCGTCGACGTCGCCCCCGCGACGTGGCCAATGACCACGGCGGTCGCGGCGCTGGCGATGCCGGTCATGTTGTGGTGCTCGGCCAGCCAGTACCGATGGTAGCCCCAGCGCTCGGCGTGCTGTGCGAGATCGCGCGTGTTCTGCAGGGCCTGAGCGGCATTGGCACCTTGCGGGATGGGGGCCAGATCGAGGACCGAGAACGGGATCATCAAAACCTCTGGGGGCAGGAGCGGCGCTCTCGCGGCGCCGCGGCGCTACGTGTACCAGCGGATCAAGGCGCGCGCTCGCGGCCCGTGAGATCGAACGGGCCGGTCGAGATCGCCAAGGCAGCGCGACGCGGTCGCCAACGGCCGCGCTCAGGTATCCTGAGAGCGGGGGACGAGGGCCAGAATGACGAGCGCGAGGGCGGTGGAGAGGATGGCCGTGGCCTCTCGCCCCATCCCCACCGCAATGCCGATCGCGGCGGTGAGCCAGATCCCCGCCGCGGTGGTCAACCCCTTGACCTCCCCGTCGGTGTTGCCCTTGAGAATGGTCCCCGCCCCCAGAAAGCCAATCCCCGTCACCAGCCCTTGCATTACCCGCGTCAGGTCGGCATTCGGGACTCCCGCCTGCTGTGGAACCAGCAGGAACAGCGCGGATCCCAGGGCGACCAGCATGTGCGTCCGGACGCCGGCCGACTTTCCGCTGCGCTCGCGCTCGAACCCGAGCGCGCCGCCGAGCGCGGCGGCGAGCACCAGGCGCAACGAGACCCGGGTGATCTCCTGCGCGCTGGGCAGGTCGGAGAACTCCTGCATCAACGTGGTCCAGATTGCTTGCCACATGGGGATCTTCCTCGGGCTCCGCGTTCAAGGGCTCGGCCGAACGCGTCCGTGATTGCGTGAATCCGACCCTCGCGCAAGCTCGACTGTCCAGGAATGCATCCAGACGCCCGCTCGGGCGGAGAGCGGCCCACGAGCGGCGACGCTGGAGCCAGGCTCGCCCGCGCAGCCAGCCTGGCGGCGCTCACGCCGAGGCTGGAGGAGGGTTGATCTCCTTGAACGCCTTCAGAAGGATGTCGAGCCCCTCGCCACGACGAGGACGAGAGGCTCCGTGTGCGCTCCGGCGTCGAAGTCCTTCCCCGGTGGCTCAGTGGCCGTGATGGTGGCCGCCATGATGGCGGTGGCCATGATGACGGTGGCCATGATAGTCGTCGCCGGGATAGTCGTCGTCGCCGGGATAGTCGTCGTCGCCGGGATAGTCGTAGCCGGGATAGTAGCCGGGATAGTAACCGCGATGATGGTAGCCGCCATGATGGTAGCCGCCATGATGGTAGCCGCCCCCATGGCGACCGCCACCAAAGCGACCGCCACCAAAGCGACCGCCACGACGCTGAGCATCGGCCCCCGAGGCGGCATCTTCCGTCGGCGTGGCCGCCGAGGCGATATCTGCCGTCGCCTCGCTCTCGTCGGTCGTATCCTCCGTCGACGCCACACAGCCCGCCAGGCCAATCAGCATCGCTGCGCCGGGAATGACGGCTGCTCGAATGATTTTCAGGAGAGCGTTCATGCTGGCAATCCTCCCTCGAAGGCGACGCTCCGTGTCTCCATGACGCGTGTACAGGGCAGCAACTCTGCCGTCCTTGATCGTGCCTTGTAGACTTTCTTGAACGCCGCCATGCCAATGTCGAGCCCCACGCCGCCCCGGACGAGAAGCTCTGCGCGCGCGCGGAGAAGCGGCCCATCAAAGGCGCGGAGAGCGCCCTCGATCCACCGGAAAACGTCGATGAACGTGAGGAAGCAGAGGCCCCGTCACGACCGGAAGATCGGAGGCGCCCCGGGCGCTGGAAATCCAGGCCGCGGCTCTCGTCGACAGCTCGATGGAGAGTCGGTGTTTACTCCTGGAAAGACGCCCGAACAACGGGCGCGAGGCGCCTCATACGACCCTGGCGAGCGCGCGCAGGAAGATCTCGTAGACCGCGAGGGGATACTCGCCCATGTTGAAGATCCGGAAGAGCTTGCTCGAGAGCTTCCCCTGCGCGGCGTAGATCTCGAACACGTACCCTTCGAGCGCTTCGGTCGCGAGCCGCTGCGCCATGACGTCGTAGCTCGTGCTCGCGGGGATCTCGAGGGCCGTGCCGATCGACTGGAGCGGGACGCCGGCCCACCGCGCGATGGTGAGGCCAAGCCGCTCGTACCCGGCGCGGAGGAGGTCCGTGCGCTGCTGGTAGATGGCGTGGCGCCCGGCGACGCCGCCCTGCGAGGCGAGGTGGCTCAGCGCGGCCGCGACCTGGCAAAGGCTCATCGGATCGATGGTGTAGGGGTGCGCGCCGTTCACCTGGGCGCGCCACGCCTTCCAGATCTCGAGGTTGGGGGCGCGCGGAGGGATGTTCTCCATCGCCTCGAGGAGGTCTTTGCGGACCATGGCCATCGTCAGGTTCGGGTGGCTGTGAAGGCCCTTGTTGCACGAGCCCATCACCGCGGAGACGCCCCAGGCGTCGAGATCCATCGGCTCGATGAAGAGCGAGCTCACCCCGTCGACGAGGAGCTTCTTGCCGTACTTCTTCGCCAGAGCGCCAATCTCCAGCACCGGGTTGAGCGTGCAGGTCGAGGTCGCGCCGTAGACGACGGCGACGGCGTCGGCCTCGTCCCGGGCGAAGATCTCCTCGATCCGGGCGAGATCCGGGCGATCACCGTAGGGCAGGCAGAGATCGACGACCGGCTGCTTCAGGGTGTTTGCGTACTCGAAGATGCGGTCTCCATAAGCCCCGTTGCGAACGACGAGGAGGCGCTCGTCCGGGCGGAGGCAGGAGCCGAGGACCGCGGCGATCGCCGTCGATCCGGTGCCCGTGAAGAGCACGGCCTCGTGGTTGGGGGCCGAGAGCGCGGTCTGGATGCCCTGGCGCACCCCCTCGAAGAGCGGCGCGAGGCGCGGTCCGCGCGGGACGATCGGCGCTTCTCCGTAGGTGCGCGAGACCTGATTGACGGCCTCGGAGAGGTGGAAGACAGCCGGGGTGAGCGAGACAGTGCGCGTCATGCCCGCCGTTCTAGCCCAGATCCAGCCCGCCTGCAGTGGGCGAGTGGGCCAACGCTGCGCGCTAGAAGCGGGGAATCTGTCGGAGATCGTCCCAGGCTTCCCGGGCCGACTGGTAGCGGTGAGCGTCGCGACGGCGGAGGAGCTTGGCGATGACCTGGGCGACGGGTGTCCCGAGCGCATCAGCCTTCTGCCGCGGGGTGCCGTCGGCGATCTGGCGGGCGATCTCTTCGTAAGGGCCGGAGACGTCCATGGCCGGCTGGCCGGAGTGCATCTGGTAGAGCAGGAGGCCGAGCTGGTAGAGGTCGCTCTGCGCGGTGGTGTAGCCGGCGGTGACGAGCTCGGGCGTGAGGATCTTCGGGTTGGCGACCTGGGGGCGAAACCAGCGGGTGTCCCCCTCGAGCTGATGGGCCACGCCGAAGTCGGTGAGCTTGACGATCGGCTGCCGATCGATCTGCGAGATCAGCACGTTGCCCGCGTGCAGGTCCGAGTGGACGACGCCGTTGTCGTGGAGATACGCCAACGTCATCAGGAGCTGGCGGGCGATCTCCACGAAGAGCGAGTCGGGCATGGGCCGACCCAGGAGCCCGCGGAGGCTGGTGTCACAGCGCTCGAGCGCGAGATAAAAGAGGAAGTTGTTCTCGAACGCGTCGTGGATGTAGACGATGTTCGGGTGGCGGAAGCTCTCGAGCCGCTGCATTTCGCGCGACCACTCTTCCTTCACCACCTGGTACGGCTTGTTCGCCGGCCGCAGCATCTTCAGCGCGTAGGGCTGGTCGAAGGGGCCGATGCACTCGTACACCGAGCCGTACTGGCCGTCCCCGATCAGGGCGCCGACCGTGTAGTTGCCACGCGTCGACGTGAGCATCGTTCCCGGGACGGGGAACGGAATCAGGTGCGAGCCGCTGTTGGACCAGGACACGGAGCCTCACTCTATCGCAATCGGACCGGCGATGATGTGGCCCTCTTCACCCGCAGATGTCGCGCACGAGATCGGCGGCCTCGCCGCGATCGATCTCCAGCGCGTCGGCGAGGTCGAGGATCAGCTCGCGCTCGCTGGTGCGGACAATGCCGTCGGCGACGACGAGGCGGATGCTGAGCGCGAGGGCCGTCTTGCGCTCCCCGTGCGTCTCGAGGCGCTCCTTCACCGAGGCGAACCTCGCGGCGCGCCCCTCGGCCTCCACCGCAGCGTGGATGCGGGTGAGGAGGGCGTTGGTGGTCGTGGGCGACATCCGGCGATCGGTGAGTGACTCGACCGAGCTGACGAGCTGCTTGCGCTCATCGTCGCCGAAATCCCCGTCAGCGAAGATCGCGAGGAACATCGTCTCGATCAGCGCCTCGAGCTTGGGCTCGTCGACTACGCGGACCGAGGGGGGGCTGGCCAATGACGTCATAGTGCGGCACCCGTACAACGGGGGTAGTCCTGGGGCCAGCGTCTAAAAAGAGCCCCGGAGGCCCAGCCCACCGCCCTGGAGGCAGACCTCGGGCGCCACGCCGTCCAGCCGGATCCCCGCCTTGGTCCGCGCGGGCGCGGGCGACGACTTCGCCGCCGGGGCCGCGTCGATCTCGCGCGGTTTGTCGATCTGGGCGCGCGAAGGCGGGTTCGGATCGTTGAGCAGCGAGTAGCCGGTGGCGAGGACGAGGAGGCCCGAGACGCCGAGGGAGACGAAGCCGCCGACCTTGAACCAGGGCTGCGTCCCAGTGGGGCCGAAGCGGGGGAGGCCCGGGAAATCGAGCCCTTCGTGGAGCTCGTACGAGGGCTGACGGAAGAGCACGGCGGCGCCGACCGCGGCGCCGACAGCGAGGGTGCCGCTCAGCACCGCGTTGCTCCGCGGCGGCGTGAAGGCGAGGCGGCCGTGGACGGCGACTTCTTGCCCGCGCGGGACGATGACCTCGCCCGAGAACGTCTTGCGCTCGCTCGCGTCGAGCTCGATCTTGTGCGGGCCCGCCGGGAGGCGGATCTTGAGCGGCTCGCCGAGCGTGGAGTAGGCGCCGTGGGCGACGCCGTCGACGTTGACGCGGACGTCCTCGGCGTTGCCGTCGACCACGAGGAAGCCGTACTGGACGCGCTCGAGCGGGGCGATGACCTCCACCGTCTCGCCTCGCTCGACGCGGACCTCGCGCATCCGTGTCTCGTAGCCCGTCGCCTCGATCCACACGCGGTGGTCGCCCGGCTCGAGCAGATCGCCGTGCGGGGCGCGGCCCCAGGTGCCCTTGGCGAACGGCGGGGGATCGTCGACGTGGATCCGCGCGCCCTCGATCGGCGACGTCACCCGCAGGAAGCCGAGGAAGGCGCCCTGCGAGAGGTTGGCCTTGAAGGCGTAGACGCGGCCGGGCTTGAGCTCGAGATCGGTCTCGCTCCGCTTCAGATCACGGAAGGCGTCGAGCACGATGTGGTACTCGCCCGCCGCGAGCGAGACGTCGTGCGGCGTCTTCTGGCCGGAGATGACCTTCTGCCACCCCGGGCTCGCCGCGCCGGCCACGAAGGGCGCGGCGCCGGGCTTACGGGCGTACACGGTGAGCGGAGCGCCGGGCGGATCGCTCTCCACGACGACCTGCGATCGGATCTCCACGGCGGGCGGCGGAGGCGTCGCGGGATCGCTCGCGGGCGTCGCGCCGCCGTCGGGGAGCTCAAAGATCACCCTCGGCGTCGCGGCGCCGTCGGGCGCGCCGCCGTCAGGCGCCTCGGCGAGCAGCGGCGCGGTGCCGTCGGGCGCGCCGCCGTCGCTCTCGGACGCGCGCGCGCGTTGCTGCGCCGCGGACTGCGCCTCGAGCCAGGCGAGCACGGTCTTGATCCGCACGAGGTCCGGCGGGTTGGGCTCCGCCGAGAGGAACGAACGGTAGCGATCGATCGCGCTCTTGAAATCCAGCGCCCGCTCGTAGGCCATGGCGGCGTTGCAGAGGGACGCGCTGAAGGGCTGCGCCTGGTACGCCGCGTCGAACTCCGCGGCGGCGAGGCGGAACTGGACCTTGTCGTAGAGCTCGAGGCCGCGGTCCATATGGCGGCGCGCCTCCTCGACCGAGGCGGCGCAGGGGACGCCGTGAGCTTCGCGCTCGGGGCCGAGGAGAAGCAGCGGGAGCGCGAGCGCGGAGGCGCAGGCGAAGACGAGCGGGCGGAGGCGGAGCGGCACGGGGACAGATATCAAAGCGAGAACGAAGCGCGAGCGCTAGCTGAATCCGGGATCGAGGACCGACGCGCCTCGGTCAGATCGAGACCTCGGCGTAGACGCCGTGGTGATCGGTCGCGGCGATCCCGCCCTCCACCTCGTCCATCGCCACGCGGGCCGAGAGCGGCTTCCCCCGGAGCCGTTTGTCCGGGCCACGCACGAAGACGTAGTCGATGCGCCGCGGGTACTCGTGCGTCTCTTCGGCGAACGGGTTCCGCGTCGGATCGAAGGTGAAGCCAGGCCCGTGGCCGACGTGGCCGAAGCAGTCGGCGAAATAGTTGCTCTTGCCACCGAGCGACTGGAGGCCCTTGAGAAAGCGGATCTCGCTCGCCTCGGGCTCGGCGTTGAAGTCCCCGACCAGCACCGGCGGGAGGCCGGACATCGGCGCCGCGATCTTGATGATCTCGGCGACGGCGACGACCTGCGCCTCGCGCACGACGCCGTGGTGGAGCTTCCAGTTGAGGTGGGTGACGAAGAACGGGATCACGCCGTGCGGCGAGGTGATCTCGGCGTGGAGGAGCGAGCGCTGATCGGTGGAGCCACCGTCCGGGAGCACGTGGACGCGCGAGGCCGCGATCGGCCAGCGCGAGAGCACGGCGTTGCCGAACTGGCCGCCGCCGCCGAGATCGTGGGCGACGCCGAAGGCGCCCTCGTAGCCGAGCCCCTCGCGGATCGCGTCGGCCTGGCTCTGCCCTTCGTAGGTGAGGATCTCTTGCAGGCCGACGAGGTCCGGCTCGAGGCGACGGATGCCCTCGCGGATGAGGCGAAGGCGCGCTTCCCACGGTCCCTGGCGGTTCCAGATGTTGAGCGTGAGGACGCGGAGGCGGTTCATCCCCGCAGGGCTACGCGATCGCTGGGCGCGCGGCAAACCGCGCTACTTGATGATGATCTTGTCCGCGGGCGTGTTCCCCATACCCTCGGGCGTGCCCTTCTCGCGATGCACGCAGAGGCCCTGCTTGCAGTAGACCACCGGCGTCTCCTTGCAGTCGGGCGGCCCCTCGGCGCATTTCCCCTTCTGGAACTCGCCGCGCATCGGCTGGATCTTCTCGAAGGTCTCGTTGCTGAGGGGCTTGGCGCAGCCCGGCCACTCGCTCTGGCGACAGTCCTTGTCGTCGTTGCAGTGCTGGGCCTTGTTGAGCAAGTCGAAGGCGTCGCCGCGGAGCTTGTCGCACTGCTGCGGCTCCATGCTGTGCGAGCAGCCGCTCGAGAGCGGGAGCGCGAGGCCGAGGACGGCGAGGAGAGCGAGGGCGGCGCGGGAGGAGCGGAACGCAGGCTTCATGGCGCCTGCCTGCTTACCACGATTCACGGCCGGAAATGTGTCATGGTGGCGGTCGTGCACCTCGCGTCGGCCCTGGCTCTCGGCCTCCTGCTCGCGCCGCTCAGCGGGTGCTCCGGGGCCGCGCTGCCTGTCCAATCACCTCCAGCGACGCCGGCGCCGGGCCCGGTCCTCGCGGTCGCCGCAGCGCCGACCGAGCCGCCCGCGCCCGCGCCGATCCCGTTCCATTGGCCCTGCGCCGAGTCCGACGTCGTCGGCTGCGCCGCCGGGTGCGACGACCACCACGTAGAGGACTGCGTCACGCTCGGCGTGATCACCTTGTCCAACGCCGCGGCGCCGTCCGACAGCGAGCGCGCGGTGAGCCTCTTCCGCGCCGCTTGCAACGAGGCCAGCGCGCGCGGCTGCCTCAAGCTCGGCGACGCGTTTCACGCCGGCGTGGTCACGGGCGATCGGGACGAGGCCGATGCGTACCGTCGGGCCTGCGACGCGGGGGCCAACCTCGGCTGCGTCGCGGCGGCGGGCGTGTACCTCGCCGGCAAGGGCGTCGCGACGGATCCGACCTACGCGGCGACGCTGCTCACCCGCGTCTGCGATCGCGGGAACGCCCGCGCCTGCTTCGATCTCGGCCGCCTCTACAAGGCCGGCGAGGGCGTGAAGGCAAACGCGAAGCGCGCGGGTGATCTCTTCGAGAAGGCCTGCAAGCTCGGCCTCGACGAGGGGTGCCTCGCCGCGAGCCGCAGCGGCGACGTGCTCTCGCCCCGCGACTGATCAGAGCGGGTTGACCACGCGCTCAACGAGGGCAGAGCTTGCGCATGCCGTTGGGCAGCAAGTAGTCAAGCTCCCCGCGGCGACACTGCGGCGGCAGCGGGAGGGGCTTCACGAACGCCCCCGCCGAGGCGCTGGTGACCAGCGAGATCGTGGCGCTCGACTCGGGCGGCGTCGTGGCGCTCAGCGCGGGCAGCGTCGAGGGCCCGGGCGGGGCGCTGTCCGTCACCAGGTGGACCGCGATCGTCCCCGCGTCGGTGCCGCTGTCAACGTCGTTGACGTTGCCGTCGTTGCGCTGGGCGATCCCCCAGGTGATCCCGGCGATCGCCGCGCCGGCAAAGAGCCCGCTCGCGATGACACCCCAGGGCGGGCGCGGGGGAGGAGGAGGAGGAAGCTCCACCGTCACCGCCTTCGGCAACGCCCGGTTGCTGAGCGGCGTCAGCATCCGCACCATGGGCCGCTCCCCGCTCGCGGCGCGCTCGATCCGCTGGATCCCCGCGATCATCGCCTGCGTCTCCTCCGCCGCGAAGGGCGCGAGCGCCGTCACGAACGCCGCCACGGTGGGGTACCGATCGTCAGCGTAGCGCGCGTAGGCCTGCGCGATCACCTCGGCGAGCTCGTCGCTGATGTCCGGCCGATGGCGGCTGATCGGATCCGGCGGATCGAGGCTCACCTTGACGCAGAGCTCGGAGAACGACTCGGCCATGAACGGGTGCGTGTGCGTGAGCAGCTCGTAGAGCGTGATGCCGAGCGCGTAGATGTCGGTGCGAAAGTCGACGGTCTTCGTCGACCGCATCTGCTCGAGCGACATGTAGAGGGCCGAGCCCATCACCGCGCGGGTCTTGGTCAGCTCGAACTCTTGCTCGGCCTTCTCTTCGATCACCTTGGAGATGCCGAAGTCGAGCATCTTGATGTACGGCGAGCCGTCGGAGCCGCGCGAGAGGAAGAGGTTCGAGGGCTTGACGTCGCGGTGGATCACGCCCGCGGCATGAGCCTGGGCGAGCGCCTCGGCGGCCTGCACGGCGAAGTCGATCGCCTCGTGAATCGAGAGCTGCACCCCGGACTTGAGGTGGCGGCCGAGATCGATCCCGTCGAGGTACTCCATGACGATGAACGGGACGCCGGGCGGGCCCGCGACCTGCGGGAGCGCCTCGCCGTCGGGCCCGAGCAGCGCCGGCAGGCCCGCGACGGCACCGGGGAGCGTGCCCACGTCGATGACGCGCGCGACGTGCTCGCCGCGGATCCGCGTCGCCGCGCGCGCCTCGCGCACGAAGCGCAGCGCCGCGTCGGGCTGCACGGCGAACTCGGGGAGCAGGAACTTTATTGCTACCTGCGTCCCCAGGACCAGGTGCTCGGCGCAAAGCACGACCCCCATCCCGCCCATCCCCAGCTCCCGGACGATCCGGTACTTGTCGAGGAGGACGGTGCCCGCAGGAAACGTCGCAAAGCCCATAGGCTCGGTCACCACCTGAGCACTCTACCCGCTCTCGCCGGGCAGGTCAGGAGGCTCCCGCGCGACGGGCTCGGGGGCGACCTTGCCGTCCCGCGCGGGCGCGAACAACGACGCCCCGCGGCGCAGGAAAACAAGGTAGATCAATGCTGACGCGGCGGGCGCGAGGGGCCTTCGCCGCGTAGACTCTTCGTGACGATCATCGTCTGGACCCGCTCCAGGAGCCCATGCCCGCGCTGATTCCGGCCAACATTTTCATCTGCTACGCCCCCCAGGACGAAGAGCTGCGAAGCGAGCTGGAAAAGCACCTCTCGCTGCTGAAACGCCAGGGTGTCGTGCGCAGCTGGAGCGCGCGGATGATCGGCGCCGGCGAAGAGTGGCGCGGGGCCATCGACCAGCACCTCGAAGAGGCCGACGTGATCCTGCTCCTCGTGAGCGCGGATTTTCTCGCCTCCGACTACCTCTTCGACGTGGAGCTGAGCCGGGCGCTCGAGCGGCAGCGCACCGAGCGCACGAAGGTGATCTCGATCCTCCTCCGCCCGTGCGACTACGCGCACAGCGACTCTCCGCTGCACGAGGTCAAGCTGCAGCTCCCTGACGGCGGGCGGCCCGTCACGAGCTGGCCGAGCCACGACGCGGCCTTCGCCAACGTGATCCAGGGGCTGCGCGTCGCGTGCGGGTGGGAGGCGGACCCGGCGAGCGGAAGGACAGCGGGAAACCCTTCCGCGGCTCACCTCCCCCGGGCGTCGGGGGGGTGGGCCAGGGCCAGACGCCGCGCGACAACCCGTCGCACCCTTCGCTCCCGCCGACGTGGAACGTGCCCCACCGGCACAACCCCACGTTCACCGGGCGCGACGAAGAGCTCGCCGAGCTCCACGCGGGCCTGATCTCGATCAGGCCTGGCACCTCGATCCAGGCGGTGAGCGGGCTCGGCGGCGTCGGCAAGACGCTGCTCGCGGTCGAGTACGCGTACCGCTACGCCCACGAGTACGACGTGATCTGGTGGCTGCGCGCCGAGGAGCCCGCGCAGCTCGCCGCGGATTTCGCCGAGCTCGCGTTCGCGCGGAGACTGCGCTCGCGCACCGATCCCGATCAGCGCCTCGCGGTGGAGGCCGCGCGCAAGTGGCTCTCGCAGAACGACGGCTGGCTGCTGATCTTCGACAGCGTCCGCGAGCCCTCGCATGTGGCGCCGTACCTGGAGGCGTCCGGCTCGGGCCACGTGATCATCACCTCGCGCCACGCGAGCTGGCGCGGCCTCGCCGTCCCGCTCGTGCTGCGCGGGCTCGCGCGCGAGGACGCGGTCGCGTTCCTCCTCGGCCGGAGCGGCCGCAGCGACGACGGCTCGGCCTCGCTGCTCGCCGAGGCGCTGGGCGACCTTCCCCTCGCGCTCGCGCAGGCCGCCGCCTACATGGAAGAGTCGGGCAAGCCGCTCGGCCTCTACCTCGAGCTCTTCGAGAATCGCCGGCACGAGCTGCTCCGTCGCAGCGCCCTCGGCGTGACCGCGCCCAGCGTCTCCACCACGTGGGACCTCGCCTTCGAAGAGGCCCAGAGCCGCTCCCCCGCCGCGGGGCAGCTCCTCCGCCTCGCTGCCTTCCTCGCCGCCGACGCCATCCCGCGCGACGGGCTGGCGGCCGCCGCGGAGTACCTCCCGACGGAGCTCGCCGAGGCCGTCAACGACACGCTAGGGCTCGACGACGCCATCGCCGCGCTCCGCCGCTACTCGCTGGTCGAGGCCCAAGACAGCTCGCTCTCGGTCCATCGCCTCGTGCAGGCCGTCGTGCGGGATCGACTGACCGAGCAAGAGCACGCGACCTGGGCGGAGATCGCGGTCCGCGTGGTCTACGAGGGCCTCTCCACCGACCTCGAAGAGGGCGGCACCGGCTCGCCTGATCGCGGCCGCTTCCTCCCCCACGTTCACCCCGCCGCGGATCACGCGGAGGTCGCCGGCGTCGCCCGCGAGGTCACCGAGCAGCTCCTGATCCGCGCCGCGAAATACCAGCTCGAAACCGGCGCCTTCGTGGCCTCGAAAGAACTGCTCGAGAAGGCGCGCGACATCGCCGAGTCCATCCACGGCCCCGACCACGCCCACGTCGCGACGATCTTCACCAAGCTGAGCCGCGTGCTCGGCGAGCTCGACGATCCCGAGGCGCTCACGTACGCCGAGCGCGCCCTCGCCATCGACATCGCCCTCTACGGCGAGGACCACCCCTCGGTGGCCCGCGACTACAACAACGTCGCCAAGGTGCTGCGCAAGCGGCGTGACCTCGCGGGCGCGATCCGCAACGTCGAGCTCGCGCTGGCGATCGACGAGCGCATCTACGGGCCAGACGATCCCGAGCTGATCCCGCGGCTCAACGATCTCGGCTTCCTCCGCCGGCTCGAGGGCAACCTCGACGGGGCGCGCCAGGTGCTGGAGAGCGCGCTCGCCCGCGGCGAGTCGGCCTGGGGACGCGATCACGCCGATCTCGGATCGCTCCTCGGGAACCTCGCCGACGTGCTCCCCGAGCTCGCCGAGCGCGAGCGCCGCGAGGGGAACGTCGACACCGCGCGCGCCAGGCTCCAGGAGGCGCGCGGGCTCCTCGAGCGCGCCGTCGCCATCGGCGAGGCCACCTTCGGGCCGAACCACTACGTCGTCTCCATGCGCCGCAACAACCTCGGCCTCCTCCTGCGCGACCTCGGCGACATCGGCGGCGCGTACCGCGAGATCGCGCGGGCGCTGGAGATCATGAAGAAAGAGGTCGGCGCCGGGCACCGCCGCGTCGCGCAGTTCGAGAAGAACCTCGAGGTCGTCAGCCGCGAGTACAAGCGCAAGAGCGGGTCGATGGCGGCGGTCCCGAAGACCCCGCCGGGATCGACGTAGCGACCCCGCGCCGCGCGACGAAGCGCAGTACACTGCGGGACGATGGCCGACCCTCCTCCCTTCGATCCCCGTCATGCCGGCCCGGTCGCGGACGACGCGCTCGCGCTGATCGGGAGGACGCCGCTGGTGCGCCTCGCGCGCCTCTCTCCCGCCGACGGCGGCGTCATCCACGCCAAGCTCGAGGCCAAGAACGTCGGCGGGAGCATCAAGGATCGCGCGGCGCTGAACATGGTCCTCGCCGCCGAGCGCGAAGGGAAGCTCTCCCCCGGCGCCACGATCATCGAGGCCACCAGCGGCAACACCGGCATCAGCCTGGCGATGATCGCCGCCGTCCGCGGCTACAGCTGCATCGTGGTGATGCCCGAGGACATGAGCCTCGAGCGCCGCCAGATCCTCCGCGCGTACGGCGCCGAGATCGTCCTCACATCCACCGAGGAAGGCATGGCCGGCGCCGTCGCGCGGGCGAGCGCCCTCGCTGGCACCACCCCGCGAAGCTGGATGAGCCGGCAGTTCGAAAACCCCGCCAACCCCGCCGCCCACGCCTGCGGGACGGGCCTCGAAATCCTCGAGCAAACCGGGGGAAATATCGCGGCGCTGGTGCTCGGCGTCGGCACGGGCGGCACGATCACCGGCTGCGGTCGCGTCCTCCGCGAGCGCCTCGGCGCGGCCTTGCGCATCGTCGCGGTCGAGCCCGCCGCGAGCGCCGTGCTCTCGGGCCGCCCTCCGGGCAGCCACGGCATCCAGGGCCTCGGCGCCGGCTTCGTCCCCTCGATCCTCGACCGCTCGCTCATCGACGAGATCATCACGGTGACCGACGTCGCCGCCGAGCGCATGGCGCGCCGGATCGCCCGCGAAGAGGGCCTCCTCGTCGGGCCGAGCTCGGGCGCCAACGTCCACGCCGCCGCCGAGATCGCGCGCCGGATCAAGGGGACGATCGTCACCGTCCTCTGCGACTCGGGCGAGCGCTACCTGTTCTAAAGGCGCGTCGTGCGCCCTGCGAGGTTCGCCACCACCGCCGCGAGCTCCGCCGGCTCGATCGGCTTCGGCAGGTGCGACGAGTAGCCCGCCAGCAGCGCCCGCGTCCGATCTTGCACCCCGGCGTACGCCGTCAGCGCCGCCGCGGGGATCTTGCCGACGCGCTCCTCCATCGCCTTCACCAGGCGGATCAGCGTGTAACCGTCCTCGTGCGGCATGCCGATGTCGCTCACGAGCACGTCGGGCTTACTCCGCTCGATCGCGTCGAGCGCCTCCATCACCGAGCCCACGGCGACCACCTGCGCGCCCTGCTCGGTGAGCACCATCGTGAGAATTTCACGGGCGTCGGACTCGTCGTCCACCACGAGCACCGCGACCCCGTGGAGCGGCGGGAGATCGTCGAACACCAGGCCCTTCACGTCGCTGTCCGTCGCCTCGGGTGGCTGCGAGCGCGGCCGCACCGCGGCGATCGGCAGGCGCACCACGAACGAGGATCCATGCCCCAGCCCCCCGCTCTCGGCCCGCACCGATCCCCCGTGGAGCTCGACGAGGTGCCGCACGATCGCCAGGCCGAGGCCGAGGCCGTTGTGAGCGCGCGTCGTCGTACCATCGGCCTGGCGGAAACGATCGAACACGTACGGCAGGAAGTCGGCCGAGATCCCCTGCCCGTCGTCGCAGACCTCGATCTCGACGTGCGACTCCACCTGCCGGAGCGCGAGCACCACGTGCCCGCCCTTCGAGGTGAACTTGATGGCGTTGGAGAGCAGGTTCCACACCACCTGCTGGAGCCGCGTCGGGTCGCCGGAGATCGGCGGCGTCGGCTCGACGGCGGCGCGGAGATCGATCCCCCGAGCGTCCGCGGCGAGGCGCACCGAGTCGAGCGCCGCCTCGACCACCTCGGGCAGCGCGACCGCGTGAACCTCGACACAGAATTTCCCGGAGATGATCCGCGACACGTCGAGCAGATCCTCGATCAGCTGCGCCTGCGAGCGGGCGTTGCGCTCGATGGTCTCGAGGGCGCGCTCACGCCCGCGCTCGTCGAGCTTGCCCATGCGCACCAGGCGCGACCACCCGAGGATGGCGTTGAGCGGCGTCCGCAGCTCGTGCGACAGCGTGGCGAGGAACTCGTCCTTGACCCGGTTCACCCGCTGCGCCTCGCGGTAGAGGCGCGCGTTGTCGACGGCGAGCGCCGCGCAGTTCCCGAACTGTCGCGCCAGGAGCAGATCGCCCTCGCTGAAGCTCCGCGCTGACTCGGCGGCGATGAACGTGAGCGCGCCGAGCGTGCGATCGCGGGCGCGGAGCGGGACGATCATCGTCGCAGAAAAGCGCTCCGAGTCGCCCGACGCTACCACCCGCGCGACGGCCGAGAACCCCTCCGCGCGCGGCAAGTGACGGCCGCTCTGCGAGGCGGCGATCCCTTTGCTTTCCGGATCGACGTGGGCCGCGGCGACGCGGTGGATCGCGCCGTCGGCCTCGACCAGATCGACGAAGCACCAGTCCGCGAGGCGGGGGATCGCCGTCTCGGCCACGCTCGCCAGCGTACCCTCGTAGTCGAGCGCGAGCGACGTCAGCTGCCAGCTCGCCTCGCCGATGAAGCGGCGCTGCTCCTCGCCGAGGTGCAGCTCCTGCTCCAGCTGCTTCAAGCGCGTGATGTCGGCGAACGTCGAGATGGCGCCGACGAGCTCGCCGCCTTCGCCGCGGACCGGCGCGCAGCCGCCGACGATCACCCCGTGGCTCCCGTCGAAGCGCTGGATGTGCAGCTCCTCGGCGTCGATCGTCTCGCCGAGGTGCAGGCAGCGGGCCATCGACCAGTCGCTGCCCTCGAACGGCCGGCCGTCAGGGTGGAAGGCGCGATAGCTGCCCCAGGCCTCGACGTTCTCAGCGCTGGCGCTGCCCGCCCAGATCTTCTCCGAGGCCCGGTTCTGGAGGATCAGCCGCCCGTCCGCGTCGCTGACGATGATGCCGTGCGCGCACTGGGTGAGCACCGCGGCGAGCAGGCCACGCTCGTGCTGCGAGAAGGCCTGCAGCCGCTCAATCTCCCGCCGGAGCGCCTCCACGTCCTCGCTCGGGACAGGGGCCGTGTCGTGGAGCGCCGTGAGCGGCGAGCACGCCGTCAGATCAGGCGCGAGCGCGGCGACGGCCCGATCGATCTCCACCAGGATCGGCCCGATCATCCGCTGCTGGTCGGGAGCCCGCGCAGCTTCCACCACGGAAGCGCGGGATTGAAGGAGAGCACCGACAAGGCTCTGCGCCTCGGGATTGGCGGCCATCCTGAATAAGCCCATGCGCTCCCTGAAACTACAAGAGCTACAGTCCAGTTTGATTGAAAATGCGCGGCGCTTTGTCGTCACTATCAGGGTTTTCTCGATAGCCAATCATGGACAGCCGAGAAAACCCCCACAGGCTCACCGAGATGCGAGGGAGCGAGCTCGAGAGCTGGAGTCAGCAGCCTCGAGCTCCGCCGCCTCACCACGGAGCTACTTCTCCACCGTGACGCCCTTCCAGAACGCGATATGACCCTTGATGTTGGCGGCGGCCGACTTCGGATCCGGGTAATACCAGGCAGCGTCCTTGTTGACCTTCCCGCCCACGGCCACGTCGTAGTAGCTCGCCGTGCCCTTCCAGCCGCACTCGGTGTGGGTCGCGCTCTCCTGGAAATGCTCGCGCTTCAGCGCCTCGGGGGGGAAGTAGACGTTCCCCTCCACCACCTCGAACCTCTCGCTCTCCGCCAGCACTTCCCCGTTCCAGATCGCCTTGGCCATGTCTCGTCTCCTAAGTGGCGGCCTTGGCCGCCGCGGTCGCCTCGAGCCCACCGGGCACGAAATCAGTCCCCTTCTGGATCCGATCGTTCCAGGTCTCCTTGCCCTTCTCGGACGGGAGCTCCTTCATCGTGATGCAGCCTTGCACGGGGCAGACCAGCGCGCAGAGGTTACAGCCGATGCACTCGTCCTCGTCCACGTAGGGCACCCGGGCGCCCGGGGAGCCTGCCTTGGAGATCACCGCGCGATCCGGGATGAGCTTGGGCATGTGGATGTGGCCGGCGGCCCGCGACTCTGCCTCGGTCTTCCCCGGCAGGTGGATGCACTGGTGCGCTCCATCCATGCAGGCGACGTAGCAGAGCTGGCAGCCGATGCACTTGTCGAGGCTGATGTCGGCGACCACGCGGTAGGAGAGGTCGAGATCGCCCCACTCCTGGTACTGCGGCACCGCGCGGCCGACAAGCTCGCTCACCGACTTCATCCCCTGGGAGTCGAGGTAGTCGGACAGGCCCTCGATCATGTCCTCCACGATGCGATAGCCGTAGTGCATCACCGCCGTGCACACCTGGACGGTGGTCGATCCGAGCGCGATGAACTCGGCCGCATCGCGCCAGTTGGAGATGCCACCAATCCCGGAGATCGGGAGCCGCTGAATCTGCGGGTGACGGGAGAGCTGGCTCAGGAGGTGGAGGGCGATCGGCTTCACCGCCGGGCCGCAGTAGCCGCCGTTGGTGGAGGCGTTCCCGACGCGGGGGAGCGGGACCATCCTCTCGAGGTCGACGCCGACGATCGATTTGATGGTGTTGATCAGCGAGATGGCGTGAGCGCCGGAGCGGAGCACGGCCTCGCCCGGCTCGGTGATGTCACCGATGTTGGGCGTGAGCTTGACGATCACCGGCGTCCGGGCGAACTCGACCGCCCAGCGGGCGATCTCCTCCAGCACCTGGGGCTCGTTGCCGACGGCCGAGCCCATCCCGCGCTCGCACATGCCGTGCGGGCAGCCGAAGTTGAGCTCGAGCCCGTCGGCCCCGGCGTCCTCGGCCTTCTGGATGATCTCCCGCCACTCGTCCTTGGTCTCGACCATCAACGAGGCGATGACGATGTGCTTGGGATACCGGCGCTTGACCTCCCGGATCTCCTTGAGGTTCACCTCGATCGGACGGTCGGTGATAAGCTCGATGTTGTTCAGGCCCATCAGCCGGGTGTTGCCGTAGTCGACGCCGCCGAAGCGGCTCGACACGTTGACGATCGGGTTGCCGAGCGTCTTCCACACCGCGCCGCCCCAGCCGGCGTCGAAGGCGCGCATGATCTGGTCGCCGGTGTTGGTCGGCGGCGCCGAGGCGAGCCAGAAGGGGTTCGGACACTTGATGCCCGCGAAATCGATCGAAAGATCAGCCATGCTCCTTCAAGCTCCCATCATCTGCGCATGGATGGCGCGCACGGCGATCTTGGCCTCGGCGACCGCGTTGACGACCTCCTTGCCGCCGTTGACGCAGTCACCCCCGCTGTACACCCGGGCGTTCCCGGTCCGGTGCGTGGCCGCGTCGACGACGACTCGGCCCTTCGAATCCACCACCACGCCGTCGAACGCCAGGGCCACCTGGGTCGCCCGGCTCTGGCCGATGGCGACGACAATGAGGTCCGTCGCGAGATCCTCTTCGGTGCCCGGGATCGCGCGGCCTTCCTTCGCGTGCGCGACGCGAAGGGCCTTGAGCCCGCTCCCTTCGCGCACCACCGAGACGGGCACGCGATTCTCGATCAGGCGCCCGCTGTCGAGGCGAGCGCCCGCGAGCTCGTGCTTGTAGCCCGTCATCTCGGCCTCGCTCCGGCGATAGACCATCGTCGTCTCGATCCCGAGCAACGAAAGCTCGTGGAGCACGTCGAGGGCCGTGTTGCCGCCGCCGACGACGATCGCCTGCTTCACGCCTTCGAGCTTGAGCGACGCGTCAGCCTTCAGCCGCTCGATCAGCGCCACCGCGCCGACCACGCCCTCGCCCTCTTCCCCGGAGATCGCCAGGTGCGAATCCGGCCCGAGCCCGAGGCCGAGGAAGACAGCGTCGTAATCGCGGAGCAGATCCGCGGAGGACACCTGTCCTGCACTGGCCTCGCCCTTGACCACCTCGACGCCGGTGCGGAGCTCGACGCCGCCGATCGAGAGGACCCACTCGATCTCGGCGAGCGCGGCGTCTCCCTTCATCTTGTAGGGGGCGATTCCCAGGGTGTTGAGCCCGCCGGGGATGGCCTTCTTCTCGAAGATCACCGCCTCGTGCCCTTCGAGGGCGAGATACCCCGCCGCCGCGATCGACGCCGGGCCCGCCCCCACGAGCGCGACCTTCTTGCCCGTCGTGGCCTTGCGCGTGAAGAGCTTCGGATCGCGCTTCAGCGTCTCCGCCACGGCGAAGTGCTGGAGCCGGCCAATCTTGATCGGATCGCGCCCCCAGTCGTTGTAGACGCAGTCGCCCGCGCAGAGCACCTCGACCGGGCAGACCTGGCCACAGGACTCGCCCAGCAGGTTCGCCGTGAGGATGGTGCGGGCCGCGCCCTTGACGTTGTCAGTCGCGATCTTGCGGATGAAGGTCGGGATATCGATCGACGTCGGACAGGCCTTGATACACGGCGCGTCCACGCAATAAAGACAGCGGTTGGCTTCGGCCATGGCCTCGGCCGGCGTGTAGAGCGGCTTCTTCTCGGTGAAGCGCTCTTCGAGCCTTCCTGCGGGGAGACGAGGCACGGCGCCCATCAACTGGCTCCCAGCAAGGCCGACTTGTCGAGCTTGCGCGGCAGGTAGCGCCCCGCGCCCCGGACGACGTCGAGCTTCCCGTCCTTGAACTGCACCCGCCCGTTGACGATCACGTGGCTCGGCTTGCCCTTGACCTCGAAGCCTTCGAAGATGCTGCGGTCACAGCGGTGGTGATGGGTCTTGGCCGAGATGGTCTGGGTCGCCGCGGGATCGAAGACCACGAGATCGGCGTCCCCGCCTGGCACGATCGAGCCCTTGCGCGGGTAGAGGCCGAAGATCTTCGCCGGCTGCGTGGCGAAGAGATCGACGAACTTGTGGACGTCGATCTTCCCGGTGAGCACCCCATAGGTCCACATCAGGCCGAGGCGGTTCTCGATGCCGGCGGCGCCGTTGGGGATCTTGGTGAAGTCGTCCTTGCCCCGGTCCTTCTGCCCGACGTTGTGAAAGGGGCAGTGATCGGTGGCGATGGTCTGGATCAGGCCCGAGGCGAGCCCGGCCCACAAGGCCTCTTGATGGCCCTCGGCCCTGGGCCGGATCGGCGGGCTCATCACGTAGGCGGCGCCCTCGAAGTCGGGCTTCTCGTAGACCGAGTCGTCGAGGAGGAGATACTGCGGGCAGGTCTCCGCCAGGACGAGCTGCCCCCGGCTCCGGGCCTCGGCGATGGCCGTGACCGCCTCTTTGCAGGTGACGTGAACGATGTAGATCGGCTCGCCGGTGATCCGCGCCAGCACGATCGCGCGGTTGGTCGCCTCGCCCTCGATCGGGGACGGGCGGCTCTGCGCGTGGTAGCGCGGATGGGTCTTGCCCTCGCGGATCAGCTTCTTTTGCAGGGCGACGACGGCGTCGCCGTGCTCGCAGTGGACGGTGACGAGGGCGCCGAGGTCCTTCGCGCCTTGCATGACCGAGATAAGCTCGGTGTCGTCGACGCCGATGGCCCCCTTGTAGGCCATGAACGTCTTGAACGAGGGGATGCCCTTCTCCCGGACGCAGGTCTCCATCTCCGAGAGGGTGTTGTCCCCGAACCAGGTGACGGCCATGTGAAAGGCGTAGTCGGCGACTGCCTTCTTGGCCTTCTCGTTCCACTGCGCGAGCCCGTCGAGGAGCGGCTGATTGCGGCTCGGGATCACGAAGTCGATGATCGACGTCGTCCCCCCGGCCACGCCGGCAGCGGTGCCTGTCTCGAAATCGTCGGAGCTCTCCGTCCCCATGAAGGGGAGCTCCATGTGCACGTGGGCGTCGATCCCGCCCGGCAGCACGATCTGCCCCGAAGCGTCGATGACCGTGTCGTCCGCCCGCTGCTTCTCGAGCCCGGGGCCGACCGCGACGATCTTGCCGTCAGCGCAGTACACGTCGCCCACGAACCGCTCGGCGGCCGTGATGATCTCACCGTTCTTGACCAGGATACCCATGCTCGCCTCCAAATCGAAGATCCCCCTCTCCCGACGCCGGGAGAGAGGGAAACGAGAGAACATCACGGAAGCTGCTTGACCATGTCTTCGTACGTCTCGGGGCGACGGTCGCGGTAGAACTGCCACGTTCGCCGGACCTCCTCGATCAGGTCGAGGTCCATCTCGGCGACGACCAGCTCGTCGTTGTCCTCGCTCGCCGTGGCGAGGAATTTCCCGCGCGGATCGCAGAAGTAGCTCGTCCCGTAGAACTTGCCGATGTTCCAGGGCGCCTCGGTCCCGACGCGATTCGACGCGGCGATGTAGTACCCGTTGGCGACCGCGTGGGCCGGCTGCTCCAGCTTCCACAGGTACTGCGAGAGGCCAGCGACTGTGGCCGAGGGGTTGAAGACGATCTCAGCCCCGTGGAGGCCAAGGAGGCGAGCGCCCTCGGGGAAGTGGCGGTCGTAGCAGATGTAGACGCCGATCTTGGCGTAGCGGGTCTGGAACGTGGGATAGCCGAGGTTGCCCGGCTTGAAGAAGTTCTTCTCCCAGAAGCCGTTGGTCTGGGGGATGTGGTTCTTCCGGTAAATGCCGAGGGTCGAGCCGTCGGCGTCGACGACGACGGCGGTGTTGTAGTAGACCCCGGCCATCAGCCGCTCGTAGATGGGGATCACCATCGCCATCTGGTACTTCTTCGCGTATTCGGCCAGGCGCGTCACCGTCGGGCCGTCGATGGCCTCGGCGATGTCACACCACTTCGGGTCCATCGAAGGACAGAAGTAAGGGCCGTTGAAGATCTCCTGCAAGCAGAGGATCTGGACGCCCTTCTTCCCCGCCTCGTCGATGAAGGGCAGGTGCTTCTCGAACATCGCGTCGCGGATCTGCGCGACGGAGGCGCTTGGATCGTTGATCGGGTTGCTGCACTGAATGAGACCGCCGAGGACGTTGCGTGCCATGATTTCCTCTCCGAACCAACGGGGCGATGATGAGCGAGCGACCTCGGTCGCCAGAGCTCAGGCCAGCGAATCGGAGACAAACTACCGCAGGATCCGCAGGTTTGAACCGAATAAAACGCCGCCGTTTCGCGGCTCACCCGGCGCGGCGCGTCAGAGGGCGCTTTACTCGCTGGGCGGGCTCGGCGGCGCGATCCAGAGGCGCAGCGCGGGGGCGGCGTCGACCGCGACCCTCCCGGAGCCGAGGACGTGGTCGAGGCTCGCGTCGGCGCCGAGCGCGGCCTCGACGCGGAGCAGCGCCGGGAGGTAGACCGCCTCGCGCGCCAGGCCGCCGCCGCGATGAACGCGGGCCGCGATCCGGAGCGCGTCGGGCAGCGCGGCGCCGCGATCGAGGAGCAGGCGCGCGGTGGCGACGAAGTCAGCGCCGGCGCCGACCGATCGGGCGGCCTGATGGCGAAGCGCGATCTCGCGGCGACGCCCGTGATCGAGGAAGCCCGCGGCCCGCTCGCGCGCGAGGGCGCGGCCCTCTTGATCGTCGGAGCCCCGCGCCGTACCGAGGGCGAAGATGCCAATCGGCGCCGACGAAGAGACGTGGCGCGGGAGCACATGGCCCTCGATTTCGTGGAGCACGGTGCGCTCGACGTCCCGCCGCGAGAGGGCGCGCTCGGCCACGATCTGGACGAAGCCTTCTCCCGTCGCGGCGAGCGAGGCGAGGTTGCGGCTCACGAGGACGCGGAGCGGCAAACGCCTTCGGCCAAGCTCTTGCCGAAGGCGGCTGAGGAGCGAGTCGGGATCCATGGCGTCATCGCTGCGGCTCGTTTCCGCGGGGAGCGGCGCGGGCGCGCGCTCTTCGAGCCACGCCGCGGCGGTCACGTCGGCGCTGGCCTCGAAGCCGTCGCGGAGCGCGTAGCGGCGTCGAGCCGCGGCCCAGAGGCCAGGGCGCCCCGCGAGCTCGCAGAGCGCGGCCTCGGCCTCGATCTCGCGCGCGCGATCCGCGTAGATCGCGCCGAGCTCGCCGAGCCCGTCGAGGTCGTCGGCGAGCGCGAGGAGCGCCCCGCGCAGCGCCGCGTGATCGGGCGGCGGGGCGTAGCAAAAGCGCGGCGCCTCGGCGCCCACGCGAAAGCGAGCCTGGAGGCGATCAAGCTCTTCGCGGAGGTTCTCGGGGGTGTTGGAGGCGATGACGCGGACCTGCGCGACCGCGTCGCTCAAGGCCTGCGTCGCGCGCGCCGTCCATCGAGGCGCGCGCGGAGGACGGTCTTCCATGAAGCCTGACGCGGACGCGCCTCGACGCCTACAGCAGGTTCGCGGCGAGCTCGGCCAGCTCGCTCCGCTCGCCCTTCGAGAGCACCACGTGGCCGGCGATCTTCTCGCGCTTGAAGCGATCGGCGGCGACGCTGAGCCCGTTCGAGGCGTGATCGACGTAGGGGTTGTCGATCTGCTGCGGATCGCCCGTGAGGATGATCTTCGTCCCCTCACCGCAGCGGGTGACGATCGTCTTCACCTCGTGGGGCGTGAGGTTCTGGGCCTCGTCGACGATCAGGTACTGATGCGGCAGGCTGCGCCCGCGGATGTAGGTGAGCGGCTCGACCTGCACGGTCCCGTTCTCGAGCAGCTCGAGGAAGCCGCGCGACTCGCGCCCGCCGCCCTTGACCCCGCCGTTCGAGAACAGGAACTCGAGGTTGTCGAAGATCGGCTGCATCCAGGGGTTGAGCTTCTCGTCGACGTCGCCGGGCAAGAAGCCGAGATCGCGCCCGAGGGGCATGATCGGCCGGCTGACGAGGAGGCGCGAGTAGGCGTTGTCCTCCGTCGTCCGCTTGAGCCCGGCGGCGAGGGCGAGGAGCGTCTTCCCGGTGCCCGCCTTCCCGATCAAGGTGACCAGGCGGATGGTGTCATCGAGGAGCAGATCGAGCGCGAAGGCCTGCTCGCGGTTGCGCGGGCGCACGCCCATCACGCCCTCGCGCCCCACGCGCAGCGCTACGATCTCGCCGCGGGCCTGGTCGTAGCGGCCGAGCGCGGTGTGGGCCTTGGCGCCCGCGTCGCGGAGCATCACCGCCGTGTTGGGAAGCAGCACGGCGAGCGCGGGCGCGGCGACGTGGCCGTGCTGAAAGAACGCGTCGACGTCGGGGCCGGGGACCTCGAGCTCGATCACCGAGTGCTCGACGTCCGGGTCCTGCACCCGCTGGTTCTCGTACGTCTCCGAGGTCACCCCGAGCGCGTCGGCGCGGATGCGGAGGTTGGTGTCCATCGTGACGAAGATCGTCGGCCGGCTCTTGTCCCGATCGCGGACCTCGATCGCCGTCTGGAGGATGGCGAGATCCTGCGAGTGAGACTCGAGGCCGACCAGCACCGACGGCCGCTGCTCGGGGATGGCGATCCGCAGCGTCCCGCCGCTCTCGAGCGGCACGCCCTTGGAGAGCGTGCTGCCCTCGTCCCGCCGCAGATCGTCGAGCAGCCGCGCGATGGTCCGCGCGTTGCGCCCGCGCTCCGAGCCCTCGCGCTTGAACTGATCAATCTCCTCGATCGCGAAGATCGGGATGATCACATCGTTGTCCTCGAATTTGAAGATCGCGTGGGGATCGTGAAGAAGAACGTTGGCATCGAGGACGTAGTTTTTCTTCATTCTTGACCGAGCTCTCGAGGAGTTGGGTGAAGCGGCGGAGCCCCGCTACCAGGTGCAATCAGAGGATACGTCAGGCTGCCATCTCCTGCCCGTAGCCCGAGAGGGTGTCGAGGCAGCCCGCGAGCGAGTCGCAAAAGAGCAGCTTCTTCCGCAGCGCCGCGGCGTGCCGCAGACCCGTCAGGTAGCCCGTGAGATGACGGCGCGTGACCCGGACACCATGCGGCTCGCCCCGGGCGGCGACGTTGGCGATCAGGTGGGTCTGGCAGAGGGCGATCCGCTCCTCCGGCGAGGGCGGCGCGAGGACCACGCCCTGGTCGAGCAGGGCGCGCGCCTCGCGGAAAATCCAGGGATGATCGATGGCCATGCGGCCGACCATCACCGCGGCGCACCCCGTCTCGCGGAGGGCGGTGTCGGCGTTCTCGGCGGAGCGAATGTCGCCGTTGACGATCACCGGGATCGAGACGACCTCGCGCGCCTTGGCCGCCCAGGTCCAGTCAGCCGCGCCCGAGTGCCCCATCGCCGCCGTGCGGCAGTGGATGGTGAGAGCAGCGACGCCCGCGTCCTCGAGCCTCCGGGCGAGGTCGACGATGGGCATGTGCGACTCGGGGCCGAGGCCGATCCGCGTCTTCACGGTGATCGGGATCGTGGTCCCCTCGACGACGAGCTTGGCCATCGCCACCATCGCCTCGGGGTTGCGCAGCCAGCCGGCGCCGGCGCCGCGTCCGGCGATCTTCGGCACCCAGCAGCCGCAGTTGATGTCGATCCACGCGGGCTGCGCGGCCTCGGCCACGCGCGCGGCCTCGAGGAGGCGGGCGGGATCCGATCCGTAGATCTGGATCGCGGTCGGGTGATCGTCGGGCTCGAGCGTGAGCTTGCGCTTCGCCTTCTGACAGCCCCGGAGCAAGCCCTCGACGTTGACGAACTCCGTCACGCAGAGGTCCGCCCCGTGATCGCGGCAGAGGCGGCGGAAGACGGCGTCGGAGACGTCCTCCATCGGAGCGAGGATCACCGGTCGCCGAGCGAGCGCGGCGTGGAGCTGTTGCAAGGTGAAAGGCACGGCGGGCGGCGTTAAAGCACGACAGCCCGACGGGGGCCAGCGGTCAACGGCGCCTCGGGTCGTCGCGTTGGGGAAGGAGGGTCTGCTGCTGGGCGAGCGGCCGGACGAGCGAGCGCTCCGTTCTCGTCCTGAAGGCGAGCAAGGAGGTCGTCATAGCTTTTGAGCACCTTGCAGTTTCCCGAGTCCGCGATCGAGCGTTCCAAGTGGAAGGTGGCCCGCGGCGCGGGCGACTTCGAGGATGAGACAATCAGAGAAGCCAAGACTGGGGTGCTTGCGGTACTGCGCGACGGCCGCCTTTACCACGTCGGCGTCCTGAACCACCATATCATTGTGGTCCAGCAGCATCTCTATCCCATTCCCGATCTGCGCCGGCTTGATGCTGTACACCGAATCCAGGACCCAGACGGCTTCCATGAGCACGAGATGAGAGATCCATGCCCCCGTCTGCACGAAGGTCTCGGCAGCAGCGAGCTGCTTTGGGTCATCGCGTGCCAGCAAACGAACGAGGACGTTGGTGTCAACGGCGCGCATGGCGGGCCCTCATGCTCTGCCGGATGCCTTCCTTGAGGTCATCGAGGCTTCGCGGCTGGGGCTCCTGCGAGAACAGCGCCTGGTGCAGATCCTCGAAGGTGTGCCGACCGACGCGTCGCACGGTGATTTGATCCCCCTCGGCGTCCCATTCCAGAACGGATCCCGGGACGAGCTCGAGGCGCTTGCGTACCTCGGCGGGAACCGAGATCTGTCCCTGTGCCGTGACCCTGGATTGCGCGAGCTTCATGCCAGCATAGTACCACGGTAATGCACCCCTGGGAAGGGCCGTCCTCGGCGCAGAAGCGAGCCCAGGGGGAGCTGCTTCTGCCCGCCCGCTCCAAGTTGACAGCGGACCGGACTGTAGCGCGCCTCCTCAATGGCGAGACCCTTGCTCATCGCAAGGTCCTGGCTCGGGGACATGAGGCATATTCTTATCCGCGTAGCTCCTCGATCGCCTGGCGAATTCCTTTTGCAACATCCGTCCAGGCCTCGTCTCTGTTGTCCCAAAGGGTGACGGGGGTTTTATTGCTGGGAAGTGACCGGATGTCGGCAAAAGGGGTTCCTGACCAGTCACAGGATCTCACGATGATGGGAATGACGCGCGCTTCATTCCGACGATGTCGCTCGATCGCGCGAGGGAGCTCCGTATCGTAACAATAGTCCGAACATATGTAGTTGGCGCTGACGAGGAGGAGAATGATGTCAGCCTCGTCGATGCACTTGCGAGCCTCGCTCACCACGTCGGTGCCAACGAGGACAATGCCTGCATGCCAGAAACGGGCAAGGGACTGACGCCGCAAGCCCGCGAGGTGTCTGTCAAGCTCTGTTTGGAGTGAGGCGTCATCCTGCGCGTAGCTCGAGAATACAACGAACGGCCGTGGTCGGCGGAGTTCGACGACTCCAATGTCGCCAGCCCGCAGGAGTGTCACGACGTGCCTCCCCCCGCCGGTGCGCCGTTCATCTCCGCCAGGTCGGCTTCGAGCTTCCGGAGATGCTCGGGGAAATCCTCCTCGCGCCCGTTCAGTTCGGAGCGTCGCCGAAGGGCGCAGAGCGAGGCCGGCAGATCGGCGCCGGCCTCCGCGATGAGCGCACGCAGCCTCGCGACCTCGATATGGTTGAGGCGCAGGCTCACGCACGCCTCCGCGAGCAGACGCGCATCGTTCGCGATGGGTGGGATGACCTGCTTCAGCGCCTCGCCGAGCCCTTCGCCGAACAGGATAGGCATATAGGCGAAGCAAGTGGAGACGAGTTGTCGCTTCGTGTCACCCGTATCGAGCACTGCCGTCAGCCAGAGTCGCCGCGCAGTGTCATAGATCCAGAAGAAGAACGCGCGCGCGGCATCGGCCTGCTCTCCCTGCTTCACGCGATCTCGCCAGTTGGCTGCCGCGTTGAGCCCGACTCGCAGGAGGATGACGCTCTCCAGATCATGGTCGAGCTCGTCATAGCGGCTGGCGAAGAGCGCGCGGCGGCGCTGAGGCTCGATCTTATCGTAAGTGGCGCGGAAGCGGGCTTCCGGGTCTGGAAGCCGCGACAGGTAGTAACCAAAGTGCCGCGGGACGGTGGTGTGAGAATTCCCATGGTTGACCAGCCGAAGTCCGGGGTCACGGCCGTCGAGCAGCTCTTCGAACCAGGCCCAGAAGGCGTCCAGTTCCGCCTCTCCGGTCGGCTCATCCCCGAGCAACGCTGTGGCACCGCAGAGAAAGGGCAAGCCCTGGCCATGGAGCCAGCGCGCTCCCTCGCCTTCTCGATCGCTCGTTTTGCCGTCGGACCGGCGGCGCACCCGGCTCCGCTTTGAGTCCGCCTCCTCCGTGTCGATGGCGATCTGCTCTGCGGCCTTCCATGCCTCGCGTACCTGCCTGACTCGGACCGCTGCATCTTTGAGCGTCGCTGCGAGGGCATCGAGCGCGACGGCAGGAGCCGTCCATTTTTCCTCGCCGTCATGCGACAGGCCACGTCCGAGCAATTTCTCGCGGCTCAGATGCCCAAGGTAGCCCAGCGCGATATGCAGGCCATCTTTTCGCTGAAGCAGCAGTCCGAACGCGCGCCTCATCCAGCTGGGCAAGACGCGCTGTTCGACGTCCTCCAGTTCCTGCTGGGCCGCGTGCTTTTGCGCTTCGGGGCCAGATGCGCGGACAGAGTAGGATACGGCGTCGTGCAACTCCCCCGCGTGCTTGGTAATGAGATCCGTCACGAGCAACGCCGCGAAGCTGCGTTCGGGAACCCAGGTCCTCTGCTCATCGAAGGCAACCGGCGCGGCCAAGACAAGCACCTCGATGAGGTCACGGTCCTCATGGCAGAAGCGGCGCAGAACCTCCTTCATGACGCCCGGGTAAGGCAGCGTATCGAGTGCGCGGAGCCCCTCCTTCGGTTGAATTTGGATGAGCAGCGGCCCCAAGGACCAGACGCCCTCACGCCAGAATGAAATATGAGGATCGCGACCGCTCCATACAGCGAAGGGGTCTCGTTTCTCTCGCCATTCCTGGGATACGCCTTCGAGCTCTCGCGCCTCCCTCTTGTCCAGGACTTTCGTTGAGAGCGCTTCCCTTGCACTCGCAAATGCTCCTTCCAATGCTCCGGCCCACGCCGCCCGTCGCTCGGGCACCTCACGCACCGCGACGATCAACTCTTCATTGAACGCTCGCCAGATGCCAGGCCGGTTCGCATCGAGTGACTCCTTGGCTTTCTGCAGCAGAGCCACGTCGACCGGGCCCTCGGCGATGGCTCGCCCCTCTGCGCGCGCCTTTTCGAGCTGCTCCGGCGTCGCCCGGTTATGCTGTTCCATGGCGTTTGCGGTTGCGAAGCGAGGATCTCTCATGCGCTCACCTCCTGCGCCTTATCGCGATTTTTCTTTCTCTGTTCGACCCACACATCCAGGTCCTCGGACTCGTCCCACGCCTTCGCGAGATCACTACGCACCGCGTCCGGGTCGGGGAGCGCCAGCATCATCGTGCCTCGCGCGCCGAACTCATTGAGCGACGAACCGAGGAGCCATATGCAGTTGTCTATAGCGAGAAAACGATCGTGGATGGCCGGGCGCTCTCCGGGCATGACGCGAATCTCGAACGGGTTCATGCGTTCGTGCCCCTTGAGTTGCCGCAGTGCATCCAATAGCTGGTCACCTTTTTCGATTTCGCTTCCCTTCGTGGCGTCCTCCTTGAGCACCTCTGCGGAGCTGAGAATGCGAATCGGGATGTCATGTCGTCCGACCGCGAGCGTGAAACCGATCAGCTCCTTTGCCCCGAAATAGGGATCGATGACGAGCACTTCGCGGTTCGCCTCGTTCAGCAAGCTCCGCAGAAGATCGCGCGCATCTTCCTTTTGCTCTCGGAACCATCGCTGGTCATGAGCTCCCGCGACACGTCGCTTTTCTCTCGCTTCGTGCGCTACGACCATACGCATGCGCGCGGGAGCAACTTTGTGCGGAGCGCCCACAACCGACATCTCCGGCGCCCCCGATCGCATGACTTCGTAGGCGTCGCCACTTGCATCAATGATGGTCCTTTGCACGAAGCCGAGGCCAAATTGAACACTCTGAATGAACGTGTGAGCTTCGCTCCCCAGCTGCAGGAAGCCCCGACGAGGATCCCATACGTCTTCCATCACGGCGTTCACCTCGCGACTCAGGTTTACTCGCAGCAATGGGCTCTGCACTTTCGCGCGTTCGCTCGCGGTGACGCCCCACGGATCCTTCTCGCGAAAGTCCACCTCCAGTCCCTCCAACGACTTCCCCATCCGCGGCTGGAACTCGAGGAGCACTGACTCCATCGGAGGCACGCGCGGCTGTAGGCGGACATCAAATTCGCGATAAATGGGGTTGGGCGCGATCAGGTGCACGGACCCCCAGTATTCGCGGTAATCACCTATTTTGAAGTGGAGCCGACCCTCTAGCCACACTCGCGCTTCCTTCTGTTCGTCGTCGGACCAGAGGGCATTCAGATCGAAGTCTGCGAGCGGCAGGAGGTGGTGCGTGCGGGGACAGTTGATCCACTGCGGCATAAAGGGGAGTGTGTCGCTGTCCTCCGACGCGGAGACAAGCGTCGGCCACAGCGGCTCCTCGCCCATTTCCGCGAGCTTCAGGCGTTTCGTGCCTGCGTGCTCCGCCTCCGGGATCGCCCCGTCGTTCTCTGGAAGGACCGCTTGCCCGATCCGGCAGGCCCGGTACCACTCGAGTGCCCGACGCGCCGTCGTCACCGCGTGCCGCACGTAGACGTGATGCTTGCTGTCACCCCCCAGGCGATGGCGACACCGTGGAGCACGGGCATCGTAGTCGTCCTTGGGCGGCGGGATTTCCGCAGGCAGCAGCTCGACAAACGCGAAGAGCAGGGCCCGTTCCTTCGTGTCTGTGTGCAAGTCCCAAGCGATATGCAGTACCGCGTGGTGGTAGTCGTCATCGAGATCGGCGAGCGGATCGGCCGGCAACGGGGACACTTCTTGGATCGACATAGGGAGGCTCCGCGCATCTTGGTCACCGTTCGAGCCGAGCGGCAAGAGGGACCGGGATCGATCATGATTCTGCCAGCGCGTGCTTCGCGCCGACGACCTGATGGGCAACGTGCACCCGTGCGTCCGCAGGTCGGAGCACCGCTGAGCGCGCGAGCATCGACTCGAGCCTCTTCGAGGATATCGTCGGTCTGTGGTCCCGCGATGTTGCATACGGCGACACAAAACGGCCCGCTTCTCCTGTCCTGCGTAAGTTTCCCGCTGACACCACCCCGCCATCCAGTGCATCATCGCCATTCAGCGCGCGCCCCGCATCGATCCCGCTCACCCTCGCGCCCGCGCTACCCGGAGGCCCATGTCCAAGCTCATCACCTTCGACTCCACGATCGCCGCCCGCACCCGCGCCGCCGTCCAGATCCTCTCCACCCCCGATCTCCTCGCCGCCTACGAGTCCAAGGGCGGCACCAGAGAAGATCTCGAGAGCATCCGCGACCACGGCGAGAAGGCCGAGGCGCTCAGCCAGGCCCAGAGCGCCGCTCAGGCCAGAGGCGGGGCCGCGACGCTCTATGTGCTTGGCAACTTTGTCCAGCTCCAGAAGGAGTACTCGGCCGTCATGGCCATCGTCCAGGCCGCCCGCCTCGATCTCGCCAAGGCCGGCGCGCCTGTCGAGGTCCTGAGCGCCGTCGATCAGATCATGGTCAACGAGGCCGAGGTCGCGATCAGGTCCGTGGTCAATCAAGATGGCAAGACGAAGAAGTCGGCAGTGAAGCGGGCCAGTCAGGAGGCCTTGCGCGCCGAGATCGTCAAGGATGCGCGCGCCCTCCTGGATCTCTCCGCGATTCACTCCGTCCTCGCGAAGCGCAAGGTCGATGCTCCCCGGCTCCGCGCGATGATCGCCGTGGCAGAGTCCCTGTCGGGCAAGCTCGGGGAGCGCGCCCAGGCCAAGGGCGCCCAGAAGCTCGCGACGACAGCGATGCACGACGCAGTGAGCGAGCAGAAGCAGGTATGGAGCGCGTGCTATCGCCTGCTCGCGGCGGTGGGCAACGAGGACGCGCGCGTCGCCCAGCTTCTCAACGAGGCGTCGCACCGACGAACGCGGAAGAAGGCGAAGAAAGAGTGACCCCGCGCGGTAGATGAGACGGGGGGGTAGAGCGACCAGGAACGGCGCCTCGAGCAACCAAGGAGGGGGCTTTTACGACCAGGGACGCGCCTTTTGCGACCAGGGTCGGCGCCCCGAGCGACCAGGGATAGGGGCCCTCTGCGGCCAGGGACGGCGCCTTTTACGGCCAGGGAGGGGGACCTTTGCGACCAGGGACGGCACCTTTTTGCGACCAGGGAGGGGGTCTGCCGTGACCAGGGACGGCACCTTCAGCGACCAGGGAGGGGGGCCCTCCGTGGCCAGGGACGGCGCCTTTTGCGGCCAGGGACGGCACCTTCTGTGATCAGGGACGGCCTTCGCCGGCCTCCTACCGCCCTACCGCCCTACCGCCGCCGCCCGCACGCCGGGCACGCAATCCGCCCCTGCGCCGTCGGCGCGCACCGCTCGCAGAGCAGGTGCATCCGCTCATCGCACGCCGCCGGCTTCCCCGTCGTCGCGCCGCATCCTTCACAGCAAATCCGATCCACGCTCGTCGCCCCGGCCGGCACGCGGAGCACGATCTCCCGCGCTTCTTTGCGCCGCCGCAGGCGCACGTTCACCAGCGCCGCGGGCACCTCGACCACCGCCGCCGCGGCCGGAGAGCAGGTGACCTTGACGGCGAAGCGGCCCCCGAGATCGCGGAGCTTGGCGTCGCGGTCGGCGAGCAAATGAGCCACCTTCGCCTCCACGACCTTGGCGTCGGCGCGGCGGCGCGGGGCGCGCGCTTCGGTGATGAGGTCCGCGAAGTAGGAGGTGATCCGCGCGTGATCGCGCGCGTGACGGCGGGCGACGTCGGCGAGCACCGGCGCCGCCGCTTCGCGCACGGCGCGCTCGGTGCGCAGCGCGATCCAGGTGGCCGCGCCCGGCGCCGAGAGGGGGGTCGGGCTCGGCCGTAGCAGGGCCTCGGGCCATGCCAGATCGAGGTGGCCGCCCGTCGCCGCGTCAGGCTCGCCGCCGTCGGTGGCGTGGACGATGAGGCGGACCAGGCCCTCGCGCCGATCGTCGGCTTCGAGGACGTAGGCCACGCTCGCGACCGCGTAGACGGCGCTGCTGATCGAGACCGAGAGCACCTCCGCGAGGCCGTTGCGGAGGACGAAGCGCTCCATCACCGACTTGACGTGACCGGGGCGCGGGGGATCGAGATCGAGGCGCGCCGAGGCCATCGGGACGCGACCGCGGGCCTCGGCGACGAGCCTCTCCAGGAGCGGGGATCCGACGCCCACGCCCACGTCGCCCTTGTGCTCGGGGTAGAGCGCGAGGCGACACTCTTCGGGGATGTCGAGGCGCCGCGCGAGCGGGGGCGGGAGGAGGGCGGTGGCCTCGTCGCCTTGCTCGCGGAGCTCGCAGAGGGCGTCCTCGGCCTCGAGCGCGGTGAGCACGAAGTCGAGCGGCGCGGGCAAGAGCGCGTGGTGCGAGGCGTCCGCGCTCATGCCTCGTAGTCCTTGCCGAAGAGCTTCTCGTCGAGCTTCTTCACCTGCTCGTAGTGCCCGCGCGCCTTGCCGAGCTCGGAGGCGATGGCGTCGAAGCCCGCCGCGAGATCCTCGTCCGAGCGCGAGCTCGCGTAGAGCGCGACGATGCGCTCTTCCAGATCGCGCTCGTCGGCCATGTTGCCGAGGACCATGTCCATCTCGCCGACGACGAGCTCGAAGAGGTGGAGGCGGCGGTCGAGGAGATCGAGCACGCGCTCCTCCGCGGTGCCGCTGGCGCAGAGGTTGTAGACGCGCACCTCTTCGCGCTGCCCCATGCGGTGGAGGCGCCCGATGCGCTGCTCGATCAGCATGGGGTTGTAGGGGAGATCGAAGTTCACGAGCACGTGGCACTGGTGGAGGTTCTGCCCCTCGCCGCCGACGTCGGTGGCGAGGAGCACGCGCGCGGAGCCGCTCTTGAAGGCGTCGAGCGAGGCGCGCTTCTCCGTCGCGGAGAGGCCGCCGTGGAAGAGCGCGGGCGCGATGCCGGCCTCGCGCAGCGTGGCCTCGACGTAGGCGAGCGTGTCGCGGAAGCGGGTGAAGACCAGGATCTGCTCGGCATGGGCGCGGGTGAGATCGACGAGGGCGCGGCCCTTGCGCGAGGCGCTGACCAGCGCTGCCCGCTTCGCCAGGGCGACGAGGGCGCGGCGCTCGTCGGGGCTGCGTTTGTCGCTCGTGCTCAGGCGCTCGAGGCTGCCGCGCACCGCCGCGGGGCTCGATCCGGCGCCGAGCAGGAGCGTGGAGGCGAGCATGCGGCTGCCCTCGGCCCCGCCGTGCTCGCGGAGGAAGGCGACGACGTCGGCGTAGAGCGCGCGCTCTTCGGGCAGCGGCTCGACGACGACGGTGCTGACGAAGCGCGGCGGGAGCGCGAGGCCGCTGTCGGCGCGGGTGTTGCGCACCATCACCTCGGCGAGCAGGGCGCGGAGGCGCTCGCGGTTCTTCGGGGCGAGCGGATCCTTGGCGTCGACGAACTGGGCGCGGAAGGCGGCCGGCGTCGCGAACTGACCGGGCCGGAGCAGCGTGACCAGGTTGTAGAGCTCTTCGAGATCAGTCTCGATCGGCGTCGCGGTGAGCAGGAGCAAGAAGCGGCTGCTGAGGCCGTTGACGAGCTTGAAGCTCGCGCTCTGCCGGTTCTTCACGTGGTGGGCTTCGTCGACGATGACGAGGTCCCACGGCACGCCATGCACGAGGGGCGCGTGCCGGGCGCTCCGCGCCAGCGCGAGGGAGGCGACGACCACCCCTTCGCCGCGCCAGAAGGCCTCGGGATCGGCGCTGCGCGCGGCGTCCTCCGTGGTGCGCACGGTGAGGCCCGCCTTCTCGGTCAGCTCTCCGACCCACTGCGCGAGGAGCGCGGGAGGGACGAGGATCAGCGCGCGGCGCACCATGCCGCGGAGCTGGTACTCGCGCAGGATCATCAGCGCCTCGACGGTCTTGCCGAGGCCGACCTCGTCAGCGAGCAGGGCGCGGCCACGGTAGAAGCGGAGCACGCGGCGCGCCGTCTCGAGCTGGTAGCGGTGCGGCTCGACGCCCACGAGCGAGGAGAGCGAGAGCAGCTCTTCGAACTGCTCCGCCGCAGCGAGGGCGTAGGCGCGGAGCGTGTGGCTCACCGACGCGAGGCTCGCGCGCGGGGCGTCGAGGCGGCGAGCGAGGTCGGCCGCGTCGAGCCTGACGAGCACGAGCGGCGCATCTGCGAGCGGAGGCGGAGGAGGGAGATCCGGCGGCGGGGGCGCGGCGGGCGCCTTCGGCGTGACCGCTGGTCGTGGTTTGCTGAAACGAGGAGAGCCCATCTCGCGGGCTCCTTTCGTACGACCGCATGCAGCCCTGTGTCAACGGGGATGCCTTTCGTCTTCGCTCGCTCTTCGAACTTCCGAAGCCGAGCGGGCGACCGCGCGCGGCGTCGACCTTGAGCTTCCCCCGCCTGCCGGGCTATTGCTGTCCCCTTTTGCGAAGGAGCCCCGCGTGATCCTGTTCGAGCTGAACGCCCGCCTGCACCACAAGCGACTCGATGAGCTCGCCGACGAGCACCTCCCGCGCCTCGCGGCGCTCGGCTTCGACTGGGTCTGGCTGATGGGCATCTGGACGATGGGCCCCGCGGGCGTCGTCCTCTCGCGCACCTACGCGCCCGACTTCGAGGGATCGCCCTACGCCATCGCCGCGTACGAGGTTGATCCGCTCCTCGGCGGGGAGGAGGCGCTCCGCGTGTTCGTCGCGCGCGCCCACGCCGCGGGGATCAAGGTCATGGCGGACTTCGTCCCCAACCACCTGGCCTCCGACACACCGCTCATCGACGAGGATCCGGCGATGGTGATCCACTCGAACCCGGCGGTCCGCCGCGAGTACGCGGTCGACTACTACGACCACCCGAAGGGGCGCCTCGCCCACGGCAAGGACCCTTATTTCTCCGGGTGGAACGACACGGTCCAGCTCGACTACGCCTACCCGCCGCTCCGCGCGCACCAGATCGCCGAGCTGCTGCGGATCGCGCGGATGGTCGACGGCGTGCGCTGCGACATGGCCATGCTCGTGCTCCGCGAGCACGTGAAGAACAACTGGTTCCCCGGGGTCGACCAGGCCTCGTTCGACGCCGCCTACCCGCACGAGTTCTGGGGCGAGGCCGTCACCGCGGTGCGCGCCGTGAGCCCGGATTTCGTGTTCATGGCCGAGGTGTACTGGGACAACGAGCCCCGCCTCCAGGTGCTCGGCTTCGACTGCACCTACAACAAGAAGCTCTACGATCTGCTCGCCCACCACAAGCCCGCGAGCGAGATCGCCGAGCAGCTCGAGAGCTGGCCGCAGGCGTACCTGGAGCGCTCCGTTCACTTCCTCGAGAACCACGACGAAGAGCGCGCGGCAGCGCGCTTCGGCAAGCGCGCGCGGCCCTCCGCGATCCTGAGCTACGCGATCCCGGGGATGGTCTTCGTGCATCAAGGGCAGATGGAAGGCTTCACCGAGAAGCTCCCGGTGCAGCGGCGCGAGCCGCTCCTCCACGAGGCGCGGGACGCGGCGCTCCAGGGCTTCTACGAGCGGCTCCTCGCCCTGATCCGTCAGCCGATCTTTCGCGCGGCGGAGCTGACCGTCGTGGGCTCGGAGCACCACGTCGTCCTCGCGCTCCGCCGCCGCGGCGAGGAGCGCGTGCTCGTCGGCGCCGATCCGGGCGGGCACTGCCACGCGCAGAGCCCGGCCCTCACGATCCCGCTCGATCGCCTGGGGATCGCCTCAGGCGCGGCGATCCGCGCCATCGATCTCTGGACGGGCGAGGCGATCACCGCGACGGCGTCGCTCACCGAGCTCAGCTTCGCCGCAGGCGCGATCGCGAGCTGGGCGGAGAATCACGCCTTCCTGATCGAGCTCCGCTGAGGGCGCGATCGAGGCTCACGATCCGTCGGCGTCGGCGGTGTTGCGGTCAGGCTTGATCCAGCGCCCCAGCGCGTCATACGCCGCGTATTTGTAGCACTCGGAGAGCGTCGGGTAGTTGAAGACCATCTCGATCAGCGTGTCGACGGTGCCCCCGGTGAGGATCATCGCCTGGCCGATGTGCACGAGCTCCGTCGCGCGATCGCCGAGGCAGTTGGTGCCGATGAGCTTGCGGGTGGCCTTGTCGAAGACGAGCTTCACCAGGCCGTCGCTGTCGCCGATGATCCGACCGCGCGCGTTGTGCTTGTAGAGGGCGCGGCCGACGACGACGGTCATCCCCTTGGCGATGGCGTCCTCCTCCGAGAAGCCGACGCACGACACCTCGGGGATCGTGTAGATGCCGTACGGCAAGAGCTCGCTCACCGTGCGCTTGTAGTCGAAGCCGAACGCGTGGCAGACGGCGACGCGCGCTTGCTCCATCGAGGTCGAGGCCAGCGCGGGGAAGCCGATGACGTCGCCCGCGGCGTACACCGACGGGACCGAGGTCCGGTAGTCGTGGTCGACCTCGACGTAGCCGCGCTTCTGGAGCTTCACGCCGATGGCCTCGAGGTTGAGCTTGGCCGTCGCGCCCGAGCGCCCGGCGGCGAAGAGCAGCTTGTCGGTGGCGATCTCGCCGGCGCTGGCGATGGGCTTCGGGTCCTGGAGCGGCGCGGGCGGCATCGGCGCGGCGCAGTTGAGCTGGGTCACGATCTGATCGCCGACGCGCTTGATCTCGCCGGCGCCCGTGTTGAGGCGGACGTCGATCCCGAGGCCGACCAGGGCCACGCGGAGGGCCTCGCTGATCTCGGCGTCGAGGAACGAGAGCAGCTCGTTGCGCGGCTCGATCAGCGTCACCTTGACCCCGAGCGCGCAGAACATCGACGCGTACTCGCAGCCGATGACGCCGCCGCCGATCACCGTCATCGTCTTCGGCAGGCGATCGAGCTGGAGGACGGTGTCGCTGTCGTCGATGTCGGGATCCTCGAAGGGGATCGACGAGGGCTGGAAGGGCACCGATCCCGTGGCGACGAGGATGATCTCGGCGGTGAGGTTCCTGGCTTCGCCGGCCTCGGTGAGCTCGACGGTGTGGCCGTCGAGGAGGCGGGCCGTGCCGTGCAAGTACGTCACGTTGTGGCGATCGAGGTTCCAGCGGATCCGATCGAGCTCGGTGCAGACGACCGCGTCCTTGCGCGAGATCAGCTTGGGCACCGCGAGCGTTGGATCGAGCGTGACCGTGAGGCCGTAGAGGTCGGCGTTCCGGTAGCCGGAGAGGTAAATCGCCGTCTCGCGCAGGGTCTTCGAAGGGAGCGTGCCGGTGTGGACGGCAGCCCCGCCCGGCGCGCGCGCCTTCTCGAGGATGGCGACGCGCTTGCCAAAGTAGGCGGCTTGCACCGCCCCCTTCTCACCCGCGGGCCCGGAGCCGATCACGATCAGGTCATAGTCGTAGGACACGGACGGGAGACTACGCCCGCCCGCGGCGCGATTGAAAGCCTCAGGCCTCGCGATTAGGCTCCGGCGGTCGCTCCGGGCGCCTGTTCGCCCCAAACCCCAGGAATCCGCCGAAATGCTCTGGTTCGCCGAAATCGCCGGCTGCGTCGATCCGCAGACGCCGCAGGTCATCAACGATTCGAAGACGCCGTCGGGCCGCGTCCACGTCGGCGCCCTCCGCGGCGTCATCCTCCACGACGCGGTCTTCCGCGCGCTCAAGACCCGCGGCGTCCCGGTTCGGTACCTCTTCGGCGTCGACGACTACGATCCGCTCGACGAGATCCCTTCGGGGCAAGACGAGTTCTTCACGCCCTACCTCGGCGCCCCGCTCTGCAACGTGCCCGCGCCCGCCGGCTCGAAGGCCGCCGACATGGCCGAGCACTTCATCGGCGAGCTCTTCGACGTCTTCCGCGAGCTTGGCGCCGAAGCCGAGCACTACCGGATGCGCGACTACTACCGAGCCGGCAAGCTCAACGAGTCCATCGACCGGATCCTCGCGCACGCCGACGCGGTCCGCAGAGTCTACAAGGACGTCTCCGGCTCGGAGAAGAGCGAGCGCTGGCACCCGTTTCAATCGATCTGCGAGAACTGCGGCCGGCTCGGGACGACCGAGGTCGTGGCCTATGACGGCAAAGAGGTGGAGTACTTCTGCCGCCCGAGCATGGTGAAGTGGGCCAAGGGCTGCGGGCACCACGGCAAGCTCTCTCCCTTCGACGGCAAGGGCAAGCTGCCCTGGAAGCTGGAGTGGGTCGCCAAGTGGCGGATCCTCGGCGTCACCATCGAGGGCGCAGGGAAAGACCACACCACCAAGGGCGGCTCGCGTGACGTCTCCGCCGCGTGCCTGGAGGCGATCTTCGGAGAGAAGCCGCCCCTCAACATCCCTTACGAGTTCTTCCTCGCCGAGGGGAAGAAGATGAGCTCCTCCAAGGGTATCGGCACCTCGGCGCGCGACATGGCGGATTTCCTCGCGCCGGAGGTGCTGCGCTATCTCATCCTCCGGACGCAGCCGAAATCCCCGGTGGATTTCCCGCTCGTCCCCGACAAGGAAAACCCGGGTCGCCTGTTCCTCACCGAAGACTTCATCGTCAAGGTCTTCAACGATTTCGACCGCCTCCACAAGCGCGTCTACACCGATCCGAAGATCAACGAAGAAGAGAAGGAGCTCTATCGCCTCTGCGAGGTCACGAACCCCGAGGACTCCTACGACACCAACTTCCAGCTGGTGCTCACCTTCGTGCAGATGCCGCACGTGAACCTGCTCGCCGAGATCGAGAAGCGAAAGGGCTCTCCCCTCACCGAGCACGAGAAGGCGCACCTCTCTGCGCGGGCGAAATCAGCGCGCTACTGGCTCTCCCACTTCGCCCGTGACGAGGAGAAGGTCCGCCTCCAGGACACCCTCCCGGCCCGCGCCGCCGAGCTCGGGCACGGGCAGAGGGCCTTCCTTCACCAGCTCGCCGCGGAGCTCTCCAGCGTGACGCCCTGGGACGACGACGCCCTCCAGGCGAAGATCTTCGACGTCTCGCGGCGCACGCCCCTCGCTCAGTCGGCGGCGTTCAAGGCCATCTACCGCACGCTGCTCGACCGCGAGCAGGGCCCGCGCGCCGGAGCGTTGATGGCGATCCTCGACAAGGACTTCCTGATCAAGCGCTTCACCGAGCTGCCTTACGAGCAAGAGGCGTACTGGAAGGAGACGGCCATCTCGGTCAAGGACCACCTGGCCCAGCTCGAGAAGGAGAAGGGCAAGATCGCCTCGATCACCGTGAGCCGCAAGGCGGGGACGATCATCGACTTTCACGTCATGCACACCGACGAGAAGCTCTACGTCCACCGGGTGGAAGACGCCCAGATCGAGGAGCACGCGGCGCGGGTGACGGCGCCGAAGCCGGCGTAGTCGATCCCTCGATCGAGCTTCGAGGAGGAGGAGGGCAGTCGCCCGCCTCCTCAAAGCTCGATGTGGTAATCCTTGATCTTGTAGAGCAGCGCTCGGTGGCTTATCTCCAGCACCTCCGCCGCCCGGGTCCGGTTACCCTTGGTCTTGGTCAGCGCCCGGCGGATCAGGATCTCCTCGATGATCCGGGCCGTCTTCTTGATCGACAGCTCCCCGCTCGTGAGGTGCATCTGGACCGGGTCCCGCGACTCGCGCACCCGCTCGGGCAGATCGTCGGCGCAGAGGGTGTCGCGCTCGGTCAACACCATCGCTCGCTCGATGGTGTTCTCCATCTCTCGCACGTTCCCGGGCCAGGCATACTCGAGCAGCAGGCGGCGCGCCTCGGTGTCGATGCCGCGGATCTGGGTGTTGAAGCGGGCGTTGTTCCGCGCCAGAAAATGATCGAGGAGGATCGGGATGTCCTCCCGGCGCTCGCGGAGCGGGGGAATGTGAATGGGCAGGACGTTGATGCGATAATAGAGGTCCTCCCGGAAGCGCCCGGCCTTGGTCTCGGCGGCGAGATCACGGTGGGTCGCGGCCAGGATGCGGACGTCGATCTTGAGATCCTTGTTGTCGCCCAAGCGACGGATCGTCTCTTCTTGAAGGACGCGAAGGAGCTTGACCTGGAGCGAGAGGGGGAGCTCGCCGACCTCGTCGAGGAGCAGAGTCCCGCCGTTGGCCTGCTCGAAGAGCCCGGCCCGGTCGACGACAGCGTCGGTGAAGGCGCCGCGCCGGTAGCCGAAGAGCTCGCTCTCGAGCAGCGGCTCGGGGATCGCGCCGCAGTTGACGGCGAGGAACGGGCCGGCGCGCCGGCTGCTCTTGTGGTGGAGCGCGCGGGCGACGAGCTCCTTCCCTACCCCGCTCTCGCCGGTGATCAGGGCCGTCGTCTTGTACTCGGCGATCTTGGTGATCGTCTTGAAGATCGCCTGCATCTGCGGGCTCTTGGCGAGGATGTCTTCAAAGAGGTTCTCGCGCCGGATCTCCTGCCGGAGCGCGCGGTTCTCCCTTCGCAGCGACTCCCGCTCTTCGGCCTTGTGGAGAGTGAGCAGCACCTCTTCGGCCTTGAAGGGCTTCTGGATGTAGTCGTAGGCGCCGGCCTTCATCGCCTCGAGGGCGAGATCGACGTTGCCATAGGCGCTCATGACGATGACCGTGGCGTCAATGCCCTTGGCCTTGAGCGTGGCGAGGAGCTCGAGGCCGCCCATCTTCGGCATCTTCACGTCGGTGAGGATCACGTCAGGGCCGAACGTCTCCACGAGGGCGAGCGCCTCTTCGCCGCTCGCGGCCACCTCGACCTCGTAACCGTCCCGCTTCAGGAAGGTGCGAACCACGAGTCGGAGGTTCTCTTCGTCGTCGACGACCAGGACGCGGCGCATGAATCTCCCTCGCAAACTTTTCTACACCCAGGGGGCGTCGGTCCGCAACGAGTTGCGAGCCTGGGCGTCGGCCGCTGTCCGCGCGTCGCATCAAAATCGCGGTGCGTCGGTGTTTTCGCGGCTTTTCGGCGATTGACGCACGCCTTTCGGGCTGCCATCTCGCGCGGGCGACGGCAGGTGCCGTCACGTCCGGAGCAAAGCTTGTCATGAGCATCAAGGATCGCCTCGTCGAGCAGGGAAAGAAGCTGGCGTCATCGGGCCCGGTGGTGCGGTTGGTCAGCAACGACGGGGTGATGCGCGTCGCCACCGGGGTGATGGATGCGCGGACGCGGCTGCGCGCCGCCGCGGATCACGCGTCAGAGGCCTGGAACATCCTCCTCAACGGGCACGCGCTCCCCAACATCGATCCGGCGCTCGAGGGCGAGACGGAGGCCAAGGGCGATCGCCCGCGCCCCGCGAAGACCAACGGCGCCGCGATCGCCGAGGCGCCGGCGGCCAGCGCCGCGAGCGCGACGGACGGGGCTTCAGCCAGCAAGCCCAACGGCAGCACGGCCGCCGTCGGGGCCGCCGAGCAGAAGCTCGCGAGCCAGATGGCCTCGCGCGGATCGCTCTCTCGCATCGGCGGGAAAGACGTCTTCGAGAAGTGCTTCAAGTTCATGACCGCGGACAACGCCCGCTCGATGGGCGTTTACCCGTTCTTCCGCCCGCTCGACTTCAACAACGGGCCGGAGGCGCAGCTCGAGGGCCGTAAGGTCATCATGCTCGGGTCGAACAACTACCTCGGCCTGACGACGCACCCGCGCGTGCGCGAGGCCGCGAAGGAGGCGATCGACAAGTACGGCACGAGCATGACGGGCTCGCGCCTCGTCAACGGCACGATGCGCCTCCACAAGGAGCTGGAAGACAAGCTCGCTGCTTACCACGGTAAAGAGGCGGGCCTCGTCTTCACCACCGGCTACCAGGTCAACCTCGCCACCATCTCGGCGCTGCTCGCCAACAAGAAGAGCGTCGCGGTGATCGACAAGGACGACCACGCGTCGATCTACGACGGCGTCCGCCTCGCCCAGGCCGCGGGCGCGAAGATGGTGCGCTTCAAGCACAGCGATCCGGCCGCGCTCGATCAGGCCCTGAGCGAGCTCGAGGACAGCGAGGGCGCCCTCGTGGTGACCGACGGCGTCTTCAGCGCCCAGGGCGAGATCGCCAACCTGCCCGCGATCGTCGAGGTCACGAAGAAGCACAAGGCCCGCATCCTCGTCGACGACGCCCACGCGCTCGGCGTGATCGGCCCGGGCGGGCGCGGGACGGCGGCCCACTTCGGCATCGCCAACGACGTCGATCTCATCGGCGGCACGTTCTCGAAATCGCTGGCGTCGATCGGCGGCTGGCTGGTCGGCGAGCGCAAGGTGCTCGACTACATCCAGCACTTCGCCTCGAGCTTCCTCTTCGCCGCGAGCTCGGCGCCGCCGCAGGTCGCCGCGGCGATGGTCGCCCTCGAGGTGATGCAAGAGGAGCCCTGGCGGCAGGAGAAGCTCCGCGAGAACTTCACGTACATGCGGATCGAGCTGAAGCGCCTCGGCTTCGAGCTCGGGAAGACCGAGACGGCCGTGATCCCGATCTACATCCGCGACGATCTCAAGACCGTGATGATGTGGAAATCGCTGCTCGACGATTACTCCATCTACGTCAACCCCTTCATCACCCCGGGCGTGGCCCCGAAGCAGCAAGTCCTGCGGACGAGCTACATGGCGACCCACGAGCGGAAGCACCTCGATCAGGCGCTCGACGCGTTCGAGAAGGTGGGCAAAAAGTTCGGCGTGATCTGAAGCCCAGATCCCAAGCCCATCGCCGTTGCCGAGTGAACCGGCTCGTTCGATGGATCGTAAACCCGGGTTCACACGGCGCGAAGGATCCTCGCGGCGTGACTCACCCAGCTCTTGGCACGGGGCGTGATAAGACGGCGCAGTTGCTCGCGTGGCGGCCCGCGGCGCCGCTGGAGGATTCGATGCCTTTCCGTTCGCTCTTTGCCATCGCTGCCACCGCTGCCACCGCTGCCACCGCTGCCACCGCTGCCACCGCTGCCACCGCTGCCACCGCTGCCACCGCTGCCACCGCTGCCACCGCTGCCACCGCTGCCACCGCCCCCCTCGCCAGCTCCAGGCTCCTTCGTTCCCTCTCGCTTCGCGTCGGCAGCTTCGCCGTGGCCTTTGGCCTCTTTGCCGTCTCCGCCACCGGCTGCGGCGGCTGCGACGACGCCGCGGTGATCTGCGACGCCGACGGGCTCAACTGCGAGATCTGCGACGGCTACGGCTGTCACCCGGCTGATCCGAACGCCTCCGGCGGCAACGGCGGGAGCAGCAGCACGGGGGGCAATAGCGGCACGGCGAGCACCGGGACCGGCAGCGGGTGTGACTCCGCGCAGACCACGTGCCCCTGCGACGCCACCACACAGTGCGAGACGGGCACGCAGTGCCTCGGCGGAATCTGCATCGCCGGGTGCGATTTCACCTACGAGTGCGGCGGCGGAAACGTCTGCGTGAACGGGCAATGCGCGCCCGGCTGCGACGCAATGAGCCCGTGCGCTGCAGGCTATGCGTGCACCTCCGGCGCCTGCATCCCTGACCCGACGAACCCGGAGTGCAGCGCGACCGCGCCCTGCACCGGCGGCGAGAGCTGCATCAATGGCCTCTGCACCAAGCCCTGCGCGGCGAACGCCGACTGCGCCACGGGCGAGATCTGCAACGGCAGCACCGGCGCCTGCGTCCCCGATCCCTCGCCGAAGGCGTCCTGCAGCGACACGGTGAAATGCATCGGCGACGGGCAGCAGTGCCTCGCTGACGGGTATTGCCACTATCCGTGCACGACCCTCGCGCAATGCAAGCTCCACGATAACCGCTTCAAGTTCTGCGAGCAGGGGATCTGCAAGACCCAGGAAGAGGTCAACCCGGAGTGCACCCTCGAAAAACCCTGCGCGGCAGGGAAGAACTGCATCTCCAACCAGTGCTTGTGACCGCGGCTTGACGGTCCGAGAGCCGCCGAGTAATCGCTTCGTCATGGCCTCCTCCCTGGGCCGGGCGCTCGCCCGGATCGCCGCCTTCACGCTCATCGCCGCCTCCACGATCGGCCTCACCCAAGGCCTCGCCGCCGCCGCCGAGACGAAGATCGCGGTGGTCGACGTGCAGCACGCGGTCATGCAGACCGAGGACGGCATCCGCGCGCAGGCGACGCTGAAGAAGCTCTTCGACAAGCGCCAGCAAGAGCTCGACGCGCGCCAGCAAGAGCTCGGGCGCGCGCGCGAGGACATCGAGAAGCAGTCGCGCGTCCTCTCCCGCCAGGCGCTGGAGAAGCGGATGGAGGACTGGCAGCGGCGGATGGTCGAGCTTCAGACGGTGTTCGTCGAGAACAACAAAGAGCTGCAAAAGAAGCAGGGCGAGCTGACGGGGCCGATCATCAAGAAGATGGTCGGGATCATCGCGCGCCTCGCCAAGAAGAGCGGCTACGAGCTGATCATCGACAAGCAGGCCGTGCCGTATGCTCGGCCCGATCTCGATCTGACCGAGCAGATCGTGCAGATGTACAACTCCGGCGACGCGGGGGACGCGGCGCCGGAGGGCGACAAGAAGGACGAGAAGAAGTAGCTCTCCGGGCGCCATGTCGTCTCGTCCTGGGCTCGCGTTTCTCTCTCCCCGCCCCCTTTCTCTGCTCGCGGAGCGCTTCGGCGGCGTCGTTGACGCCGGGGCCGAGGCGCTCCTCACGGCCCGCGTCGCGTCGATTGACGCGGCCCGCGCCTGCGATGATCTCGCTCCCCTGCTCGCCCGTCGTTACCTCGCGAAAGCGCGGGTCAGCCCGGCGCTCCTGCTCGTTGACGCGGCCCTCGCCCACCTCGTCCCCGAGGGGCGGCGCTGGGTCCATCCGCACGCGGGGTTTGCCTTCGCGCGCCTGCTGGCCGAGCTCGCCCCCCCGCCTCCGCCGGACGAGCGAGCCTTCGCGCGGATCGATCCCGGCGCCGAGGTCGACCCGAGCGCTTCCATCGCGTGCGGCGTGGTGATCCGCGACGGCGCGGTGATCGGGCCGGCCTGCCGGATCGAGCCCAACGCGGTGATCTACGGCGGTTGCCGCCTCGGAGCGCGCGTCCTCGTCGGGGCCGGCGCGGTGATCGGGCGCCCCGGCTTCGGCTGGGCGGCGTCGCCTGCGGGCGAGCTCGTGCGCGTGCCGCAGCTCGGCGGCGTGGTCATCGACGACGACGTGGAGATCGGCGCGCTGGCCACGATCGACGCCGGCACGCTCGGCCCGACGATCGTCGGCCGCGGGGCCAAGCTCGACGCGCACGTTCACGTTGGCCACAACGGGATCGTCGGCGCGGGCGCGGTGATCGCCGCGCAGTGCGGCTTCGCGGGCTCGGTCGAGATCGGCGCGGGCGCGCGCATCGGCGGCCAGGCGGGCGTTTCCGATCACGTGCGCGTCGGCGCGGGCGCGCAGATCGCCGCAAAGTCAGGCGTGATCGGGGATGTCGAAGCCGGGGCTACCGTGGCAGGCTATCCTGCCGTCAATCGGGCGCGCTGGCTTCGGGCCATGGCGCGGGCCCTCAAGGAGCGCTGAGGGCGCCCGCAACCCCCGCGCTGCGAGCAAGGAGCTGTCCTGTGAGCGACCGACTCGACCGACCTGTGTCGCTCGACATCCACCAGATCCTCGCCATCCTCCCCCACCGTTTCCCGTTCGTGATGGTGGACCGAGTGACGGAGATCATCTCTGGCAAGAGCATCCGCGGGCACAAGTGTGTCTCGTTCAACGAGCCCTGGTTCCCGGGGCACTTTCCCCAGCGGCCGATCATGCCGGGCGTGCTCATCCTCGAGGCGCTGGCCCAGATCGGGGGGATCCTCGCGTATGCGTCGGATCCCTTCGATCCGACCTCGAATTTGATGTTTTTCCTCGGCATCGACAAAGCCAAGTTTCGCCGCACCGTCACCCCGGGGGACCGGCTCGATCTCTTCGTCGAGGTCCTCCATCACCGCTCCAACGTGTGGAAGCTCCGCGGCGAGGCCAGCGTCGAAGGGACGCTCTGCGCCGAGGGCGAGCTGCTCGCTTCGATCGTCGATCGGCAACCGTGATTCACTCCGCCGCGATCGTGTCCTCTGCCGCCGAGCTCGCCTCGGGGGTGGAGATCGGGCCGTTCGCGGTGATCGAAGGCGACGTCGTGGTGGGGGCCGGGACGCGGATCGAGGCGCACGCGATGGTGCGCGACGGCACTCGCCTCGGCGTCAACAACGTGGTCCACCCCTTCGCCGTGCTCGGTGGAGAGCCGCAGGATCGACGCCACGGGGGCGAGGCGACCCGGCTCGAGATCGGGGACGGCAACGTCTTCCGTGAGCACGTCACCGTCCACCGGGGCACCGCGCACGGCGGCGGCGTCACGACGATCGGGAGCCACGGGCTCTTCATGGTCGGCGCGCACGTCGCGCACGACTGCCTCGTCGGCGACGCGGTGATCCTCGCCAACACCACGCTGCTCGGCGGGCACGTGACGCTGGGCTCGCACGTCGTTACCGGCGGCGGCGTCGCGCTCGCGCCCTTCGTGCGGGTCGGCGAGCGCGCCTTCCTCGCCGGCGGGGCGATGGTGGAGCGCGACGTGCCGCCCTTCATGATCGCCGCCGGCGATCGCGCCCGCGTGCGCGCGCTCAACAAGGTCGGGCTCCGGCGCAGCGGCGTCCCCGAGGCGTCGATCGCGCGGCTGGAGCTCGCGTTCGTCGCCATCTTTCGTCGAGGCCCGCGCGCCGTCGCGGCCGCCGCGCTCCGCGACGACGCCGATCCCTTCGTGCGCGCGCTCGTGGCCGCCGTGCTCGCGTCGCCCTCGCGCTGACGCGGGACGGCGCTTCGAGATCAAGAAGGCATCGACGGCGCGATCACGCGCTCTCGGTGTCGCACCTGGATTCGCTCTCCGCCTCGGCCTGGGCCTCCCAGTGTCCGCCGATCTGATGATCGAGCTCTCCGCGATCCTTCTCGAACTGCCGTTCGAGCTGATCGCGCGCGTCGCGGGCGCGGGCCGTGCTTCGATCTTGTCCGGCTCGCGCGCCGCCGCGGGGCGCGCCCGTCGCTGGAGAAAGCCGGCCAAAATCACCAGGATCGGCGTGAGC